>Ga0307417_10000237_pt1 | contig 23559 bp, 18 predicted proteins | sample SalMarWE160210MG_2_FD_202514 | JGI IMG/M metagenome (GOLD analysis project Ga0307417, IMG submission 202514) | Salt marsh sediment microbial communities from the Plum Island Ecosystem LTER, Massachusetts, United States - WE1602-10 | ecosystem: Environmental > Aquatic > Marine > Intertidal zone... | reverse complement strand
ATCTGGGAGCCTGGCCGGTTTCAGAACGAGCTCGCGGAGGCCACCCAAAAGGTGCGCGCGCTCAAAGCCGAGCTGAGCTCCCAGGCGGCGGCGCGCAACGCGCTCGGAGCACGGGAATGACGGCGGGTGGCGACGGCTTTACCACTGTCGCTGGCGGACCAGCCCTCCACATTCCCGTGCTCGGTCGCCGCGCGCTCGACTTTCTCAATGTCCGCGACGGCGGCGTCTATATCGACGCTACCTTCGGCGCTGGCGGTTACACCCGCGCAATCCTGGGCGCGGCGAATTGCAAGGTCATCGCCATCGACCGCGACCCGCGCGCCATCGCCTTGGGCGCCGAGCTGGCGGCGGCGGCGCAAGGGCGCCTCACGCTGATCGAGGAACGCTTTTCCAATCTAGAACGCGTCGCGCGCACCGCCGGACACGACGTCGTGGATGGCGTGGTGCTCGATCTTGGCGTTTCCTCGATGCAGCTCGATGAGCCCGCGCGCGGCTTCTCGTTCCGGCTCGCAGGCCCGCTCGACATGCGCATGGCTGCGTCCGGCCCGAGCGCCGCCGATGTGGTGGCTGCGGCAAACGAGCGTGACCTCGCCGACATTATCTTCACGCTCGGCGAGGAACGGCGCTCGCGCGCCGTCGCCCGCGCCATCGTCAAGGCGCGCGAGCAGGCGCCGATCGCAACGACTGCCGCGCTCGCCGACATCGTCGCCGCCGTGGTGCGCGCTAAGTCCGGCGACATCCATCCGGCCACCCGCACGTTCCAGGCGCTGCGCATCTTCGTCAATGACGAGCTCGGCGAACTGGTGGCGGCGCTTTCAGCGGGCGAGCGCATTCTCAAAGCCGGCGGGCGGCTGGTGGCGGTCTCGTTCCATTCGCTCGATGACCGCATCGTCAAGTCGTTTTTCGCCGAACGCGCCGAGACGCGTGGCGGCTCGCGTCATGCGCCGGAAGTAAGACGCCCGGCGCCGAGCTTGCGCATACTGACCAGGCGGCCGGTCACCGCCGACGCTGACGAAGTCGCGCGCAATCCGCGTGCCCGCTCGGCCAAGCTGCGCGCCGCCGAGCGCACTGAGGCGCCGGCGCGCTCCGCGTCCTCCGATCTGCTGCCGCGCCTGCCGACGCTCGCCGACGTGCTGAGGGGGCGCTAAGCCATGCGCCTGCTCAACATCCTGGTGATCTGCGCGCTCGTGCTGGCGGCTTCGCTGGTCTACAAGATCAAGTTTGATTCCACGCTGCAGGCCGCGCGCGTCGCCAAGGTGCATAACCAATTGCGCCGCGAGCGCGACGCCATCGCGGCGCTGCGCGCGGAATGGGCCAAGCTCGACACGCCTGGGCGCATCCAGAGTCTGGCCGACCGCCATCTGGCGCTGCAGCCGATCAAACCCACGCAATTCGACACTTTCGATAATCTGCCGGCGCGCCCGCCCACGCCGCCGCCGGGCAGCGACCCGATCGGTGCCATGCTGGCGCCGGGCGGGCCCGCCACCACCGGCAGCGTGCCGGCGCCGCCGGCGCCGCGGTGAATCGCATGGCTACACCCGCCGCGCCGAAATCTCCCGAGAGCCGCTGGCAGCGCGCCTTGCGCGCGCTGCTCTATGGCCGCAACGTCGACCGCGAGGTCAAGGCCAAGGCACGGCTCGGCCTCGCCATCGTCGCCTTCACCGCTATCTATGGCGTCATCGCGCTGCGGCTCGTCATTTTCGCCATGGCGAGCGCCGGCCACGGCGGCCACCACACCGTCACCCAGGACGCGGTCGCCACCGCGCGCCCCGACATCCTCGACCGCAATGGCGTGATCCTCGCCACCGACGTCAAGACGCCGTCGCTGTTCGCCGAGCCGCGCAAGCTCATCGACGTCGACGAGGCGGAGGAACAGCTGACCGCGGAAATGCCCGACTTCGACGTCAAGGAACTGCGCGAGCGGCTGTCGTCGAAGCGCGGCTTCGTCTGGCTCAAGCGCGAGATCACGCCCAAGCAGCAGCGGGATATCCACCGGCTCGGCATTCCCGGCATCGGCTTCCTGACCGAGAACAAGCGCGTCTATCCCAACGGCCCGGTGGTGTCGCATGTGATCGGGCTCGTGAACATCGACAACCAGGGCATCGCCGGCATGGAAAAGTGGCTCGACCGGCAGGGGCTGGCCGCGCTGCACATGGCGGGGCTTGCCACCGACCGCCTGCAGCGGCCGGTTGAGCTCGCGCTCGATCTGCGTGTGCAATTCGCCTTGCGCGACGAGCTGGTGAAGGCGCGCGAGAAATTCAAAGCCAAGGCCGCCGCCGGTCTGGTGCTCAACGTCAATACCGGCGAGGTGGTCGCGCTCACTTCGGAGCCCGATTACGACCCCAACAATCCGCGCGAGGCCAACGATCCGACCCGCATCAACCGGCTCACCACCGGCGTCTATGAAATGGGCTCGACCTTCAAGGTCCTCACGGTCGCGATGGCATTGGACGCCGGCAAGGCGACGCTGCACTCGCGCTTCGACGCCACCCGTCCGCTGCAATACGGCCGCTTCGTCATCCACGACTACGAGCCCAAGCACCGCTTCCTTTCCGTCCCTGAAATCTTCACTTTTTCCTCGAACATCGGCGCGGCGCGCATGGCGCTGGCGGTCGGTGTGGACCGCCACAAGGCGTTCCTCAAGAAGATGGGCCAGCTCGACCGCCTGCGCACCGAGCTGCCCGAAAGCGCCGAGCCGCTAGCGCCGAAGAATTGGGGCGAGCTCAATACCGTCACCATCGCCTTCGGCCACGGTCTGTCAGTGGCGCCGTTGCAGGCGGCGATGGGTGTCGCCGCCACCGTCAACGGCGGCTGGCTCATCCCGCCGACCTTTCTCAAGCGCAGCGAGGCGCAGGCCAAGCATGTCGCCAAGCGCGTGCTCAAGCCGGAAACCAGCCGCGACATGCGCTATCTGATGCGGCTGAACGCCGAGAAGGGTACCGCGGCCAAAGCCAATGTCGACGGCTACTACATCGGCGGCAAGACCGGCACCGCCGAGAAGGTGGTCAACGGCCATTATGCCAAGCACAAGCTGCTCACCGATTTCATGGCGGTGCTGCCGGCCGACAAGCCGCGCTATCTGCTGCTGGTCATGCTTGACGAGCCGCAGCCGACACCGGAAACCCATGGCTACGCCACCGCCGGGTGGAACGCCGGTCCGACGGCGGCCAAGGTGATCGCGCGGATCGCGCCGCTGCTCGATATCGAGCCTCGTTTCGATTTGCCCAAGGCCAATGCGCTGATCCTGGCCAAAGCGATCGAAAGCCGCTAACGGCTTTTGCCTGCCGCAATTGCGGGTAAAAAAGGCTGCCATGAAGCTCGCCGATCTGCCGCTGGAGGGTGCCCGCTTCGACCCGCGTTTTGCTGGGCTCGAGCTCGGCGGCATTGCCGCCGACAGCCGCAAGGTGAAGCCGGGCGACCTGTTCGTCGCCATCGCCGGCGCCAAGGCCGACGGCGCTCATTTCGCCAAGCAGGCGGCCGCAGCCGGCGCGGTCGCGGTGGCGGCCGAACAGCTGCTCGATGGCCTGCCGGATAATGTCGCCTTCGTGACCGTGACGAATGCCCGGCGCGCGCTGGCGCTGGCTGCCGCCGCTTTCTTTCCGCGCCAGCCGAAAACAGTCGCCGCCGTCACCGGCACCAGCGGCAAGACCTCGGTCGCGGGCTTCACGCGCCAGATCTGGACGGCGCTCGGGGAGAAGGCCGCGAGCATCGGCACCATAGGCTTGGTGTCGCCGCGCGGCGAAGTTTATGGCTCGCTCACCACGCCGGACCCGGTCGAGCTGCACAAGACACTCGACGCGTTGGCGGGCGAGGGCGTCACGCATCTCGCGCTGGAAGCCTCATCGCACGGCCTCGACCAGCACCGGCTCGACGGCGTGCGCATTGCCGCCGGCGCCTTCACCAATCTGTCGCGCGACCATCTCGATTACCACCCGACTATCGAAGCCTATCTGGCCGCCAAGCTGTGGCTTTTTACCGAGCTGATCGCGCCCGGCGGCGCGGCGGTGATCGGCGTCGACGATTGCTACGCGGGACAGGTGGTGGAAGCAGCCGAGAAGCGCGGGCTGACGATCATGACGGTCGGCGAGCACGGCGACGGTATCAAGCTGGTGGCGGGCGCGATCGACGGCTTCGCGCAGGCGGTGACCATCGCGCATGGTGGCAAGACATATAAAGTCAAATTACCGCTGGTCGGCGCTTTCCAGGTGCAGAACGCCGCCATCGCCGCCGGCCTCGCTATTGCCACCGGCGGCGATCCCGCGCGCGTGTTCGCCGCGCTGGAAAAACTGCAAGGCGCCAAGGGCCGGCTAGAAATGGTCGGCGCCAAGAACGGCGCACCGATCTTTATCGACTATGCGCACAAGCCGGACGCGTTGAAGAAAGCGCTTGAGGCCTTGCGCCCCTATGCGCGCGGCAAGCTGACAGTGGTGTTCGGCGCCGGCGGCGACCGCGATCCCGGCAAGCGTCCGCTCATGGGGCGCATCGCGGCCGAGAACGCCGACCGCGTCATTGTCACCGACGACAATCCGCGCAGCGAGAGTGCAGTTTCGATCCGCGCCGCCATTCTGGCCGCCGCGCCGGGCGCGACCGAGATCGGCGACCGCGCGCAAGCCATACGCGCCGGCATCGCCGAACTCAAAAGCGGCGACGTGCTGCTGATCGCCGGCAAGGGCCATGAGACCGGCCAGATTATCGGCGCGCGCACCGTGCATTTTTCCGATCACGAAGCGGTCGCCGCCGCCTTGCGGGAACAGGTGGCATGAAAGAAGCGTCGAACGCGCGGCGTACTCGCTTTCCCTCTCCCCTTGTGGGAGAGGGTGCCGGAGCGGAGGCGATAGCCGAGCGAGGGCGGGTGAGGGGTTCGTGTTTCCATTCTAGCGCAGACCCCTCACCCGGCTCGCGCTCGGATTCCCTCCGCGCGAGCCACCCTCTCCCACAAGGGGAGAGGGCAAGTGCGACTGCCGCTCCGCAGAGAATCCCATGACCGCATTGTGGACCCTCGACGAGATGGCGAAAGCCATGCACGCCGAAAAATTCGGCGCACTGCCGGCTGAGGTGGCGGGAATTTCCATCGACAGCCGCAGCATCGGCAAGGGCGAAGCCTTCTTCGCCATCAAAGGCGACAATCGCGACGGCCACGACTTCGTCGAGGCGGCACTGAAGGCGGGCGCGGGTTTGGCCGTTGTCGCGCGCGCGCAGGCCGCACGCTTTGCCGGCGCCCCGCTCTTGATCGTCGACGACGTGCTGGAGGCGCTACGCGATCTCGCCCGCGCCGCCCGCGCGCACACCAGTGCGAAAGTCGTCGCCGTCACCGGCTCGGTCGGCAAGACCGGCACCAAGGAGGCACTGCGGCTGGCGCTTTTGCCCGATGGCGAAACGCATGTATCAGCGGCCTCCTACAACAATCATTGGGGCGTGCCGCTGTCGCTCGCTCGCTGTCCGCAAGCCGCCAAATATGCCGTGTTTGAGATCGGTATGAGTCATGCCGGCGAAATCACGCCGCTCACCAAACTGGTGCGCCCCCATGTCGCCATCGTCACTGCGATCGAGCCGGTGCATCTGGAATATTTCGGCTCGCTCGAAAAAATCGCCGACGCCAAGGCGGAGATCTTTTCCGGGGTCGAGCCGGGCGGAACCGCCGTGCTCAACCGCGACAACGCGCAATATGCGCGGCTCGCCGCCGCCGCCAAGGCGGCCGGCGTTGCCCGCATCGTCGCGTTCGGCGAGCACGCAGACGCCGAGGCGCGGCTGTTGCGGGTTTCACTGCAAGCCGATTCCTCGACCGTCGATGCGCGCGTCCTGGGCGAGCCCGTCACCTACAAGCTGGGCGCGCCCGGCCGCCATATCGTGCTCAATTCGCTCGCCGTGCTGGCGGCGGCCGTGCTGGTGGGCGCCGATCTGGCGCTGGCCGCGCTCGCGCTCGTCAATCTTAAAGCCGCCGCCGGGCGCGGCGCACGCGCGCGCTTGCGCGTGCCGGGCGGCAACGCACTGCTGATCGACGAAAGCTACAACGCCAACCCCGCCTCCATGGCGGCGGCGATTGCGCTGCTCGGCCAGGCGCCGGTCAAAAACCAAGGTCGCCGCATTGCGGTGCTTGGCGACATGCTGGAACTGGGCCCGCCCGGCGCCGATCTGCACCGCGGCCTGGTCGGCCCGATCGAGGCCGCGGGCGTCGACCTGGTGTTCTGTTCGGGGCTCTTGATGCGTTCGCTGTGGGAGGCTCTTCCCTCCGGCCGCCGGGGCGGCTATGCCGAAACCGCGGCGGCGCTGGAGCCGGCCGTGCTCGATGCCATCCGCGCCGGCGACGCGGTCATGGTGAAGGGCTCGCTGGGCTCGAAAATGGGGCCCATCGTCAAGGCCCTGGAACGCACGTTTCCCCGCCAGGGTGCGCTCGCGCAGACGTCGCGCTAAACGCAGGTTTGACCCGATGTTCTATTGGCTGGCCGATTTCTCCGACAAGCTCTCGTTTCTCAACGTATTCCGCTACATCACCTTCCGCACCGGCGGCGCCATCGTCACCGCGCTGGTGTTTGTATTCCTGTTCGGCGGCCCGATCATCGACTTGCTGCGCCTCAAGCAGGGCAAGGGCCAGCCGATCCGCTCCGACGGCCCCAAGTCGCATCTGGTCACCAAGCTCGGCACCCCCACCATGGGCGGGCTGATGATCCTGTCCGGGCTCTTAGTCGCCACGCTCTTGTGGGCCAATCCGGCCAACCCTTACGTCTGGGTCGTGCTCGGGGTGACGCTCTCCTTCGGTGTGATCGGCTTTTACGACGACTATCTCAAGGTCACCAAGCAGACCGACGCCGGCATCGCCGGCCGCACCCGGCTGATCGCGGAAGCGCTGATCGCCATCATCGCCTGCACCTTGCTCGCCCATCTCGGGCGCGGACCGATCGCCACCTCGCTGGTGTTTCCCTTCGTCAAGGAACTGGTGATCAATCTCGGCTGGGGCTTCGTGCTGTTCGGCGCTTTCGTGATCGTCGGCGCCGGCAACGCCGTCAACCTCACCGACGGGCTCGATGGCCTGGCCATCGTGCCGGTGATGATCGCGGCGGCGAGCTTCGGGCTGATCTCATACTTGGCCGGCAACGCGGTGTTCGCCGAATATCTGCAGATCCATTACGTCGCCGGCAGCGGCGAGCTTGCGATCATATGCGGCGCGGTGATCGGCGCCGGCTTAGGCTTCCTCTGGTTCAACGCGCCGCCGGCCTCGATCTTCATGGGCGACACCGGCTCGCTCTCGCTCGGCGGCTTGCTTGGCACCACCGCGGTCGCCATCAAGCACGAGATCGTGCTCGCCATCATCGGCGGGCTGTTCGTGCTGGAAGCGGTATCGGTGATCGTGCAGGTGGTTTCGTTCAAGCTCACCGGCAAACGCGTGTTCAAGATGGCGCCGATCCACCATCACTACGAGCAGCTCGGCTGGACCGAGCCGCAGATCGTGATCCGCTTCTGGATCGTCGCCGTGGTGCTGGCGCTGGCGGGGCTGGCGAGCCTGAAGTTGCGATGATTCGGAGGTTGTCGTCCCCGCGAAGGCGGGGACCCATAACCCCGGGCCTTTCGAGAGACTGCGGAGTATGGGTCCCGGCCCTCGCGGAGTTTATCATCGGGCCGCGCTTTGCGCGGACCCGTTGGCTCGGCCGGGACGACAGAATTAGATGATCCCCGTCACCACCTTCGCCGGCAAAAAAGTTGCCGTCTTCGGCCTCGGCAAGTCCGGCCTGCTGGCCGCGCGCGCGCTGGCTGAAGGCGGTGCCGAGGTCGTCGCCTTCGACGACAATGCCAAGTCGGTCGGCGAAGCGAAAGCCGCCGGTATCAAGACGCAAGACCTGCGCGAACTCGACTGGTCGAGCGTCGCTGCGCTGGTGCTGGCGCCGGGCGTGCCGCTCACCCATCCGACGCCGCACTGGTCGGTCGCGCTTGCCCGCGAGGCCGGCGTCGAGGTCATCGGCGACATCGAATTGTTCTGCCGCGAGCGCGCCAAATCCGGCGCGGATTGTCCGCTCGTCGCCATCACCGGCACCAACGGCAAATCCACCACCACCGCGCTCATCGCGCATCTGCTCAAAAGCGCCGGCCGCGACGCGCAGATGGGCGGCAATATCGGCGTGCCGGTGCTGGCGCTGGCGCCGTTGGCGCCCGGCCGCGTCTACGTGCTCGAAATCTCCTCCTATCAGATCGATTTGGCGCCCTCGCTGCACGCCACCGTCGGCATTCTGCTCAACATGTCGGAGGACCATCTCGATCGCCACGGCAGCATGGACAACTACGCCGCCATCAAGGAACGGCTGCCGGCGAACGTCGAGCCGGGCGGCACCGCGGTGATCGGCGTCGACGACCGTTACACGCGCGCGGCCGCCGAGCGCATCGCGCGCGCCGGCAAGACCGTCGTGCGCGTGTCGGTCAAGGCGTCCTTGCGCGACGGCTATTACGCCGACGGCAGCGAAATTTTGCACGCCACCGCCGGCAAGGCGGCCCCGGTCGCGCAGCTTGCCGGCATTGCTAGCTTGCGCGGCGCGCACAATGAGCAGAACGCCGCCTGCGCCATTGCCGCTTGCGTCGCGCTCGGGCTCGACCTGGCGACGATTCAGAAAGGGCTCGCGAGCTTTCCCGGGCTCGCCCACCGCATGCAGCCGATCGCGCGCAAAGACACGAAATTGGGCCGCGTGCTGTTCGTCAACGATTCGAAAGCCACCAATGCCGATAGCGCGGCGCGCGCGCTGGCGAGCTTCCGCGACATTTTCTGGATTGCCGGCGGCCGCGCGAAGACCGGCGGCATCGCCGGCCTGGCCGAATTTTTCCCGCGCATCGCTAAGGCCTATCTGATCGGTGAGGCGGCCAAGGAGTTTGCCGCCACGCTCGACGGCAAGGTCGCCTACGAGACCGCGAACGCGCTGCCGGCCGCGGTCGCCGCGGCGGCGCGCGACGCGGAAAGCTCCGATGCCAAGGAGCCGGTGGTGTTGCTGTCGCCCGCCTGCGCCTCCTTCGACCAGTACCCGAATTTTGAGGTGCGCGGCCAGGCCTTCACCGATCTGGTGCTGGCAATCCCGGGGGTCACCACTTGAGGCACCGCCGAGCCGGCGCCAAAGTCGGCTTTAGCCGACTTAGGCATTTAAATTGCTCTGCGCTCCTAATCGAGATGGCCGGGCCAAGCCCGGCCATGACAAGCCCCAGCGGGAACACACCAAAAACCGCACAACTAATCGTTCATTTTACATCCCCTAGCAGCGTGCGGCGCGCGAGGATCCGGTAAGATCGGGTTCTATTTATTGCTCAAATCCCCAGCATGGCCGGCGAGAATTGGAATGTGACGGCGTCTTGCGCGCAGTCCTGGCGGCAGGCGCCGCAGTGCCAGCATTCGTCCGGATATCTAATCACCGCAATCCCGTCCTCCATGTGGATGACGTCGAGCGGGCAATAAAGCGCGCAGAGTTCGCAGCCATTGCACTTGCCCTTGTCGATGACGGCGGTCATGACTTCCACTCCCTCTCAGGCGGCATAGGGCAAGCGCTCGAAGCGGGTGGCGACACCGTTCTCGCCATCTTTGCGCACGACCACCAGCCCGCACATGTCCTCGTTCGTTTCCGGATAGTCGGAGCGATAATGGTAGGGGATGAAACGGGATTCCTTTCGCGCCAGCGCCGCGTGGGCGACGATCTTGGCCACCGATTGGATATTCATGGCTTCGTGGCAACGCATCAATTCGTGCGGGTTGTTGGCCTTCAGTCCGTCGCGGTAGTGGTCGAGCGCATCGAGTTTGGCGATCGCCGACGTCAGGCTCACCTCGCTCTTGTACGGCCCGAAATGATCGGTCGTGATGATGCGCACGATGTTTTCGAATTCGCCGGGCGCCACGCCGGCATTGCGCATCAGCGGCGCGAACACGCGCCCGCGCTCGTTTTCCAATTCATTCGCCTTGAGCGGCCGCAGCCGCGCGACTTTGGCGGCGTAGCGCGCCGCGTGCTTGCCGGCGGCATAGCCACCGGCCATGCACATGTGCAGGCAGCCCATCTGGTCGGACGCATCGCCGGCGGCGAAAATTCCAGGAATGTTGGATGCGCAAGTTTCGTCGATCTTGATGCCGCTGCCGCAGAGTTCGGACGGCCGCGCCTGCATCGGCTCCGATACCGACATCTCGATCAGAGCTCCCTCGCGGTCGTAGCCCTTGGCCTTGAGGAATTCGGGCAACGTGTCCTTGTCAATGCCGAGCAGCGAGAACAGGTGAGCCAAGTCGTTGGCCGAGAGATGCCGCACATCGACATAGATCGGCCCGCGTCCGGCGCGCACCTCTTGTAGCGCGCCCCACACCATCATGTTGCGCGGCGCCTTGTCGCCCATCGGGTGGTAGTCAGTCATAAACGGCCGGCCGAGGCCGTTGACGAATTTTCCGCCCATGCCGAAAAAGGCATTGAAGCCGGGCGCGCTGAAGCCTTTCGGCACGATGGTCATGCGCACGTATTCGACGTTGGCAAGCTCGACGCCGACATCGAATGCGGCTCGGTGCAGGTCGCCGGTATTGGCCGGGCAATACCAGAGATTGAACGGATTGCCGGTCTGGGTCTTGAACATGCGGTTGGTGTTGCCGGTGGCGATGACGGCTGCCTTGGTTTGGATCTCGTAGAAATCGCCATTGCGAATGTCGTAGCCGGCGAGACCCGCCAGTTCGCCGTTGTGCAAATAGAGGTTGCTGACCTGCACGCGGTTGATGGTGCGGATGTGTTTTTTCTTGATCTGGAAAGCCATTTTCGGCTTCAGCAGCTTGCCGTCGAAATTAATCGCGATAGGGCCGGGCTGTCCGAGCGCCTGGGTGCGTAGGATTGTCCCATCCGGTTGATGCAAGGAAACGCCCATGCTTTCGGTGCGTTCCATGGCCGGGATCAACTCGTCGCAGAATACTTTTTCATGAATTTTGATATTGGCGGCGCCGCGGGCGACCTTGCTCACATAAGCCAGATAGGCATCGCGCGTATCCCACGGCTCGCCGGTGTTCAGATAGGCAAAGAAGTGATCAATGCCTCCGGCGATGGCGCCGCTGCGTTGAATGTGCGCCTTGTCGACCACCAGCACGTCGGCGCCCATTTCGGCGGCGGCGAGGGCAGTGTTGAGACCGGCGGTGCCGCCGCCAATCACCACCACATCGGCTTTGACCCGGTGAATTTCGCTGCCAAAAATTGCCGCCATGTCAGCACCTTCGTCAGCATCCTCGCTTCGATCGTCAAAGAATTATGTTTTAAGCATCACGAACGAGCCTTAACCAATATCAAGGTGATGGTAGAAGGCCTAACTCACCCTTCTCGACCGGCCGGACGCCCAAATCCGTGGCGTGGACGGCTTACCGGCACGCCAGGCCGTCCGAGGGGCGTTTGAGGGTCGGATTTGGCGATTTTCCCTGGCATTTGAGCGCACTCCTCCCGTCGGCTGCGCTTGATCGCATGGCTATCGAACACCTCACGCTGGCACTGGCTGTGGCCGCAATTTCGCGATGAGCCGCAAAATCTTCTGGAGCATTTGCCGGAAATGGCGGCCTCAGCCATCTGGAAAAAGACGTAGCGGCCGCGGCTCAGCTCGCATGTGCCGCGCTTGTCGTGGAAAGCAACAACGTGCTCGGCCGGGCGCGACAGGTTGGTGACGATGAAGCCGCCGCGTGGAACGACGAAGCCTCGCCCGCCAAGGAGCCGGTGGTGCTGCTCTCGCCCGCCTGCACTTCGTTCGACCAGTACCTCGAATTTCGAGATGCGCGGCCAGGCCTTCACCAATCTGGTGCTGGCAATTCCCCGGATCGAGAGCGCGACGACCCGCTATTAATGCTTCGTAAACCGTGACGCGTCAGCTTGCTTTGCGGACGGGGAACGGCATGATCTCGCGCGCGCAACGCACGCCCTTCGGCGAATGGTGGTGGACGGTCGACAAGCTCACGCTCGCCGCCACCGGCGCGCTGATGCTGGCCGGCGTGGTGCTGTCGCTGGCGGCGAGCCCGCCGGTCGCCTCGCGGCTCGGCCTCGACCCGTTCTATTTCGTCAACCGGCACATTCTTTATCTCGTCCCCGCCATCGCGGTGATGCTGTCGGTGTCGTTCCTCAGTCCGCGTCAGATCCGCCGGCTGGCCGTTATCGTCTTCGTCGTCAGCCTGGTCATGGTGGCGCTGACGCCGGTGTTCGGCGACGAGATCAAGGGCGCGCGGCGCTGGCTGATCGTGTTCGGCATCAACATCCAGCCGTCGGAATTTCTGAAACCCGCTTTCTTCATTCTGGTGGCCTGGCTGTTCGGAGAATCAGCCAAGCGGGCGGACATGCCGGCCAATACGATGTCGCTGGTGCTGCTGCTCATGGTGGTGACGCTCCTGGTGTTGCAGCCGGATTTCGGCCAGACCATGCTGGTCGCGCTGGTGTGGGGCGCGCTGTTCTTCATGGCCGGCATGCGCGTGGTCTGGGTGTTCGGTATCGCCGGCATGGCCGGCGCCGGCCTGGTGGCGGCCTATTACACGGTGCCGCACGTGGCGCGCCGCATCCAGCATTTCCTCAATCCGTCCTCGGGCGACACCTTCAACATCGACATCGCCACCGAGAGCTTCATGCGCGGCGGCTGGTTCGGCCGCGGGCCGGGCGAGGGCACGGTCAAGCGCATCCTGCCCGAGAGCCACACCGACTTCGTGTTCGCGGTGGCGGCGGAGGAATTCGGCGTCGTGCTGTGCTTGGTGCTGGTGGCGCTCTACGCCTTCATCGTCATCCGCGCGCTGGTGCGCGCCATGCACAACGACGACCCGTTCACGCGCTTCGCCGCCGCCGGCCTCGCTATCCTGTTCGGCAGCCAGGCGGCGATCAATATCGCGGTCAACATCCATCTCATCCCGGCCAAGGGCATGACGCTTCCGTTCATCTCCTATGGCGGCTCCTCGATGATCTCGCTGGCTTATACGATGGGCATGCTGCTGGCGCTTACCCGCGAGCAGCCGCGTGTCGCCATGCTGGCGCCCGACTTGTCGGCGGCGGGAAGCGCGGCTTGACTCTTTCCTCTACCTCCCCCTGAAAGGGGGAGGTCGCCCGCCAGAGCGTAGCGAAGGCGGGCGGGTGGGGGTCCCTTGAGATATGGCTATGAGCAATGACCCCACCCCGGATCGCCTTCGGCGATCCGACCCTCCCCTTTCAGGGGAGGGTAAAGAAAGAATGCTCGTTCTGCTCGCCGCCGGCGGCACCGGTGGACATCTGTTTCCGGCCGAAGCGCTCGCGCTCGCGCTGGAAAAGCGCGGAGCGACCGTCGATCTCGCCACTGACACCCGCGCCGCCCATTTCAAATTTCCCGCGCGCGCCGTGCATCTCATTCCGAGCGCGACTTTGCGCGGCCGCAATCCTTTCTCGCTCGCGCGCACGGCTGCGCTGCTCGCGCTCGGCACCGCCAAGGCCTGGTCGCTAATCGGGCGCATCCGTCCTGCAGTCGTGGTCGGCTTCGGTGGCTATCCGACCGTACCGCCGCTGTTTGCCGCGAGCCTGCGCTCGGTGCCGACCGTGCTGCACGAACAGAACGGCGTCATGGGCCGCGCCAACCGGTTACTTGCCGCCCGCGTCACCAGCATCGCCACCGGTTTCCCTACCTTGGCAAAGCTCGACCCTCGTCTACGAGCCAAGATCAATTTCACCGGCAATCCGATACGCCCGCAGGTAATTGAAGCCGCCCGTAGCGCTTACGACGCGCCGGCAAAGGATGAGCCGATCCGGCTCCTGGTGTTCGGTGGCAGCCAGGGCGCTCATGTCATGGCCGAGATCGTGCCGGCGGCCATCGAGCGCGTGCCGGCGAGCTTGCGCGCGCGGTTGGCGATCGTGCAGCAGGCGCGCGCCGAGGACCTTGAGGCGGTGCGCGCAGTATACGCCAAGCTTGGAGCCGCGGCCGAATGCGCGCCGTTCTTCCTCGACCTGCCGACGCGCATGGCGGCCGCCCATCTCATTATCTCCCGCTCGGGCGCTTCCACCGTGGCCGAGCTCTCGGCCATCGGGCGGCCCGCGATATTGGTGCCGCTGCCGCATGCGCTGGATCAGGACCAGTTCGCCAATGCCGGCTTGCTGGCGGAAGCGGGTGGGGCGGTGCGCATCGAGCAGCGCGAATTTACACCCGAGCGGCTGGCCGCGGAGATCGTGAGCCTGGCGGGTGATCCAGAGCGGCTCGCGCGCATGGCAAAGGCGGCCAAATCCGCCGGCACCATCGACGCCGCCGAGCGGCTGGCGGATTTGGTGGTGAAGGCGGGGAAAATCGCCACACCCTGAGCTATCATGCCCGCGGGCCGATGTCGGGTTTACCCGATATCGGCATATTTTCAGTGCGCAAGTAGGCTAAAGCCGACTTGCGACAGGGCATCCAGTATTCACCATAGTTTCAATGGTCCTGTGCCTTGCCATAAACGGATGTCAGTGATTACTGGGTCGTCCGCCGGAACCTGCACTCGCGCAGGCGAGCGCGGACGGCGACAGCGGGGGCTAGGCGAATTCTATGAAACTGCCGCGCAATATCGGCCCGATCCATTTCGTTGGTATCGGCGGCATCGGCATGAGCGGCATTGCCGAGGTACTGGCCAATCTCGGCTACACGGTCTGCGGCTCCGATGTGGCGGAAGGCGCCAACGTCAAGCGCCTGCGCGCCATGGGGATCAAGGTTGCGGTCGGCCACAAGGCGGACAACATTGACGGTGCCGACGTAGTGGTCGTCTCTTCCGCCATCAAGCGCGACAATCCGGAGCTCATCGCCGCCCGCGCCAAGCGCCTGCCGGTGGTGCGGCGCGCCGAAATGCTGGCCGAGTTGATGCGGCTGAAATCCTGCGTTGCTATCGCCGGCACCCACGGCAAGACCACCACCACTTCGATGGTGGCCGCGCTGCTCGATGCCGGCGGCCTCGACCCGACCGTGATCAACGGCGGCATCATCAACGCCTATGGCACCAATGCGCGGCTCGGCACCGGTGACTGGATGGTGGTGGAGGCCGATGAATCCGACGGCACCTTCCTCAAGTTGCCGGCCGACGTCGCCGTCGTGACCAATGTCGATCCCGAGCACCTCGACCATTTCCAGACCTACGAGGCGGTGCAGGACGCGTTCTTCGATTTCGTTGAGAACATTCCGTTCTACGGTTTTGCGGTGATGTGCACCGACCATCCGGCGGTGCAGACGCTGGTTGGCAGGCTGGAGGACCGCCGGATCTTGACCTACGGCGAGAACCCGCAGGCCGACGTGCGGCTCGCTGAGCTCACGCACAACAACGGCGCCTCGCATTTCTCCGTGCAGTTCCGCGACCGCGAAGGGAATCTCACTCATTCCATCGACAAGCTCACGCTGCCGATGCCGGGCCGCCACAACGCGCTCAACGCCACCGCGGCGGTGGCGGTGGCGCATGCGCTCGCCATCGGCGACGTTGTCATCCGCAAGGCGCTTGAGAATTTCGGCGGCGTCAAGCGGCGCTTCACCAAGGTCGGAACCTGGAACGGCGCCGTCATCATCGACGACTACGGCCATCACCCGGTGGAGATCGCCGCTGTGCTGGCGGCCGCGCGCGAGAGCGCCAAGGGTCAGGTGATCGCGGTGATGCAGCCGCACCGATACACGCGGTTGCACGATCTGTTCGAGCAGTTCTGCACCTGCTTCAACGATGCCGACGCCGTGATCGTGGCGCCGGTCTATCCGGCGGGCGAGCCTCCGATCCCGGGCATCGACCGCGACGCGCTGGTCGCCGGCCTGCGTTCGCACGGCCACAAGCAGGCGATCCCGCTCGATGGGCCGGAGAAGCTCGCATCGCTGATCAAGGAGCTGGCCAAGCCCGGCGACTACGTGGTCTTGCTCGGCGCCGGTTCGATCACGCAATGGGCCTACGCACTGCCGGGCGAATTGAAGGCGCTATGAGCTTCCCCGACATCGTCCCCGAGCTGAAAGCGCGCATGCCCGAATTGCGCGGGCGGCTCTTGGCCAATCAGTCGCTGGCCGAGCTCACCTGGTTTCGGGTCGGCGGACCGGCGCAGGTCTTCTTTCTGCCCGAGGACGAGAACGATCTGGCTTATTTTCTGCGCAGCCTGCCGCCCGATATCCTGGTAACCACGATCGGCGCCGGCTCCAACACCATCGTGCGCGACGGCGGCGTGCCCGGCGTGGTGATCCGGCTCGGCCGCGGCTTCAACGAGATCAAGATCGAGCCCGACAACCGCATCATTGCCGGCGCCGCGCTGCTCGATGTCTTGGTGGCGCGCGCGGCGCGCGATGCTGGTGTCGCGGGATTGGTGTTCCTGTCCGGCATTCCCGGCTCGATCGGTGGTGTGCTGCGCATGAACGGCGGCGCCTATGGGGCTGAGATCAAGGACGTCCTCATCGAGGCGCGCGGCGTCGACCGGCAGGGAAACTTACGCACTTACAGCAATGCCGAGATGGGATTTTCCTACCGCCATTGCGGCGTGCCCGACGACGTCATCTTCACTGCGGCGGTGTTCCAGGGCCGCGCCGGTGCGATCGAGGAGATCGCCGGCGAGATGGCCGAGATCAAACGCAAGCGCGAGCAAAGCCAGCCGCGCAATCGCACCGGCGGCTCCACCTTCAAGAACCCGCCGGGATCAAGCGCCTGGAAGCTCGTGGATGAGGCCGGCTGCCGCGGGCTCACGGTCGGCGGCGCGCAGGTCTCCGAGCTGCACAGCAATTTCCTCATCAATCTTGGCGGCGCCAGCGCGGCCGATATCGAGACGCTGGGCGAGACCGTGCGCGAGCGGGTGAGGGCGCATTCCGGCGTGGAGCTGGAATGGGAGATCAAGCGGGTTGGAGTCAGCTAACCGCTTAAATTAGGGCACCGGCACCAGATTTTTGCTGATGAGATTGCGTTCTTTCAGCCACGGATTGATCGCCAGCGCACGCTTGAGCGGCGCTTGCGCTTCCGCCTCCTTGCCCTGCTGGATTAGGATGATGCCCTTGCCGGCGAGCGCCGCATAGTGCATCGGCTCAAGCTTCAGCGTTTGCTCGATCGCCGCCAGCGAGGCGTCGTAACTGCCGGCGAGGAACAAGACGTAAGCGAGCTGGTTCCAGCCTTCGGCGAATTGCGGCTGATGCTTGACCAGTGCTTCCATTGCAACGAGCGCACGGCCGTAGTCGAAACGAAGCTGCGCCTCGTGCGAGACCGCCAGCAGGCGCTGCGATTCCGCGTCCGCGAAACCGCCCCAGAATATCCACAGCTTGTCCTCGACCGCGCGCGCTTCTACGTCATTCTTGGTCGCCGTCAGCTCCGCGAACAGCGCGGCACGTTCCTTGGCCGCGCTTTCGCTCAGACCCGCCATAGGCGACAGTGATTCAGCCGCCCGCAACGCCGTGCCCGCCAGCATCAGCAGGGCCGCCAACGCTAACACGGCGATTGCGCGCACGGTCATGGATCAACCATGCCGGGCGGGCAGGGCCGTGGCAATATGGCGGGACGCTCGACGGCGCCGCCATTCTCGCTTCTATTAGGCCGCACGCGAATCAATGCCTCTCCGACCGGGCTCCAAAGGTAGCAAGCGCTCCATGAGCAAGCACGTCGCCGTTCTGATGGGGGGCTGGTCGGCCGAACGCGAGGTGTCCTTGCGCTCGGGCACGGCTTGCGCCGACGCGCTCGAGCGGCTGGGCGGCTATCGCGTATCCCGCGTCGATGTCACCCGCGACGTTGCCGCCACCCTGCGCGAACTCATGCCCGATGCCGCGCTCAACCTACTGCATGGCCATCCCGGCGAGGACGGCACGATTCAGGGCCTGCTGGAGATCGCCGGCATCCCCTACAGCCATTCCGGCGTGCTGGCTTCCGCGCTCGCCATGCAGAAGGACATCGCCAAGACCGTGCTGAAGGCGGCGCAGGTGCCGGTGCCGGGCGGTCTGGTCGTCACCCGCCGCGAGGCCGCCAAGCGCCATCTGCTGCCGACGCCTTACGTCATCAAGCCGGTGTCGGAAGGCTCCAGCGTCGGCGTGTTCATCGTGCGCGCGGATCACAAGCACCCGCCGCAGGAACTGACGCGCGCCGACTGGACCTTCGGCGAGATGGTGCTGGTCGAGCCCTTCATCTCCGGCAAGGAGCTGACCTGCGCCGTGATGGGTGACAAGCCGCTCGGCGTCATCGAGATCGTGCCGGCCACCAAGTTCTACGACTACGAGGCCAAATACGCCCCCGGCGGCTCCAAGCACCTGCTGCCGGCGCCGGTTTCGCAGGAAATCTACGAGGAGTGCCGGCGCCTGTCGCTGGCTGCGCACCGCGCGCTCGGCTGCCGCGGCGTCACCCGCGCCGATTTCCGCTACGACGATACCCGCGCCGGCACGCAAGCGCTGTTCTGTCTCGAGCTGAACACCCAGCCGGGCATGACCGAGACCTCGCTGGTGCCGGAAATGGCGGCCCATGCCGGCATCTCTTTCGAGGAGCTGGTGCGCTGGATGGTCGAGGACGCTTCGCTCGACCGGTGATCGTGACGGCCTTGCAACGGCCGGGCCTTCTTGCGCCTAAACCCGCCCAATCTCTCAAACTTTACTAATTGTTTACCAACTGGCCCGAAGACTAGGCGCAACGCGGCGTCTCGCGGCGCAGCGCGCGCCGTTGCGGGCGTGCGTTGCGGGATCACCGCTGACGATTGACCTTGAGCGAACCGTTAGGGACCGGTCGCGCCCAAGGCCAACAGCCAATCGGGCATGACCGAAATTCGCTCGTGCCAGCGCTCGCCGATGCCTCATGCGGGGCATGACTTTAAAAGAAATGGTGCGATGGACGGTCGCGAACGCTCTGCTCAATCGCTGAAGCCGATAGCCGTGCGGCGCGCGCTGCGGCCACGCGCCCGCGCCTGGTCCTTTACGCTCACGCGCTGGCGGCGCATCGGGCAGCGCTTGCTTGCCCCCATCATCGCGCTCGATCCGCCACGCGGGGCCGGCGCCAGCGCCGCCGCGCTGCTGCTGCTGGCGAGCACGTGTTACGGCGTGGTCAAGGGCGGCCATTCCGAAACGATCGCGGCGCAGGTGCAGGACATCTGCGACACCGCCGCCAATTCCGTAGGATTTCGCATTTCCGAGATCGCGCTCGCCGGTCAGCACGAAGTCAGTCGCGAGAACATACTGAGCCTTGCCGGCATCACCGGCCGCTCCTCGCTGTTGTTCCTCGACGCTGCCAGGGCGCGCGCGCGGCTCTTGACCGATCCATGGATCGCCGACGCCACCGTGCTCAAGCTTTATCCCGGGCGCTTGCGCATCGGCATCACGGAGCGAAAAGCCTTCGCGCTATGGCAGAAGGACGGCAGGGTCTCGTTGATCGCCACCGATGGCACCGTGCTCGAGCCCTACGTGCCGGCGCGCTTTTCCACGTTGCCGCTGCTGGTCGGGCGCGGCGCCGAACATGGCGGTCGCGCTTTTCTTGAGGTGGTCAACCGCCATCCGGTGGTCGCGCGGCTGGTCGAAGCCTCGGTGCTGGTCGCCGAGCGGCGCTGGAGCTTGCACCTGAAGGGCGGCATCGAGGTGCTGCTGCCGGAAAACGATCCCGAGCAGGCGCTGCAAAACTTGGCCGAGCTCGCGCGCGCTAAGAAATTGCTCGTACGTGACATCGTCGCGGTCGATCTGCGGCTTGCCGACCGCGTCACCGTGCGGCTGTCGGATGCCGCGGCGGCGGCGCGCGAAGAAGCGCTGAAAGCGGCCGAGAAGGACAAGAAGACCAGGCGCAAGGGGGGCGAGGCGTGACCGTCCTGCGTTTCGGATTGACCCCCAAGATGAAGCCGGTGTCGCCCCGGCGCGCCGCCGCGGTCGCAGCCCTCGACATCGGCACCAGCAAGATCGTCTGCATGATCGCGCGGCTCGAGCCGCAGGCGCCGCAGGACGTGCTGCGCCGGCGCAGCCACGGCGTGCGCGTGCTGGGTATGTCGCACATCGCCGCCGGCGGCATGAAGGCAGGCAGCGTGGTCGATCTGGCGGAAGCCGAGGAAATGGTCCGCCAGGCGATCGACATCGCCGAAAGCGGGGCAGGCGTCCAGCTCGAATCGGTGGTGGTGTCGCTGTCCGGCGGCCGGCTTGGCAGCGAGCGCTTCGTCGCCGGCATCGAGCTTGCCAACGGCGTGGTGACCGACGGCGAAATCGCCCGGGTGCTGGCCGCCGCCGGCCGCCATTCGGTGCGCGACCGCCGCGCCGTGCTGCATTCGCTGCCCATTGGCTATGCGCTCGATCACGCCACCGGTATCCGTGTGCCGCGCGGCATGCTCGGCCGCCGCTTCGGCGTCGACATGCACATGGTGACGGCCGATGTGGCGACGGTGCGCAATCTGATGCTTACCATCGAGCGCAGCCACCTGTCGGTCGAGGCCATGGTGGCCACGCCCTATGTCGCGGCCTTGGCAGTGCTGGCCGACGACGAAGCCGATTTGGGGGCCGCCACCGTCGATCTGGGCGCCGGAACGACCACCTTGGCGGTATTTTCCGGCGGCCGCTTCGTCCATGCCGACGGTTTCGCGCTCGGCGGGGCCCACGTGACCATGGACCTTGCCCGCGGTCTCAACACCCGAATCGCGGATGCTGAGCGAATCAAAGCGATTTATGGCAGTGTTTTGACCGGTGGATCGGATGAGCGCGACATGATCACGATACCTCCGGTCGGGGATGACGAGCGCGAGCCGCCGCAATTTGTCTCGCGGGCGGCCATCGTGCGCATCATCAAGCCGCGCGTCGAGGAGATCCTGGAGATGGTCCGCGACCGGCTCAAGTCCTCACCCTTCGCGGCCGAGCCGCGCGCGCGCGTTGTGCTGACCGGCGGCGCGAGCCAGCTCGCCGGCATCGCCGATCTCGCGTCACACATTTTGCGGCGGCCGGTACGGATTGGCCGGCCCCTCGGCATCGCCGGGCTTCCCGACGCGGCCAAGGGTCCCGCCTTCGCGGCGGCGGCCGGCCTGCTGGTCTACCCGCAGGCGGCACATCTTGAACACTTCGAACCGCGGCGAACGCGGCAATTGATGACAGGAACGGGCGGTTACATGGCACGGGTCGGACAATGGCTGCGCGAAAGTTTCTGATCCCGATGACCAGAACGAGGCAACGGCCGGTGGCGGACCGGTCATGTTCGGCGGCGTTCATCTGCGTCCACGCAAGTCGCGCGCGCACGCGGACCTGCTGCCCGTGCAATCAAGAGGCAAACCCATGACGATCAATCTGAAGATTCCCGATATTCGCGAAATGAAGCCGCGCATTACCGTGTTCGGCGTCGGCGGCGCCGGCGGCAACGCCGTCAACAACATGATCACGGCAGGCCTGCAGGGCGTCGACTTCGTGGTCGCTAATACCGACGCGCAGGCGCTCACCTTGTCGAAGGCCGAGCGCATCATCCAGATGGGCGCGCAGGTGACGGGAGGGCTCGGCGCCGGATCGCAGCCCGAGGTCGGCCGTGCGGCGGCCGAGGAGGTGCTCGACGAGATCCGCGACCATCTCACCGACGCCCATATGGTGTTCGTCACCGCCGGCATGGGCGGCGGCACCGGCACCGGCGCGTCGCCCATCATCGCCAAGGTCGCGCGCGATGCCGGCATCCTCACCGTCGGCGTGGTCACCAAGCCGTTCCACTTCGAAGGTCAGCGCCGCATGCGCTTCGCGGAAGCCGGCATCGCGGAATTGGCTAAGGTGGTCGACACGCTGCTGATCATTCCGAACCAGAACTTGTTCCGGGTGGCAAATGAGAAAACCACCTTCGCCGACGCCTTTGCCATGGCCGACCAAGTGCTCTATTCGGGCGTCGCCTGCATCACCGACCTGATGGTCAAGGAAGGCCTGATCAATCTCGACTTCGCCGACGTGCGCGCGGTCATGCGCGAAATGGGCAAGGCGATGATGGGCACCGGCGAGGCGAGCGGCGAGAAACGCGCGTTGACCGCGGCCGAAGCCGCCATCGCCAATCCGCTGATCGACGACGCCTCCATGAAAGGCGCCAAGGGCCTTTTGATCTCGATCACCGGCGGCAAGGACCTGACGCTCTACGAAGTCGACGAAGCCGCTACCCGCATCCGCGAAGAGGTGGACCCCGACGCCAACATCATCGTCGGCGCCACCTTCGACGAAAGCCTGGAAGGCATCATCCGCGTTTCGGTGGTGGCGACCGGCATCGACCATTCCGCCATCAGGCAGACGCAGCCGGCGCAGGCGGAAAACGCCCTCAAGGAACTCGCCGGCAAACTGCGCAACGATAGCCGCCGCATCGCCGACCGCATCGAGCGCAGCACGCCGCCGGCACCCGCGCCGGCAGCGTTGCCGGCACCGGCTGCGGCGACCGCAAGCGCCTCGGTCGAATCGGCCGCCCACGCGGCCGTCGCCGCTGCGATCTTGCCGACGAGCGGAAACGCCGACGTCTCGATCCGGCCGATGCCGATGAAACCGTCATTGTTCGAGCCGGCCCCGAGCGAACAGGCTCCGGCCGAAGCGCCGATGCCGAAGGCCTTCATTCCGCCGGCGCCCGAGCGCGTGCTGCCGCGCGCTCCGCGCATGCCACGCATCGACGAACTGCCGCTTCCGGCGCAGAACGAGATCAAGGCGCAGCGCGGGGAACTCGGCGACGATCACCCCGATAAGCGCCGCATGTCGCTGATGCAGCGGCTAGCTTCGGTCGGTCTCGGCCGTAAGGGCGAAGAGGCTGAGCCGCCGCCGGCGCCGCGTATGGCGCAACCAATGCCGCAATTCGAACCGCCGCCGCGGCCGACGGCGCGCCAGCCGGAAGGCCGGCCCGCCGGCCCGGTCTCGGAATATGCCCGGCGTTCGGCTCCCCAGGGCCTCGATCCCCATGGTCGCCCCGCGCCTGTGCACAATTCGGGCGAGGACGACCAACTCGACATCCCGGCTTTCTTGCGCCGCCAGGCCAATTGACGATTTCGTCAGGTCGGCACGGCCCCGTTCCAAAGGTCTGGAACGGGGCCGTTTGCCGTTCGACTGAAATCCGTGAAGCGGCTGAACTCGTTTATATTTCTTGATGCACGCGGGCATTTGCGCGCAAATTCGGGGCGAGCCAGTCGACTTGCTGCAACCCTGAACCGGCGATCATGCGCCTAGCCCCTGAAATTACGGCGAAAAAGAGTAACAGTCGGTAAGAAAGCGTGAGTTGGAGAATGCCAGGGTCATGGCCTAAGTTTCAGCGGTGCAAGGGACTTTTCGGTCCTTGGGGGCTGCCTTCCCGACTTGTGGGTAGTCGGTGCGTTGAAGGCCGAAATATGGCTCCGTTGGGGCCTGGGTAGGGGACCGTGCGGCCCGCTTGCGGGCTTAACGGTAACGGGTTTGATGAAGGGTGCTAAGCAGACCACGCTGCGCGACCAGACTGCCCTCTCCGGCATCGGCGTTCATTCCGGCCTTCCTGTCACCCTCACGCTTAATCCCGCCGACGACGATAGCGGCATCGTTTTCCAGCGCGTCGCCGCCGATGGCTCGATCACGCGCGAGATCCGCGCCGACGTGCGCGCCGTCACCGCCACCGAATTTGCCACCGTGTTGGGCGACGCCGCCGGCCCGCTCTGCTCGACCGCGGAGCATCTGCTGGCGGCGCTGCGTGGACTCAACGTCGACAACGTCGCCATCGAGATCGATGGG
>Ga0307417_10000236_pt1 | contig 23648 bp, 20 predicted proteins | sample SalMarWE160210MG_2_FD_202514 | JGI IMG/M metagenome (GOLD analysis project Ga0307417, IMG submission 202514) | Salt marsh sediment microbial communities from the Plum Island Ecosystem LTER, Massachusetts, United States - WE1602-10 | ecosystem: Environmental > Aquatic > Marine > Intertidal zone... | reverse complement strand
TGATGACGACCAAGGCGGACATCGGGTCAGGCTAGGGCGCGGGGAGAGGCGACCATCACGATCACCACCCCCTGGCGTCTTCTGTGTCCGGGAGGCGAGCCTCGTCACCGTAGGGAAAGATCTCGATCATCTCCCCGGCGCTCAACCTGCTCTGAATCGACTGCCACGGCTCGACTTCGAAGAGGTCGCCGTGTCGCTCTTCGAACGCATCCCGCAGCTCGGTCGTGAGGCCGAGGAATCGTCGATGCTCGTCAGGGAAGACGTCGTTGGGCCCGACCGAGTACCAGACGTCGGCGGACATCGCCTCGTCATCGTCCCGGGGCTCCGGCATCTCCCTGAAGGTCACGTCCGTGAGGGCGCTCAGCTCGTCATAGTCGTAGAAGACGACACGTCCGTGACGGGTCACCCCGAAGTTCTTGACGAGGAGGTCGCCGGGGAAGATGTTGGCGCAGGCCAGATCCTTGATGGCCTGGCCGTAGTCGATCACCGCGGCTCGGGCGGCCGGCAGCAGTGCCTCGCGGGCATACAGGTCCAGGGGAACGACACGCCGCTCGACGTACAGATGGCTGACCACGACGGTGTCGTCCTCGATCTGCACGCTGCGTGACGCATCCGAGGCGAGCTCATCGAGCAGCCGTGGGGTGAACCGGGACCGGTCGAACGAGAGGTGTTGGAAATTCTGGGTCTCGATGAGCCGGCCGGCGCGGTCGTGTTGTGAGACCAAGCGGTACTTCTCGACGATGTGGCTCCTCGTCGTTCGTTTCTGCGGTGGGAAGGAGTCGCGGATCACCTTGAAGACGTCGTCGTAGCCGGGCATTGTAAAGACGATCATCACCAGGCCCTGAGTGCCCGGGGCGTGCTCGAATCGCTCGGTGGTGGCGTGGAGGTGACGGCGGAGGTCGCGGTACAGCTCGGTCTTGCCGTGCTTGGTCTGGCCGATGGCGATGTAGAGCTCGGCGATCCGCTTCCTTGGCATCAACCTGGAGAGGAACCTCACGAGGTCGTAGGTCCGCGGCACGTCGACATGGAAGTGAGACCTCGTGAAGCTGAAGAGGATCGACACCTCGTCCTCGGTCAGCAGCACGGCATCGACCACGATGCCAGGGGACTCGTGACGGAGGGCGAGCACCATGGGGAGACGCACCGAGCCGGCGTAGAGGAGACCGACGACATAGGCGGCCTGCCCACGGTAGAAGACCGACCGCACGACCTCCGCCCGGCCGACGACGGGCAGGCCTCCGCGGTCGGCGAGGGCCGATTCGATCCTCCTCGCCGTCTCCGCGGCGTCGGCGGTGAGATGGGCGAAGGGAGTCTCGTGGGCGAAATGGCGGAGTATCTGCTCGATGAGCCCGGCTGTCGAGCCGGCCCGCTCGAACAGGACGTAGACAGGCTCTCCCGAGGGCGAGGGTGGGCTGTCGAAATCGGTATCGACGAATTCGATCCTCTCGTTCACACCGACCGTGTCGAAGACTTGTCGGGTTATCGAGTTGAGGAACGTCTCGGCGAGCTCCCAATCCTGACGGTCGGTGATCATTCCGGAGTAGACGGCTTTCGTGGCGAACCACAGCAGAGGATCGTCGCTTCGGTCACCGAGCATGCGCCGAATGTCGTCGACCGTGCCGCTCACGACCCGTCCGTAGACCCGAAGACGGCCGAGGGCGTCGGCGCGCATCCCCCGCCAGTCGGCAGCTGAGAACCGACCGGGGGCGCGGCCGTTGAATGCCCTGAATCGCGTCATGTACTCGTCGAAGCCCTGGAGGATCCTCGATGCGGCGAAGTTGGAGAGACGGCTGTCCGAGAGCGTGGTCACTGGTCCTGTGCCATGGTCAGTCGATCAGTGGGTGGTGACCGTGCCGCGAGCGGCGGTTGGCGATCACGAGCACGATGAAGAAGAGGGCGATGGGAAACACGGCCATGGTCGCCGATCCCGAGGTGTTGGCGTGATAGCTCACCACCAGGCCCCCGGCGACGGATATGGCGCCGATGAGAGCTGCAAGGGTCATCACCATGGGGACTCGCTTCACCACCAACGCTGCGGTGGCAGGAGGGCCCACGAGGAACCCGAACACGAGAAGGGTGCCGACCGTCCGAAACGACCCGATGACCGATAGGGCTATGAGTGTGAGGAGTGCGATGTGGGCCAGGCGGGGGCGGAGCCCGAGGAGCTCGGCCTTTTGCTCGTTGAAGGACAGAACCAGAAAAGAGCGATAGAACCCCAGAGTCGCGACCAGTGCGATGAGCACCAGCGCGATCAAAGTCACGATGTCGGAATCGGTCACGCCCAGAGCGTCTCCGAACAGGATGCTCGTGATGCTTCCCAGGTACGACTCGGTCCTCGAAATGAGGATCACGCCGAGCCCGAGCATCCCGACAAAGAGAAGTCCGATGGATGTGTCCTCGGAGAACGTGGTCTGTCGATGCACGAAGTTGATGCCGACCATCATCACCAGGGCGGCACCGGCAGCGCCGATAAGGACGTTGAAGTCGAAGAGCACCGCCACAGCTATGCCCGGGACGACTCCGTGGACGAGAGCATCACCGAGAAACGACATTCCCCGGATGATGACCCAGGTGCCGACCAATGCCAGTGCTACTGCGGCCAGCACACCCGCGACCAGAGCCCGCTGCTGGAACGCGAGCGCGAAGGGATCGGTCAGCCAGTCCACGATCGCGAAGGTAGCCGAGACTCAGGAGAGGGCATCGGCTATGAGTCGGGCGTCGGTCAGGAGCATGGTTTCGAGCGTGTCGGCACCGGAGCCGGAGGGCCCGAGAGAGCCGGTGTACAGCTCTACGACCGCGATCCCCCTCCCGGCCTCGGCTGCAACAGCTTTCGCCAGAACCGACGCGTTGGTGGTCTCGGCGAATATCGCCGGCACGTCCTCCTCCTGGATCGTTGCGACGAGGTTGGCCAACTCAGCAGAACTGGGCTCGGCGAGGGTCGACCCACCGGGAATCACGACGCCGACGACGGTGAACCCGTAGCGGGCCGCGAAGTATCCGAGGGCGTCGTGGTTTGTGACCAGCTTGCGGTTCGCGTCAGGGACCTCTGCCATCAGATTCTCGATCTGCGCGTCCATGTGCCTCATTCGCGCGACATAGCTGTCGGCTTTGGACCGCCAATCCACACCAGGCTCGATCTCGGACAAGCGGTCGGCTATCGCCGCCGCGGCACGGGAGACACGGTCCGGGTCGAACCACACATGAGGGTCGAGCTTCCCGTCGTCCTGGCCGCTGCCAGAGCCGGTGACGCCGTCGTCGAAGAGGAGAGGGTCGAGGTCGGGGCCCAATTCGTAGACGTTCACTCCGTCGGCGGCGGCGGCGTGAAGCACATCCACCAGCCCTTCCTCGAGCCCGAGGCCATTTGCGATGACCAGATCGGCCCGGTGGAGGTCGGCTATCTGCCCGGCAGAAGGCAGGTAGTCATGGGGGTCGCTGCCCACCGGGATCAGCACCTCCACGGTGGCATCGTCGCCAACGATCTGGGCGGCCACGTCGCCCCAGATCGATGTGGTCGCGACGATCGAGACGCCTTCGGGTCTGGCGTCGTGCGATTCGCCACATGCCACGAGGGCCAGGACGACCGAGAGGGCGACGATCGCCGTTCTCAGAGTTGACCTGAAACTGAGAATCGTTATCATGAACTTGAGAATCATAATCAATAAGGTGGACACATGACAAGGTCGACCCTGGATCGGCAAGTCGAGCTCCGTCTCCTCGACAACGACATACGCTTTACCAAGGGGCGACGTGCTGTGGTCGATGCCATGTCGGAAGCATCAGGCCCGATGTCGGCCGCCGAGCTGAGCGATCTCCTCGGTGCCGAGGTGCCCCTCTCGTCGCTCTATCGGACACTCGCCATCCTCGAGGAGGCGGGGGTCGCGGTCCATCATCTGGGCGCCAAGGGGATGACCAGGTATGAGCTCGCCGAGTGGCTGACCGGTCACCACCATCACCTCGTCTGCGTCGTCTGCGGCTCGGTGGAGGACGTCGAGATCCCCGAAAGCGAGGAGCGAACGCTGCGGGGTCTAGTCTCGGAGATCGGCGTCAGAAACGACTTCACTCCCACGGACCATGCCCTCGAGATCGAGGGCAGGTGCTCGAGCTGCGCATGAACCCACTCGTGACCGCCAGAGGTGTGGGCGTCGCCTACGGCTCGACCTTGGCTCTATCACCCTCCGACCTCGATCTCCCCAGAGGCGCCGTGATCTCTGTCATCGGCCCGAACGGCTCGGGGAAGTCGACCCTCCTCAACCTGCTCGCGGGGTTGGCCGAGCCGTACACCGGGTCGATCGCGGTCGACGTCGTCGCATCCCGGATCTCATACGTCATGCAGTCGACCAAGATCAACGAGGCCCTGCCGGTCTCGGTTCGAGAGGTCGTGATGATGGGCAGATATGCCTCACTCGGCCCTTACGGGCGCATCAGGGAGCAGGACCGGAAAGCGGTCGACCGGGTTCTGGAGCGAATGGGCATATCTGCGATCGGGAGTCGGCACATCCACGATCTCTCCGGTGGTCAGCGACAGAGGGTCCTGGTCGCACAGGGGCTGGCTCAGGAGCACGATCTGCTCCTCCTCGATGAGCCTATGACTGGGGTCGATTTGACTACGGCCCACGCCATCGACGAGGTGGTGCATGCCGAGACCAGGGAGGGCTGCACAGTCGTGATGACGACACACGATCTTTCCGAGGCTCGGCTCTCGGAGTTCGTGGTCCTCCTCGCCGGCGGCATCGTCGCCGCCGGCTCGCCGGATTCGGTATTGACGGAGGCGAACCTGCTGACCGCCTACGGCCCGTCCCTGCTGCATGCCGAGGAGGGGCGAATCTTCGTCGATGACCCGGCACACCTCCCGGCCGGGCGTCATGCCCGACCGGGTCGGTCCATTCACACCGAGCCGGATCCCGCCGGCTCGCACGGCGAGTGAGTCTGCGGGTGAACGGGACCGTCAGAGGTGGTTGACTTCGGGTCATGTGGGATGTGAGGACCATCGAGAGCTCGGAGGCCGATCTATTCCGGAGACGGGTCTCGAGAGGGTTTGGGCGGGGCGGCGACGCCGACGTTGCCTCGCGGGAGCGATTTGACGCCATCGTCGACCTCGATCGCACCCTGGCCGCCTTCGATGGAGCGGACATCGTCGGAACGTGCTCGGCCTTCCCGCTAGGTGTGACCGTGCCGGGCGGAGCCACGGCCACCATGGCGGGCACCACCGTGATCACGGTGCAACCGACTCATCGCCGCATGGGTGTGATGCGCGCCCTCATGTCCAGTCATCTGGCGGACATCGCGGATCGGGGCGAGCCACTGGCGGGGTTGTGGGCCTCCGAATCGTCGATATACGGCCGATTCGGCTACGCCCCCGCCACGTACAGGCACAAGGCAGTGATCGACGGACGTGCGATCGAGGTGCCGTCAGCCCTACCGGGCCAGGTCGTGAGGTTTCTCGAGGGCAACGAGACAGAGCCGGTTGTGCGCCGCGTCTACGAGGCGGTTCTTCCCACACGGGCAGGCATGTTGACCAGGAGTGATGCTTGGTGGAAGTATCGGGTTCTGGCCGACCCCGAGGAGTCCCGGGGCGGTCGGTCCCCTCGCCGCCACGTGGTCGTCGAAGAGGATGGTCATGCGCTCGGCTACGCCATATTCAGTCAGAGAGACAAGTGGGAGGACTTTCGCTCGCTCGGGGAGGTTCACGTGAGCGAGATCGTGACCGCGTCTGCGACGGCGCGACACGCGCTCTGGCGGTTTCTGACGAACATCGATCTCTTTCCCACCGTGGAGTGGTGGAACATGCCGGTCGACGAGTCGCTGCCCGACATCGCCCCGGATTTCAGGAGTATCCGGCGCACCCTCGCCGACTCGCTCTGGGTGCGGGTGATGTCAGTGGAGGCTGCTCTCGAACAGAGGAGATACGAAGATGACGGGGAAGTGGTCTTCGAGGTGGCCGATGAGACATGGCCGGACAACACGGGTGTCTATCGGCTGACAGTCGAGGAGGGACGTGCCTCCTGTGAGCGCGCCACCAGCCGGCCCTCTCTCAGGTTCCTCGTCGACGTTCTGGGCCACCTCTATCTCGGCGGCGGAAATGCGTTGAGCATGGCCGACGCAGGGCGAATCGAAGGTGATGGGGAGGCCGTCGTGACGCTCCATCGCCTCTTCCGCACGGTGCGGTCGCCGTGGTGCCCTGAGGTCTTCTGATCCCTGGTCAGACTCGGGCAGCCGACCGCCATACGCCGGTGGCACCGCAGGTGCAGGAGAACCAGGCGACAAGAGAGCCGCCCTGCCGGGCGATCGCGGAGATGCTCGATATCGGTAACAGGACTCGAGAACCGTGAGTCTCGCAGTAAGGAGCGAACATGTCCTTCTTTCTGGTAATAAACGAGATCGATGTTGCTCGTTACACGGTAATCGGGATCCTGTAATAAGTCAAATGCATTATGACCGTTACAGTCTCGGCCGCCGGGACTGGTGGGCGCGGTTCGGCCCGACCGGGTACCGTTTCCCCGAGTTTGAGTGGAAGGTCAAATATCACATGAGTGACTCTGCCGATACACGCGTCGACGAGCTCGTCGACGAGCTGATCAGAGAGCACCCCCCGGAAGAGACGCCGGTTCAGGAGTTCTGGGGCGCGCAGTACGACAAGGGCCTGGCCTGGGCGTGGCACCCCGAGGGATTCGGGGGCCTTGGGCTCTCTCGCAAACATCAGACCCGAATCAACGACCGTCTCACCCGGTCTGGAGCCTCGATCGAGAATCGGTACACCAACCTGCTTGGAATCGCTATGGGCGCAGGCGTGCTCGACGCCCACGCCACCGATGAGCAGAAGCGCCGTTGGCTTCGTCCGATGTTCACCACAGAGGAGATCTGGTGCCAGATGTTCAGCGAGCCGGGCGCGGGCTCCGACGTGGCCGGCTTGGCGACTCGAGCCACGAAGGACGGGGAGGAATGGGTCGTGAACGGTCAGAAGGTCTGGACGACCCTGGCCCACATCGCCAAGTGGGGCATGCTGGTCGCCCGGACCGATCCTCAAGTGCCCAAGCATCAGGGTCTCACCTACTTCATCGTCGACATGAACTCCCCGGGCGTAGAAGTCAGGCCCCTCTATCAGATAACCGGCGAGGCGGAGTTCAACGAGGTGTTCTTCGATGACGCTCGAGTTCCCGACGGCAATCGAATCGACGCAGTCGGAGCGGGTTGGCGGGTGGCTCTGACGACGCTCATGAACGAGAGGGTGGCCATCGGCGGCAGCACGATCCCCAGGGAGAGCGGGTATATCGGCCAAGCCGTCGAGATCTGGAAAGCCTCCGGTGAGAGGGATCCGGTCCTTCGGGACAAGCTGCTTCAGCTCTGGGCCGAGGCCGAGGCAGCGAGGCTGACGGCGGCGAGAGCGAATGAGATGGCCAGCGCCGGGACACCGGGACCGGAGGGCTCGACCGGGAAACTCGCCTGGGCCAGCCTGAACAAGGAGATCACTTCTTTCACGCTCGACCTCATGGGTCTGGACGGGACCCTCTACCCCGGCGGGTACGAGCTGGTCAGGCCGCAGCGATTCCAGGTCCACGAGCCGCAGAAGGCATACCTGCGAACGAGGGCCAACTCGATCGAGGGCGGGACCTCGGAGATCATGCTCAACATCGTCGGTGAGCGTGTGCTCGGTCTTCCCGGCGAGCCACGCGTCGACAAGGACCTGCCATGGGTGGAGGTGCCTCGTGGCTGAGATGAAAGTGACATACGCTCGAAGCGAGGATCAGGCACTCATCGCGACGACCGCCCGCCAGTATCTGGACGAGAACATCGGCATCGATCGGGTCCGCGAGCTGATGATGGGGGAAGAAGGGTTCGAGCGGGGCCTCTGGAAGGAGATGGCCGATCTCGGTTGGACGGGCCTGGCGATCGCCGAGGAGCACGGGGGTGCCGGCCTCGGGCCCGTCGAGCTCGGTGTCTTGCTCGAGGAGATGGGCCGTTTGGTGACGCCCGGGCCCTTCTTTGCCAGCGCGGTGCTTGCCACCACGACCATTCAGGAGATCGGAACCGACGTACAGCACTCCGAACTGCTCCCGGATCTCGCCAGCGGAGACGTGATCGCCACCCTGGCGGTCTTCGAAGACCCCAGGAGTTGGGCGCACCGGAAGCCCGAAACCGTCGCAACTCCAGCAGGAGATGGCTGGGCCCTGAACGGCCGGAAACGGGCAGTCCTCGATGGGCACCTCGCAGACAGCCTCCTGGTGACGGCCGGCGCCGGAGACGGGGTCGGTGTCTTCGTCGTAGACGCCGGCCAGCCCGGCGTCACCATCGCACAGGAGCCGGCCTTGGATCCTACGAGGCGGATGGCAACGGTCATTCTCGACGGCGTCGAGCTGGCGCCGGGGGCGAGGTTGGGGGAGGGCGACGTCTCAAACGCGCTCGACCGCGCGATGGACCTGGCCGCAACCGCGCTCGCCGCAGAGCAGGTCGGTGGTGCGCAAAGCTGCATGGAGATGTCGGTCGAGTACGCCAAGACGCGCTACCAGTTCGGCCGGCCCATCGGCTCGTACCAGGCGATCAAGCATCGTTGCGCCAACATGCTGATGAAGGTGGAGCACGCCAGGTCGGCCGCGTACTACGCGGCCCGGGTGACCGACGACGTCGAGGAATTGGCGGTGGCCGCCCCCCTGGCCGCCTCCGTGGCCTCCGAGGCGTACGCTTGGGTGGCGGGTGAGAACATCCAGGTCCACGGTGGCATCGGATTCACCTGGGAGCACGACGCCCACATCTACTTGAAGCGAGCCAAGGCATCGTCTCTGATACTGGGTAGCCCCCGTCATCACCGAGACCGGTTGGGAGAGACCCTGGGCATCTGACCGGCCACAGGGATCAACCAAGGGGGTCGGTGTCGTCCGTTCTCTCGAAGACGCGCTTTGCCTTGCCCAACTCGGTGCGGGGGACACTGCCCGGAGGTCCCACCTTCACTTCGACCCTCAATCGGATGGTCTCCATCAATCTCGCCCGCAGTCGTGTTGCGACGGCCTCGGTGTCCTCAGCCGAGGCGGGGGACGAGAGCTCCACACGGGCCTCCAGTTCGGGGAGTGTGGGTCGTCGGTCGACGACGATGGCGTAGTTGTTTCCCAGCGCGGAATCCTCCATCAGGATTGTCTCGATGGTGCGTGGGTAGACGTTGATGCCCCTGATGATCAGCATGTCGTCGGCCCGTCCCTGGATGCGTGCTATGCGCCTGCTGGTTCTCCCACATGGGCAGTCGCCCGGGAGGAACCGGGTCATGTCGCGCGTCCGATAGCGGATGACCGGCTGCGCCGTCTTGGTCAGCGTCGTGATCACGAGCTCGCCCAACTCGCCTGCTGCGACGGGCTCGCCGGTCTCCGGATCGACGACCTCGGGGTAGAAGTGGTCCTCGAAGACGTGCAGGCCGCCCTTGTTCTCCCGGCACTCGGAGGCCACGCCGGGGCCGATGATCTCTGACAGCCCGTATATGTCGCAGGCGTCATAGTCACCGCCCCAGGCTTCCTCGACTTTCTGACGCAGACCCTCGGACCACGACTCGGCGCCATGTATTCCCCAGCGCAACCTGATCGCGTCGAGAAGCCCGGCATCACGCGCACGTTCCGCCAGGATCAGGGCGAACGAGGGTGTTGCCGCCAAGCCGGTGGCGCCAGTGTCGGCCATCAGCTCGATTTGAAAGCCCGGGTTGCCCCCCGACGCCGGCACAGCCGTGGCCCCCAACTCCTCCACGCCGTAGTGGAGCCCGAGCCCACCGGTGAAGAGGCCGTATCCATAAGCGATGTGGACTATGTCGCTCCGGTCGGCCCCAGCAGCGGACAACGAGCGAGCGTTGACTTCGGCGAACACCTTCACGTCCTCTGCCGTGTAGGCGACGATGGTGGGCTTGCCCGAGGTACCCGAGGAGGCGTGGACTCTCACCACGTCGTCGAGGGGAACGGTGAGCATCCCGTACGGGAAGGTGTCCCGAAACTCCTGCTTCTCGGTGAATGGCAGGCTTGCGAGCCCCTCGATGGTGTTGGTATGCCCCACCCCGGCCAGCTTGTCCCGCCAGAACGGTGTATCCACTCCCTGGAGCCGCTCCAGCAGACGTCCGAGCCGGTCTCCCTGGAGCCTCCGGAGATCGTCGCGAGCGATTGTCTCTATGTCAGGGAGGTACACGGCTCGATGCTAGGGACCACGAATGACCGGTGTCCGCCTAAGTTGGGTCCATGACGACGATCAGACGACTCACGGACTCGTGTGTGCTGGTCACCACCGACCACGCCATCACCCTCTTCGACCCCGGTTTCCACACCTACCTCGAGGGTGGCCTCGATCTCGACGCCATCGGCGACGTCACCCGCATCCTCATCACCCACGAGCACCTCGACCACGTGCACCCGGACTTCGTCAAATGGCTGCTCGACAGGGGCAACGATGTCATTGTCCACTCCAATCAGCCCGTCGCCGATCTCCTGGCACGTCACGATATCGACGTCTCCACAGAGGTCCCCGGCGATGTGACGTACGAAGACGTTCTTCACGAGAAGGTGCCGAGCGGTGCCCAACCTCTCAACCGGTCCTTCACGATCGACGGCGTGTTCACTCATCCCGGGGACAGCCGTCAGCCACGCACATCTGCTCCGGTCCTCGCCCTGCCACTGATAGTCCCCTGGGGCTCGGTGACAGGGGCGGTCGAGTTCGCTCGTCGGCTCCGACCCTCACAGTTTCTGCCCATCCATGACTTCTATCTGAGTGAGGGCGGACGGTCCCGCATCGCGGCCATGGCTGCCGGCGTCCTTGCCGAGGATGGGATCGAGATGCTCGATCTCGACTGGGGTGAGGAACTGACCCTCTGAGAGGAGGTGGGCCTGGCTCCTACTGATCGAGGGAGATCTCGCAGCCTTGATCGATCATGGTGTTCGCCGCGTGCTGTGCAAAGGCGGCGGCTTGGGTTTGCTCACCGTCACCGCCGGCATCTCCGACCTGCTGTACCCAACGGTCGAGCAGAGCCTGCAGCGCTTCACAGCCGTCCGCCTGGTCGATCTCGTAGACCGGGACCGGTACTTCAGGGTTGACGTCCATGTTCCATTCGAACTGGCTTGCGTCGACGCTGCGCAGGAGCATCACGCCGTCTCTCCACGTCTCGGTGGGGAAGCCCAGGGGTTTGTCGCCTTTGAGGGTCACTTGCCCGGGTGTCGGGGCGTAGTCGCTCACGTCGATGGTCCATTCCACCTGCTGGGCTGGTGAAGCAGTGTCGTCGTCGTCGGACCCGGATCCGAGATTGACAACGAAGAGGATCACGGCCACGAGCACCAGGACCGCGATCACACCCCACAGGAACCACGAACGCGTGGGCCAGTCGAAGCCCCGGGGTGATCCCTCCGACACTTGGCTACTTGCTGCGCAGCTTCGGGTCGAGAGCGTCTCGGATGCCATCTCCGATGAAGTTGACGCTCATGACGGTCAGGGAGATCAGAAGACCTGGTGCAATGACCCACATCGCGTTGATCTGGAGGTGGTTCCGCCCGTCGTAGACGAGACGGCCCCAGGTCGGGAAGTCCGAGGGGAAGCCGAGCCCGAGGAACGACAGAGCAGACTCGGTCAGGATCGCCACCGCGATTCCCAATGCGGCGGAGACCATGACCGGGCTGAGCACGTTGGGGATGATGTGCTTGCTGATGAGCTTTCGCTTTCGAGTGCCGATGCTCTGTGCGGCGAGGACGAACTCCTCCTCCTTGAGTGAGAGCACGTCACCACGCACGACGCGGGCAGTCTGCATCCAGCTGGTGACACCGATGATGAACACCACCAGGAGGAAGATGCCCAGCTCTGGGCCGAGCGCGTCCTTGAGCGGCTCCCGGAAGAGCATGATCACGACCAGGAGGAGAGGGAGGATCGGCAGGGCCAGGAACAAGTCGGTCACCCTCATCAACGGGCCGTCGAGCCGTTTGAAGAATCCGGCGATCACACCGACGGCTGTGCCGAGGATCACACCGAACACCATGGCGGCGAACCCGACCGACAATGAGATGCGGCCGCCGAAGATGGTTCTGGCGAGGACGTCGCGTCCCAGGTTGTCGGTCCCGAAGATGTGGCCGGCAGACGGTGCCTGGTTGGCGAGGTCCAGGTTGATCTCGAAGGGGTCGACCCGGTAGACGAACGGGCCTAGAACAGTCACGAGGACGATGATGCTGAGGATGACCAGCCCGATCATGGCGCCCTTGTGCTTACGGAACTGACGCCAGACGTCCTGGGACAGTGATCGATGCCTCTCGGAGACGGGCGCTAGGGCTACGTCGGTCTGCTGATCGGCTCTTTCCTGTGTTGTCGCCATAGTCCCTCAGTCTGTCTCAGTCGTATCGGATTCGCGGGTCGAGGATGCCGTACGTCACGTCTGCGATCAGATTGAACAGCACGATCAGCACGGCGAAGATGAAAGTGAGGGTTTGGACCATCGGCACGTCGCCCTGGCCGATGGCGGTGATCAGGAGGGCCCCGATCCCGTTGATCCGGAATATCTGCTCGGTGATGATGGCCCCGGCGAAGATGCCCGGGATGGAAAGGGCGATCAGCGTCACGACCGGGATCATGCTGTTCCGCATGACATGTGTGAGCACGACCTTCCGCTCGCCGAGCCCCTTCGACCGAGCAGTCCTCACGTAGTCCTCGTTGAGGTTGTCGAGAACAGAGGCGCGGGTGAACCGGCTGAGCACCGCGGTGTTGAACAGAGTCAGCACGGCCACCGGCATGATCATCTGTTTGACCTGGAGCACGAACGTGTCCCAACTGTTGACCACGAGAGTCGTGTCATAGAAGGACGGGAACCATCGGAGCCAGACGCTGAAGACGATGATGGCGAGCAGGCCCGTGAAGAACGTCGGCAAGGAGTACCCGATCATCGTCACGAACGTCCCGACGTTGTCGAACACCGAGTACTGCTTGTAGGCGGAGATGATGCCGACCGGGATGGCGATCAGCGTGCCGAAGACGAATGCGAGGCCCAGGACCCACATCGTCTGGGGGAGACGCTGGTAGATGATGTCGATCGCCGGCGCCCGGGACGACCAGGAGATGATGCGGTGTCTTGCCTCGCAGTCACCGAAGCACACGTTGAAGATCGACTCGATGGCGTGCAGCGGCTCGTTGATGAACATGAGCTGTACCCACTTGAGCCACTTGATGAGGAATGGGTCGTTGACCCCGAGTGCCTCCCTGATCGCCTCTTTCATCTCGGCGGGGAGAGTGAGCGGGAGCTGGCCTGCGGGATCGCCCGGGGCCAGGTCGAGGATGGCAAAGATGATCAGACTGATCACCAACAGCGTCGGTATGGCGAACAAGATTCGTCTGATCAGATATGTGCCCATTCCACCTGCCCAGGTCGTTTAAGTGAGAGAGCCTCCCGGGCTCAGGCCCGGAAGGCTCTCTCTTGTCAATGGCTGGATACTACAGCGACATCAGCCGCTGCGGGTCCAGTCCTCGATGTTCCAGTACTCGGAGTCCCAACCGTTGGGATCGCCGAAGCCCTGAATCGTGTTGCTGATGGCAGAGACGTTGCCACGATGGATGAGCGGAATGATCGCTCCCTTGTTGACAATGATCTCCTGCATCTGCTTCACCAGGTCCGTGTACATCGGATCTGTCGGGGACAAGGTCAGAGCCTCGTCCGAGATCTGATCGAACTCGGGATCGGAGAAGCGAACAATGTTGTTGTTCGCCGGCCAACCCAGAGCCGCCGAGGTGATCTCCGAGGTGTTGAAACCGTGGAGGTAACCGGCAGCGTCCGGAAGCGTTGCACCATTGGTGAACATCTCCATGTCTGTGAAGAACTTCCAGATGGAGAAGTCCGAGGCGCTCGTCCCGTCGAAGAAGAGGCTGGCGTCCTGGTTGCTCATGTTGGCAACGACACCGATCTCTTCCCAGTTGGACTTGATGATGTCCTGGTTGGACTGACGAACGGCGTTCGTCGAAGTCACATAGTCGAACACCAGCGGGCCGAACCCGGGGGCCTCGCGGACACCGTCACCGTCCGTGTCCATGTAACCGAGATCGTCGAGGATCTGGTTGGCCTGGTCCACGTCACGGGTCTTGCACCAGTCGTTGGCGTCGGTGGCCTGATCGCCCACCGGCCAGAAGGTGCAGGTCGGTGTGCCGGTCGGGCCGTAGCCGACGGTTACTAGCGCGTCACGGTCGATGGCGAGGGAGAGCGCCTTGGCGAAATCGCCGTTCTGGTACAGCACCGGGTGCTGTGACGGGAACTCGCTGGGCGGATCACCCTTCGGGTCGGTCTGGTTCAGTTCGATGTGCTCGACGTTGGCCGTGAACGACGTCACGATCGTGCCATTGCCTGCGGCCTCCATCGGGAGAAGGATCTCCGGGGCCACCTGCAGGTTCCATCCGTAGTCGGCTTCACCGATCTCCAGGACGGAGCGAGCCGATGACTCGGCGTCGCCGCCACCCTTGATGGTCACGGTGCCGAAGAACGGCTTGCCGTCGGCGATGCCCCGGTAATTCGGGTTCATCGCGTAAGTGACCGTGTCCTCGGGCTTGAGCTCCGTCACCATGTACGGGCCGGTCCCGATGGGCTGGAAGTTCTGCTCGGTGCACGAGCTGGCCTGCTCACCGACACAGTCCTGGAACTGGGCACGCTGCACCACGGGCGAACCGTAGGAGACGAATCCAGCACCATATGGGTACGACTGTGGCTCGGTGAAGTTGAATCGGACCGTCAGGTCGTCGATGACATCGACGCTCTCGATCTTCGACAGGTCCGCTGCACATCCGGTGAGCTCGTCGGAGCAGTACTCCCACGTGAACAACACGTCGTCTGCAGTGAACGGAGTGCCGTCGGACCACAGGACATCAGGCTTGAGCTTGTACGTGATCGAGCTGAAGTCTTCGGCAACGCCACCATTATCAATGGTTGGCACCTCTTCGGCCAGCCCCGTTGCTACGAGTGAGCCGTCGGGGGCTACCTCGATCAGAGGCTCCAGGACGAGCGAAGATGCCAGGAAGTCCTTGGTGCCCGACGACAAAAGGCCGTTGGCCACTGACGGCGCCTGCCACTGCAGGATGAGGAGCTCGCCACCTGAGCCCGCCTCGCCACCCGAGGGTGCCTGGGTCGTGCCAGGAGAGGCTGCCGTGGTGGTGCTTCCCTCACCGCCGCCTGCGGTGGTAGTGGAGCCCTCTTCGGTGCTGGGGCTACACGCCGCCACCACTAAGGCGAAGACGGCGAGAAACGCCAGCAATCTGGTTCTCTTCATATCTTGCTTTCCTCCATGTGCCGGAACGAACGTCCGGCATCCGGGGGAACGCTAACACCGTCTCGTGGAAGTGGCACATGAAAGCGGCCCCAAAAAGCCACCTTCCGATAACCGGGGATTCACCGGATTTCCGGACGGTGATTGCGATTTTCCCCCGCCGCGTATGCCGGTCTCGACCGGCCTGATACCGGCCTTTTACTCGGCGAAATGGCACGCCACCCAGCGTCCGGGCTCGAGCTCTCGCCATTCGGGCACCTCTGCCGAGCACAGGTCTTGGGCAACCGGGCAACGGGTGTTGAAAGGGCAGCCGGGAGGTGGGTTGGCCGGGCTGGGGATGTCGCCCTCGAGGATCACGCGTCTGCGGGTGGATTCCAGCACCGGGTCCGGGACCGGCACTGCCGAAAGGAGGGCCTGGGTGTAGGGATGCTTGGGGGACGTGTAGAGCCGGTCCACATCGCCCAACTCCATGAGTTTGCCCAGATACATGACTGCGACCCGATCGGCGATGTGCCGCACCATCGAGAGGTCGTGGCTGATGAACAGATAGGTGAGCCCGAGAACGTCCTGAAGGTCTTCCAGGAGGTTGACCACCTGAGCCTGGATCGAGACATCCAGGGCGGCGATCGGCTCGTCGGCCACGATGAAGTCGGGATTCAGGGCTATGGCCCGTGCGATCCCGATGCGCTGCCTCTGCCCACCGGAGAACTCGTGGGGGTAGCGGTTTGCATGCTTTGGCTCCAGCCCCACGAGACTCAGCAGCTCTTCGATCCTCTTTCTTCGATCCTCGCCCCTGGCCTTGTTGTGCTCGGTCAGGGGCTCGCCGATGATCGATGCGACATTCATGCGTGGGTTGAGCGATGCATGCGGGTCCTGGAAGATCATCTGCATCCGGGGCCGCAGAGACCGGAGAGCCTTGCCCTTGGTGGTGGTCAGCTCGGTCCCTTCGAACTCGATCGTGCCTTCCGTTGCCAGCTCCAGCTGGAGGATCACCCGTCCCGTCGTGGATTTGCCCGAGCCCGACTCGCCGACCAGGCCGAGGGTCTCGCCGCGATATATGTCGAAGGTGATCCCATCCACGGCTCGGACGGCGCCCACCTGACGGCGGAAGACGCCTTTCATGATGGGGAAGTGCTTCTTGAGGTTCCTGACCTTCACGATGACTTCGCTCGAAGTGGGCATCGGCTCGGGGCGTGTCTCCATCTCAGTTGCCAAAACGAGGCCTCTCGTTGTCCATGTCCCACCAGCAGGCGGTCTTACGGCCGGGGGAGATCTCGACGAGCGGTGGGTTCTCCGCACGGCACTTGTCGAACGCGTAGGGGCATCTCGGGGCGAAGGAGCAGCTCGTCGGGTAGCTGTAGAGGTTGGGTGGCTGACCCTTGATGTTGATCAGCTCCTGGCCCTTCTGGTCGAGTCTCGGTAGAGATCCGAGCAGACCTTCCGTGTAGGGATGCTGCGGATGGGCGTAGAGATCCCCGACGGGCGCCTCCTCGACGATCTGACCCCCGTACATGACTATCACCCGTTCGGCGAGCCCGGCGATCACCCCCAGATCGTGGGTGATCCAGATCACCGCACTTCCCAGCTTCTCACGGAGGTCGCGAACGATCTCGATGATCTGGGCCTGGATGGTGACGTCGAGAGCGGTGGTCGGCTCGTCGGCGATGAGGATCTCGGGGTCACAGGCGAGGGCCATGGCGATCATGACCCGCTGCCGCATTCCGCCGGAGAGCTCGTGTGGATAGTTCTTCAACCTGGACTCGGCGTCGGGAATGCCCACCAGGTGGAGCAGGTCTCTGGCTCGGGGCCGTCTCTCCTTCTCGGTGAGCTTCGTGTGCAGGCGCAACGACTCCGTGATCTGATACCCGATGGTGAGCACCGGGTTCAGAGAGGTCATCGGGTCCTGGAATATGAAACCGATCCTGCCCCCGCGCACCCGGCGGAGGTGTTCGAGATCCATCTGGAGGAGGTCGTCGGTCCCGAACATGGCCTCGCCGGTGACGATCTCACCGGGCGGCATTGGGATGAGGCGGAGCAGCGACATCATGGTGACGCTCTTGCCCGAACCGGACTCGCCGACGACGCCGAGGAACTCGCCCTTCCGCAACTCGAAGGTGACATCGTTGACTGCATGAACCATGCCGTCCTGGGTGTCGAACTGAGTTTTGAGGTTCTTCACCTCGAGAACGGTTTGTACCTGGGTCTGTGTCACACGCCACCGATCGTTCGCACTGACTGGGCAGCGTAACCCTATGTCGAGCTCATGGGGAGAGCACCGCCGGTTTTGTTGTCGTCGGCGATGCGGAGCTTGCCTGCCATGAAACGCCATTCTCGCGTGGTCGTCGCCCGGGCCAGCATCTCATCGTGTGTTACGACGACGAAAGCCCCCGGGTAGCCCTCGAGAGCGGCCTGGACCCGCTCCACCGCCTCGACATCGAGATGATTCGTGGGCTCGTCGAGCAGCAGACACCAGGTGTTGACCCCGAGGCCCATCGCCAGGGCGAGCTTGCGGGCCTCACCGGGTGACGGCCGGCGGGACGCGAGGAGGTCGTCGGGGTCGACTCCCATCGCCGCAACTACGGACAGAACCCGGCCCCGGCGCTCGTTGGTGAGGAGATCCAGACGTCGCAGGAGATCGATTGCCTGCTCGCCGGTCAGCTCTTGTGGCAAATGGAGCACCTTCTCCTCGGGCAGCGGAGACGAGCGGTGTAACGCGGCTAGAAGGGTGCTCTTCCCTGCCCCGTTGGGCCCGGTCAACCTGATTCGTTCACCACGTTCGACAACGACGTCGACATCTTCCGCCAACAGGCGGCCACCTGCCGCCAGCGGCCCGGCGTAACGCAGGAGAGTCGACCTGGGGGCCGGCTCGTAGTCGAAGAAGATGCCGCCTCCGACCGATGCGGAGACGGCCAACCCCTCACGTTTCTCGGTGAGCCGGTCCAACTGAGATTTGGCCGTAGATCGCCGTCGGGCGCCTGCGGCCTCGCCTCCGGCATGACGGGCTTTGGCCGCCAGCGACGTGGCGTCGTGGTCGGACGGGTCGGCACGCCGCATGTTCCGCCTGAATCGGGCGCTGCGCGTGTCGGCGTCTCGGCGCTCATCGGCCAGCCGGCGCCGGATAACCCGTTCCTCGCGTTTGGCCTCCTCGTATTCCTGGGCGCGCAATCCCTCCTCGGCCGTCCAACCGGCTCGAGCCGTGGAGTAGGCGCCAGACCAGGTCTCCACCTGGCCGGCGACGACGCGCAGCGTGCGTCTGGTGAGATGGTCGAGAAAGGAGCGGTCGTGCGAGATGACGATCCCCACCCCGCCAAATCGCGACAGCGCTTCCGACACGATCTCCCGGGCCGACGAGTCGAGATGGTTTGTTGGCTCGTCCAGCAAGAGGACGTCGGGGTCGGCTGCGAGTGCCGCTGCCAACTGCCACCGTTTGCGCTCACCCGGTGACAGGGTGGGCCACCGCTCCAGGGCGGCCGGGTCGAGGTCTAGACGGCCGAGCCATCGGCGTGCATGCGCTTCGTAGGAGATGGCAAGGTCGGTGATATCGGACGAGAGCCTCTCTACCTCCTGATGGCATCTGATGACGATGGCGTCCGCGGGGTCGATCGTCACCGAGCCGACCGTTGGCTCGCAAGAGCCGGCTATGAGCGAGAAGAAGGTCGACTTCCCGGAGCCGTTCGCCCCGACCACTCCGGTCCAGCCGTCTCCGACGTGGACCGTCAGGTCGGAGAAGACCTCGACGGCCGACGAGTACTCGAACGAGACGTGGGCGAAGTGGACCGCGGGCATCAGATATCACCGTATGCGACGCGGGCCGCTCCTTACAGCCGCTCCCAGACGTCCTGTTCTGCCATGTCGATGATGGTCCAGGCCATTGCCAGTGCCCCGTCCCTCATGGCCCTGTCCCCGCTTGGAGTGATCGTGGCTGCGGCGAACTCGGCCTGGTGGTTGACCGCGCCACCCGTCTCAATGCCCAACATGGGGTGGATCGAGGGGACCACCTGGCTCACATTGCCCATGTCCGAGGACCCGCCGGCCGGCGGCAGGTCGGCCTCCAACGGCAGCGGCCGACCCAGTGAGGTCGAGTTCGCCTGGAACAGCCCCGTCATGACCCCGTTGTTGACCATGTTGAGGTAGGGGTGCCCGGTCTGGTTGATCTCTAGACGGCATCCTGTCGCCTGCGCTGCCGCCTCGAAGCAGGCGTGCACCTTGGGGATCAGCTCGCTGAGACGCTCCGAGTCGGCGGAGCGAATCCCCCAGGTGGACTTGGTGTACTTGGGGATGATGTTGCTGGCATCGCCCCCGTGGTTGATGATGGCGTGGATCCTGTCCGAAGGCAGGATCTGCTGACGCAACGTGGCCGCGTTCAGATAGGCCTGGACGAAGGCGTCGAGGGCATTGACTCCTGCCGAGGGCGCAAAGGCGGCGTGTGACTCCTTCCCGAAGTACTCGACGGTGAAGCTGGTCCGCGCCTGAAAGGACGGGTCCAGCTCGTCGCTCGGGCTGGGGTGGATCATCATGGAAGCAGCGGCATCTTCGAACGCTCCGGCCTCGATGAGGTCGACCTTGCCGCCGCCGCCCTCTTCTGCCGGAGTCCCCAGAACGGTCACCCTGATGCCCAGGTCATCCACCAGGCCGGCGACCGCGATGCCCGCACCCAGAGCCGCCGTGGCAATGATGTTGTGCCCGCAAGCCTGGCCGATCTCGGGAAGGGCGTCGTACTCGCAACAGATGACGACCCTCGGGCCGGAGGAGCCCACGGTCGCCTCGAAGGCGGTGTCGAGCCCGTGAGTCGGGTGATTGACCGCGAAGCCCTTCCCACCGAGGTAGCCGGCGAGCTTGGCTGACGACTCGTGCTCCTGATACTGGATCTCCGGGTTCTCGTAGAGCCATCGCGAGATTTCCCTGAGATCATCCTCCACGGCGGCGAAGGCCGCTTCTGCTGTTTCCTTTCGGGTCATGTGCGAACCGTAGCCTCGGGATCAGAGGTCGGCCCAAACGTTGTGGTCCGCCATGTCGATGATGGTGTGGGCCATGGCCAAAGCGCCGTCCCTCATCGCCTGCCGACCCGAGGGCGTCACCGTGGCGTCGGCGAATTCGGGCTGGTGGTTGACCGCATCCGTCTCGATGGCCAATGACGGGTGGATCGAAGGGAGGGCGTGACTGACGTTTCCCATGTCGGTTGATGCGTAGGTCTTCTCACCGGACTCGGCGAAGGTCGGCATGTTCCTTCCGATTGCCTTGGCATTGGCGACGAACAGGTCGACCAGAACCGGCGAGGAGACCAGGTCGAGGTGGGGCTTCTCCGAGAATTGGATGTCGAGCTCACATCCCGTGGCGGTCGAGGCCGACTCGAAGCAGGCGATCACCTTCTGCTTGATCTGGTCGAAGCGTTCCGACGTCTCGGCACGGACCATCCAGGTGGATGCCGTCCTCGCCGGGATGATGTTGGGTGCCACTCCACCCTCGTGGATGATGCCGTGGACGCGATCGCCGGGCTCGAGCTGCTGTCTCAGCGTGGCGACGTTGTTGTAGGCCTGGACGAAGGCGTCGAGGGCGTTGATCCCCCGGTGGGGGCTCCCCGCGGCATGCGCCTCCTTGCCGACGAATGTGGCCGTGAAGGTCTGTGCGGCGAGTATGCGCGGATCGGCGATGTCCCGGACGGAGGGGTGGATCAGCATCGAGGCGGCGGCATCTTCGAAGGCACCGGCCTCCAACAGCTCGATCTTGCCACCACCTCGCTCCTCCGCTGGTGTCCCCAGGACCGTGACCCGGATCCCGAGCTCCTCGGCGAGGCCGGCGACGGCGATGCCGGCTCCCAATGAGGAGGTGGCGATCACGTTGTGACCGCAGGCGTGGCCGACGACAGGAAGTGCGTCGTACTCGGCGCAGATGACGACGCGCGGCCCTGAGCTCCCCGCGTTGGCCTCGAAGGAGGTGGGGATGCCGTAGGCCGGATGCTCAACGGTGAACCCGTTCTCGCCGAGGAAGGAGGCGAGGCGTGCAGAAGCCTCTTTCTCCTCGTAGGCCGTCTCCGGGTGCTCGTACATCCACTGGAGGATCTCCCAGAGATCGGCCTCGACGGTCTCGAAAGCTCGAGTGGCGGTTTTCTTCCTGGACATGTGGGCACGGTAACCCCGGCGGGGAACGGGAACGAGTCGCTGACCTGGGGGAGGGGGGTCCAGCGACCTATTCCGGCCGAAGGGGGTGATTCCGATAACCGCTACATGGGAATAGTGGCGCCGGAGGGCACCACGACTCGTCGGCGGACGATGATCCTCGCGATCGGCGCCGCCGTCGTAGTGCTGGTCCTCGTGGCCGGGTTGGCCTTCGTCAATTCAACGAGTGTGTCCAGAGTGACACAGAACGCGCGCGCCCTCCATTGGACCAACGCCACCCTGGGGACCTCGGCGCTGACCAGAGCGGGCCTGGCCCAGGCGGTCACCTTTGCCGAACTGGAGGGGAAGGGCGCGGTCACCGAGGCCGACCTGGCATTCGCCATGGATCAAGTGCAGGCGTCGCAATCAGACCTGGAGGACTTGTTCGCCATGGGTGAGTCGCATGGCTCCTATGCCTCGCTCGCCCGATACGTCGAATCGGTCGGAGAGGCGATCGACAGCCTCGAATCGGGTGACGTCACCACCGCCAAGGATCTCGCCAAGAACGATGTCGAGGAATCCTATGTGGATCTGGCCAATTCCCTGTCCGCCGAGCAGGCCCAGATCCAGGCGGCCATCGAAGACAACAGCCGGGCCGGCAACTCACTCAACAGTTGGGTGCTGTTCATCCTCACTCTCCTGGTTCCGGGCTCGGCCGTCGCCGTCTACTTCATCATCGCCAGACGCCAGGTGAAGGCGCTACGTCAGCGGACCGAGCTCGAAATCGAGGCGGAGAGGACCATAAGCCGGGCCAAGGACTCCTTCATCGCCGGCCTGTCCCATGAGCTGCGCACCCCGCTCACCTCGATATACGGGTTCGCCGAGGTGCTCACCGACGGTGAGGTCTATGGACCCGAGGCGACACGTGAGACGGCGCAGATAATCGCCAACGAAGCGGCGGAGATGACACGCATGGTGGACGACCTGCTGGCGGCTTCCCGTTTGGAGAGCACCGGGATCGAAGTCGACATTTCGAGCATCCGACTGGTTGACGTCATCGAGTCGGCTATCACCCCGTTCGAGAGAGCCGGGCTCGAGATCAGACGGGAGCCCAGTCGCGTCGTGGTCGACACGGACGCGGCGAGGCTTCGCCATGTCCTGGTCAACCTGATCTCCAATGCGGCCCGGCACGGCGGCCCGGTGGTGTCTGTCGAGGTGACGACGGGCGATGAGTCCGTCGATATCGAGGTCTGTGACAACGGTCCGGGGGTCCCCGAGGATCGGGTGCCCCACCTCTTCGATCGATTTGCCCACGATGGGTCGGCGCCACTTCTCACCGGGAGCGTCGGTCTCGGTCTGGCGGTAGCCTCGCGGCTGACCGACCTGATTGGCGGAAAGCTCCAGTATCAGCGGTTCGCCGGCAAGAGCTACTTCACGGTGACACTTCCTCTGGCCGAAGTGGACGTGAGAACCGCCGAGAGCGACGAGCCCTCCATCGCCTCGATCATCAGGGCGATGTCGGCATGAGACGAGGTGCCGGTGTCGTCATCCTGGCCATCCTCGTTGCGATGGTCCCTGCGCTGTCGGCATTGGGCACGGCAGCGGATTATGGAGACGACTTCTCTGCTGTCAGTTACACGGAGAACGATGGAGTCCTCGACTTCGCTGGCCCTTGGATGGAGTTCGGTGACGATGGGAGTCCCAATACCGGCCTGATTTACGTCGGGGATGAGAACTGTTCCAGCAACATGTGCCTTCATCTCGAGGGGCCGGACCTCGGGGTCGTCCTTGCCGACTTCGGCATCTCGCGTTCCGCTGATACCGAGATCCTCAACTCCGTGCTGCTGAGATATGACGTTCACGTCGTCGGCTCTCTCGGAGATTCAGCCCAGCTGAAGGTCGAGGTCTGGGATGGAGCCAACTGGGTGGTCGTCAAGTCCTACCCGCTTGCCGTCTCCACATCGAAGAGCGAGAACGTCTCTCTCAACGGCTACCTGTCAGCTACGTTCAAGGTCCGGTTCCGGGTTCCCGGCGTCACAGGCGGCGGGATCCTGTTCAACGGGGCCGTCACCGTCGACAACGTCCAACTCAGCGGTTCCCTTTCGTCGACCACGACTACTACGTCGACATCGTCAACCACGACGTCGTCGGCACCGACAACCACCACCACCTCGACGACTACGACCACCACCAGCCCGACCACGACCACGACCAGCCCGACCACGACCACGACCAGCCCGACCACGACCACGACCGAGCCGACCACGACGAGCACCGAGCCTCATCGGACCACGACCACCACTCGGGCTCCCACGACCACCTC
>Ga0307417_10000234_pt1 | contig 23673 bp, 20 predicted proteins | sample SalMarWE160210MG_2_FD_202514 | JGI IMG/M metagenome (GOLD analysis project Ga0307417, IMG submission 202514) | Salt marsh sediment microbial communities from the Plum Island Ecosystem LTER, Massachusetts, United States - WE1602-10 | ecosystem: Environmental > Aquatic > Marine > Intertidal zone... | reverse complement strand
AAAACAGCTTTCGATTGAATAAAAAAAGAAAAGAAGCCCGACATAATTCCGCTTCCGATTATTGCAAGAGTTATTGCTCCCAGCGCTCCCCACAGATAATTTTTAAACAGTAAAGGAAATGGCTCTCTGTCATACCTGTCGAATCTCCAGATTATTGTCAGGTAAATCAACATCGGAATTACGGCGGCTAAAGCTGATGAAATTACCAGCATATATTATTATCCGAAATTGTTGGTCGAATAAAATTGGTCACTTCTCTTTTATCCAGTTTATTAATTCACGCAATGTTGGTCTCTTACCGTAAGAAAGTATTCCAATCTTAAAGATTTTTGAAGATAAATATATTGAAATGAAAATTGATATAATTAAAATTAAAATTGTTGTCAGAATATCCGCTAGAGGCACCGGCGAAATATTTAATCTTAGCAACATTATGGATGGTGTAGTTAGGGGAAAATAAGATAATATATGAACGATTTCGGAATTTGGATTTTGAATAGTTGAGATTGCAAAGACAATCGGTAAGATAAGTATCATGCTTATGTAACTGTTGAACTGTTGTGCCTCCTGTTCAGTTGTTGCTGTAGCACCCAGCCCGACAAAAATTCCTGTGTAGAAAATAAATCCAAGAACAAAGTAAACCAGATCAAGACCAATATTTTCAAAAATCTCAGGCGAGATTGTTGCAGCGCCTGTCAAAGCGATTCCTATTACCGTCCAAATTACTATCTGGAAAAGGTTGAGCATACTTAGTCCAAGAATTTTACCGGTGAGTAATTGTGTCGGAGTGCAGCTTGAAACTAAAATTTCTATCAGTCTGTTTGATTTTTCTTCCAGCAGACTTCTTACAAGCATTCCACCTGATGACATTATCATTATCATCAAAAGTATTATAAAAACGAAAGATGAAAAAAATACAGTAAGGAAATCAGATTCTTTGTCTTCTCCTTCTTTATTGATCTTTATAGGCTGTATCGCTATCTGGCTGGATAAATATTTTTTTAAGGATGTATCAATCCCTTTCTTTTTAAATTTAAGGTCAATCCTTACTTCATTAAATGCTTGTTCGAAATTTCTGATATCTTTATAATTTGCTGTACTGTTGCTTCTCCATTGAAGCCGTACGGAATCAGTACCTCCGTTTTTTATCAACAGGTAGCTGTTAACCTTGTCATTAAAGACCTTATTATCTGAGTATTTTACTATATCCTCATTCCCGTTATTTGTAGCCTGGCTGTCAGGGGTTAAATTAACAAGCACATATCTTGGTAAATCTCCGGAAAGTTTTTCCTCCTTTAGTTTTTCCTGAAGCCCACTAAAATAGGTCTCTGATTTATCTACAACTCCTACTAATTTTGTTACATCTGTTTCATGATTCTCAAGTAGGGTGGGCATTATTGCAAAAGCAATAATGATCACAGGAGTAACTATCATCGAGATCAAAAACGCACGTGTTTTTATCTTTTCAAGAAATTCCCATTTTGCAACTGAAATAATTTTATTCATTTTTTATTGCTGCTGTTAATTGCATCGATAAAAATTTTATTTAAAGTCGGTTCGATAACAGAAAATTGATTTATTAAAAGCTTATCAGAAATATTTCTCAGGAATTCAGCCGGCTTTACATCTCTTCTCAAATGAACTTCAGCGTAAATTCCGTAAAGGTCGACACTATTTACTTCAGGTAATGAAATTAGGAATGAAGCATTCCCTTCAAATTCTATTTTTACATTATTTGTGCCGAAGTCTCTTTTTATCTCTGACAGGCTTCCTTTGCATACTTCTTTCCCCTTATTTAGAAGCAAAATGTCCGAGCATAATTTTTCAGCTGTTTCCATTTGATGAGTTGAAAGTATCACGACTTTACCTGAATTAACAAAAGAAAGAATAGTTTCTCTGATCAATTGTTGATTGATCGGGTCAAATCCTGAGAACGGCTCATCAAGTATCAATAATTTCGGATCGTGAATTATCGCTGTTATAAACTGGACTTTCTGTTGATTACCCTTTGAAAGCTCTTCGATTTTATTAACCCGGTAATTTTCTATTCCCAGTTTATTAAGCCAGTATTTTGCCCTATCTGCAGTGCGATTTTTATCAAGGTTCTTCAATGAGGCAAAATAATTGATTACATCAATAACTTTACTTTTTTTATAAAGCCCCCGTTCTTCAGGGAGATACCCGATATCATTGGAAAATTCGTTTGTAATTGGTTTGCCTTCAAAAGAAACAGAGCCAGAAGTTGGTCTGATAATATTCAGAGCTATTCTGATTGTTGTTGTTTTTCCCGCCCCGTTTGGGCCCAGCAAACCAAAAATTTTACCGGGTTCCACGTTGAAAGAGATGTCATTTACTGCCGTTACGTTTTTGTATTCTTTTGTCAGGTTTTTAACAGAAAGCATTATTAGCAGTCCAAATTTGAGCTAAAATGTAATTATCAAATGTAAGGTTAAAATCCGAAATTTAATAATTTTAGCTTTTCTTTAATGGCTGTTATTCTAATTTAATTACAGGTTTTTTCTTAAGTCTGACCCATATTATGAATAGTTGAAATATTGATTATCAATCTCCGTATTTCTATATTTCAGTTTGTTTTAGCTTATTTTTTGCGTTCCTTAGGGTCACTGAGGGAAGGCATCAATTTGCGAGAGAATTCCTGATGATTATTAAGATTGCAAACCTTAGTGAAGGTACACACACATTAAGTTTTGATGAGAAAATTAGTGAAATTGGCATTGGTGATCCATTTTACGGAAACTGCAAAGTAGATGTTAAATTATCAAAATCCCACAGCCAGATTATACTTGATGCTGAACTAAACCTGGAAGCAAATTATCAATGCGACAGGTGTGGATGTGATTATAAAAGTAAAGTATATACTAAATATCGAATGGTTTATCTTTTTGGAGATGAACCGGAAGATAATGATAATTTAAGTTTGACTTATCTTCCAATTGATGCAGACAAAATTGAAATAGTGAATGATGTGAGAGATTACGCTTTGCTTGCTATTCCAATGAAAAAATTATGTAAAGAAGATTGCAAAGGTTTATGCCCCCGATGTGGAAAAAATTTGAATGAGGACAATTGCATTTGTACTGAAAAAGAAATTGATCCACGCTGGGAGCCATTAGAAAAATTAAGGAACAAATTAAATAATTAAAAAAGAGAATAGACGATGCCAAATCCGAAACGCAAAATGTCGAAGACCAGAAGGGATAAACGAAGAACACATTATAAAGCTTCAGCACCGGCACTGGGTACTTGCTCGAATTGTGGTGAAATGAAATTAACACACCGTGCATGCCCGGCCTGCGGTTATTATAATGATCGATCAATGTTTGTGCCTAAAAGCTGATTCATAATTAATCCTTTTTAATGAACACTTCTGATTCCAACAAGTCAAGATGCAGAATAATTGTTGATGCAATGGGGGGCGATTACGCCCCTCAAAATTCTGTAGTTGGTGCTATTGAAGCATACAACCAAAAAAAAGATTTTGATCTTTATCTTGTTGGTAAAGAGCAGGAGATACTGCGTGTAATTTCAGAAAATAATCTTACCTTTGATAAAAATTTTATTATTAATGCTGATGAAGTGATCGATATGGGCGACACTCCTACTGTCGCTTTAAAGAAAAAACCAAATTCTTCAATTGTGGTTGGTGCAAACCGGGTAAAAGAAAAAAAAGCTGATGCATTTGTCAGCGCCGGAAATACCGGTGCAATGATGGCTGCTTCAACTTTGATAATGGGAAGAATACCCGGTGTTGGCAGACCTACTATCGGTGCATATATGCCTAATAAATCCGGAGTGTGTACAGTTTTCGATGTAGGCGCTAGCGTTGATTCAAAGCCAAAACATTTACTTGAGTATGCAATAATCGGAACGATATATGCCCGCGAAATGTTTGGAATTGATAATCCTACAGTTGGAGTTTTAAGTGTAGGTGAAGAAGAATCAAAGGGTAACGAAGTAAGCCTGGCAGCAGTGGAATTAATAAAAAAGACTAAACTTAATTTCATTGGCAATGTTGAAGGAAGGGATATTCTGGAGGGTACAGCAAACGTTATTGTTTGTGATGGTTTTGTGGGCAATATTTTAATAAAGTTTGGTGAAAGTGTTGTCCCTTTTTTGAAGTTTAAATTTAAAGAATACGCGGATAGAAGTATTTTTAATAAATTGAAAGTAGGCCTTGTTAGAAATACGCTCAGGGAAATTTTAAAGGATTTTGATTACCAGGAACACGGTGGCGTACCCTTGCTTGGGGTTAACGGAATTAGTATTATTGGTCACGGTTCCAGCACAACTAAAGCCTTTAAAAATATGGTGCTTAGAGCTAATGAAATGCACCAGAAGCAGTTGATACAAAAAATCGAAAATTCAATTCAAAAATATTCTAATATAACGGAATTAAAAAATGAATAATGATAAGAAATTTAGTGCGGTGATTACCGGTGTGGGTATGTATGTACCGGATAAAATAATGGACAATGCATATTTTGAAAAAATTGTTGACACTAATGATGAATGGATAAGAGCCAGAACCGGTATAAGAGAAAGAAGACTGCTTGAAAACGGCGCTACCAGTGATCTTGCAGCTGGAGCAGCTTTAGATTTACTGAAATCTAAAAATATGTCAGCCGAAGAAATTGATGTAATAATTGTTGCAACCGTAACCCCTGATATGTTTTTCCCCGCAACAGCTTGTCTTGTGCAGGACAAGATTGGTGCAAAAAATGCATGGGGATTCGATCTTTCCGCTGCCTGCTCAGGATTTTTATTTGCTTATCAAACGGGTTGTTCGCTTGTTGAAAGCGGCACCTATAAGAAAGTGATAGTAATAGGTGCTGATAAAATGAGCTCAATAGTCGATTACACAGATAGAAATAATTGTATCCTTTTTGGAGATGCAGGTTCTGCAATTTTACTTGAACCTTCTGAAGATAAAAGCATCGGTTTGCAGGATTCGCTTCTGAAAGTTGACGGCTCGGGAAAAGATGCTCTTTATATGAAAGGGGGTGGCAGTTTGAATCCGCCAACAATTGAAACTGTAGAGAACAAGATGCATTATCTTTACCAGGATGGTAAAGCTGTTTTTAAAGTTGCAGTTAAAGGGATGGCAGATATCTCTTATGAAATTATGCAAAAGAATAATCTTAAATCTGAAGATATAGCTTACCTTGTACCTCACCAGGCAAATTTAAGAATTATAGATGCAACTGCAGAAAGAATGGGAATCAGTAAAGATAAAGTGATGATAAACATCGACAAATACGGAAATACAACTGCGGCAACTATTCCACTTTGTTTAACTGAATATTACAGAGATGGTAAACTGAAGAAAGGGGATAAAATAATTTTGGCAGCATTTGGTGCAGGATTTACCTGGGGTTCGGCTTACGCTGTTTGGGCAATTTAATTTTAAGATTTGAAATTTAGTAATGGGTAAAAAAGCTTTTTTATTTCCGGGACAAGGCTCACAATATATTGGCATGGCAAAAGACCTTTACGATAATTCTGTCGAAGCCAAAGAGATGATAAAAACTGCAGACGAAGCTCTCGGAATAAATTTATCGTACATATTGTTCAATGGTCCTGAAGAAAAACTGAAACAAACTGAATTTACTCAGCCAGCTATTTTTTTGCATAGTGTTGTCCTTGCAAGTATAATTCGTACGCTTCAGGTAGACGGAGCAGCAGGACATTCGCTCGGAGAATATTCGGCATTAGTTGCAGCAAATTCAATCCAATTTTATGATGCAGTGAAATTAGTTAGAGAAAGAGGCAAGGCAATGCAGCAAGCCGGTGAAGAAAATCCCGGTACAATGGCTGCCATAATTGGCCTTGATTCTCTGACTGTAGACGAATGCTGTAAAGAAGCGTCATCTTTAGGGATAGTTCGGTCGGCTAATTTAAATTCTCAGGGACAGATTGTGATTTCTGGTTCAGTAGACGGGGTAAAGAAAGCAATGGAAATTTGCAAAGCAAAGGGAGCTAGATTAGTTAAAGAGTTGGTTGTAAGCGGTGCCTTTCATTCTCCTTTGATGCTATCTGCGAAAGAAAAACTTAAAAATAATCTTGATGAAACAAATATCTACGATGCAAGATTTCCGGTTTATGCAAATGTAACGGCTAAACCTGTGACCAAAAAAGAAGAAGTAAAAAATCTTTTGTTTGAACAGGTTACATCACCGGTAAGATGGGAAGAAACGATAAATAACATGATAGCTGATGGCTTCGATGAATTTTATGAAGTGGGGCCGGGAAAAGTATTACAGGGACTTGTAAAAAGAATAAACCCAAATGTTAAAACTTTTGGAATCGATAAATATTCAGATGTGGAGCAATTTATTTAATGGCTGTAAAATTTACTAAAGAAATCAACGGGATAAAAATTGATCCCATAATCTTCACATTCACTTTTAGCTGCGATTGTAATGGTGAGTGCTGTCATTACGGAGTTTACACTGATTTAAAAGAAAGTCAGGATGTTCTGAAGATAAAAGATAAAATAATTGGACTGATGGACGAGACTCAGTGTAAAGATACTACTAAATGGTTTGAGCCTCCCGAAGAGGATGAAGATTTCGATTCAGGTATTGCAGTCGGGACAGAAGTTATAAATGGCAAGTGTACCTTTCTCGACAAAGATGGGTTATGTGTACTGCAAAGACTTGCAATGAATGAAGGTGCCTACAAGTGGAAATATAAACCGCTTTATTGTATATTATTCCCTCTTGTAATTTTTGAGGGCGCTTTAACTATCGATGATGAACATATTGATCGTTTAAAAACCTGCAATATTAAGCCTAAACCAGAAACCTCGATCTTTGAACACTGCAAGGAGGAATTAATTCACTTTTTTGGTGAAAGAGGGTTTGCAGAACTGGAAGAATATAAAGAAGAATACCTGAGTTTGCGTAAGTCAAAGGAAGTAGCTTGAAAAAACTGGAAAATAAAAGAGCGATTGTCACTGGCGGAACAAGAGGAATTGGTAAAGCAATTGTTCTTGAGCTGGCTTCGCTGGGATGCAATGTAGTTTTTACTTATAACAGTTCTTCTGAAGCTGCAGCTAAAATCGAAGGAATTTCAGCCGAATATGGTGTCAAAATGTTTGGAATTCAGGCAGATGCCTCACTTTTTTCAGAGGCTGAAAAAACTATTAATTTTGTATTGGAAAAGTTGGGTGGTTTAGATATTTTAGTAAATAACGCAGGGATTACCCGTGACAACCTGTTATTACGAATGAAAGAAGAAGATTTTGACCAGGTTATTGCTGCAAATCTGAAAAGTGTTTTTAATTATTCCAAGCATGCTGTTAAACCGATGATGAACCAAAAGTATGGGAAGATCATCAATATTTCATCGGTAGTTGCGCTGATTGGGAATGCCGGGCAGGCTAATTATGTTGCTTCAAAAGCAGGAGTAATTGGATTAACCAAATCTCTTGCAAGAGAATTTGCATCAAGAAATATTACTGTTAATGCAATTGCACCGGGTTATGTTTCAACAGATATGACAAATAAATTGAACGATAAGCAAAAAGAAGCCTTGTTAGCTCAGATTCCCTTACGTAAGATCGCTTCACCGGAGGATATAGCAAAGACTGCGGCATTTCTTTCTTCGTCAGATGCTGATTATATTACCGGACAGGTATTGACGGTTGACGGTGGATTAACGATGTAATTTAATCGAACTGAATAAATAAAAATAAATACAACAAACTATAGGAGAATACACATGGATATTGAAGCTAAAGTAAAAGAGATAATAGTAGATAAGTTAGGGGTTGAAGAGTCTCAAATTACGCCGGAAGCTTCCTTTACCAACGACCTTGGCGCAGACTCATTAGATATCGTAGAACTCGTAATGGGTTTTGAAAGCGCTTTCTCTGTTTCTATCCCTGACGAAGATGCAGAAAAAATAGGTACTGTAGGTGATGCAATGAAATATCTGAAGGAAAAATTAGAAAATAAATAATTTTACTTTTTTGTATAGCCCCGAATTTTCGGGGCTTTTTCATTCACTGTAAATACGCCTAATTTGCAGTGCCTTTGCCTACAAAAATACTTGCCAGAAATATGCGCTTTTTACCATCCTAATTATTAAATTAATATTGTATGTGTATAGAGTAGAAGTTAAAAAGATATTTGTGGAGCTATTTTGTTGAGTTTCTTTTCCGGTCTATCGAAGGTATTTAAGAGTGGTGCAACAAAAAACCTTGAAAAACTACTATCTCCTGATAGATTTAGAAAATTAGAAAGACTTGTCGGCTTTAGAATTAAGAATGAGGAGTTTTTTCTTCAGGCGCTTTTACATCGCTCATTTTTGGAGCAGAACTCAGAATTTGAAGTTTCTAATGAAAGGCTTGAATTTTTAGGAGACGCTGTCTTAAGTGTGACAGTAGCCGAATATCTTTTCAAAAAATTTCCTGATGAAGATGAAGGTTTCCTTACCAAAGTTCGTGCTAAATTTGTAAATAAAATAGCTCTTTCTGACATCGCACAGGAAATAAATCTTTCCGAACTACTACTTGTAGGTAAAAATCTTTTGCCTGGTTTTTCCATTAATTCCAGAACTATTCTTGCTGACGCATTTGAAGCTCTGATAGGTGCAATTTATCTCGACAATGGCCTTAAGGCCGCAAAAAACTTCATTAGCCGTGTCTTAATTGTACCTTATACCAAAGCCGGAATACACTTAATTGACGAGAATTTTAAAAGCCAGTTGTTAGAGTATGCACAGGCAAAAAGGTTAGAATCTCCAGTATATTCTGTTGTTAAGGAAGAAGGGCCTCACCACGATAAAGTTTTTACAATAAAAGTAACGATTGGTGAAGAGGAGTATGGAGAAGGAAAGGGAAGGAGTAAAAAGGTGGCCGAACAGAATGCCGCTGAGGAAGCTATACAAAGAATAGAATCTTCTAATAATTCTCATTAACTTATTAGCCCGCCGCTTTTCTTATAAAAGCTATTACTCGTTTTATAAATTAATTGTTTAAATTTCATGTCTATAATTACAATTTTTCCTAATAATTTAAATTAACTCAAACGAGGAAGACATAAAGAGTATGAAAATTTTTGAACATCCAGATAAGTTTGTTAACAGGCATATCGGGCCTAACGATACCGAAGTAAAAGAAATGTCTGAAAAAATAGGTGTAGAATCCCTGGATAAGTTGATAGATGAAATAGTCCCTCAACATATCAGGGCAAAAAAAAATTTGAATATTGAACCTGCATTATCGGAATATAACTATATAAAAAAATTAAAGAGTATTGCATCAAAGAATAAAGTTTTGAACTCTTACGTAGGAATGGGGTATTATCCTAATATTACTCCGCCAGTGATACAAAGAAATGTTTTGGAAAATCCGGGCTGGTACACACAATATACTCCTTACCAGGCAGAAATCTCTCAGGGCAGGTTGGAGGCTTTGCTTAATTTTCAAACAACTGTAATAGACTTAACGGGAATGCCGATAACCAATGCATCTTTGCTTGATGAAGGAACTGCAGCTGCTGAAGCTATGTCTCTTTTTTATTCTTTAAGAAAAAATAGAAATGCTGATACGTTTTTTGTCTCCGAAGACTGCTTTCCTCAAACGATTGATGTTTTAAAAACAAGGGCGAATCCTCACAGAATTAAACTTTTGATCGGTGATCACAGGGAAGTAAAACTCGACGACAAAATATTTGGAATGCTTGTTCAATATCCTTCGGGCAAAGGAGAAATCTACGACTACAAAGAACTATTCGATGGTGCTAAAGAAAAAAATATTTTCAAAGTGGTTGCTGCTGATTTACTAAGCCTTGCATTACTAACACCTCCGAAAAAATTTGGAGCTGATGTAGTAGTAGGTTCATCACAAAGATTTGGCGTACCAATGGGATATGGCGGGCCACATGCAGCATTCTTTGCAACAAAAGATGAATTTAAAAGATATATCCCTGGAAGAATAATTGGAGTGTCGGTAGATTCAAATGGGAATCCTGCATATCGAATGGCGCTTCAGACAAGAGAACAACATATTAGAAGAGAAAAGGCGACAAGCAATATTTGTACAGCACAGGTTCTGCTGGCAGTTATGGCAGGGATGTATGCTGTTTACCACGGACCAGAGGGGATCAAAAAAATAGCCGATAGGATTAATTCTCTTGCTCATTTGCTAAATGATGCTCTGGCTCAACTTGGATATTTTCAGACTAACGAAAACTTTTTTGATACACTACACCTAAAAATTAGTTATAAGCCGACAACTGAAAGAATAATGAAGATAGCACTCTCTAAAGAAATTAATTTCAGATATTATGAAGATAATTCAATTGGGATATCACTTTCAGAACCTGATGATTTTAATGATGTATTTGAAATTGTTTCAGTTTTTGCAGAAGCTGCCGATAAAAAAACAACTATTGATGAATTAAAAACTGTCGCTGAAAAAATTAGCCTAAACCTGCCAGCAAGTTTAGTAAGAACTGAAAAATTCTTAAGTCACCAGGTTTTTAATACATATCATTCTGAAACAGAAATGTTAAGGTATTTAAAGAGCCTTGAGAATAAAGATCTTTCGCTTGCTCATTCAATGATTCCACTTGGTTCCTGCACGATGAAGCTGAATGCAACGACTGAGATGCTGGGAATAACCTGGAATGAGTTTGCCAATATTCATCCATTCGCTCCTGTTGATCAGGCTACTGGATATAAGGAAATCTTTAAGCAACTCGAAAAAGATTTAGCTGAAATTACGGGCTTTGCTGGAGTTTCACTTCAACCTAATTCGGGTGCGCAGGGAGAATTTACAGGTTTAATGGTGATCAGAAAATACCAGGAGAGTAAAGGTGAGAGCCACAGAAATGTAGTCTTGATTCCATCATCTGCGCATGGTACAAATCCGGCCAGTGCAGTAATGGCCGGTGCAAAAGTAGTAGTTGTTAGCTGTGATGTAAATGGAAATATTGATGTTAATGACCTCAGAGAAAAGGCAGAAGCAAATAAAGATAATCTATCAGCCTTAATGGTTACTTATCCTTCAACTCATGGAGTTTTTGAGGAAAAGATAAAGGAGATATGTAAGATCATTCATGAGTGCGGGGGACAGGTTTACATGGATGGTGCTAATATGAACGCACAGGTTGGGCTAACGAGTCCGGCAATTATAGGTGCCGACGTTTGTCATTTAAATCTGCATAAAACATTCTGCATTCCACACGGCGGCGGTGGTCCGGGAGTTGGTCCCATAGGTGTTGCTGAACACTTAGTCCCATTTCTGCCGGGTCATACACTGGTTTCAACGGGGCACGAAAATGGTATTCACGCTGTTTCCTCTGCACCCTGGGGAAGTGCGGATATTTTAGTAATTTCGCATGCCTATATTAAAATGATGGGAGCCGATGGGTTAACCAAAGCATCAAAAGTTGCAATGCTAAATGCTAACTATATTAAAACCAGACTGGAAAATCATTTCCCTGTTTTATATAAGGGCCAGAAAGGAAGAGTGGCTCACGAATTAATCTTTGATATGAGGCCTTTCAAAAAATTTGGGATTGAAGTTGAAGATATTGCAAAGCGTTTAATGGATTACGGTTATCATGCACCAACTGTTTCATTTCCTGTTGCCGGTACATTAATGGTAGAACCAACGGAAAGTGAGTCTAAAATTGAACTCGATCGTTTTTGTAATGTGTTGCTTTCTATTCGCGAAGAAATCAGAGAGATAGAAGAAGGTAAAGCTGATCCAAAAGATAACGTCCTTAAAAATGCGCCACATACAATGGTTTCAATTATTGCAGGTGAATGGAATCATTCTTACTCTAGAGAGAAAGCAGGATTCCCATCGGATGAGACAAAGATAAATAAATTCTGGCCAAGCGTAGGAAGAGTTAATAATGCTTACGGTGACAGGAATCTTGTTTGCAGCTGTAATCCGATTACGGATTATATAGAAGAAGTAGTCTCGTAATTTTATTGAAGAGGTCTGCATTATTGCAGACCTATTTTAGCCTTCATTTCACTTACTCAAAAATTTAATGATAATTAAAATTCTGTTAGCCTCTTTAATATTTATTATTCTCTCCATTCAGTTATTTGCTCAAAATAATGATACTACATTTTATGCAGGCAAGTATTCTTTTAAGGTTGATTCAATAGTAATTAAGGGGAATGAAAAAACAGATGAATTTATAATCCTAAATGAACTTACTTTTCATACAGGTGATGAAGTAAATTCAAGGATATTAAATTACAATAGAGAAAGAGTTTATAGCCTTGGCATTTTTACTCACGTTGAAGTAATCCCTTTCAGTATTAATTCAGTTAATATTATAGAGATCGAAGTTAAAGAAAGCTGGTATATTTTCCCTATACCTTTTCTGACACTAAAAGAAAACGATTGGAAAAAACTATCTTACGGGATTGATCTTTTTATCCAGAATTACAGAGGGAATAATGAAAAGCTCAGGTTGCATGCTGCTTTCGGATACGATCCTAATTATTTAATCTCTTATGCTAATCCGTATATCTCAAGGGATAATAATATTTTTTTGAATGCAAATGTATCTTACAGCAAGATTAAAAATAAAAGCGATATTGCACGAACTCTTTACGGGGCTGATTTTGATCAGAAGGTAAGTGGAGCGGAAATACAGGTCGGAAAACGTTTAGGTTTGTTTCAGAAGCTTTATGTCAATCTGGGTTATAATGTAATTGAAACCCCGTTTTATTTAAATGGAATTTCCGTTTCGGGATCACGAATTGATAGAATTGCTACTATAGGCGTCGGCTATATTTATGATACCCGTGATCTACGTCAATTTCCGAGAGATGGTTTGTATTTCAATACAACTTTTGATCTTAAAGGTTTACATATAGACAATATCAATTACAATGTCTTTACTTTTGATATACGTAAATACTTTAAGCTAACAAAGGACTTTAGCATAAAAGGAAGAGTAAAATCAAGATTAACATCAGGCGATGAGGTGCCTTATCACGACTTTTCATATTTTGGATATGGTGATAGAGTGAGGGGCTATTATTATACAAAAAGAGAAGGGAACTTCTTATACCTGACATCAATTGAATTGGATTATCCTTTAATAAAAGATTTTAATGTTAATTTAAAATTTATACCTTTACTTCCCAGGGCGCTATTCTCATACAGGATTGCAATTTATGCGGAATTATTTGCAGATGCAGGATTAACAAAATTGAAAGGGGAGGCAACTTTGATTAAAAAGGTTGATTCAGCGTATGGGGCTGGGCTTACGTTTTTAATATTACCTTATTCAGTTTTCAGAATTGAATATGCAATAAATGACCTTGGCAGGCAACAATGGATTCTCGGAATTGGAACATCTTTCTAACATAGAACTTTATTATTCAGAACCGGATAATTTCTCTGGTAATTCAGTAATAATCAGCGGTGATGAATCTCATCACATCGCAAAAGTGATGCGTCATAAAATTGACGATGAAATTTATGTTACTAATGGTAAGGGGAAAATATATCAAACAAAATTAGCATCGGTTTCAAAAACGGAAGTAAAGGTCGAAATTAAAAAAGAATTTAGCTACGAAAATAAATTTAAGAATCTCTTCTTTTGTATCCCGAAGCTAAAGAGCCCGGACAGATTTGAATTCGCGCTGGAAAAATCTGTTGAATTAGGTATAACCAATTTTATAATTTATAATTCAAATAGAAGTGTGGCAAGGGGGACTAAAATTGAACGATGGAAAAAGATTCTTGTCTCTGCAATGAAGCAATCTTTGAGAAGTTATTTGCCTGAAATAATAGGAGTAAAAAGCCTGGCCGAAACAATAAAAATGGATGGTGAGATTATTCTGTTTGAACAGAATTCTGATAGGAACGTAAAAGAGCTGGAAATAAAACCTGAGAAAAAATATATTTTTGTATTTGGTCCTGAGGGAGGGCTGGACCCAAATGAAATAAATCTTGCAAGCGAGAGACAAATTTATAACCTTGCTGAAAATAGATTGCGGAGCGAAACTGCGATTGTAAATGCAGCGGCTATTCTTGCCGTCATGTTCTAATAATCGCCATCTGATTTATTTGTGTTAGAATGAAAATCCCGACCTAAAACAGATCGGGATTTTATTCAAAAAATTGCTTCTAATTTTTGGTAGTTTGAATGAACAATTTCCACTGCTTCTTCTAATTTTTGAGTATCCTCATTATCAGCTATTGCTTGTAAATCTTTTGTGACCATTAAAAGTGAGTTAGCTGCAATTTTGAAATCTTTTTCTTTATCAGCCAACCGCTTTGGAAGAGAGGTAAGTGTAATTGCCTCGGCATTCATAACCAGTTCATTCCTCAGTTGTTTAATCTTTTCAAAATTCTTCTCAGGCAAATGTGTATGATAAATGACATATAGTACCTTATGGAATTGATCCATCTCTTTTAGTACAGGTCGGATTATTTTTACAAGGTTCTCATATTTGGTATGTAAATTTTCAACTGATTTAAGTAATGAATTATCGTCATTATTTTTTGTCTGATTAGAATATTCATTTACAGCCATTTTAAATTCATTTATCCCGTTTTCCCATTTTTCTTTTTTGTCTCTAAGAATACCGGGGAGTTTTGAAGTATAAATTTGTTCGGCAAGATTATTAACTTCGGAGTTGTAAGTACGCAATGCTGAATAGTCCTTTGTGGGATAGTATGTATGCCATAAAGGATAAATTACCTGGTGAAAATTTTCCAATTCTACTACTTTGCTTTCAGTATCACTTATTTCTGAATTATTTTGTGCAAATACAATTGTTAATGGAAAAAGTACAGAAAGGATTAGAAGTACTAAACATTTTTTCATTAAAACCCCCAGATGATGTTTATAGTGTGTAAAAATACTCAAGATAAAATATTTATCCAACTAAAATAAAAAACCCCTCTTTTCAGAGGGGTTTTTATTATCATAAAAAAGTTATGATAAATTAGAAACTATACCTAACACCTAACTGCATCTGCCAGCGTGAAGAGAAGTTGCCTGCAGTAAATGGGGTGTTATTTGATGGAGCAGAGAATCTGTAAACATTTCTTCCGGAAACCGGATCTGTGCCAGCCTTATAAGCTATTCTGTAAGTGCTGAATACACTGCTATTCCATCCCCAATCCTTATTGATAAGATTCATTAAATTAAGAATGTCCCAATTTACTGTGAATCTGTGTCCTGAAACAATCGGGATGTCCTGAGAAATGTGTAAATCCACATAATTAACCCACGGATTCGTATCTGCATTACGTCCGGCTATCTGTCCGCGGTGTGAACTTAAATAGTCATTATTATTAATAAAGCTATTTAGTGCATCATACATACTTTGATTTGGTACATATACTCCACCGGTAACAGTACCCAAAAGTATGTCGCTATTATTTTTAGGAATGTAGAATAAATCATTCTGGTCAAAACCATCGTTATTTATATCACTTCCATAAATAAATGAATATGGTGCCCCGTTTTCACCGTTGTAAAAGACTGATATAGTAGTTTGAGCGTCTTTAAAGAATTCATGCGTATATGTTACAGAAGCAAAAATACGGTTTTTTATTTCGTATTGAGATGGTGCAAGTACCGGGTCATTTGGATTCCCCGCAATCGGGCTATATCTCATTTGTGACCGGGCTTGTGATGAATTAACACTATTCAAATCTTCAGCTCTTCCGAGAGCATAACCAGCATTGATTGAAAAGCCATCTGCAACACTTCTTTGAGCCTGGAAAGTAAGGTTATAAGAATAACCTTCTTTTGTATTTTTTAACCACATTACATCATAGAAGTTACCGTTTTTGCTATCTGTACCTCCAAATACCGGTCTGCCATCGTCTGGATTAGTGCCGACTTGTGGTTTTAAATTTAATTTTGAATAAACAAAATCATTCACAGTTTTTGAATACTGGAATTCAACAGTACCAACAAAACCGAGCGGTAATTGATGATCAACTCCCAAATCAAATCTTAAAACCTGGGGGCTTTTAAGATTTGGATCACTTAAATCAATTTCAGCAGTTTTTGATCCTGCGCTTGTTCCCGGATCACCAAAACCAGGTTGGTTGTTAGCATCGGGTGAAAATTGAAGAGCAGTACCGCTTCCTCTAACTTCAGCCTGTGTGTTACCGGTGTTGCCATACTGGTTTGAAATCCAAACGTAAGCAGGACGACCGCTAAAGACACCAACCCCACCTCTAACCTGAGTTGTTCTGTCTCCGTTAACATCCCAGTTAAAACCAACACGTGGAGCCCAGAGTAAATTACCGCTTGGTGCTGATGCTGTTGTTATACCAGGAAAATAAGTGCTGACTGAATCATTAAGAGGAGGGTTATCCGGATAAACAGGATCATCAACCCTTAATCCAAAAGTAAGCCTTAAATTTGGCATTACCTGCCATTCATCCTGAGCATAAAATCCAAACTGATGAACAGAAAATGATGCGGCACCATCGCCAACTAATGGAATTACTCTTTGGTAAAACCCTACATTTCCTGCCTGTAAATCTGCTAAACTGTAGTATTCATAGATTCCGGCGTAGGATCTCAGGAACAAGTTAGCAAAAGAAAAGAATTCGTTATGTGTTCCGATTGTAAATGTATGGTTTCCGGCAAATATGGAAAAGTTGTCTGATATTTCAAATATATCCTGATCAAGTTTGTTTGCTGAAGAGTATCTGTCTGTACCTGCATGATATTGTACTATATCATCAACTTGTATTTCTGGTGTCAAAGTTCCCTGTGGACCTCTTTTATCCCTGATCGTTGTATAGCCCAAAGTTATTTCATTTGCCATGTTATTGCCAAATGTACTGTTTAATTGTGCTACAATATTACTTGTTTGATTGTGAAACTGGTATAAATAAGAATCAAAACTAAAAGCTGAAGATGAAGATCTGTTACCTAAAATGTCTTCTTTAGCATCTACATAGTTCCAATGAATATTCAATTTTTGATTTTCTGAAAGGTTAAAATCTAAACGAGCAAATATCTTATCACTCGGTTGTTTTGTAGTATAGGGACCGTATCCGCCAGTTGTGAATCCCCGACCTGCTAATATTGATTGAATTTGGTCAGCCTGAGCCTGGACGCCTGCTGTTGATAAGGAAAGATTTGGCAGCGGCTCATTGTGCCCGGTGAGTTCGGCATTCACGAAAAAGAAAACCTTATCTTTCATGATTGGCCCACCGAAACGAAAACCGTATTGCCATTCTTTAAAATCACTTACCGGGTCATTCATCCCATCATAATTTTTGCTTACAAGACTCTGATTACGTCCATAACCAAATACAGATCCATGGTATTCGTTCGTACCGCTTCTTGTGATTGCATTAATTCCGCCGCCTGTAAATCCACCTAATCTTACGTCAAAAGGAGCAATTACAACCTGGAATTCCTGGATAGCATCCATACTTATAGGATTAGTACCAGCTTGTCCACCTGGTGTACCTGAAGAACCCAGACCGAACAAGTCATTATATTGTGTACCATCGATTTGTACATTATTATAACGGTTGCTTCTGCCAGCTGCCTGGTAATTCTGACCTGAAAACATTGGAGACATTTTCGCAAAGCTCGCAAAAGTTCTGTTAATGGTCGGGAGTTCTTCCATTTGCCTAGTTGAAACGTTTTGTGATGAACCTGTGCGGTTATTATTAATGATTGCAGTTCTATTTGCTGAAACTGTAACTCCGGAAAGTTCAATTGATGTTTCAGAAAGCTGTACATCGAGTGAATAATTTTGTCCGAGTACAAGTTTATCTATATCGTGAGTCTGCTTTTGATAACCAACAAAAGAAACAGTTACCTGGTAAGGTCCGCCAACTCTTACAGCAGAAAAATTATATTTACCATCAGGACGTGATGTAGTCCCGTATTGCGTTCCTGATGGAACGTGTACTGCAATAACAGTAGCGCCAGGCAGCGCGTTACCACTCTGGTCGGTAACAGTACCACTAATACTTGCTGTTGTTACATTTTGTGCAAAACTAAATGGCTGTATAGCCAGAAATAGCATTGCAATCAAACACGAAAACAATGTAATTCGTATTTTCATACTTCCTTCCTTTTTAATTATGAAATAATGAATTATTAATTGAACTGAATGTTCCGAAAACTAAAAATTTATTGGTCTGATTTTTTCCCTAAGCTTTATTCAATAAAAAAGAATATTATGATAATAACTAAGAAAAAAATTACACTATGAAGCATTAAGTCGAACTGTAACTAAAAAATAGCTTTTTCTAAGCATACAGTCTATTATTATAGCAAAGTTAAAAATAAGTAAAGTTTTTTGTTACAGCAAGAAAAATGTTTTGGCCGGTTGTTAAATTAATATCAAAAGAGCAACATTAAATTTATTCAGAATTGTTCTAAGAAAATCAAAAAACGAACTTCTGGTTTTAAGTTGTAAGGCATTTTATCTCCTTGAGCTTCTTTTGCATTTATATACCCCTCTCTGTATATTTGAAAATTAAATTTCTAATAAAATATTCTCGTAATGTCGAAAATTTCAATTAAAGACCTCTCTGAGCATGTAGGTAACGAAGTTACGCTGAACGGATGGCTTTACAATAAAAGATCAAGCGGCAAGATAAAATTTATAGTTTTAAGAGACGGAACCGGGTACCTTCAATGCGTTTACTTTAAGGGAAATGTTTCAGATGAAATCTTCGAAATGGCTGATAAGCTTGGACAGGAATCGTCAATAACAGTTACGGGAAAAGTTAAAGAAGAAAAAAGAGCACCCGGCGGTTACGAATTAGACGCTACAGATCTAAAATTGATTTCTGAAGCTGTTGATTATCCTATCACTCCAAAAGATCACGGAGTTGAGTTCCTGATGGATAATCGCCATCTATGGCTTCGCTCTTCCAAACAGGTTGCAATTTTAAAGATCCGTCACAGAATTGTAAAAGCGATTCGTGATTTTTTTGATAACAGGGGATTCACTTTAATGGACCCGCCGATCCTTACCCCAGCTGCTTGCGAAGGAACTTCAACTTTGTTTGAAACAGATTATTTCGATCTGGGTAAAGCTTACCTTACTCAATCAGGCCAACTTTACGCAGAAGCGGGAGCGATGGCGCTTGGTAAAGTTTATACTTTTGGTCCAACTTTTCGCGCTGAAAAATCAAAAACAAGAAGGCACTTAACAGAATTCTGGATGGTTGAACCTGAAGTTGCCTTCAACGATTTGAACGATGACATGGATCTTGCAGAAGATTTTCTTGAGTATATTGTACAGACAATTTTGAAAGATATGGATGAAGAATTAAAAGTCCTCGAACGCGATACTACTTTATTGGAAAATGTAAAGAAACCTTTACCAAGAATTTCATACGATGAGGCAGTTGAAATATTAAAAAAGAATGGAATTGATTTTCAATATGGAAACGATTTGGGCGGAACTGACGAGACTGTTATTTCAAATCAATTCGACAGACCGGTTATGGTCCATAGATACCCTGCTGAAGTTAAAGCATTTTATATGAAGAGAGATCCTGAAAATCCTAAGGTTGCGCTTGCTGTAGATGTTCTGGCGCCTGAGGGCTACGGCGAAATTATTGGCGGAAGTCAGAGAGAAGATGATCTCAATCTATTATTGGAAAGAATTAAAGAACATAATCTCCCTATGGAAGCATTTGAATGGTATCTTGATCTAAGAAGATTTGGTTCTGTTCCACATTCAGGATTCGGACTCGGACTGGAAAGAACTGTTGGATGGATTTGCGGATTGGATCATGTTAGAGAAACTATTCCATTCCCAAGAATGATTTATAGGAATACTCCGTAAAAGATTTTAATGAGCTAATTAAATATGCCGATACAAACTATTTTATTTTTCGTATTTGGAATTACTTCTGCTGTATCATCAGTATTGATGATAACGAGAAGGAATGCAGTTATCAGTGCTTTGTTTCTTATTCTGAATTTTGCAGGGCTTGCTGGTTTGTATTTGTTATTAAACGCGCAATTCATTGCAGTTGCCCAGGTAATAGTTTATGCTGGCGCAATTATGGTCCTCTTTCTTTTTGTTATCATGCTTTTGCGTCCGGAAAATGAAAAGAAATTTATGGAAGCGAATCCTGCTGTAAAAATATTTGCTGTTATTATTGCCGGTGTAATTTTTGTTCAGCTTGTATATCTGATATTTTTCTCTCACCCTTCATCAGTTCCACAAGCTAGTGTTACGGCCAGTGTTAAAGCTGGAACTATTGAAGAAATAGGGAGAGAATTATTTATCAATTATGTATTGCCATTTGAGGCGGCCGGATTTTTGCTGCTTGCGGCAACTATCGGTGCACTTGTTTTAGCAAAGAAAAAATTTGAATAAAAGTTATGCAAATCCCAATTGAATATTATTTAATACTAAGTGCTTTTATGTTTATTGTCGGAGTAACCGGCGTATTAACGAAAAGAAATGCGATCATTGTTTTTATGTCCGTGGAACTGATGCTTAATTCTGCAAACCTTACGATGATAACTTTTGCATCCTATATGGGAAGTTCGGTTGGACAACTTTTTGTGTTTTTCGTTATGACAGTTGCTGCTGCAGAAGCTGCGATAGGTCTTGCAATTATTATTGCAATTTTCAGAAATAAATTAACAGTGAATATTGACGAGATCAATATTCTAAAATGGTGATATTGAAATTATTAGCTCAGACTAATTATTAAAGAGTTCCATTTTTATGATTCATTTAATCTATTTAACAATTCTCCTCCCTTTAGCCGGGTTTCTTATCAACGGATTATTTGGGAGTAAAATAAAGAATGAAAAAGTTATAGGTATAATCGGTAGCGGTGTTATCGGTATTTCATTTATTATTGCTGTCGGTGCTTTCTTTGAGACGTTAAACCTTCCTGTAGAACAAAGAAAAAATATAGTAGATCTTTTTACCTGGTTAAGTGTTGGCGGATTGAATATTCATTTTGCTTACCAGGTTGACCAGTTATCTCTGATAATGGCGCTTGTTGTGACAGGGGTTGGGTTTATTATACACGTGTACTCTATCGGTTATATGCATGGCGACAAATCTTTCTGGAGATTTTTTGCGTACCTGAACCTCTTCATCTTTGCAATGATGACTTTAATCCTCGCTGATAATTTTCTGGTCTTATTCCTGGGCTGGGAAGGTGTGGGACTTTGTTCTTATCTATTAATAGGTTTCTGGTACGATAGAAAATTTGAAAAAATGACGACGGCCGATGCAGGAAAGAAAGCTTTTATTGTTAACAGGATTGGGGACTTTGGTTTTCTGTTAGGAATGTTTTTAATCTATCTGACTTTCGGCAGTCTTAATTTTAGTGATGTTTTTAGCAAGATAGGGATTTTACATGTAGATCAAAGTGTCTTTAATTTTATTGCTCTATTCTTATTTATTGGCGCGACAGGAAAATCAGCACAAATTCCTCTTTATATTTGGCTGCCTGACGCAATGGCGGGTCCTACGCCGGTTTCTGCACTTATACATGCGGCAACAATGGTGACGGCCGGTGTTTATATGGTTGCAAGGTGTTCATTAATTTTTGCATCCGCTCCTGCAATTTTAACTGTTGTAGCTATTATCGGCGCCTTGACTGCATTCTTCGCTGCAACAATTGGGTTAGTGCAAAATGATATTAAGAAAGTTTTAGCCTATTCAACTGTAAGTCAACTTGGTTATATGTTTCTCGCATTAGGTGTCGGAGCTTTTTCTGCAGGAATTTTTCATGTAATGACTCATGCATTCTTCAAAGCACTTCTATTCCTTGGCGCCGGTTCCGTAATTCATGCAATGCATGAAGACCAAGATATTCAAAACTTCGGTGGCTTGAGGAAATATATGCCAGCTACAGCGATTACATTTCTTGTGGCCTCGCTTGCAATTTCCGGTATTCCACCTTTATCAGGATTTTTTAGTAAGGATGAAATTCTCTGGAAATCATTTGCGAACGGCAATGTGACTTACTGGGCAATCGGGGCAGTTACAGCCTTGCTTACTGCATTTTATATGTTCAGGCTTTACTTCCTTACTTTTGAAGGCCAATCGAGATTTGGAAAAGACAAACATCCCCACGAGTCTCCAAAAGTAATGACATTTCCTCTTATCGCTCTCGCTGTGTTAGCTTTTATCGGCGGATTTATTGGAATCCCTGCTTTGTTTTCAGGAGAAGGAGGAAATGCTTTTGAAAACTGGCTCGAACCTGTTTTCAAAAATGCAGATGCGAGGCTTGCACAAACAGCAGCTTACGGGCACTCAACAGAGATTACACTTATGGTTGTATCTGTAATACTCGGCGTAGCAGGAATAATCATTGCGAGAAATATTTATCTCAAAAAGCCATCTATTGCTACAAACCTGGCAAACAAATTTAAGGGATTGCATAACCTGCTCTGGAATAAATATTTTGTCGACGAAGTTTATGATGCAACAGTTGTAACTCCAATCGTCAAGACTTCGGATTCATTTTTATGGAAAATAACGGATGCAAAAATTATTGATGGCGCTGTGAATGGTGCAGCTGCTATCGTTGATAGAGTCTCAAAAAATATTAGGAAAATTCAGACAGGTGTCGCTCAATTTTATGCAGTGATAATGACTATTGGAATTGTGCTGGCATTATTCTGGATTATAATGAGTTTATAGCTTATGCAAAATAATTACCTATTAACATATTTATTGCTTGTTCCGTTTATCGGAGGATTACTTTTGCTCTTAATTAATAAGGAAAAAGAAAACCTGATCCGTTATTTCGGAGTTGCTGTTTCGGTTATTACTTTTATTGTTTCTCTTTTTCTTTACTATGGATTTGATATTAGCAAATCTGGTTTTCAATTCGTTTATAAATTTCCCTGGATTGAAAATCTCAATATCAGTTATCACGTTGGAATTGATGGTATATCTTTACTTCTTGTTCTTCTTACGACGTTTATTGCTCCGCTTACTTTAATTTCAAGTTGGAAGGGAATTAATAAAAAAGTAAAGGAATTTACTTTCTTCATGCTAATGCTTGAAGTTGGAATGCTTGGGGTCTTTGTTTCGCTCGACCTGTTTATGTTTTATGTCTTTTGGGAAGTAATGCTGATACCGATGTATTTTATTATCGGTATTTGGGGTGGGGAGAGAAGAATTTATGCTTCAGTTAAATTCTTCATCTACACAATGTTTGGAAGTTTGCTGATGCTGGTAGCTATTATCTGGCTTGCTGTATATGCTTCTGGTCAGCTTGGTCACTTTTCAACAGATTTAATTGAATTATATAGCGTTGGGCCAACTATACCACATACTATTCAGCTTTATATGTTTTTGGCTTTTGCATTTAGCTTTGCGATAAAAGTTCCGTTGTTTCCATTGCATACCTGGCTTCCTGACGCACACGTTGAGGCACCGACTGCGGGTTCAGTTATTCTTGCAGCCGTGTTACTGAAAATGGGGACTTACGGATTGATAAGATTTTGTCTGCCATTATTTCCGCAAGCAGCAATCTATTTTGCTCCAGCAATATCTGTTCTAGCTGTGATAGGAATTATTTATGGCGCATTGGTAGCGATGGTTCAGAAAGATATGAAAAAACTTGTTGCTTATTCTTCAGTCGCTCACCTTGGTTTTGTTGTTCTCGGAATTTTTGCAATGACATATGAATCGATGCAGGGCGCTGTAATTCAAATGGTCAACCAC
>Ga0307417_10000233_pt1 | contig 23700 bp, 21 predicted proteins | sample SalMarWE160210MG_2_FD_202514 | JGI IMG/M metagenome (GOLD analysis project Ga0307417, IMG submission 202514) | Salt marsh sediment microbial communities from the Plum Island Ecosystem LTER, Massachusetts, United States - WE1602-10 | ecosystem: Environmental > Aquatic > Marine > Intertidal zone... | reverse complement strand
ACCCGTGTCATCTGCGATCACCGCATACCCGGTGTGGGCTCGGACCGCTCTGGCCTTGAGCATCGCATTCCCCTCCAGGGTCGTCTCGGTCTCCTCGACGTCGGGCCACTCGGCGTTCTCGACCAGCTCGAAGTCGAGCCCGGTGCCCACCAACACGTCGCGGATCTCGGCGATCTTGTGTGGGTTCTTCGACGCGATGACCACATGGGACAGCTTCATGACGCCCGGGCTGCCTTCTGGTACTGCACGAGCTCCGCGATGCCGCCTGCCGCCAGATCGAGCATTCGGTCCAGCTCGGCGCGGTCGAATGCGACCCCCTCGGCCGTACCCTGAACCTCGACGAACTTGCCGTCACCCGTCATGACGACATTGCAATCGGTGTCGGCGGCGACGTCCTCGGTGTACTCGAGGTCGAGCAGCACCTCCCCATCGAGCACGCCAACCGAGACCGCGGCAATGTGGCGTGCGATCGGCGACTTCTCCCAAACGCCCTGATCGACCATCTTGTCGAACGCATCCGCCAGCGCCACCCAGGCACCCGTGATCGAAGCGGTACGCGTCCCCCCGTCGGCTTGGAGCACATCACAGTCGATCCGGGCCATGACCTCGCCCATGGCCTCCTCGTCGATTGCCGCCCGCAGCGACCGGCCGATCAGCCGCTGTATCTCCTTCGTCCTTCCCCCGCTGATCGACTGGCGCGAAACCCGTTCCCTTGTGGAGCCGGGGAGCATCGAGTATTCGGCAGTGACCCAGCCCTTCCCGGTACCCCGCATCCACGGCGGAACCTCCCGTTCAATCGACACTGTGCACAGGACCCGGGTCCTCCCCATCTCGACGAGCACAGACCCGGGGGTCATTTCCGTGTAGCCCCTGTGTAGCTTCACAGGACGTAGCTCGGCGGCTTTGCGGCCTTCTCTCATTTCAACCTCTCGTCATATCTCGTAAATGTCACCGGGGGAAGCGACCACGACGGGTCCACCAAACACGTGCTCGGCGGCCGCGATCGACCGCCCCGGGTCGTGACCCGGCCGCAGGTGCGTCAGGATCAGCTTGCCGGCGCCGGCAGTTCGTGCGATCTCACCCGCCTCGGCAGGGGTCAGGTGATGCGCGAATTCGTGCTCCCCTCGCGGACCGGGAAGGGTTGCCTCAGCCATCACTACCCCGGCACCCTGACACAGATCGGGGAACCCGCCGCCGGGGCCGGTGTCGGCCGAGTACACAAGGGCCCGCCCGCCGGCCTCGAACCTCGTCGCCACCGTCGGCACCGAGTGGGCGGTGACGGCGAAACGCATTTCGATGTCACTCACCTCGACGTGGTTCTCGGCCCCTACTTCGTGGAAGTCGAAAACCTCGAACAGCACGTGGCCCTTCTCCGCCCCGAGGAACTCGGCGATGTGCTGAGACACGCCGGATGCGGCGTACACGGGAAGCCCATGCCGCTCGAACGGGCCGTATGCCAGCGCGTGGTAGAGAGCGAGGAAGTCGGCACAGTGATCGGGGTGGCGATGCGACAGCACCACCGCATCGAGCTCGTCGGGCGACATCCTCCGCAGCAACTCGCCCATAACGCCAAACCCGGCGTCACAGAGGATGTGGGTCGACTGATGGCTCACCAAGTAGCCGGAACAAGGTTGGTCCGGGCTCGGGTAGGTACCCGTGCTTCCCAGTACAACAAGCTGCATCATCTGCTCCCGAAGAACACAATCATCCACACCGCCGCCAGGGCGATCGCGGCGAGCAACGGAACCCATACCGTGCGCCGCCACATTGCGGCGCCGATACCACCGGTCACCAGCCACGCCATGCTGAGCGTAATCAGCCACCCTGACGCGATCACACCACCGGATGCCACGATCAGCACGCCGACGAACAAGAAGAGCGCTACACCTACCAACCCGTACACGGTGAGGTGCTCCGACCTGGCTTGCGTCACGGAACCTCCCGGAGCACTACCTCGTCAACCTTCATTTCGCGGATGCGAAACCCGCGTACCTCGGGAAACCCGCCTTCCATGCCGACCACCAGATACAGCCAGGACGCATCGAGCGCACCGGCGATGTCCCGGGCGGAAGGGAACGCCGCCGATTCTGGATGGGAATGAAAGGAACCGCCGATCGCCCAACCCAGCCCTTCGGCGTTGCGAATCGCTCCGTAGTGCTCCGGTGGCGCCACGGTGAAACGAACCGGGGATCGCTCTACGTTCGTCATCGCATAAGCCATGCACAGCCTGCCGGCATCGTCCACCGCCAGCAGACCACAGGCTTCCTCGGGCATACAGAACTCGGCGTGGGCAACGACCGCCCGGCGAATCTGCGAGGGAAGCTCGACCTGTTCCATCACAACGGATCCCGCTCAATGGGTTGGGTCATGCAACGGCTCCCTCCCCGCCCCCGGCACAGCTCGCTGGCGTCGAGTTCGAGCACCTCGACACCGGCATCACCGAGGCGACGGTTGGTCTCCTTGTTCCGTTGGTAGGCGATGACAACACCCGGGGCGATGGCCAGCGTGTTGTTGCCGTCGTCCCATTGTTCGTGCAACTGACCGATGGCGTCCCCACCGGTCACCACAAAGGTGATGTCGTCGAGATCGAGAGTGGCCCGAAGAGCCGCCTCGAGACCGCCGCTTCGCTCGACCACGAGCCCGCCTTCCCCGGCGGTGATGACGTGCACGTCCACTGCGTCGAGCAGGCCAGGGAAGACGTTGAACACCGATCGGTCGACCATGGTGAACACAGTGTCGAGATGCATGACGGCACGGGTCTGGCGCAGGTGGACGACGATGATCTTCTCGATGGACGATCCGCCGAGCAACCGTCGCGCCAGCAACTCGACCGCCGCAGGGGCGGTTCGCTCACCCAGCCCGATCATCAGCGTGTCCTCGGCGAGAACGAGCACGTCCCCACCCTCGATGGTCGCCGGATAGTGGTCATCGGGTCCGGTCCCGTACCAGATCGGGAACGATTCATCCCGGAACCGTGGGTGGTGCCGGTAGATCTCCTTCATGTACAGCGACTCACGCTCGCGGGCCGGCGTCGCCAGGACATTGATTAACAACCCGTCGCACACCCACGCCGCGTTGTCACGCATGAAGAGAAGGTTGGGCAGCGGGCGGAGCACGTAGTGGAAACGGTCGGCGACCAGATCGGCAAACAAGGGATCGACACCCCATTCGCCGAGCTCCCGCTCCAGCAGACCACCGAGCAGCACATCGACTACCCGGCCGCATTCCGCCTCGCGGAGGCTCCGCCGCAGCCGCTCCGCCACCCCGGCGCCACACCGGGCAGGGGTGATGATGTCGTCAATGATGTCGCCCCTGATCCCATCGTCGTCGAGGATGTCGCGCAACAAATCCTCGAAGTAGAGGACCTCGGTCCCCCGATCAGTCATGAGCTTGGTGAAGCGATCGTGCTCCTCCTGGGCTCGCTCCAACCAGAGCAGGTCGTCAAAGAGAAGAGCGTCCTTGTTGTCGGGGGTGAGCCGGGCGATTTCGATGCCGGGGCGGTGTACCAGCACCGTACTAAGCCGACCGATCTCGCTGCTGACATGACCCATGCAGTCGGACTCTAGGGCGTCATTGCCCGCTCCGGCGGTCGCGACCAGCGCAGACGCGGAAGAACCCGGAGCGTCTTCGGTCGTCACGAGGTTCTCGAGACGTTGACCGCCGCGATAGGACCAGATCGCAGATCTCCGGGTTCCGGTGGTCCGAGTTGGAGTCGCCACCTGACCTCACGCAGAGGTCAAAGCAGCTACTCGAACGGGTAGCCGCTTAACGCTCGGCCACCTCCAGGGTCCTATTAGAACTGTCATGCATTGCTTGGACCACCTCCCTTCTCTGGTGAGCGCATTTTGCCACACTTGCGCAACTTGTCGAGCGATATTGACGAATGACCGATACGCATATACGCATTTGTTGTCGACGCTACTCATCAATTGTGGTTATGCTCCGCACCGCAGGGCACCATTGCGCCCTGCCCTACGGGAGGTAATGAAGAATGAACATGCTCAAACCGAACCGCTTTGTTCTGGCACTGGGCGCCTTTGCACTGCTGATAGCAGCCTGCGGCGGCGGCACAGACACAGCAACAACGACGGCACCGGAGACCACCGCAGCGACAACCACAACAGCTGCTGCGACAACTACAACGGCCGCGGCTACAACCACCACCGCGGCGGAGACAACCACGACTGCGGCGGCCATGCCGGACAACGCCGACGGCGTTCTCAAGTTCGGCTACGTGCTGCCGCAAACAGGTGCTCTCTCCGGCATCATCGATGCGCTGGTCAAGCCGATCGAGATGGCTCAGCAGGAGATGGCCGACGCCGGCTTCGACATAACGTTGGATCCAGCCGACTCGGGTACCGCCGCTGAGGTTGCCTCGACCGCTGTCGACGGACTACTCAACGACGGGGTCGACGCCATCCTCGGTGCCGCATCATCGGGTGTTTCCATCTCGATACTCGACAAGGTCACCGGCTCGAACGTTGCGATGTGCAGCGGATCCAATACGGACATCTCGCTGTCGACGCTCCCCGACAACGGCTACTACTTCCGGACCGCTCCGCCGGACAACCTCCAGGGCCCGGCTCTTGCGGATCTGATCACGGAAGATGGCGCCTCGAACGTTGGCATCATCTATCGAAATGACGAGTACGGCGTGGGGTTCGCCGACGCTATTGCACAGAATCTGTCAGACAACGGGGTGACCGTGGCCGACCAGATTGCCTACGATCCGACCGCGACGTCTTTCGATGCCGAGGCCGCCCAACTCGCTGGCGACAACGTCGATGCAGTCGCCATCATCGTCTTCGGTGAGGGTGCACAGTTGCTCCAGGCGATGATCGAGGCGGGTGTTGGCCCAGCCGACGTGCAGATCTATGTTGCCGACGGGTTCCAGGGCAACGTGACCGCTGAGGACGTGGATCCGAGCAACCCTGCGGTGCTCGAAGGGATCCGGGGAACCGCACCTTCTGCGGCTCCGCCAAATGGTGAGGCCACGTTCCTAGACAGGTTCCAGGCCTTTGCCCCCGACGCTCCGACGATCTTCTCGGCACATTTCTACGACTGCGCCGTGGTGTTTGCTCTTGCGTCTGCTATCGCCGGCACCGACGACGTGACCCAGTGGGTCAGCGAAGTGAATGGTGTGACAGAGGGTGGCACAAAGTGCACCACCTTCGCCGAGTGCTACACGCTGGTTCAGGCGGGTGAGGACATCGACTACGACGGTGCCTCCGGTCCCCTCGAGTTCACCGACGCCGGCGAACCATCGAGCGGCGTCTACGACGTGTACGAATACGGAAGCGACGGTTCATACACCACGGTCAGCCAGGTCGAGGTGTAACCGTTCCACTCGGTGAACGATTTGTAGGGGCCCGGCTGACCGGGCCCCTACTCCGTCCCGGATCCCGGGCGGGCGGCGCCTACTTGGCCCTACCCAGCGTCCCCAGGTAGAGATCTATAACCTTCGGGTCGTGTAGCAGCTCGGCCCCGATTCCCGTGTAGGCGTTCGTCCCCTGGTCGAGCACATATCCGCGGTCACAGATCTGGAGACACCGGCGGGCGTTCTGCTCGACCATGATGATCGACACCCCGGTGTCGGCTATCTGGCGAATCCGATCGAAGATCATGTCCTGGTTGGCGGGAGACAGACCGGCCGACGGCTCGTCGAGCAGCAGAACCGACGGGTCCATCATCAACGCCCGCCCCATCGCCAGCATCTGCCGCTCCCCACCGGACATGAACCCGGCCCGCTGCCGGATACGGTCGGCAAGCACCGGAAACAGTTCGGTCACGACCTCCAGCCGCTCGTCCCATCGTTCCGATGCCAGAAACAGACCCATCTCGAGGTTCTCCTCGACGGTCAGCGTCTGGAACACATTCTCACGCTGTGGCACATAACCGACCCCCTTGGCCACCAGGACGTGGGCCGCCAGATTGGTGATCTCATCGCCGCGCAACGTCACCGACCCGCTCCGGACGTTCACCAAACCGAACAACGCCTTGACGAGGGTCGACTTACCCGCCCCGTTGGGGCCGATGATCCCAACGAGCTCGCCTTCGGCAAGCGTCAGGTTGCAGCCATTGAGAATGTCGACTCCCGGGAGGTAGCCGGCGACGATATCGCTTGCCTCGATAAGATGCGACGCTGTGGTGATCACAGAGCCTCCCCGTGGTGACGTCCCAGATAGGCGTCGATGACGTCGTCGTTGGCGGCGATATGGGACGGTGGGCCTTCAGCGATGAGGTTCCCCTGCGCTAGCACGATGACCCAGTCGCTTATCTCCTGGACGACGTCCATGTCATGCTCGATGAAGATCACCGTCTTCCCGTCGTCACGCAGAGCGGTGATGTGGTGGAGGAGAGACTGGGTCAGCGCCGGATTCACCCCCGCCATCGGCTCGTCGAGCATGATCAACTCAGGGTTGACCATCAGCGCTCGCGCCATCTCGAGCAGCTTGCGCTGGCCGCCGGAGAGGCTCCCCGCAAACTGATCTCGCATTTGTATCAGGTCAAAACGCTCCAGCAACTCCTCGGCTCGGCCCGTGTTCTCTCGCTCGAGACGACGCCACGAGGTGAACAGACCTCCGAGCAGCCCCTCCCCGTGCTGGTCGGTGGCACCCAGAAGCACGTTCTCGAGCACTGTGAGCCGGGCCAGCGAGCGCGTCAGCTGGAACGTTCGCACGACGCCCTTTCGCGCTACTCGGTAGGCCGGGATTCCCACCAGCGCACCTCCATTGAGATGCCAATGACCCGTATCGGCCTTGTCGAAGCCGGTGAGGAGATTGAACAGAGTCGTCTTGCCTGCCCCGTTGGGGCCAATCAAAGAGGTGATGGTGTGCCGCTCGATCTCGAGTCGGCCAACGTCGACGGCCGTAAGGCCGCCAAAGGAGCGGCGGATGTGCTCCACCACCAGGATCGGATCGGGCTTGGCCACACCGGGCTCGAAGGGGACGCCGGCGAGTGGGGATTCAGCGGTCGCCAATTAGCATCTCCTCCCGGCTCCCGAAGAGCCCCTGTGGTCGGAACGCCATAAGGGCCATAAGCCCGACACCGACGAGAACGAGCTTCACTTGTGCGGCATCGGTCGCGTCAAAGCCCGCCCAATTGAACCACCCCTGTTGCTGGGCGCTCGACATGAAACTGTCGAAGAAGAACAGGAGGAATTGGAACGTCAGGGCACCAACCACGGGGCCGATGATCGTTCCGGCGCCACCGACGATCACGATGACGTAGAGGAAGAAGGTGACCTTTGGCTCGAAGGAGTTTGGGTTGACATTCTGTTGCTCGATGGCGAGCAGCGCCCCGGCCAAGGCGCCAAACGCGCCGCCCAGCATCAACGCCTGGAGCTTGTAGAAGAACACGTTCTTGCCCAGGCTGCGGGCGGCGTCTTCATCCTCCCGAACGGCGCGGACGACCCGGCCCCACGGGCTCCTGATCAGTTTCCAGGTGATGAGCAGCCCGATACCGACCAACGCCCATCCCACCAGGCTCACGAAGAGGGCTCTGCCCTGGAAGACGAATTGGCCCCAGCCATACCGAGCGCCTGGCGAGAACGGGTTGAGGTCGAAGAACTCGTTGGCGAACGCCTGTATCCCGAAGACCCCACCCGTGAGCGGCTCGACGAAACTGGACCGGGCGACGAGACGCATGATCTCGCCGACAGAGATGGTGACGATGGCCAGGTAGTCGGCGCGTAGCCGCAGAGTTGGTATTCCCAGCAGCAGGCCCAGAAGCCCCCCGCAGGCGATGCCGACGATGATGCCGAGCCACAATGATCCACCGAGGTCAACCGTGATCGCCGTCCCGTAGGCACCCGCCATCATGAACGCAACGTGGCCGAAGTTGAGCAGTCCGCCATAGCCGAACTGCAGGTTGAGCCCGATCGCCGAGAGCGCATACGCCGCACCCACGGGTCCCAAAGCCGCCAGAACTCCGTCGAAGAATATGTCAGCCCAGTTCATCAGCCGATCCGTTCCTTGGTTCCCAGGAGACCCTGCGGCCGTACCAGCAGCATCACTACGAGCACGGCGAGAGCTACTGCGTTCTTCACATTCGGGTCGATCCAGAGTGTGCTCATCTCAATGACCACCCCGACAACAAAGGCACCCACCATCGCCCCGAAGGCCGTCCCCAACCCGCCAAGCACCACAGCAGCGAAAATGAGCAGCAGCAGCTTGAAGCCCATGTCCCACTGCACCGTCTCCGAAGCGCCCTCGAGCACACCGCCGAGACCGGCGAGCCCGGCTCCGACCACCCAGGTAATTAGGATCACGCGCTCGGCGTCGATTCCCGACGACTCTGCGAGATCCCGGTTATCGGCGACGGCCCGCATCGCGATGCCCGTCTTGGTGCGCTGGAGAAACAGGCCGACCCCGATCAGCACCGCGACGCTGAGACCGATGATGACCAAGTTCTTGGGAACTGTCCGCACGCCGAGAAATGTGATCGGCTGCTGCACCGCAAAGTCCGCGTAAGTCCGAGGCTCTCCACCGAACATGATGTTGATGACGTTGCGGATCGCAAACGACAGGCCAATCGAGATGACGAGCATTGAGATGAGCCCTGCCCGCCGTCGCCGCAACGGCCGCCACAAAGCGGTCTCGTTGAGCCACCCGAAAGCGGCCGTAGCCAGGATCGCCGGGATCGCTGCGACGATCAGCGGCCAGCCCGGGCCCAGCGGGGAAAGGTGAAAGAAGTAAGCGATGACCGCACCCATCGTGACGAGCTCACCGTGGGAGAAGTTGACCAGCCCGGTGACACCGAAGACCAGCGAAAGGCCGATCGACGCCATGGCGATGATCGCTCCCAACTTGAGCCCGATGACGAAACGCTCGAGGATCCGTTCGAGGGTGGATACGTTGCCGGTGACGAGACCAGGGCCGAGATTGAATCGGGCCGTCTTCTGCTGGTTGTCGCGCACGGTCAGATTGGGTAGTTCGGACCGCTCGGGATCGGTCAGGGCGACCCCCTCGGGAAGAGTGTCCACCTCGAGCCGCACAAGGTAGCTACCCGGGCCAGGCACCGGGACCTCCCAGTTGCCCTCGGCGTCGGACACGGCACTGCCGATCTCCGCACCGTCGCTCTCGACTGTGACGGTGACCCCCGCGACCGGTTCGCGCACGTCGCCGTCGATCTTCTCGAGAGTCCCCTTGATCGTCTCACCTTCGGCGTGCGCTGCAAGGGGGAAAGAGAAGAACGCCACAATGGCGATCATCACAATCAGCAGGGATCGTATCGTCGTTCGCACGGTGCCGGGAGTCTAGGTCGGCGCCGCGCGCCCCGCACAACTACGCCGCGCGCCTGCACAACTACTGCGGGGTAGGTGTCTCCTGAGGCAGGAGGTCCTGGAGAATGGAGTGGACCTGGTCAAGAGCAGCCACGACTGCTCGCCACAGTTCGTCGATGCCGTCGGCGATGCCGTCCTTGGCGGCCATCTCGACGTCGGCGGCCGCTTGCCGCGCGAACTCCGCCGTCATCTGGCCACTGGCGCCCTTGAGCCGGTGCGCGATCTTGGCAAGCGAGTCGAGGTCACGGGCGGCGACTGCCGCGTCACCATCGGCAACAAGGGCAGACACCTCGTCGAAGAAGATGTTGATGATCTCTCCGAGAAAGGCGGGGTCGTTTCCGAACTGTGACATCAGGTCGGCTTGGTCGAATACGGGCATTTTTGCCTCCGTTTCTTGTCCATTGGTGGGTGCCACAGCAACATCATGTAGTGCCATCTGCTCGACGGCGACGAACAGCTCCTCCGGCCGGAATGGCTTTGACACGTATGCATCCATACCGCCGGCGAGACAACGGCCCTCGTCACCGGCCATGGCATGGGCGGTCAGCGCCACGATCGGGACACGACGGTCCGTCCCCTCCTCGAGCTTGCGGATCTCGGCTGTGGCACCGAACCCGTCGAGCTCGGGCATCTGGATGTCCATCAGGACGATGTCGAACTCCGAACCCAGGAAGGCGTCCACGGCCTTTCTGCCGTCCTCGACGACGGTCACGTCGTGGCCCCTTCGCGACAGCAGCCGCACGGCGAGCTTCTGGTTGATCGGTGAATCCTCCGCGAGCAGGACCCTGAGGGTCTGTCTTCGCTCTCGCAACCAATGGCGGGTGATCATCACACCATCGTCGATACCTTCACCCGTAACGAGGTTGAGCGCATCGGCCAAACTCCCCGGCGGTAGCGGCTCGACGAGATACGCCTTGAACCCGAGTTGCCGGTACAGGCTGGCGCTTCCGCGATTCCCAACCGCCGCCAGAACGATTGCAGGCATCTTGGTGAGCCCACTGCGATGTAGCTCTTCCGCTGCCGCTACCGACCGACCGCTCATTGCCAGGACCACCGCGTCGAAGTGGTTCTCAGCGGTACGGGCAGCCGCGGTCTCAACGTCGGGGACGACAGTCGCCGACATCCCCCAGCGGTTGATGGTGGTTGCAATCTGCAACCCGCGTGTCTCGATGTCGGCGATAACGAGAACGTTGGCATCGCCCGAACCGACGCGACTTGTGGGGGATATGGCATCGGCGTCGATGTACTCGAGCAGTAGCTCGAACGAGAACGTGCTGCCCTCGCCGACCACGCTAGATGCGGTCAACCGACCGCCCATCATCTCGACCAGCTCGGAGGTGATGGCCAGCCCGAGCCCGGTACCACCGTATTTCCGCGAAGTACTCGAATCGGCCTGCGAGAACGCATCGAAAATCGCTTCGAGCCTGTCTTCGGGTACTCCGATCCCGGTGTCCTGGACCTCGAACCGCACCTGGTAGTGCATGGGGTCCATCTCGCAGGCGGATACCCGCACCGTCACCCCACCCACATGGGTGAACTTGACCGCATTCCCGAGGAGGTTGAAGAGGATCTGGCGGAGCCGCCCGGGGTCGCCGACGAAGCCGTGCGGTAGATCCGGGTCGATGTCGGCGACGAGGCTAATCCCCTGTTCTCTGGCCCGGACCGACATCGTGCCGACGGTATCGGCGACGGTGTCGCGCAGGCTGAAGGGGATCGCCTCGAGAGACAACCGCCCCGACTCGATCTTGGCCAGGTCGAGGATGTCGTTGATCAGATCCAGCAGTGAGTTTGACGCCTGGGCCACCGTGGTCAGGTAGTCGCGCTGCTCGACTGTCAGCTCGGTCAGCAATGCCAGGTCGGTCATGCCGAGGATGGCGTTCATCGGCGTGCGGATCTCGTGGCTCATGTTGGCGAGGAACTGCGACTTGGCGACGTTTGCGACCTCGGCCGCCTCCATGGCCGTCCTTAGCTCCTCCGCGGCTTGCTGGCGTTCGGTCACATCTCGCGACGTCACCTGGTATTCGAGCGGTGCACCGGTGGTGGCATCACGAACCAGACGGGCAGTCCCTTCGAGCCAAACGTAGTGGCCGTCGGCGTGGAGGAGACGGTAGGTCGCTTGTGACGGCGTGTCGCCCGTGGGCATCACAAACCGGCGGTACGCCACGAGATCCTCCGAGTGGACGAGCTCGGTCGTGTCCATCTCGGCAAACTCGTCGGGGTCGTAGCCCAGCACTGTTCGTACTGCGGGCGACACGTAGGTGGTCCGACCGTACGAGCCACGTCTGGAAATGATGTCTGTTGAGTTCTCCGCAAGGAGACGGAATCGCTCTTCACTCGACCGCAGCGCATCCTCAGCCGCCCGCCGCTCGTCGATGGGACGGGCGGCAATGACGAAGACGTTTATATGGGGATCGTTGAGCCGGTTCGTCCCCACAGACTCAAAGTAGTGCCAGTCGCCGTTCTTGTGTCGAATCCGGTGCTGGACCGGCTTGGTCGAGGCGCCTGGTGGTGTCTCGGCGGCGGTCGTGAAGATGAGATCCACGTCTTCGGGGTGCAGCAACTCGACGATATCTCGGCCCAGGATCTCGTCAATGGTCCACCCCAGCGAGCGTTCCATCGATGGGCTGGCAAAACGCAGAATTCCTTTGCTGTCGAGCGTGATGATGAAATCGGAGGTGGCATCGAGGATCAACTGTAGGCGGGTACGGCTCCGCTCCAGCGCCCTCTCCAATTGGGTCCGGTCGGTCACGTCTGTGGCGACGCCAACGACGTGCTCCACCAGACCATCGGCATCCCTGATCGGACTGAGGGCCATTTGCCACAGCCGACCGAACGCGGCGATCACCCCGGTTGGCCGTAGCCCGGTGACCGCGTCGGCGTACATTCGTTTCCACTCGGGGATGGCCGCAAGGTCCTGCACCTGCATTCCCGTCAGACCACGCCCATCGAGCCCGAAAGCGGTTAGATCGCGGCCCGCCGAGAAATCGAATTGACCCGACCGGTCGATTGAGAAGAGCACCATGGGTGCCTCGGCAATGACATCGTCGACCGCCACGCCGGCGAGACTGGAGCGTCCGGGCTCGGGGGAGGATTGCTCGGGGGCTATCAGCCGGGCGCAAACCTCAAAGAGGGGACGCAGAGTCTCGAGGACGCCCGCCTCCACCCCTTCGAGGACCACGACACCGAGAACCTCACCGCGACGTACGAGCGGCACGCAGACGACATCGTCCCGCGCCTCGTCCACGACAGGCGCGCCTGCTTCAACAGCGGCCACCACCAGATCCGACTCCCCGGTATCCCACGGCATAGCCACTGCCGCGTGCGGCTGCATCGCAACCCCGTCCGCGGAGCGAGCAACAATCACCCCGACGTAGCCACCGCGGGCACCGGTGATCTCGAGCAGCGAGGAGAGGATGCCGGTGGCAACATGCTGGGGAACGGCACCGTCGAGCGCCGCCGCCTGTGCTCGCGCCACCGCTTCGGCGACCGCGAGCATTCGTTGCAGCGCAGCGGTGGGCGCGTCGAGCGCCCCGCCGGAGATCAGTTCGGGAACCGCCATGGTTCTAGTGTCGGCAGAATCGTCCAGGGATTGAGCGCGACGCCACCCGTCTGCTGGGTTGCATTGCCAGCGCCCTCTGGCGACTCCAGGTGCGCCGATCGGGCGATCGCTGCATCGCCGAGCCCGGCCACAGCTGCCCGGCCAATGCAATGGTTAGTCTGACGGGACCCGGTGCGAGGTGAGGAGACAACTTGCAGCTGATCGAATGTGTCCCCAACTTCTCGGAAGGCCGCGACCGCTCCGTAATCGATCGCATCACCGCCGAGATCATTCGGGTTCCCGGTGCGATACTTCTTGACGTCGACCCCGGCGCCGACACCAACCGGACCGTCGTGACCTTCGTAGGTGACCGGGATGCCGTCGCCGAAGCCGCCTTCCGCTCCATAGTCCGGGCCGCCGAGCTCATCGACATGCGCCACCACCATGGCGCCCACCCCCGGATGGGAGCAGCCGACGTCTGCCCATTCGTCCCCGTCTCCGGGGTGACCATGGACGAATGCATCGCCCTGGCGCGCGAGGTCGGTGCCCGGGTCGGGGAACACGGTATCCCGGTGTACCTCTACGAGCACGCCGCGTTCGAGGGGCGTCGATCGCTGGCAGATGCCAGGCGTGGTCAATATGAGGGCCTTGCGGAACGCTCCGACAGCCCCGACTACGGGCCGGCTCACAACGCGGGGGCCGGGGCTACCGCCATCGGCGCCCGGGAGTTCCTAATCGCTTACAACGTGAATCTGAACACAACTGACCGCCGCATGGCCCACGAGATCGCCCAGGCGATCCGGGAGCTGGGAACACCACGTCGCGACGAGACCGGCCGGATCGTCAAGGACGCCGAGGACAACACGGTGTTCATCCCGGGTCGTTTCCGGGAATGCAAGGCCGTGGGCTGGTACCTCGAGGAATACCGCCGGGCGCAGGTGTCGATCAACCTCACCGACTACAACGTGACCTCGCTGCAGGATGTATTTGACGCCTGCCGGCGCGAAGCGGCTGCCAGGGGCATGCGGGTCACAGGGAGCGAACTCGTCGGCCTGGTCCCCAAGGCGGCCCTACTCGCCGCCGGCGACCACTACCTACGCATGCAGGGTCAAACGTCCGGGGTGTCGGAGAGGCGGCGTCTCGAGACGGCGGTTATCTCGCTCGGGCTGGACGAGCTCGGACCTTTCGACCTGGCGGAGAAGGTCATCGAGTACCGGGTAGAAACGCCCGCCCGCCTGGCCGCCCTGTCGGTCACCGACCTGTTGGACGAACTGTCCTCCGATTCTCCTGCACCCGGAGGGGGCAGTGTCGCCGCCCTGTGCGGAGCACTGTCGAGCTCGCTCACGGCGATGGTGGCGGCATTGACCCACGCCAAGCGAGGATGCGAGCGCTCCCGCCAATCCATGGAGCAGCTGGGTTGCGAAGCCCAGCAGCTCGAGACCTGGTTTTCGGCGGCCATCGATCGAGATACCGACGCCTTCAACAGCGTGCTTGCCGCACGACGGCTACCGAAGCAGTCTGCTGAGGAGCAGGAGATCCGCCTCGAGTCGATCGCCGCCGCCAACCTCGAGGCCGCGCTGGTCCCTCTCGAAGTCCTGGAGCATTCAGTGACGGCCCTCGAACTGGCGCTCCGGGTGGCGACCGCGGGCAATCCCAACTCCGTCTCCGACGCCGGCGTCGCCGCCATATGCGCCGAGGCGGCCGCCCGAGGCGCGTCGCTCAACGTGAGGATCAATCTCCCCGGTCTCGCCGAAGACGAACGCGATCCCATCACCGAGCGTCACGACGCGGCGATGATGGCCGTGTCGCATCTCGCCGCGGAAGTGAGGACGACTGTCGAGGCGGCGATGGAAGGCTAAGCGGCATTTGTCCCGCCATCCGCCGCGGCTTACTCGTGGCTGCGATCTACCGCTTCCACCGCGGCGGCGAAACCGTCCAGCTCGCTTACCGACGGCTCACCCTCCCAGACACGGACCCCGTCGAGGAGATCGTGGTACTTGGTCTTCTGGCCCTCCCTGACCACAGCGACGATCGGCGTCTCAACGGCGATGACACTCTGGTATTTCTGCAGGATGGCGCGATGCTGGGGACGCTCTAGATCGAGCTGGAACACGATCGCGTGCGCGTCGCTCACCAGCTTGCACCCATCTTTGAGGATGGGACAAAGGTGCCCCATCTCCGGGCCGTGACACACCAGAACCGGATGTCCCAGCCGTTCCAGGAAGCTCCTGTCGAACTCGCCGTCGGCGGGGGTAACGTCGAGGATCAATCCTTCTATTTCATCCATCGCCCACCTCCTTTGCACCAAGGTTATCCGCATTCTCCGCAACTGTGTCGGGGGCAAACGTCCCTTGCCATCACCGGGCACGCTCACGTCCGGTTGAGCTATCGGCTTCCTGCCGCCCCCTCGGCCTAACAGGACCGGCCGTCGGCAACTACGCTGCAGTTGACCAGCCGGGCGTCATGCGGCCCACCCGGGGCCTCTGCCCGAGCCGGCGAGCCGTCACGAGGAGGTGGTCATGGCGGGAATCCGCTGGGGGGTGCTCAGCACCGCCAACATTGCGATCAGACAGGTGATCCCTGCGATCCAGGCGTCAGAGCGCTGCGAGGTCGTCGCCATTGCGTCGCGCAATCTGGGCCGTGCCGAGAAGGTTGCCCAGGTCATGAACATCGAAAGGGCCTACGGGTCATACGGGCAGCTGCTTCACGACGACGCCGTCGACGCCGTCTACATTCCCTTGCCCAACCACATGCACGCCGAATGGTCGGTCGCCGCCGCCCGCGCCGGAAAACACGTCCTCTGCGAGAAGCCGATTGCGCTCACCACCGCCGAGGCAGAGAAGATGGCCGCAGCCGCCGCCGAAACCGGGGTGATCTTGCGCGAGGCATTCATGTATCAGTTTCACCCGACCTGGCAGCGGGCCAAAGAGCTCGTCGACGCCGGCGAGATCGGTACGGTGATGGCGATCGACAGCTGGTTCTCGTTCTTCAACGACGACCCCGACAACATACGCAACGTCGTCGACTACGGCGGCGGCGCCCTCATGGACATCGGCTGCTATTGCATCCACCTCTCCCGGCTGATCTACGGCAGCGAGCCGACCGCCATCAAAGCGACGGTGCGCAGAGACCCAGAATCGGGCGTTGATATCGCCACCGCCGGCGTGCTCGAATTCGGCGACGGGATCGCCACCTTCGGCTGCTCCACCCGCGCCGAGCCCGATCAACGCGTCGACATCTACGGCACACAGGGTCGGATCGGCATCGAGATCCCGTTCAATATCCCCGCCGACCGCTCCACACGGATCTCGATCACAGCCGGCGGGGACCCGCCGGTGGATCCCTCCGTTGTCACCCTCGAGTTCGAGCCGGCGAACGAGTACACGCTTCAGGCCGATGCGTTCGCGGCCGCGATCCTCGACGGTGCGTCCCTGCCCGACACCGGAGCGGATGCCGTCAACAACATCAAGGTGATCGAGCGTGTGTTTGCCGCAACCGGGCCGTCGGGATGGACCTGAGCCTCGATCCGCGAATTGAGCTGAGCTCAACGACTGTACGATCGAAGACAGACGGAGGAAAGAACAACGTGGCATCGATTCTCGGCTTCGGCGGGTACGTCCCAGCTCGTGTCATGACGAACGACGACTGGGCGGCCATTCTCGACACCTCGGATGAGTGGATAACGACCCGTACAGGGATCAAGCAGCGCCGGTTTGCCGCAGACGATGAAGCAACCGTCGACCTGGCGGCCGCAGCCGCTGAGGTTGCGATCAAAGACGCCGGGCTCACCCCCGACGACATCGATGAGATCATCGTGGCCACCGACACCCCGGAGGCTTACACCCCCGACACCGCCTCGTTCCTCCAGCATCGGCTCGGATGCCGCGAGGTTCCGGCATACGACCTCGGCGGTAGTGGCTGCGCCGGCTTCATCCAGGCTCTCGACGTGGCCAGGGCGAGGATGCTGCTCGAACCGAAAACGATTCTGGTGGTCGGCGTCGAGCTCATCTCGCGCCTGATGAGCTGGGAGGATCGGTCTTTCTGTGTGCTGTTCGGCGACGCCGCCGGATCCATGGTGCTGGCACCCGACTCCGGCAAGGCTGAGCTCCTCCACGTGGTCGCAGGCACCGATGGCTCTCAGACCGACATCCTGACTCTCAAGACAGGAGGGACTCGCCACCCGTTCAACGCCGAGTCCCTGGCGAGCGGCGCCTACAACAGCCTCGACATGGACGGGCGCCGTGTGTTCCGGGAGGCCGTCCATCGCATGTGCGCCGCGGTCGACGACGTGCTCACCCACATCGGCGCCAAGATCGAGGACGTCTCTCTGGTGATCCCTCACCAGGCGAACAAGCGCATCATCGACGCTGTCGGCCAGAGGCTCGGGGTTCCCGAAGATGCGGTGTATGTCAACGTGCAGGACTACGGAAACACGGGTTCGGCCACGGTGCCGTTTGCCCTCTGGGAGGCCCGTAACAAAGGGCTCATTCACCCCGGCGACCTGGTCGTACTCACCGCTTTCGGCGCCGGGTTCCATTGGGCGGCTGCCGCCATCAGGTTCTAGGGGGGTGGCGACCCGGGCCGCTACGACTGTGCCGCAAGCTGGGTGCGTAGCTGCCGTTTGATCCGGAAGACCATCGCCGCCATACCCCGCATCCTGAGCGGTGACACAACCTCGTCGAGACCGAGCTCGGTGTAGAAGTCGTCCTGCAGATCCAGGACCATGTCCACAGTTGCCCCCTCCAGCCCCTCGGCGAGAATGCCGGCGAATCCTCGTGTCGTCGGCGCCTCCTGGGGAGCGTCGAACCAAAGCTCGACCACCCCATCATCGGCGATGTCGACTCGCAGAAACAGCGGCGACTGGCATTCGACGACGCGCTCGAAGCGGTCTGATCCTGCCATCCCTTCGGGTAGCGGCGGCAACCGTCGCGAGTAGTCGAGCAGCGCCTGCAGCTTCACGTTGTGGGGAACGGAGGCAAACAGGCTAACGATCTGGGCGAGTTTCTCGGGTACAGCCATCCCCCGACCATAGACTGAAACCGGAACGAGAAACAACGGATATCGTCGATGGAACGTGAACCGCCCACTAGATTTGGCCGCTGTAGCAACGAGGAGATCTACATGGCCGACGTTCCTCTGGACCCGGAGCCGAAGTTCGCCGCCTACACACATCCGGAGGCTCTGGTGAGCACGGGTTGGCTGGCCGACCACCTCGCCGACGACGGGCTCGTCGTGGTCGAGAGCGACGAGGACATCCTCCTGTACGAGACCGGCCACGTCCCGGGCGCCGTCAAGGTCGATTGGCATACCGAGCTCAACGACACCCTCATCCGCGACTACCTGTCCGGGGAGCAGTTCGCCGGCCTCATGTCGAGCAAGGGCATTTCGCGCGACGACACCATCGTCGTCTACGGCGACAACTCGAACTGGTGGGCGGCCTACGCCATGTGGGTCTTCAAGCTATTCGGCCACCCCGACGTCAGACTGCTCGATGGTGGGAGGCAGAAGTGGCTGGCCGAATGGCGCGAGATGTCCACCATCGTCCCCGATCGTCACCCGGCCAACTACCCCGTCGTCACCCGCGACGACAGCGAGATCCGTGCCCTGTTGCGGGACACACTAAGCCACGCCGGGGCGGGCCTCCCCCTCATAGATGTACGTTCACCCGAGGAGTATTCGGGTGAACGTACCCACATGCCCGATTATCCCCAGGAAGGCGTGCTGCGCGGCGGCCACGTGCCCGGTGCGAGCAATGTCCCCTGGAAGCGGGCAGCCAACGACGACGGGACGTTCAAGGATCGGGACGAGCTCACCGCCATCTACGAGGACCAGCTCGGGCTGACCCCCGACAGCGATGTGATCACCTACTGCCGTATCGGCGAGAGGTCCAGCCACACGTGGTTCACGCTCACCTACCTGTTGGGCTTCCACAAGGTCCGCAACTACGACGGATCGTGGACCGAATGGGGCAACGTGGTAGGGCTGCCCATCGAGAAACCCTGACAGTCCTCACTCCGGGGCCGCTCCGCGTTACTCTCTTGTCACAGCCCATTCCGACTTGTCACAGCCCATTCCGACTTGTCACCGACCATCCTGAGGTAACAACGTGCGAACCCCATTAGCTCCGCCGGAGGTCCTGCTCCTCGGCCCGGGACCGTCCAACCCTCCCGCGGAAGTTACGCGAGCGATGTCGGCTCCGCTCGTCAGCCACCTCGATCCCTACTTCCTCACCGTCATGGAAGAAACGATGGCGGACCTCCGCACGCTCTTCCGGACTGACAACCATCACACGATTCCGGTGTCGGCAACCGGTACCGGCGGTCTGGAGACGATCATCTTCAACCTGGTCGCCCCGGGCGACGAGGTTGTCGTCGGGATCGCCGGCCATTTCGGACAACGCCTTGTCGAGCTGGCGGAAGCCGCTGGTGCTGTGGTCAGACCGATCGAAGTGCCGTGGGGACAGATCATCGACCCCGAGCAGATCGCCGCCGAACTCGACCGTGCGCCCGCCCGACTCGTCACCCTGGTGCACGCCGAGACGTCGACCGGAGCCGCCCAGCCGCTGGCCGAGATCGGGCGGATTGTCCGGGAGCACGACTCACTACTGGTCGTCGACGCCGTCACTTCGCTCGGAGGCATGGAAGTCGACGTCGACGGATGGATGATCGACGCCGCCGCATCGTGCAGCCAGAAATGTATCGGAGCACCGCCGGGTCTGGGGCCGATCACCGTTGGGCCGCGCGCCATCGACGTCGTCCATCACCGGACCGCACCCATCGCCAGCTGGTATTTCGACCTGAACCGGCTGTTCCGGTACTGGGGCGAGGAAGGGAGCACCCGGTCGCGGGCGTTCCACCACACCGCCCCGGTGGCCAACATCTACGGATTCAGGGAGGCGCTCCGGCTCATCCACGCCGAGGGTCTCGCGACCCGGTTCCGGCGTCATCAGGATGCCCACGAGACGTTGGTGAACCGGCTCGACACGCTCGGTCTCGACTTGTTCACACCCCCGGAAAACCGGCTGCCCATGCTGAACGTCGTCTCCATCCCCGAGGGTGTGAACGACCTGGCTGTGCGGCACGCGTTGCGGGAGCGTGGTATTGAGATCGGCGGCGCGTTTGGCCCACTCGCCGGGAAAGCGTGGCGAATCGGGCTGATGGGCGCAAACGCCACTCCGGCCGTCGTCGACCGGCTTGGCGTCGCCCTCGCCGGGGTTCTGGACCGCTAGGCGCCGCTACACGGGCCGCAGGGTCGGGTAATCCAGGCTCCAGATCTCGTAGTCGAGCGCGGCGTCGATCTCCGAGCAGGTCATCGCCTGACCGACCCCGCTCTCGCAGGCTTCGATAGCAACGGCCCTGGCGATCTTGCGGCTGATCGAGCGGAGGTCCGCCAGCGGCGGATACAGGACGCCCTGCGCCAGGTCCGCCTCGGCAACGAGGCCCGCCAACTCGTTGGCGGCCGCGGCAAACATCCCATCGGTCACCTTGGTCGCCCCGGTCACTATCGCACCGAGCCCCACGCCCGGGAACACGTAAACGTTGTTGCCCTGGGAAACCTGCAACACCTTGCCGCCCAGCTCCACAGGACCGAACGGGCTCCCGGTCGCCATCAGCGCTTTACCGTCGGTCCATCTGAACACATCGGCGGGGATCGCCTCCGACTTCGCCGTGGGGTTCGACAACGCCATCACGACGGGTCGCTCCACGTGCGCAGCCATGGTGCGGATGATCGACTCGGCAAAGACGCCCGGCTGGCCGGTCGTCCCGATGAGCACCGTCGGGTGCACAGTCTCGAGCACCTTCTCCAGTCCCGATGAGCCGTCGAGGCCGTTGGCCACGGCCAACTCTGCGGGCCAGGCGAGGTCATGCTTGTGCTCATCCATCTCGCCACGGTCGAGTGCAACCAGACCGTTGGAGTCGATGAGCGTGATCGCTCGATAGAGGTCGTCGCCGGAAACACCGACTGCCTCCATCTCGTGGTGGAGGTGACGTGCGATGCCTACGCCCGCGGCCCCTGCCCCGACCAGCACCACCCGTTGGTCTGCCATCTTGGTTCCGGTCGCCCGGCAAGCAGCCAGGATCCCGGCCACGATGACCGCGGCGGTGCCCTGGATGTCGTCGTTGAAGCTGGGGAGAACGTCGCGATAGCGGTCGAGGAGGGTGTAGGCGTTGACCTTCTTGAAGTCCTCCCACTGGAGCAGCGCCCTGGGCCAGCGCCGGGAAACCGCGTCGACAAACTCGTCGACGAGCTCGTAGTACTCGTCGCCCCGAAGCCGCGGGTGACGCCATCCGGCGTACATCTCGTCGTCGAGGAGACGCTCGTTGTCTGTGCCGACGTCGAGGCTGATCGGAAGGGTGTACGCCGGGTGGATTCCGGCACCGAGCGTGTAGAGGGCAAGCTTCCCGACCGGGATGACCATCCCGCCGACACCCTGGTCCCCGAGCCCCAGGATCCTCTCGTTGTCGGTGACGACTATGAGCTTCACCTCTTCGTTTCTCGAATGGCCGAGCACATCGAAGATCCGCCCCTTGTGGTAGGGGGTGATCCACAACCCCCGGCCCCTGCGGAACAGGTGGCTGTATCCCATAGCAGCGGTGCCAACCGTCGGGGTGTAGACGATCGGAAGCAGTTCCTCAACGTGGGCCGCAAGCACCTGGTAGAAGAGTGTCTCGTTACGATCCAGCAAACCGGTCATCGACACGTACTTCTCGAGGGGGTTGTCCCCTCTGTCCTGGAGATGCTCGTAGGCGCGCCGTTCCTGATGGGCCCGATCCGTCGACTGATACGGCAACATGCCGTCCAGCTCGAAGATGTCTCGCTCCTCCTTGGTGAACGCGGTTCCCTTGTTCAAGAGAGGATCGGACAATATGCCCGAACCGCGCTTCCATACGTCGGCAACTATCCATTCGCCGTCATCAGTGCGCTCGATGCGGTATTTCATCCAATCCTCCGGTGGGGCTGCATCTATTAGCGTGCGACACTCCCATCACCCGCGCTAGGGCCATATGTCACCGCATGAGCTGCGATCATGGCCCCCATGGAACCGGCGATACAGGACACATATCCGGACGAGTTCGCTCGTTGTTTCGGCTGCGGAAGACTGAACGAGCACGGCCATCATTTCCGGACACACGCCGTCGGCACGGGTACCGTGACCGAGCACGATCCGTCGCCAGACGAAACCGGGGCCGCAGATTTCGCTTATGGGGGCCTCATCGCCAGTCTGATTGATTGCCACTCGGCCGGCTCGGCGGCGATTTTCTGGATGCAGCGCAACGGCCTGATCGTCGGCGAGGATGCAACGCCCAGATTTGTGACCGCCCGTCTCGAGGTCGACTACGTGGCGCCGACGCCCATGACGAGGATGCGTGTCTCCGGCTCGGCCGGCGAGATCGGGAATCGGAAGGTCATCGTCACAAGCGAGTTGACCGCCGGCGACAAGGTGACCGCACGGGGTCGCGCCGTGCTGGTACGGATCTGAACCTCGTCGGGAGGGTGCAGAAGAACTCGAGGTCAGACTCGTTGCTGGCTCGACAACCTGGAGATATCGGGGCGTTGCGAACCTTCACCGCTAATCGACCACCAACCCCCTAGTCGATTTCGAACTCGGCGTGGATCGACACAGTCACCGCCAGCTCACCTGTTTCGATCGGTGCACCACCGGCAGCGGCCACCGCCATCGCCCGCAGCGGGACCGGTGCGCCACCCTGGTGGGGCTGCTCCGAGATGGCGACGACCCTCCCCAGCACGACACCGGCGAGCTCTGCGAGCTGCCTCGCCTTGTTTCTCGTGTCATCCCAGGCATGTGTCCTCGCTTCGGCTTCCAGCCCGGCGGGATCCTGGTGCTGGAACCTCAGAGCGCGGACGACAACGTGCTCCCCTCCGGCGCCTGTTGCCGCGTCGAGTATGTCTCCTACAGCGTCGATGTCCTCGATCTGTGCCGCCACCGTATTGACGACCCGATAGCCGACGAACCGGCGACCGGCACCGTGGTCGTACTCGGGATTGATCGTGTAGGTGATGGTGCTGATGCGGGTGTCGGCAACACCGCTCTCGCGCAGTGAAGCGACCACCGCCGCCATGTCTGTGGCGGCTGCCGCCCGGGCGGTGGCAACGGATGAATCGACGACCTCCACACCGATGTCGACGACGGCGAGGGTAGGTGGGGCACTTGCCGTGCCCGTTCCCGATACCGCGATTGTCTGATTCATGGCTCTCCCAGCTGGACCCCCGGGCAATGTCTGCCGACAACATTACCGGCCACGGCCCGACGGAAACGACCGATGCACCGGGAGCGCCATACCGGTAGCGTGGAGGCGTGCGTCGCCCCTACCGGCCCCTTCTGATAGCGCTATCTGCTCTGGGTGTGTTCGCCTTCGTCTCGGTGTTGATCGGCGCGGGTGGCTGGGGGCGGCCCGCGGCGAACGAGCAGGCGATCGGCGAGGTATCACGCTGGTGCGAACGGGTCAGCGGTGGATTCCTCCGCGAGCCGATCAATACACTCGCCAATCTCGGCTTCGTGATCTCCGGGCTGGCGATGCTCTTCGTTCTTGCCCGGGATCAGGCTGCCGGCAGGTCGGCGCAGAATCGGATGATCGGGACAACGTCGATTGCACTCCTCTATGCGGGGGCAACGGTGTTTCTCGGGCCGGGATCGATGGTGATGCACGGCACCCACACCTTCTTCGGCGCCTGGCTCGACAACGTGTCAATGGTCGCCTTCATCACCATCCCGTGGCTGTTCAACGTCTCGGTGATGGCAGGATGGAGTGAACGCACGATGTTCGTGCTGTACGCGTCCATCCTCGGCGCGTACGGCGCGGGATACTGGTTTATTGGCCCGGATCTCGGCATCGGATTCGAGCTGTTCCGCGTTTCG
>Ga0307417_10000230_pt1 | contig 23901 bp, 24 predicted proteins | sample SalMarWE160210MG_2_FD_202514 | JGI IMG/M metagenome (GOLD analysis project Ga0307417, IMG submission 202514) | Salt marsh sediment microbial communities from the Plum Island Ecosystem LTER, Massachusetts, United States - WE1602-10 | ecosystem: Environmental > Aquatic > Marine > Intertidal zone... | reverse complement strand
ATGTAGCAAAAGGCGCCGACGCCGAGCATGCGCCGCACCTCGATCAGATTGCCGTAGCGCGCGATGCGCCGGAACGGCGTCACTGCCAGGGTCACGCCCAGGAATACCAGCGCCCAGAAGCCGGCGCGGTGGATCAGGTCGTTGAGCGGCCGCGCACCGTGCACGATCGCGTCGGCGTCATAGAGCGCCTTGGCGAGCGGAAACAGCAGCAGCGCAAGCGTGCCGATCCGCAAGGGCGACAGTCGCCCGCGCTTGTCACGCCAAAGCTGCCAGGATGCCATCATCGCTAATTCCGCCCCGGCGGCCAGGCACATTTTCGCCTAACATTCTCGAATCGCATAATTTTTGTCCAGCCCGAGCCGCATATCAGTTATACTGCACCGCACAATTTTACCTATCGAGTCGGCAAGAACGTGCTAACATTTTTCAGTTGTTTCGATTCGTCACAACCAATCACAAGGTTGGGCGCAAGGAGCCGCTCTGGAGCTGAACCAGCGGCAATCCATTACGGGAGAACGCGGGACAAGGAGGACGCTGCGCCGGGAGGTTTTGATGGAGGCCACCCATGCCGCGCGTTCTCATGCGCTCTGTGCTTGCTCTCGTTCTGACTATGTGCGGCTCTGCCGCCTTTGCCCACGATATTTGGATCAACCACGGCAGCTTTAAGAACCCTGCCGGCGAATGGTGCTGTGGTGCCGAAGACTGCGGCGTCGTCAGCCCACAGGCCGTTCATACGATCAGTGGCGGCTATTCGGTTGTCGGCTCCGTGACCTATGGCCAGGCTATCACGGGAAACTCGCTCGACGGTCCGACCACCCACGACAATGTCAACGAAGTCATTCCCTATAGCCAGGCGCTGCCGTCGCCGGACGGCGCCTATTGGCGCTGCAAGCGGCCGGATGGTACGCCGCGCTGCTTCTTCGCACCGCCGCCGGGGAGCTGATCCTGGTCCAGTTGAGTTGACGGGTGTCTAGACCCGCGGCGGCGGGCGGCCGCCGGCGTCTTTCGACGGCACCTTCACCCAGGCCTCGCCATCGAGGACGATCTCGCCGTCGACCGTACAGGTGCAGGCAAGCCGCGCGCGGAATTTCTCCGGCATGAGTTCGGCGACCTTGACGCTCACCTCGACCGTGTCGCCGATCTTGACCGGCGCGCGGAAATGCAAGGTCTGCGAAATATAGACCGCGCCGGGCCCCGGCAGCCGGGTACCGAGCACCGCCGAGATCAGGCTCGCGGTATAGAGTCCGTGCGCGATGCGGGTGCCAAACGGCGTCTTGGCGGCGAAATGCTCGGACAGATGGATCGGATTGCGGTCGCCGGTGACTTCCGCAAAGCCGACCACGTCCGAGGAATCGATGGTCTTGTGGAGCGTTTCGGTCATCCCCACCGAGAGGTCCTCGAAAAACAGCATTTGGAGTGGCAGGACCATAAAGCGCTATCCTCGACTTACGTCGCAAAGCGACAAAACGTGACCGCGATCACAGAACATATGCCTCAGGTCGGTGTTGGATGACATCAAAGAACGTCAAACAGTACAGGCAGTGTCATGATTTTGATCCGGTTCGCTATCAGCCTTTTTGCGCTTTCGCTGCTCGGTATGGCTTTTTCGTTGAGCGCGGCCCACAGCCAGCAGCCGCCTTCGGCGGCAATTGTCACACTTCGTTAGGTCTCCTCGCCCGGCACAGCCACCACAGCATGCCGATCAGCATCACGTTGATCAGCGCCAATCCAGTCAAGATCGCGATGGTCGGCTCGACGCCGTTCGCCTCGATCAGCAGCGCGCCGGCCGACGGAGCCAAGGCTTGCACGATCAGGCTCGGAAAAGCGAGCTTGCCCATCAGCTGCGGAAAGCGCACCGGGCCGAACAGCGCCAGCGGCAAGGTTCCCCGCCCGATCCACGATACCCCGTAGCCGGCCCCGTAGATCAGGATCGTGAGCATGAGGATCGGGAAGCTGCCAAACAGCATCAGCAGCCCGACCGCCATCAACGTGCAGGACCCGATCATGGTCCAGATCGGGTGGTAGCGGGCGCCAAATAGCCGTTCCACCACGCGGGCGCCGACTTGGGCCGGGCCGAACAGCGTTCCCAGGCTCACCGCCACGGCGTAGTCCACGCCCCTTGCCTGCAGAAAAATGAGCAGATGCACCACAACGATTGAGCCGATGCCGGCGGCGAGCGACAGCACCAAGGCGAGCAAGACGAAGATCGCGGTTTCGTTGGCAAGCCACGGCGGCTCAACGCGTTGCGTTTTGCTATCGCGCATTGACGCCACGGCGGCACGCGCCGCAGCCGGCCGCACCACCGCCATTTGCAGCGGCAATGACACGAGAAGGTGTAGCCCTGCATAAATCAGGCAGGCGCTGCGCCAGCCGACATGGTCGATCATGAGGGCGCTGAGCGGCCAGCAAATCGTGCTGGAAAAACCGCCGAACAGCGTCAGGTTGGTGATCGGCCCGCGCGCGCCGCTGCCATAAAGACGACCGAGCGCAGCGAACACCGCGTCATAGAGCCCGGTGCCCATGCCGATGCCGATCAGCACCCAGGCCGCAAGATAGACCGGCAGCACCGGCGAAAGACCAACGCCAATGAGACCAGCGGCATAGAACAAGGAGCTCGCCAGTAGCACCGGCCGCCCGCCATGGGCGTCGATCAGCTTGCCGACTTGCGGCGAGATTAGCCCCGCCACCAGCAAGCCGAGCGAGGTGCCGCCAACCACGAAGCCGAGCGACCAGCCGGTATCGCGCAGGATCGGCTCGGCGAACACCGCCGGGAAATAGAATGAGGTGCCCCAGGCCAGGATTTGGCTGATGCCCAGAGCGGTGATGACGATGCGGCGGTCGGGCGGGCGCGCCTCTGCTTGCAATGCCAAAACGTGCCTTCCCTAGCCCGCTGCCATGGGCGTTTGCTGCCCCAGGGCTTGACCGCAATCTACACGATCCGACTTGGCTGAAGGCCGGCCAGCACCTTGCGGCGCACCCCCTATTGCCGCGCGCAATCGCCGACAAAAAGCCACCAAAATAGGTTTATTTATTAAGAATCAGTTACTTAAGCTATGCAATTTTCGCATTGCTGCGGCGCAACATTATTGCTTTTAAACCTGCCTGATATCCCTATTTTGCGGGCAACGATTCACCGGCGCTTTGCGCCGGCAAGACCGAAAGAGGACCGTCATGTTTGCTTCCATCGTTCGCTTCATCCGCGAATATCGCCGCTACAACCGGAGCCTGGGCGAACTCAGCCGCCTAGGCGACCGCGAGCTAGCCGACATCGGCATTAGCCGCTCGGAGATCCCGCGGGTGGCCTGGAACGCCGCGCACCAAGGCTGATCTAAGCCTGCGATTTTGGAGGCCGCCCGCGTCAGACGCGGGCGGTTTCGTTTGCGCGAACGGCGCGTCCCATTACTACCGTCCGGGCGCGACTACTTTTCTTCAAGCCATTTCGCGAGCGGCATGACATCCGGCACCTGCCCGTAGGCTGTAGGCCACATGTCGACGATCCATTTGGTGCCGCTCTTGCGCTCCACAATGACGGCGGTGTTGTGCGGCAACTGGCCGACCAGAATATTGCCGCGATAGCGCGGATTGCCCACGGTGTGGTGATGCAACGTGCCCCATTCCTGCAACACCAGCAGCAGGCTGGTGGCGTTGCGCGTCGTATCCCAGCAATCGAAATTGTGCGCGTCGTCGAAAGCCCGGAAATCCGCACTGGCGACGCGCTTGGAGGTGCCAACTTCCTTGCCCACCCGGTGATCGAACCAGACAAAGGCCCGCTGAATGGCTTTGCGCTCGGCCGCAGCAGACCTTCGGCCCTTGGCGAGAATGTTCCGCAGCGTAGCGCGCTCCTTGCCGGTAAAGCCCAGTTCCATGCGGCGACGGCACCCAAAGCCATAGCAGACCGTCATTTTGGTTGCGGTCGGCGGCAACTCCTCCACCGCTGCATACATGTCGATCATTTCTTGAGTCAGCTTGATCGCCGCGGCCGCCGGGCCGGCACCGCACGTCAGACTTGCCGCCACGATTACCAGCAAGATGTACCGACGCTGCACAGCCTAGCCTCTTGGACGTAGCCCAACGGCCGTTGTCACACCTGTCCGGGTCGCCTAGGTATTGGGCCATGACGTCCAGGCAGAAGCAAGTGATCCATGTCATCGGCGGCGGGCTTGCCGGCTCGGAAGCCGCATGGCAATTGGCGCAAAAAGGCGTGCCGGTGGTCTTGCATGAAATGCGGCCGCTGCGTCAAACGGCCGCGCACCAGACCGGCGGCTATGCCGAGCTGGTCTGCTCGAATTCGTTCCGCTCCGACGACAAGGCGCACAACGCGGTCGGCCTGCTGCACGCGGAAATGCGCCGGCTCAACTCGCTGGTGATGCATGCCGCCGATTTAAACCAAGTGCCGGCAGGCGGCGCCCTGGCGGTCGACCGCGATGGGTTTTCCGCCGCGGTGACGGCGGCGCTGGAAAGCCATCCACTGGTCACGCTCGAGCGCGGCGAAGTGACGCTACCGCCGGACGAATGGGACAGCGTCATCGTGGCGACCGGCCCTCTCACCTCGCCCGACCTTGCCGCCACCATTGCCAAGCTCACCGGCGAGGCGCAGCTCGCGTTTTTCGACGCCATCGCCCCGATCGTGCATCGCGACTCGATCGATCTCGAGCAGGCCTGGTTCCAATCGCGTTACGACAAGGCCGGCCCGGGCGGATCCGGCGCCGACTACATCAATTGCCCGCTTAACGCTGAGCAATATGGCGCCTTCATCGACGCGCTCATCGCCGGCGACAAAGTCTCGTTTCACGAATGGGAAGCCTCCACGCCCTATTTTGACGGCTGCCTGCCGATCGAGGTGATGGCCGAGCGCGGCCGCGAAACCCTGCGCCACGGCCCGATGAAGCCTTTCGGTCTGACCGATCCGCATCGTCCGGGCGTGAAACCTTACGCGGTGATACAGCTGCGCCAGGACAACAAGCTCGGCACCTTGTTCAACATGGTGGGTTTCCAGACCAAGCTGAAACGCGGCGAGCAATTGCGCATCTTCCGTAGCATTCCCGGCCTGCAAACGGCCGAATTTGCCCGGCTCGGCGGCCTGCATCGCAATACGTTCCTCAACTCGCCCAAGCTGCTCGACGAGAGTTTGCGGCTGAAGGCCAATCCGCGCTGGCGCTTTGCCGGCCAGATTACCGGCTGCGAGGGTTATGTGGAATCCGCGGCGATCGGCCTGCTCGCCGGGCGCTTTGCCGTCGCCGAGCGTCGCGGCGAGACGCTCAGCGGCCCGCCACCCACCACGGCGCATGGCGCGCTGCTGGCGCATATTACCGGCGGCCATATCGTGACCATCGACGCAGGACCCTCCTCGTTCCAGCCAATGAACGTGAATTTCGGTCTGTTCCCGCCCCTGGAGGAAACGCCATCTTTCGACCGCGATGGCCGCAAGTTTGGCCGCGGCTCCGCTAAGAACCTGGCGCGCAAAGCTGCGCTCAGCGCCCGCGCGCTCACCGATCTTGCGCGCTGGCTGGAAGAGACTGTGCACGCCGACGCGGCGGAATAAAAATCATGTCATGAAAATCCGGCTTGGATCGCGCGCCGCGCGCCACAGCCACCACTGCCGGCGCCAGCCCGGCGTCTGATCAACTTCGAACGGCTCGTAGCTGCGCCGCTCCATGCGGCGCAGCGCGGGCCCGACGGTCGCGGCCGGCAGCAAGGCCGGCAGGATTTCCGGCGGCGCAACCTCCAATTCGGCCCGTGCCGCCGCCAGATGGCGACGCGCATGGCGCCGTAACTCGCCGAGCGCGGCGCTCAGCGGCGCGCCCGCTTGCCGCGCGAAAATCGTCTCGCGATTGACCGCATGCCGCTCCAGCAGTTCCAGCGGCAGAAAAAGCTGCCGGCGCGCGGCGTGCACCGGCAAGGCGCAAAGGATGCCAGCGATTGAATAGGCGACGCCGGCATGGCGCATCAGCGCTGCTTCCGCCGCGCCCGGCCGCCCGAGAATTTCCACGGCCATCGCAAACAGCGCGCCTTGAGTCTTGCCGGCGTAATTTTCCAGATCGTCCAGTGTCGCCATCGGCTCGTCATAAAGGTCAAAGCCATGCGCATCGATCAACGCGATCAGTCGGTCAGTAGCGATGTTGTAGCGCGCAAGCGTCTCCCGCAGTGCCGCCGCCACCGGGTGCGCCGCCGCCTCGCCGTCACGCTCGCCGCTCAATACTTCGCGCCACCATTGCAACCGGATTTCGCCCGGCATCGGCTCGCGCGCCTTTTCACGCACCCGCGCAATCTCGATATTGAAGGCATACAGCGCATTGAGCGCATCGCGTTGCTTGGCTGGCGCGAACAGCGTGGCGAGATAGCGGTCGCGGTCGGCGTCCCGCACCAGCGTGGCGCAATGGTCGAAGTCGGCCTGCATCGACCCAGTCTAGCCGATCCGTCAATCGACCGCGATCAGTCCGGCGCCGACGCGCCGGTTCTCCGTCAGCAGGATATTGTAGGTCCGCACCGCCGCTCCGGTGGTCATGGCGTCGACCGACAGCGAAACCGCGTTGAACCGCGCGCGCAACGGCCCAGGCAACACGAACGGGTCGCCGCCGCCGCCGATTAGGAAAAAATCGAGCGACTCCGCCCGGGAAAACACAGGCTCCAGCGCCGCCGCGGTGAGATCGGCCACGCGCGTCACCGGCCAGGCCCAGATGCCATCCGGAAAGCACAGCAGCGAGCCGCGGTGCGACATACCGGCGAAGCGAAAGCCGCCATCGCCATACGCATCGATCGGCGCCGGCCTCGGCAGATGTGGCACATCGGCCCCGCCGTCGGCCATGGCCGTTACGGCTTGTTGTCGTCGTCGGGCCGCGACATCGGGTCTCGGCCGGTGCCCACGCCGAGATAGATCAGGATCGGTGCGGCGATGAAGATCGAGGTGTAGGTGCCGACCAGCACCACACCGAACATCATGGTGGCGGTAAAGCTGTGGATCGCCTGCCCGCCGAACAGCAGCAGCGCCAGCAGCGCGAGCGTCACGGTGACGTGGGTGATGATCGAGCGCGACAACGTGGCATTGACCGAGATGTTGAGCAGGTCCGCCATGGTCATTCGTTTGTAGCGCCGCAGCATCTCGCGGATGCGGTCGTAGATCACCACCGTATCGTTGAGCGAATAGCCGAGGATGGTGAGCAGCGCCGCGATGCTGGTGAGGTCGAAGTCGATGCGCGTGAGCGACATGAAGCCGATGGTAAGCACCAGGTCGTGCACGTTGGCGATCATGGCTCCGAGCGCGAACTGCCATTCAAATCGGAACCAGAGGTAGATCAGGATGCCGAGAATGGCGAGCATCAGTCCCATGATGCCATAGGAGAGCAACTCGCTTGACACGCGCGGCCCGACCACCTCAACCCGGCGATATTCCATCTCGCTGCCGAGCGCGCCGCGCACCTTGTTCACCGCCACCTGCTGGGCGGCATCGCCGCCGGGTTGCTCGGCGACGCGGATCAGCACGTCGTTGGGCGCGCCAAATTGCTGCAATTGCACCTCGCCGAGGCCAAGCGCGCTGAGGCTCGCCCGCATCTTGGCGAGATCGGCTGGCCCGGATTTAGTCTGGATTTCGATCAACGTGCCGCCCTTGAAATCGATGCCGAAATTGAGACCGTGAAAGAAGTAAAGCGAGATCGCCAGAATCGACATCATCGCGGAAATAGGAAAGCTGATGCGCCGGAAGCGCATGAAATCGAATTTGGTGTCGTCTGGGACGATGCGAAGTAGGCGCACAAGCGGCTCCTAAATGGGCACGCGCTGCGGCCGCCGCCAGCGCACCCAGTACGCCACGATCAGGCGCGTCAAGGTAAACGCGGTAAAGACGGTCGTGATGATGCCGATGCCAAGGGTCACGGCAAAGCCGCGCACCGGGCCGGTGCCGATATAGAACAGCACCGCGGCGGCGATGAAGGTGGTGATATTGGAGTCGAGAATGGTGGCGAGCGCGCGCGAAAAGCCGGCGTCGATGGCGTTGATCGGCGTGCGGCCGCCGCGCACCTCCTCGCGGATGCGCTCGTAGATCAGCACGTTGGAGTCCACCGCGATGCCGACGGTGAGCACGATGCCGGCAATGCCCGGCAAAGTGAGCGTGGCGTTGAGCAGCGACAACACGCCGAAGATCATGGCGACGTTGATGGCGACGGCGATGTTGGCGAACAAGCCGAACAGCCCGTAAGTCGCGAACATGAACAGCACCACCATGGCCGCACCGACATAGGACGAGATTTTCCCTTGCGCGATGGAATCGGCGCCAAGCCCGGGGCCGACGGTTCGCTCCTCGATGATGGTGAGCGGCGCTGGCAGCGCGCCGGCGCGCAGCAGAATGGCGAGATCGTTGGCGCTCTGCACCGTGAAACTGCCGGAAATCTGGCCTGAACCGCCGAGGATCGGCTCGCGGATCACCGGCGCCGAGATCACCTGATTGTCGAGCACGATGGCGAACGGCTTTCCGACGTTTTCCTGCGTCACTTGCGCGAATTTGCGCGCGCCCGAGGTGTTGAAGCGGAACGAGACGATCGGCTCGCTGGTGCGCGGGTCGAAGCCGGGCTGCGCGTCGGTGAGATCGGCGCCCGACACCAGCACGCGTTTCTCGATGAGATAGGGGATTTTCGGCTCGCTTGTGCTGTAGAGGATTTCATCTTCCGGCGGCACGTGGCCCTGCACCGCCTGCTGCGCCGGAACCGAGGTATCGACCATGTGGAAATCGAGCTTGGCGGTTTTGCCGAGCAGCTGCTTCAACCGGGTCGGATCCTGCAGGCCGGGGACCTGGACGAGAATGCGGTCGGTGCCTTCGCGCTGAATCAGCGGCTCGACCGTGCCCAGCTCGTTCACGCGGCGCTCGATGATCTGGATCGATTGGTCGACCGCCTGGCGCACGCGTTCGAGGATTGCCGGGTCGGTCAGCGTGAGCCGGTACAGATTGTTCGGCTCGCTGGAGATATCGACATTGCGATGGCCGGTGGCGCTCAAGATTCCGCCGAGCGGCTGCGACAGGGTCTGAAGCTTTTCCTGCGCCTGAGCCGAATTCTGGCCCTCGCGGATGCGCACCTCGACGCTGTTGCCGCGCACCACCAGCCCGGTATAGCCGATGCGTGCTTCGCGCAGCACGCGGCGCACGTCGTTACGCAGGGTTTCCAGCATCTCCTTGCGCACGGCCTTGCTGTCGACCTCGAGCAGGATGTGCGAGCCGCCCTGCAGATCGAGACCGAGCACGACATGACGCTGCGCCCATGCCGGCCAACTATTCACCATCTTTGTGGGCAGGAAGTTGGGGACCGCGAACAGGCAGACGGCGAAGACCGTGCACAGAATCGCCGCCATCTTCCAGCGCGTGAAATACAGCATGACGTCCCGCCTTCGGTTGAGTGACGATTGTCGCGGCGATCAGCCGGCCGCGGCTTCGTCCTTCACCGGTTCACCCTTGGCGCGCACGTCGCTGAGCATCTGCCGCAGCTGGCGGATGCGCACCTCGTCCGCGATCTCGATCTCGATCTGGTCGTCGTCGATCACCTTGGTGACCTTGCCGATGAGCCCGCCATTGGTGACGACGGTGTCGCCCCGCCGCACGTTCTTGACCATCTCCTGATGCGACTTTACGCGCTTCTGCTGTGGGCGCAGGATCAGGAAATACATGATGACGAAAATCAGCACGAACGGGAGCAGCGACATGATCATGCCGCCTTCGCCGCCCGCCCCGCCGAAAAGCGATCCTTGCGCAAACGCGGGCGTAACGAACATCGCGTAAATCCCCACTTCGGTTGTTGAGATAGTGGCTGGGAGCCCTAAGACCCTCGCCGGCGCCGTAAATTCGCGCGGACTATAGCGGCCGCCCGCCCAATTGCAACGCCGCGCAGGGCTTCATAACCGGCCATTTTTAGCCATTTCCGGCACGCCCGGCTTGCAGGGCCGACGCTGCCCGGCTAAGAGCAGCGCACTTTTCTTAAGCACGTCCAAAGCACGCCCTATGCCGAAGTCGAAGGCCAAGCCGCCGCGTAACGCCAAAGCGAAAACTGCCGCCAAGCCTGCGGCCGGTGCCGACGTGATCGAGCGCATCGCCAACGCGCTGGAGCGGCTGGCACCGCGGCACGCCGCCCTACCCGATTTCGCCGCGGCCGACGCCTATGTCTGGCATCCCGACGGACGCCGGCTCGCGCCGGTCAGGCGCGTCAACCGCGTCGAGATGTCGCTGCTCAAGGGCATCGACCGCGTGCGCGACGTGCTGATGGAAAACACCGATCGCTTCGCCAAAGGACTGCCCGCCAACAATGCGCTGCTATGGGGCGCGCGCGGCATGGGCAAATCGTCGTTGGTCAAGGCGGCGCACGCGGCGGTCAATGTTGCCTTCGCGCGCGACAGCAAGCGCGGGGCGCTCAAGCTGATCGAGATCCACCGCGAGGACATCGAGAGCCTGCCGGAGCTGATGGCGCTGATCCGCGGCGAAGCCTGGCGTTTCATCGTGTTTTGCGACGACCTTTCGTTCGATGCCGAGGACACAAGTTATAAGTCGCTCAAGGCGTTGCTGGAAGGCGGCATCGAAGGCCGGCCGGACAACGTGATCTTCTACGCGACCTCGAACCGCCGCCACATGATGTCGCGCGACATGATGGAAAACGAGCGCTCGACCGCGATCAATCCGGGCGAGACCGTGGAGGAAAAAGTGTCGCTATCCGACCGCTTCGGCCTCTGGCTCGGCTTTCACCGCTGCAGCCAGGACGAATATCTCGCGATGGTCGACGCCTACGTCAAGCACTACAGGATTCCGGCGCAGGGCGGAGCGCTGCACCACGACGCGCTGGAATGGGCAACGACGCGCGGCGCGCGTTCGGGGCGCGTGGCTTGGCAATTCATCCAGGATCTGGCCGGGCGGCTCGGCGTCGCGATCAAGGATTGATTTTAGGCACCGCTGAGATATTTGCGCGGATCGACCGGGGTCGAGCCTTTGCGGATCTCGAAGTGCAGTTGCGGCGATGAGACATTGCCGGTCTGTCCGGCATGCGCGATCACCTGCCCGCGTTTGACGGTGTCGCCGCGCTTGACCGTGAGATTGCTCGCATTGGCGTAGGCCGACACGAAGCCGCCGGAGTGGCGGATCAGCACCAGGTTACCGTAACCCTTGAGCTCGTTGCCGGCGTAAGCGACGACGCCGTCGTCGGTCGCCTTGATCGGCGTGCCTTCCGGTACCGCCAGATTGATGCCATCGTTCTGCGTCCCATTCGGCCGCGGGCCGAAGCCGGCGATGATGCGGCCTTTGACCGGCCAGCGGAATGACGGGATGGCGCCGGCCGGTTCCGCTTTATGCGATATGCTTTCGGTCTCGTGCACTTCGGACTTGGCGATGCGCGCGTGCTGCGCCGGCAAGCTGGCGACTTTCTCGGTTGCCACCGTGCGCGGCTGCACCACCGTCGGCGTCGCCCGCTGGCGCGCCGCGAATTTGCCGCCGCCGGGGATCGTCAGGCGGTCGCCGATATTGAGCTTGGCATAGGGCTGGATTTTGTTCGCGCGCGCCAAATCCGCGACCGTGACGCCGCTGCGGCGCGCGATCCCGAACAGGGTATCGCCGGGCTCGACAATGTGGACGTTTTCGGCGGCGCGCTTGGGCGCCGGCGCCACAGAGTCGTAGACGTAGCGCGGAATGACCAGCCGCTGGCCCGGGCGGATCGCAGCCGGGCTGCTGATGCCGTTGGTCTGCATGATGGCGGAGGCCGGCACGCCGTTATGGCGCGCGATGGTGTCGAGCGTCTCGCTGCGACCGACGATGACAGGTCGCCCGCCATCCCAAGTCCAGTGTCCGGTCGGCCTCGGCGGCGTGGCGCGACGCGCCGGCACCGAGCCGGTCACTTCGGAATGCTGCACGTTCGGCCGATAGGCCGCGTACCCGCGTTCGCCATAAGAGGCGCCGCCGGCCGCGGCAACCGTGGTCGGCCGGCTTGGCGCCGGCAGCGGCTGCGACACCACCTGCCCGTTCGATGCCGGGCGCGAAGAGATCGAGCCGGTAACATCCTGACGCGGAGCCGCACGATTGGAGGCAAAGGGATCGGAGTCGAAGCGCGCTGAATTCTCACAACCGGCGACGGCAACACCGACCAGAGCGAGGACTGCGACCCGCGGCCAAACGCGCGGGCGAGACGGCACCTTGAGGCGCGGCATATGATTACTCACTCACACACAAAATAGATTGCGTTCGAAATAAACCAGTCGCGAGTAAATAAGCTTTTAAGAATTAGCGGCCGATTACGCTCGCGTTTGAATCCGATAAAAATGTCACAATTCGCGCGTGCACGTTGCTCATAGTTCCTTCGCCTGCCCCGGCAAAAGCGGCACGAAACGCACCGGAATCAGGTCTTCGCGCGCGATGCCCGTTTGCGATTTGGTAAGCTTGATAATGTGTTGCGATCCGTGCTGCGGCCCGAGCGGCAACACCATGACGCCGTCATCGGCGAGCTGATCGGTTAGCGTCTGCGGCACCCTCTCGGCGGCGGCGGTGACGAGGATGCGGTCGAAAGGCGCCTTGTCCGGCACGCCGGCGAAACCGTCGCCGACCACGATTTCGACATTATCGTAGCCGAGCGCGGCCAGACGTTCGCGCGCCTGTTCGGCGAGCGTACGGTAACGCTCGATACTTACGACTTCGCGCGCCAGTCGCGACAACACCGCGGCCTGGTAGCCCGAGCCGGTGCCGACTTCGAGCACCCGGTGGTGCGGGCGGACGCCGAGCTGCTCGGTCATGTAGGCTACGACATAAGGCTGGCTGATCGTCTGCCCGCAGTCGATGGGCAATGCCTGGTCGGCATAGGCATTTCCGGCGAACTCGGTCGCGACGAATTGTGCGCGCGGCACCTCGTCCATGGCCCGCAAGACCGCCTGGTCGCCGATCCCCCGGCGGCGCAGGTTCAACAGGAACGCCATGCGGCTGGCGTCCTGGTCGTGTTGCGGCTGTCCGGACAAGGCTGCTCCCCTTCCGCCCCATTTTTAGCACGTTTGCCGGCAATTTATGGAAGCGTCCACGGTTTGGGCGGTTGTGGCCCCGCGGACGGGACCCGGCGCCACGCGCAAGAGTTCTAGGCGGGAGCAGGCGATGAACGATTCCTCGCAATCGCAGACACGCGTTCTGGTGGTCGAGGACGAGTACCTGATCCGCATGTTGCTGGAGGACATGCTGGCCGATCTCGGCTATGCGGTGGTGGCTGCCGTCGGCACCATCACCGAGGCCCGCGATCTAGCCGCCCATGGCGACTTCAGCGCTGCCATTCTCGACGTTAATCTCGACGGGCAAGAAATTTTTCCGGTCGCCGATATTCTTAAAGAGCGCGGCCTGCCCTTCGTGTTCGTCACCGGCTATGGCGAGCGCAGTCTGCCCGAGCCTTATCGCGATCGGCCCGCGCTACAAAAACCGTTCCAGGCCGAGCAGCTCGAGGCCGCGCTTTCCGGACTGCTGGCGGCCGCGTAATCTTCTCCCCGCTCGTCCCCGCGAAAGCGGGGACCCAGCGCGAAAATCGCGGGTCCTGCGGCTGTAGCCCCGGATTCCCGCTTGCGCGGGAATGAGCGGAGTATGAATTAGCCTAATCAAAAACGTCCGCCAGCTTGGTCATGAACGGCTCGTCGGTCAGATCGAGCCGCAGTGGCGTCACCGCGATGCGCTTGGCGTTGAGCGCGGCTAGATCGCTGCCTTGCGTTGCGCCGGCGATGCCGCCGCGGCCGAAGGCGATCCAGTAATACGGATTGCCGCGGCCGTCGTGGCGCGCGTCGATATGCAACAGTTCCTGATCGCGCTTGCCCTGCACGGTGATGGCGACGCCGGCGACCTCATCGGGTGGACAATCGGGAAAATTGACGTTGACCAGCACGTCGCGCGGCATGCCGGCCGCGAGCACTTTGCGGATGAGATCGGGCGCGTGCTTGATCGCGGTCTGCCAATGCGGCAGGCGCTTGGTGGAGGCCGCATAGGCCTGCGACAGCGCAAACGACGGAATGCCGAGCACGGTGCCTTCCATGGCGCCGGCGACGGTGCCCGAATAGGTGACGTCTTCGGCACAATTGCGCCCGCGGTTGACGCCGGACAGCACCAGGTCCGGCACCTCTTTCATGAGATGACGCACGCCCATGATGACGCAGTCGGTGGGCGTGCCCTTGACCGCAAAATGGCGCTCGCCGACTTCGCGCAGGCGCAGCGGATCGTTGAGCGAGAGCGAATGCGACACGCCCGATTGATCGCTCTCCGGCGCCACGATCCACACGTCGTCGGACAGCGCGCGCGCGATTGTCTCGGCGGCGTCCAGCCCCGGCGCGTGAATGCCGTCGTCGTTGGTGATGAGTATGCGCATTACGCCCGCTCGATCTTGCTCATGCCGCCCATATAGGGCTTGAGGGCGTCGGGCACCACGATCGAGCCGTCTTCTTGTTGATACGTTTCCATCACCGCGATCAGCGCGCGGCCGACCGCCACGCCGGAGCCGTTGAGGGTGTGGACGTGGCCTTTGACCTTGCCGTCCTTGCCTTTGTAACGCGCATCCATGCGGCGCGCCTGGAACTCGCCGCAGTTGGAGCAGGAGGAGATTTCGCGATAGGCGCTCTGCCCCGGCAGCCAGACCTCAATGTCGTAGGTCTTGCTCGCGGCAAAACCCATGTCGCCGGTGCAGAGCGTGACGACGCGATAATGCAGGTCGAGCTTCTTCAGCACCTCCTCGGCACAGGCCAGCATGCGCTCGTGCTCTTCGAGCGATTTTTCCGGCGTGGTGATGGAGACCAGCTCGACCTTGGTGAACTGGTGCTGGCGGATCATGCCCCGCGTATCCTTGCCGGCGGCGCCTGCTTCCGCGCGGAAGCAGGGCGTGCAGGCGGTAAAGCGTAGCGGCAGCTTGTCTTCCTCGACGATGGATTCGCGCACCAGATTGGTGAGCGGAACTTCGGCGGTGGGGATGAGCCAGAGGCGTTCTGCTGTTGGCTCATCTTGGATATCTACGTAGAGATCAACAAACCCCTCTCGCTCCAACGTCCTTGTCTCGCGATCATTTCTTATGGCTCGATCAATTCGTTCTCGAATTGACAATTCGCGCCAAGCCGAAAACTGGTCATCCGCAAATTTAGGCAATTGCGCCGTCCCGAACATCACATCATCGCGCACCAAAATCGGTGGATTGACCTCGGTATAGCCATGCTTCTCGCTCGTATGCACATCGAGCATGAACTGCCCGAGCGCGCGTTCCATGCGCGCCAGGCCCTTCTGCAACACGACGAAACGCGCGCCCGAGAGTTTGGCCGCCAATTCGAAATCCATCATGCCGAGCGCTTCGCCCAATTCGAAATGCTGTTTGGGCTTGAAAGCGAAATTGCGTTTTTTGCCGGACTGGTGATGCTCGGCATTGCCAGTCTCGTCCACACCGTCCGGTACCTCGTCGAGCGGCACATTAGGAATTTGCGCGAGCTCCGTGTCCAGCGCACTTACGGCCTGTTTCTCTTCCGCCTCCATCGCCGGAATCGAAGTCTTCAGCTCCGCCATCTCAGCCATCAGCTTCTGTGCCGTGACCTCATCCTTCTTGGCCTTGGCCTGGCCGATCTCCTTGGAGGCCGCGTTGCGCCGCGCCTGCGCCTGTTCCAGATTGGTGATCAGCGCACGTCGCGTCTCGTCGAGCTTAATGAGCTTGCCCGACAGCAGCTCCTGCCCGCGGCGCTTGAGGCCGCGGTCGAAAGCGTCAGGGTTTTCGCGAATCCATTTGATGTCATACATGGCGAGGCTTCTTAGTCGGAATCGGCACGAAGTTAAAGCAAGGCTATATTCCCCGTTCATGCCCGCGAAAGCGGGCATCCAGTTCTTGCGGGCATTACCTTAAGCGCTGGGTCCCCGCTTCCGCGGGGACGAGCGGGTTGAACTACGCCGCCGGGCTGGCGTCACCGCTGCCGCCCGCGCCACCCGCGGCCGCCGCCTGCGCCTTGGCGGCAGCGTCGGCCTTGGCGCGCCGCTCGACCACGCGCACCGACCAGATCGAGCCCTCGAACAGCAAGAGCAGCGGCACCGCCAGCGACATCTGGCTGATGATATCGGGCGGCGTCAGCACCGCGGCCAGCACGAAGGCGCCGACGATGAAATAGCGCCGCTTGGACTTGAGCTGGGCCGATGTGATCAGCCCGATTCGCCCGAGCAGCGTCAGGATCACCGGCAGCTGGAACGCCACGCCGAACGCCAGCACCAGCGCCATCATTAGCGACAGGTATTCGCCAACTTTCGGCAGCAGCGAGATCGACGCGTCGCCGGCGTCGCCCGGCTGCTGCATGTGCAGCGAGAAGCGCACCAGCATCGGGAACACCAGGAAATAGACCACCAGCGCGCCCATGGCGAAGAAGATCGGCGTGGCGATCAGGTACGGCAGGAACGCCTTGCGCTCGTGGCGGTAGAGGCCGGGCGCGACAAACATGTAGATCTGCGCAGCAATCACCGGGAACGACAGGAACGCCGCGCCGAACATCGCCAGCTTCAATTGCGTGATGAAATATTCCAGCAGCGCGGTGTAGATGAATTTCGAATTCTCCGGCCCCGCCACCCAGACGAACGGCCACACCAGGACATTGTAGATGTCCTTGGCGAACACGAAGCAGAGCGCGAACGTCACGCCGAACGCCAGCACCGCCTTGATCAGCCGCGAGCGCAGCTCGACCAGGTGCTCCATCAAGGGCGCTTTGGTGGCCTCGATGTCCTCGTGGCTCATGCCTTGCCCCCGGCCTGCTTGGGCGCTGGCTCAGCCGGGACGAATTCTTTTTCGGAAACGGGCGCGGGCGGCTCCGGCAGGTCGCTGCCGGGCGAGGCTTCCGGCTCGGCCGACGCCTGCGAAGCCGCGCTCGTCTCGGCGGATGATTCGGCCTTTTCCGGTTTGGCCTCGGTTTTTTCCGGTTCAGCCTCGGCGTCAGTCTTGGTTTCAGTATCGGTTTCAGTATTGGTTTCAGTCTTGGCCGGCTCCGCCGCGCCGAACGCGCCGTCGCCGTCATTGTCGATATCCGCGAGTGGATCGAAACTGGCAACGTCGGTGACGGCGCTGGTGAGATCGTCGGCCTGCTTCTTGAGGTCGGCCATCTCGGCCTCGCGCATCGCCTCCTGGAACTGACCCTGGAACTCGGCGGCCATGCGCTTGACCTTGCCCATGTACTGGCCAAGCGTGCGCAGCACCGTCGGCAGCTCTTTCGGCCCGATCGCAATCAGCGCAACGATGCCGATGAGGACGAGCTCGCCCCACCCAATGTCGAACATGGATTAGTCAACTCCAGCACCGCTGCCCCGACGACGATCGCCGCGATCACACCCCGGCTGCGCCATCGCAGCGCGCGCTGTTAAGAGCGTACGCCCTCGGCGCGCTGTTCGCTCTCCGCCTTTGGCGCGGCGCCAGCGGCGGCTTGGTGGTCGATCGTCTTGGGATCGCTCTTGGCTTCGGTGGGCTTGTCGTCTTCCGCCATGCCCTTTTTGAACGCCTTGATGCCGCCGGCGACGTCACCCATCAGCTCGGAAATCTTGCCTCTTCCGAACAGCAGGAGAACCACGACAATGACGACCAGCCAGTGCCATATGCTCAAAGAACCCATCGGCAAATCCTCCGCAGCGACGGGCATACAGCGTGCTCGTCCCGCCCATGTTTGAGCTTGAAACTAGGCCCCGGGGGCGGCAAAAACAAGGACTTCGGTACGTTAAATCGCGCCGCGACGCCGCCCAAGTCGCTGTATTTACCTTAATTTTGCCGCCGTCACTTCTCGCCACTGTCCGGCGGCGGGACCAGGCCGAAGTCGAGATCACCGGGCTCCAGCGAATCTTCGTCATCGCGCAAAGTGGTGTCGTCGGACGGCATCGGAACCGCAAAACCGGGCGGCAGATTGCCTTCCAGAAGGCCCGCGCCTTTGAGTTCGTCGAGGCCGGGCAGATCGCCCACCTCCTCCAGCCCGAAATGCGACAAAAACGCCTCGGTCGTTCCATAGGTGATCGGCCGGCCCGGCGCCTTGCGCCGGCCGCGCGGGCGGATCCAGCCGGTCCTGAGCAACACGTCGAGCGTGCCGGCCGCCGTCACCACGCCGCGGATCTCCTCGATCTCGGCGCGCGTCACCGGCTGGTGATAGGCGACGATGGCGAGTGTCTCGATCGCGGCGCGCGAGAGCTTGCGCGTTTCGATCGTCTGCTTGGTCAGCAGCCAGGACAGATCGTCGGCGGTGCGGAACGTCCATTTCCTGCCGATACGCACCAGATTGACGCCGCGCGAAGCGTATTCAGCCTTGAGCCGCGCCAGCGCGTCCTTCACTTTCACGCCGTTGGGAAGTTGGCGCGCAAGCACAGCTTCGTCGAGCGGCTGCGCGGAAGCGAACAGCACGGCCTCCAACTGGCGCAACTCGTCCGCCCGCGCGGCCGGCTCATCCGGCGGCGGCTCATTGTTTTGCACAACCACCAACTTCTTGGCCACGCTCGGCATGGACCCCTTCTCCTTATGTGTTTTCTTGCGCGTCATGCGTCGCAGCGCTTCCGTTCGCACCGACCCGCTTGCGCATGTAAATCGGCGCGAACGACTCTTTCTGATGAACCTCCGCCAAGCCTTCCCGCACCAGTTCGAGCGCCGAAGCGAACGAAGATGCAAACACCGTGGTTGCCATTGACGGTTCCACGATATAGGCGATCAGGAACTGGTCGAGTCTGGCCCAGTCGGCCGACTGCCCGATCAACCGGTCGAGCGCGGCGCGCGCATCGGCCAATGACCACACCATGCGCTTCTTGACCTGCACCCGCGAGAGCGCGCTGCGCGAACGTTGCGTAGTGTAGGCCGTGAGCAGGTCGTAGAGCGTCGCCGTAAATTCCGGCTGCTTGACCTCGGCGATCGGCTCCGGCGCACCGCGGGAGAAGATGTCGCGGTTGAGCTGCGGGCGCCCCATCAGCCGCGTCGCCACCTCGCGAAACGCCTCCAGCCGGCGCAAGCGATAGGCCAGCGCCAGCGCCATATCCTCCGCGCTCGGCCCCTCGCCCGGCTCTGGCTCCGGCAGCAACAGCCGGGATTTCAGGTAAGCAAGCCACGCCGCCATCACCAGATAGTCGGCGGCGAGCTCCAGCCGCAATTTGCGTGCGGCTTCGACGAAAGCGAGATACTGATCGGCCAGCGCCAGGATCGAAATCTTCGTCAGATCGACCTTCTGCTGACGCGCCAGCATCAGCAGCAGATCGAGCGGCCCCTCGAAGCCCTCTACGTCGACGATCATCGCCGGCTCGCCGGTGGCGCGGTCCGCTTCGAGCGTGGGGTCGAATTCGTCGCTCATGTCACCGTCATCCGCTGCGGCTGGCGGCCGCCAACAATGCGGGCGAAAAGTGCCCGCGCCTCATCCACATCGAAGCGTTCCGGCGCCAAACGTTGCGCCAGCGCGGCGCGGCTGCGCGCCTCAGCCTCGCCTGAGAGCTCCGGCGCCACGCCGGCGACGTCCTGCATTTCGCGCAGGTCGCCATTGCAATGAAGCACGAGATCGCAACCGGCGGCGAGCGCGGCGCGGCTGCGCTCGGCCAGCGTTCCGGACAAGGCGCCCATGGATATATCATCGCTCATCAGCAGGCCCTGGAACCCGATGAAGCCCCGAATCACTTCGCGCACCATTGTGACCGAAGTGGTGGCCGGTGCGATGGGGTCGATGGTAGAAAACACAACATGTGCGGTCATGCCTATGGGCAAGCCGGCGAGCGGCCGGAAAGCTGCGAAATCGGTGGCTTCCAGGGTTGCCCGGTCGGTATCGACCACCGGCAGGCGGTGGTGGCTGTCTGCCTTGGCCCGGCCATGGCCCGGTAGGTGCTTGAGCACCGGCAGCACCCCCCCGGCCTGCAACCCCTGGGCGATTGCCGCGGCAATGGCGGCGACCTTGCCGGGCTCACTGCCATAGGCACGGTCACCTATGACCGCATCGCTGCCGGGGGCTGGCACGTCGGCGAGCGGAAGGCAGTCAACGTCAATGCCGAGACTGGCAAGGTCAGACGCGATGAGATGGCCGGCGAGCCTCGCCGCCGCGATCCCCGTGGCCGGCTCGCGATCGTACAGTTCGCCATAGCGCGCGCCCGGCGGGTAAGTCGCCCAATGAGGCGGCCCGAGGCGTTGCACGCGGCCTCCTTCCTGATCGACCAAGATCGGGGCTTGCCAGCCAAGAATATCACGAAATGAACTAGCAAGTCCTGTTACTTGCTGTGACGTGCTCACGTTTCGCTTGAAGATGATCAGGCCCCACGGCTGGGCCTCGCGGAGAAATGCCCGCTCGTTGGCGGAGATGGTCAATCCCGCCAGACCGGTGATGAAAGCGCGTGCAGGCATTGGCGCGGATTAGCCCGCCGTCGCTGCAAGGGCAAGCTTTGGGCGCGCTAAATCCTCTGGACGATGCACTGGCCGCCGGCCGCCTTGAGGCGCGAGCACACTTGGCTCGCCTCGTCGGCGCTGCCGAAGGGACCGACCATGGCGCGGTAGTAGATGCCCTTGGCGCCCAGATCGACGCGGCGGATCAACGGCGCCTTGCCGCCGAGTTGCTGCGGGTATTTGGCCTGCAGGCTGCGGAAGGACGCCTGCGCATCAGCTTCGTTGTGCCGCGCGACGATCTGCACGGCATAGCCGCCGCTGCTCGCGGGTGCGATATGGGTCGGTGCTGAAGTCCTTGTGGGCGCCGGCGCGGGCGCGGTGGTCCTGGCGGGCGCAATCGGCGTCGGCGCCGCCACCGCTCCCGTGCGCATGGTGCGCGGTGCCGTCCGGGCCGGCGCCGCGGGAGCATTGGGGTTCAGCGAAAGCGGGGCGTTGCTCGGCGCCGCTGCATGGCGTACCGGCGGCTCGGCATGCGCCACCTGGTGTGGTGCCGGATTGGTGGCAGCCCGCGACGGCGGTTTCGACGGGGTGGCCGGCTGGGCGTGTGCCGGGGCCGGCGCTGGCATGGAAGCCGGCGCTGCGGCCGGCGGCTGTGCTGGCGCGTTGGCTGTCTGATTGGGATGGATGGCGATGGTATGGATTTTCTTTGGCTCGACCCCGAGCACGCCACTGCCGAGCGCGGCTTGCTGCATCGAGCCGCTGCCCGGCGCGCCGTTTTGGCCCTGCGGCAGCACCGTGCCGACCGGCTTATCCTTGATGCCGACCGGCTGCTCTTCGCGCGACACGAGCTTTTCGTTTTGGCCGTTGTTGACGCGGTCGTAGATCAGCTTGGCGGATTTCGGGTCCTTAGAATCCGCGGCGGGGACGATCTTGCTGGGTTTGACGTCGGCTTTGATGACGGGTGGCGGGCCGCTGGGCGCTGAAGAGCCGTAAAGCGCGCGATAACCGAAGGCGCCGGCGGTGCCGATCACGGCCAGCGCGAAAACCGCGGCGATGGCGAGGATTCCCGTGCGCCGGCGCGGCGGGACATCGTCGTAGAAGTGCTCTTGCTCGGCGGCGGATTGCGGGTTGTTCGGATCGTACAGCCCTTGCTCGTAGGCTGATTGGGCAGTCTCGTCGGCATGACCGGGGAGAACCCCTTGCGCGTAAGCATCGCCCGCGTAAGCCGGATCGCCATAGTCCTCATGGGCATATTGCGGCGGCGGCGCGGCCGGCGGCGGGAACGGCGCAGGCTGCGCGGCGTACTGCTCATCGGCATAGCCGGGCGCGGCCGCGTAACGCTCGTCGGCATAAGCCGGTGCTGCGGCGGCAGGCAAATCATGCGCGGGGGGTTGCGCATATTCGGCAGGCCCAACGACTGGCGCAGCAGCGGCGCGCTGGCCGCCGTCGCGGCCGTATTCGGCAAAGGGATCATTCTGCCCGATCAGGCGGGCAAGCTCGGCGAGCGGATCACTGGCGGATGGGGTTGCCGAGGCGATGCCGGGCGCATTGCGCACCGGCGGCTGACTGGCACGATAAGGTCGCTGGATATGATCGTCCGCCATTCGTTACCCAGAATTGTGGCTTGGAAACCGCCCTCGCCCGTCCGATCGCGGCCTTGCGTCCCACGCAGCCCGTCGAACCTGATCTACCGCATTTCTTCCGGCGCTTCGACCCCGAGCACAGCGAGCCCCGAGGCCAGCACGGTCGCGACCCCCTGTACCAGCGCGAGCCGTGCCATGGTTGTTTCTGGATCATTCTGGATAATGAAGCGTAAATGAGGCAAGTCTTTTCCCCGCGTCCAATGCGCGTGGAATTCACTTGCTAATTCATATAGATAGAAGGCAATTCGGTGCGGCTCATGGGCTCCTGCGGCGGCCTCGATCATGCGCGGATAAAGCGCGATCCGGCGCAGGATTGAGAGCTCCCCCGGATCGCTCAGGCGCGCGAGCGGTGCATCCATCAAAAAACGGGCACGCTCGGCAGCCACCTCCGGCAGGCCGGGCATCTCCGCCCGCGCGTTGCGGAACACGGATTGCGCGCGGGCATGGCCGTACTGGACGTAGAACACCGGGTTCTCGCGGGAATGCTCGATCACCTTGGCGAGGTCGAAATCCAAGACGGCGTCGTTCTTGCGGTAGAGCATGTCGAAGCGCACCGCGTCGCGGCCGACCTCGTCCACCACCTCGCGCAGCGTGACGAACTCACCCGCCCGCTTCGACATCTTGACCGGCTCACCGGCGCGGAACAGCCGCACGAGCTGCACCAGCTTGACATCGAGCACGGCCTTGCCGCCGCTCACCGCCTTCACCGCCGCCTGCATGCGCTTGATGTAGCCGCCGTGGTCGGCGCCCCAGACGTCGATCAAATTGAGGAAGCCGCGCTCGACCTTGGATTTGTGATAGGCGATGTCGGAGGCGAAATAGGTGTAGCTGCCGTCGGACTTCTTCAGCGGCCGGTCGACGTCGTCGCCGAAATCGGTGGAGCGGAACAAGGTCTGCTCGCGGTCCTCCCAGTCCTCAGTGGCGCCGCCCTTGTCGCGTCCTTTGGGCGGCGGCAGCCGGCCCTCATAAACCTCGCCGCTCTTGCGCAGTGACTCGATGGTGCGCGCGACTTGATCGTTTTTTTGGTTGCCCTCGCCTTCGATCAGCCAGCGCTCGGAAAAATACTCGTCGAAATGCACGTTGAGCGCGGCGAGATCGGCGCGGATGGCCTCCATCATCAGGGCGACGGCTCTCGCGCGCACGACCGGCAACCACTCGGCTTCCTTCATGGTGGTGAGCGTGAAGCCGTGCTCCTCGGCCAACTCGCCGCCGACGTGGCGCAAGTATTCGCCCGGGTAGAGCCCGTCGGTGATCGTGATGGCCTCGCCGAGCGCCTCGCGGTAACGCAGGTAGGCCGAGCGCGCCAGCACCTCAACCTGGGCGCCGGCGTCGTTGATGTAATATTCGCGCGTCACGTCGTAGCCGGCATAGGCCAGGAGGCTGGCGAGCGCGTCGCCGAACACCGCGCCGCGGCCGTGGCCGACATGCAGCGGCCCGGTCGGATTAGCCGAGACGTATTCGACATTGACCTTCTCGCCTGAGCCGATGGCGCTGCGGCCGTAGTCGGCGCCCGCAGCGAGTGCTGTGCGCAGCGCCTCGCCCCAGACGTGGGGCTTGAGCGTGAGATTGATGAAGCCGGGGCCGGCGACGTCGACTTTTTCGACAGTGGGCTCGGCGCGCAAGCGCTCGGCGATTTTCTCCGCGAGTTCCCGCGGCTTCTGCCCGACATCCTTCGCCAGCACCATGGCGGCGTTGGTGGCCATATCGCCATGCGTCGGATCGCGCGGCGGCTCCACAACGATGCGGGAGAGGTCGGCGTTCTTGCCCAGCACGCCTGCACTCGCCGCCTGCACGCGGGCAAGCATGGCAGCGAAGAGATGTTGGGACGCTAGCTTGGGCTTGGGCTTGGGCTTGGGCTTGGGCTTGGGCTTGGGCTTGGGCTTGGGCTTGGGCTTGGGCTTGGGCTTGGGCTTGGGCTTGGGCTTGGGCTTGGGCTTGGGCTTGGGCTTGGGCTTGGGCTTGGG
>Ga0307417_10000229_pt1 | contig 23962 bp, 26 predicted proteins | sample SalMarWE160210MG_2_FD_202514 | JGI IMG/M metagenome (GOLD analysis project Ga0307417, IMG submission 202514) | Salt marsh sediment microbial communities from the Plum Island Ecosystem LTER, Massachusetts, United States - WE1602-10 | ecosystem: Environmental > Aquatic > Marine > Intertidal zone... | reverse complement strand
ACATAGGGCCAGTAGAGATCTCTGATCTGGTAGGTCCTGTCGAAGGCGACCAGCAGGTTGCCGTTGCCGAGGGGGAGATCGCGCGGCATGGATCCTCCTGACAATCACGACGTGAGATGGCCAGGGCAGGGCGGGCGGCCGCAACTGCGGCCGGTGGGCGCTACGGCGGATGGCGAACATTCGTTGCTGACTGGAGGCAAGGAATACCCTGCGGCAGCCCGTATTCCTGCATTGGCCCAGTCGGGAGAATCGTATCACACGCCGGACATGTACTTCTCTGGACCCGGGTGGTTCGCCCCTGACTGGCCCTGGGGCCCGGGGCGCCTGCCTGATGCGTGAAATACTTGACACCGGCCGAAAAATCAGTACAATTGTTCTATACACCGATGGGCGCACGTTACGTTTAGACCGGTCGCCCAGGCCGGAACCGAATCCCATCCCCATCGGTAAGGAGAGCAAGATGTTCCACACAGTAATCCTCGTCGGCAACCTGGGTCGCGACCCTGAAATGCGCTACACACCCAGCGGCCAGGCGGTCACCAACCTCAACGTCGCCACCAATCGCAAGTACACCAACAGCAATGGCGAGTCGGTGGAAGAGACGGTCTGGTTTCGCGTGGCGGTTTGGGGGCGTCAGGCGGAAGCCTGTCATCAGTACCTGCGCAAGGGGCGGCAGGTTCTGGTGGAGGGCCGGCTTCAGAGCGATGAGAATGGCAACCCGCGCATCTGGAATCGCCAGGACGGCACCCCGGCGGCGTCGTTTGAGGTCAACGCACAAACGGTGCGCTTCCTCGGCGGCCGCGATGACACCGGGGGCGACTTCAGCTCGGACGATTCCAGCTTTGCCGGGGCGCCCGAAACCGAAGACGAAATTCCCTTCTAAACACCGGTATCCGGTGGCCCGAAGCCGGCACGCCGCCGGCTTCGGGCTTTCCCTTTGGAGACAGCCTGATGTCATCGAATCCTCAAGAAGGTCCGGCAGGCGGCCGGCTCCGCTTTCGCGTACCAGGCGAGCTTGAACCCACGTATGCCAATCTGGCAGCCATCACCCATTCGGCCTCCGAAATCCTGATCGACTTTGCGCAAGTGATGCCTCAGGTAGCCGAGGCTCGCGTCAAGAGCCGAATCGTGCTGACCCCGATGAACGCCAAACTGTTGCTGAATGCGCTTGGCGAACATCTGGCGCGATTCGAAGCGCAGCACGGCGAGATCCACCTGCCGGAGAGGCCCTCGTTGGCCGAACATCTTTTCGGTCAATCCAAACAGGATAAGGATGGAGATGAAGAAGAAGGGGGAGAGGGAGAATAGGTGATGGATGCCCTGGAAGACATCGTCGATCGGATCCGCGAGCATCTAGAAGACAAGAATGCCGCCCGTGATCGCGCGCTGAAACAATCGCGCACTTTGATCCGGCATTGTTCGTTGGCCATACGCGCCGTGCACCGGGACGAGAAAGATGTGGCGGCCGATCACCTGGCGCAGGCCAAACTGCTGGTGGATGAGCTTCAGCGGGACCTGGAACCCTACCCTGATCTGTACCACGCCGGGTACACCCAGGATGCATTGAAGGAATTCAGCGAAGCCAACATCACAGCGGCGTTGGTGGCCGGCGATTCGCTGCCCACGCCGGAGACCCTGCGTGTTGAGTATGCGGCTTATCTGGGCGGCCTGGGCGAAGCGGCCGGCGAACTGCGCCGGCGAGTGCTCGACCTGATGCGCCGCGACCGGGCGGAGGAAGGTGAACGCCTGCTCTCGGCGATGGAGGACATCTACGGGATGCTGGTGACGGTTGACTATCCGGATGCCATCACCGGCGGCCTGCGCCGCATCACAGATATGGTCCGCGGCGTGACGGAGCGGACGCGCGGCGATCTGACGACCCATACGCAGCAAGCCGAGTTGATGAAGGCGTTGCGGGCCGTCGAAACTCGCCTGGGCTGAGCCGGGTCGGCATGCGCATCATTCGAGCGTCCGAGTTGGTCACCTTTGTGTACTGCCAACGCGCCTGGTGGTACCAATCCCAGGACGTCGCCTCCGCCAACTCAGCCTGGCTGGATGCCGGTCAGGCGATGCACGACCGGCACGGCCGGCAGGTTATCTTACTGGGCCTGATGCGCCTGGCCGGGTATGGGCTGATGTTGGCCGGTTTGGCCGTGGCCGCCGCCGTGCTTGCCTCAAAGTGGCTCGGATGAGGTGATGATCCCCGCCCTGATCCTGCTCCTGCTCGGCGCAGGGCTTCTTTTCTGGGCCGGCCGCCGCCGGAGTTCGGCCGGGCTTCCCTCGGGTCGGATCGTCTACATGGACATGCGGGATGTGGACCGGCAGCGCACCCCGCTTTTCGATCCGGGAGCGCAGCTCACCGGCCGCCCCGACTATCTGGTGGAAGCCGGCAAGGGGCGCATTCCGGTCGAGGTCAAGTCGGCGCGCGCGCCGGTCGTTCCGTATCGGGGGCATGTCCTTCAGTTGGCGGCCTACTGCTACCTCACCGAAGTTGTGTTTGGCGTTCGGCCCACGCATGGCATTTTGCGCTACCAGGACCGGTCGGTGGCTGTGGATTACACGCCGGCCCTGGAAAACGACATGCTGGATGCGCTGGCTGAGATGCGCCGACAGGAAGGGCTGGAGCTGGACCGGTCCCATATGAGCGCCAACCGCTGCCGCGCCTGCGGCTACCGAGAAGCGTGCGAGCAAAGCCTGGTGTGAGCGGTACCGACCCAGCGCATATAATAGCAACTATGGAACCTTCTTCCCCCCGAAAAGTCGTCATCATCACTCATCCGCAGGCGCAGGAAGCTGAAGTGCTGCTCCCAAAGATTACCCAATTCCTGAAGGCGCGGTCCGTGGATGTGGTGGCGACGACGATGTCCGAGCAGGCGTCCGACGAGAACCTCTTGGACGATCCGGCGGACATGGTGATTGCCCTTGGCGGCGACGGGACGATGCTGCGGGCGGGCTCCTTGGGCGCCTCCTCGGGAACCCCCGTGCTGGGTATCAACTTGGGCCGCCTGGGGTTTTTGGTTGAGGTCGGTCGGGATGGCTGGGAGCAAGCCTTGGAGCGCGTCCTGGCAGGAGATTTCTGGCTCGAGGCGAGGATGCGCCTGCATGCCGAACTGGCAAGCGGCGGCAAAGTGGTGGGGAGCTGGGATGGCCTTAATGAGTGCGTTATCGGACGCGGGGATGTGGCCCGCCCCATCCGAGTCTCTGCCGAAGTCGATGATCGGACGTTGGCCCGCTACGTCGCCGACGCCTTGATCTGCGCCACAGCCACAGGCTCGACGGCTTATGCGCTGGCGGCTGGCGGACCTATCTTGCCGCCCGAACTGCGCAACCTGGTGTTGGTTCCCGTGGCGCCGCACCTATCGTTGGACCGGGCCATCGTGCTTCCTGAAGGCAGCCGGGTGTGCATCGGTCTGGATGCCGACCATGAAGCCTCGTTAGGGGTCGACGGCCAGAACTCGATCCCCATCCGAGGGGGAGACGAGATTCGGGTGCGGGCTGCCGAGCACGATGTGCAATTCGTTCGGCTTCAGGACCGAGGCTATTTCTTCCGTAACCTGACGTCGCACATGGATCATTTTCCACAGTAAGGGAGCGACATGACCGAAGCGCTGCTGGTGTGCGCCAACCACCCGGACCGAGAGACCAGCCTGCGCTGCAACAAGTGCGGCAAGTTGATCTGCAGCCAATGCGCCGTGCGCACGCCGGTGGGCTACCGATGCAAGGAATGCGTTCGGGGCCAGCAGAAGATTTTCGAAACCGCGGTCGGGTTGGATTATGCGGTAGCCTTGGTCCTGGCAGCAATCGGCGTGGCCCTGGCAGTGGGGGTGCTAAATTTCATCGGTTTCTGGGGGCTGCTCGTGGCGCCGATTGCTGGCGGCGGCCTGGCGGAAATCATCCGCTGGGCGGTCCGCAAACGACGCAGCCGGCGGCTGCCTCTTGCTGCGGCGATAGGAGGGGTGCTTGGCGTCCTGCCTCACCTGGGCCTGCCTGTCCTGTCACTTGTCATGGCCCTTGGCTCCGGCGTGGGCTCGGGGGTGCTGCTGGGGGGACTGTTTGCGACCCTGTGGCCGCTGGCAAGTGGTGCCATCATGGTCAGCACAATCTACTATCGATTGAGGGGAATCCGCTTCTAAGCACCGACATGCTGACTGAGCTCACTATTCGCAACTTCGCCATTATTGATGACCTGCAGCTTTCCCTGGGTGACGGCCTGTCGGTCTTTACGGGCGAAACCGGGGCCGGCAAATCGATCATCGTGGACGCCATTGAACTCCTACTGGGAGGACGGGCGGAGACGACCGTGGTCCGGGCTGGGGCGGACATGGCCCTTATTGAGGCCGTCGTCCGCCTGGACTCGGCTATCCGGGATGACGTGGCTGAAATCCTGGAGCGAGAGGCGCTGCTGGACGATCCGGAATATGTGACCTTGGGGCGCGAAGTTCGGCTTGAGGGCCGGAACGTGTGCCGAGTCAACGGCCGGGTGGTGAATCTGAGCTTGCTCAAGGAACTGGGGGAGTACCTGGTGGATGTCCACGGACAATCCGAGCACCTCAGCCTGCTCCAGGTGCGGCACCACCTGAGCCTGTTGGACCGTTATGCGGGGTTAGATGGTGCCGTGAGCTCGTACGGGGAAGTATTTCACCAACTGCGTGACGTGGATCGGGAGCTGAAGGCGCTGCGCCAGGGCGAACAGGACTCCCAGCGGAAGACCGAGTTGCTGGCCTTCCAGATCAACGAAATCGAAGCCGCTGCCCTCAGCCCGGGTGAGGAGCAGGCGCTGATCGAGGAGCGTGCTCGTCTGGCCAACGCTGAACGGTTGGCTTCGCTTTGCGAGCAAGCGGCGGCCGCTCTGGACGAGGGGGTCCAGGGCGAGTATGCGGCCTCGGACCTGCTGGGCCAGGCGGTCGAAGCGATCGACGACCTGGCCGAGATCGATCCCAGCCTGTCGTCAACCCAGATCGAGGCCCAGGCCCTGCTTGAGCAGATGGGCGACCTGACGCGCCGGCTGCGCATCTACCGCGACCTAGTTGAGTTCAACCCCGGGCGGCTGGATGAGGTCGAGGAGCGGGTGGGGTTGATCCGTGACTTGGGTCGGAAGTACGGCGGGAGCGAGGAGGCGATCCTGGCCCACGCCGAGCACGCCCGGGTGGAACTCGAGGCCATCACGCACGCCGGCGAGCGGATCGAAGAGCTCGCGCGCCTGCACACACAGCTCTTGGGTCGGGTGGGCGCGTTGGGCGCCGAGTTGACCGACGCCCGCAGGATTGCTGGAACCGAACTGGCTGAGGCGATTGGGCTTGAGCTGCAGGCGTTGAGTATGGACGGGGCCGAATTCGCCGTGGACATCACGGCACGCGAGAGCCCAGACGGTGCGCCGGTGGACGGCCGCCGGCTGGCGTACTCCGCCGCCGGGCTTGACCAGGTCGAGTTCCTGGTGGCGCCCAACCTGGGCGAAGGGCTCAAACCGCTGGTCAAGATCGCCTCGGGGGGCGAAACGTCCCGCTTGATGCTGGGACTGAAGGGTGTGTTGGCGCGCGCCGACGAGACCCCGACCTTGATCTTCGACGAAATCGATCAGGGCATCGGCGGCCGGGTGGGAGCCATCGTCGGGCGGAAACTGTGGAAACTGTCCCAGGCTCACCAGGTGCTGTGCATTACGCACCTGCCCCAGCTCGCCGCCTTCGGGGACCGCCACTTCAAGGTTGAGAAGGTCGTGCGCGCCGGCCGCACGATGACCGTGGTTCGTCCGCTCGATGGGCCGGAGCGCACGTCAGAGCTGGCGCAGATGTTGGGTGGGGAGTCAGAGACGAATCAGGAGAGCGCCCGCCAACTACTGAGCGAGGCGGTGACTGCCAAAGAGCCCTCCAAATCAGGCTAAGGGCGCATTGTGAAAAATTGCACAAATCGGCTTCCCCGGCCATAGGAAAAGAAACACCCCCGCCATATGGCGGTGGTGTCGTGTGGTCTGCGAACGGTATGGCCAAAGGAACTCAGGCGGACACTTCTTCGGTCACCTCAACCGGCGCACTCTTGTCTGGCCCGCGAAAGACAACTTCGCCTTCGATTTCATCCAGATCGACCACCACAGTGTCACCTTCGGCGAATTCGCCGCGCAGAAGCTTGATCGAGAGCGGACTCTCGATATGCTTCTGCAACGCGCGGCGCAGCGGCCGGGCGCCGAACATCGGGTCATAGCCTTCCTTGGCGAGCCAGGAGCGGGCGGAGTCGGTGAGTTCGACAAGCAGCCCGTTTTCGGCCAGCCGGCCCCGTATCTCGTCCATCTGAAGGTCGACGATGTCAAGCATCTGCTCAGGGGACAGCGGCGAGAAGATGATGATCTCGTCGATCCGGTTAAGAAACTCCGGCCGGAAGGTGTCCCGCAAGGCTTTCTCGATCTTGTCATCGCCCTCACGGGCTTGGTCCTCAGAATCGGCGCGCAGGAAGCCCAGCGTGCCGCCCTTGGTCACGAACTCGGTGCCCAGGTTGGAGGTCATAATCAAGACCGTGTTGCGGAAGTCGACCAGCCGCCCCTGACCGTCGGTCAGGCGGCCGTCGTCCAGGATCTGCAGCAGCGAATTCCAGACTTCTGGGTGCGCCTTCTCGATCTCGTCGAACAGGATCACGCGGTAGGGACGGCGGCGGACGGCTTCGGTGAGCTGGCCGCCCTCTTCGTAGCCGACGTATCCCGGGGGCGCCCCGAAGAGTCTGGAAGCGGTGTGCTGTTCGCGATACTCGCTCATGTCGACCCGAACCACGGCGTCTTCATCGTCGAACAGGAACTGTGCCAGGGCTTTGGCCAGCTCGGTCTTGCCGACACCGGATGAGCCGAGGAAGATGAACGAGCCGATCGGGCGCCGCGGGTCTTTAAGCCCGGCCCGGGCCCGGCGGATAGCATCTGCCAGGGCATGAATGGCTTCGTCTTGGCCGACGATCCTTTCGTGCAGGCGCTCCTCCATACTGAGGAGCTTTTCGGCCTCGGTCTCCAGCATCTGGCTGACCGGAATGCCGGTCCACTGGGCCACGACCTCGGCGATGTCGTGTTCGTCGACGACTTCGTCGAGCTGGTGCTCGGCTTCCCAAGCGTCACGCTTCTCCTGGAATTCCGTTTCCAACCGCAGCCGCTGTGCTTTCATGTCCGCGGCGCGTTCGTAGTCGCGCTCCAGACCGGCCTGCTCTTCTTCCGCCAATATGCGGTCGATCTCGGTTTTGAGCTGCTTGAGGTCGGAAGGGAGGGAGTAGAGCGCAATGCGCAGCTTGGCGGCCGCTTCATCGATCAGGTCGATGGCCTTGTCCGGCAGAGAGCGGCCGGAGACGTAACGGTGTGAGAGCTTGGCGGCCGCCACCAAGGCGGCATCGGAGAAATGCACCTTGTGATGCGCTTCGTAACGGTCCCGCAGGCCCTTGAGCATCTCGATGGTCTCGTCCACCGTCGGCTCGTCGACGTAGACGGAGGCGAAGCGTCGTTCGAGGGCCGCGTCCTTCTCGATGTGCCGCTGGTACTCGTCCAATGTGGTGGCGCCGATGCACTTCAGTTCGCCGCGCGCCAGGGCTGGTTTGAGCATGTTGGAGGCGTCCATGGCCCCTTGTGCCGAGCCGGCACCGATCACGGTGTGCAGCTCGTCGATCATCAGGATGATCTCGCCTTCGGAGCGCTCGATCTCCTCCATGGCGGCCTTGAGCCGTTCTTCGAACTCCCCGCGGAAGCGCGAGCCGGCGATCATGGCGCCCAGGTCGAGTTGGACCACGCGCTTGCCCATCAGAGTCTCAGGGACGTCATTGGTGGCGATTTTCTGCGCCAGGCCCTCGACGATGGCTGTCTTACCCACACCGGCCTCGCCGATCAGGACCGGGTTGTTTTTGGTGCGGCGTGAAAGGATTTGGATCACGCGCAAAATCTCGTCGTCGCGGCCAATGACCGGATCAAGCTTGCCTTCCTTGGCCAACTGGGTCAGGTCACGCGAGTATTTCTCAAGCGTGCGGTAGCGGGACTCGGCCTTGCGGTCGGTGACGCGCTGTCCGCCGCGGATGTCCTTGACGGCGTCGTAGACACGGTCCTTGGTGATGCCCTCTTCCGACAGCAGCCGGGCGATGGCGGTGTTCCGCTCGGACAGGATCGCCAGGAACAAGTGCTCGGTGGAGATGTACTCGTCCTTGAGGCGATTGGCTTCTTCATTGGCCATGTCCACCACCCGCTTGACCCGCGGTGTGATGAAGATTTGACCGGCGCCTCCGCCGTAGATGTTGGCCTTGGGGCTGCTGCGCAGCTGCTGGTCGATACGGTCGGCCAGCTGCTCGATATCGATATTGAGGCGTTCCAGGATCTGTGGAATCACGCCCTGGGGCTGCTCGATGAGTGCCAACAGGATGTGTTCGGTGTCGATTTGGTTGTGCCCGTAGCGTTGGATGATCTCCGCTGCCCGCTGAGCTGCGTCCTGGGCACGCTCGGTGAAGCGATCAAATCGCATCATGGGACGTACCTTCCCTTCAAAAGTGCGTGCTCGGGGCTTTCCAAGCACGCTTCGAGGCGATTATAACATTGGGCCCATTTTGAAACCCGCCTGGCCGCGTTAGAAATGTATATGAGTTTTGCCTGTCCAGCCGCGCCCTGGTGTCGGGTGGGTTGGGCAGAATGAGCTCCTATAGGGCCGGTGCAAGACCCGCGCCAGGATCTGGCGCCGGCGATGAAAGAGCCGCCCATTGGGCGGCTCCTGTGAAGGCTGAAGAGGGGCCGGGGTGACTATTGGGTCAACTCCACCTGGGCCGGGTCTCGCAAGGAGAAGTTCTCGCTGGCGTCGTAGATGATGTGCATATCGGCCGTGCCGCTCATGTCGACGGTGTTGCCGATCACCTGCGAATGGAATCCACTGGCGGAGCCCGTGCCGTTGACCTGGACCTCGGCGCTGGGAATGAACATCGTGCCCGAGAACGAGGATGCCGAATTACCGTTGATCGTCGCTTGACTCGAATTGGCCGGATCTTGGTAGAGCAACAGATTGGCGTACTCACCGTCGTCGGGGGCATCGAGATTCAGCGTGGCCCCACCGTTCCAACTGATGTCGCCAGTCCGAACATATATGAGGACATTGTGCCCTGTCAGTACCGTGCTGGCATTGGCCGAGAATCCACCGTCTACGCAGTAGATGCCCGGCTGAAGGGTCCACGTGCCGCCGTGGAAGTTGAAATCCGAGGTATTGCCCGGGGTAATCACACCTGTACCAGCGTTCTGGGTGGAACTCCCACTGCAGGTTGGCAGAGGGATGATGGGCGTTTCGATCTGCGGGAATCCGCCCTGTGGCGTGGGGTTGACGATGGCGCCGCCGCTGATCTCAAAGCCCCCCGCAACGTGGATGTAGGTATCCACATCCAGGACACTGCTTCCGCTGGCTTTGAAGGCGCAGTCCGGATGGTCGGAATTGACGAAAATCCCGCTGCCGTCGATGACTGTATCGTTGTTGCCATGACTCCACACGACGGCACATCCGGTCTTGGCCAGGCCGACCATGGCGTCCCCGCTGAGGAACGGCTCGATCGTCGCTGGTTTAGCGTGGGCGATGGCCGTGACCGTGTTCTCGAGTTCGCCCGAATACACAAAGTGGGCGAACACGCTGTCAACCTTGGACCGGACGTTAACCTCGACGTAATTGGGGTCGCCGGTGTACGGCCCGTCGACCGGCGGCCAAGACACGTTGACCCAGTTGCGAACGTGGTCATTGTCAAAGCCGTTGTCGGCCACGCGGGTGAAGCCGGCGGACACCGGATACCCACCCTGCAGGATGGCCAGGGCACCCGCCAGGGCGCCAGCATCGGCGGCGTTTTGGGCATGACGTCGGTCCGAATACAGGATCCCACCGTCAATGGCCAGCCCGGAGAAGCCGAGCAGCACCACGAAGCTCAACGCCAGAATAATGATCGACTGGCCGGATTCGGTATTTCGCCTTAGCCTTCTCATAAGCCTACTCTTCTCTTCTCTAAACCTGCGGCATTCAACAATCGTCATGGGCAGGCTGGGGACAAAATGGTGTTGACCACGGTGGCGCTCAACGGCAGGGTCTGGCCGCCCGCAATCGAGCCGATGAAAGGTGTCAAAAGTGTGTAGCTGTAGTCCACCTGGACCTTTATCCCGCCGCCGCGGCAGTTCTTGACCAGAGTGCTGGTGGTCACGGTCGATGCGCTCCAATTGACGACGCCCCCCGGGCTTTCGCCGACCACACGACCGATAATGCCGCTAGTGTCTGTGGGGTGGATCGAGCCGTAGGCGGCGCCCTCTGCCGCCGCATCGCGCAGCGAGAGGTAGGTATAGTATGCCCGACCGATGTCCAGCACGCCCGCCATCAGCATCAGCAGCATGGTCAGAGATATGGACAACTCAACCAGGCTCTGTCCGCGCTGCCCGCCACGGGTCAATCGCCGGAGACGTGTGGGGCGCTTCACATGCGTAGGCATAGCTTCACCTCTCATGGGCAGGTCACCACGGACGTGTTGGACGGCGCGCTTTCGTGACCGTTGACGACGGACACGATGTAGTAAGTTCGGCTGGTCTCGCCTGATGGGAGGACATCGCAGTTGTGGCAAGCTGGATTGCTGTCGATGGCGATCTGGATCACCGGGGGCGGATCGGCCCGGTAAATGGCGAAATAGTCCATCCCGGGGATAAATGTCCAGTCGAAGCTGACCTTGTCGTTGCTACACTGTATCGAGGCCACGAAGTTTTGTGGCACGGGGAGCGGCGTGGGCGACGGGGGAAGCGTGTTGGTGATGGTGGGCGTCTCGGACGGGCCTGCGGTGGCCGTGGCCGTGGCGGTGGGCGTGTTGCTCGGCGTGGGGGTGTTGGTGGCGGTCCAGGCCGGGTTGGGTGTATGCGAGGGCGTCTCGGTGATCATCGGTCCACCCAGAGTGACCGTCGGGCCGGCGTCGATTTCCTTCAGGATCGTGCGGGCGGTCATGGAGGTGATGGTGTGCACGGGGATGTTGACCAGTGGCACGATGGGCTCATAGTGAGCGTTGACCCGCACCATCACCCGATCCCCCAGGGCAATCGAGCCGGGGATGGGGTGGCTGTCACAGGTGGCGATCACCGAACTGGTGTCACCGTGGTCGAAGGTGATTTGGATGTCGGAATCGCTTAGAGCCGTCAGGACCGACATACGCTTGGCTGCCTCCCGCATGCCTGGGCAATCCAAGTACCTGGGCGTGCCGGAGCCGTTGTCGCCGACCGATGCACCGTAGCGGGCGGCTTCGCGGGAGGCCGAACTCACCATGCTGTAGATGGCGAAGAGCCGGCCGAACTCGACAATACCGAGGGTAATCAGAAGCAGGACAGGCAGCACCAGCATGAACTCAACCAGGCCTTGGCCTCGTCGAGATCGGCTGACACTACCTGCCCTCGCAGTGTTTTGACTGACTTCTTTTCTGACTTCCATACCTCTACTCTAAGCTAATGTGGACACGGGAACACTTACAGTTACGTTACATTGGGGAGTTCGCTGGTCCTCCCCGCAAGGGCCGTCACAAGCATAGGGTGATCGTTCTCGATCGACCATAAAAAAAGACAACCCGTGGTTGGGCCATTGGCCGCCGCACGGGTTGCCGCTAAGCCGCCTGTGGAGAGCGGCTTTCGTACCACTCAGTTCGGCAGCTGGCAGTCATGGCCATGGTTTCGGCGTTAGACCCTTTAGCTTTGCGCCGCCATCTTTCGATGGCTTTGCCTGTATCGATGAGTCGATATTCGGTTGGTAAGATCCTAACCAGTACAACGCCATGGGGGTGGGGGGTGTTACTTCCCCATTCGTAGGTCTTAAGTACCAGATCCGCCTCGACCACAAGTTCATCGGCAGCTGCAGGGCGAGCGGTTTGACTTTGAACCGACCACCTCGGGGAGAAAGGAAGCATCGCAAACTCCTCCTGGGCCCACAATTCAGGGGGCAGTATGCGGCTGAACACGACCTTCGGCTAAGTCCGAACGCCGATTCCGCAGATGCCTCGAAACGCCAGCCAGGGCCCAACGGGCGGCATGAGGCTTGAAAATCCAAGATTGTTTGTGCGTCTACCGAATCTGAGCTTGCCTCCTGGTGCCAGGGGAAGGATCCTGATCTGGCTCGTCGACGTCGCCGGTGACCTGGACAGCACGCACAATCCGACCCACCCCGGCAACCCAGCCCTGACCGGCTATTTCTGGGGGGCGGACGGTCTTACTGCTTCATGCTATCGATTATGGAAATTGGCCCGGGGTGACGAGGCCCACATCATCGCCGGCGATGCGGTTGATGTCTGCCAGATCCGCCAGTAGGTGTCCGTGGCGCCAGACGATCCCAGCCTCCTCCGGCGCGAGGGCCGGGACGGACTGACACCGTTGACCTGTGGGGAGTATGCCTCGAAACAGGGTGCCTGAGCCCGTCGATTCGGGTTGCGGGCTTTGCTGCTCAGGGGTATCCGGTCGGACTATGTGGGCTAGCAGCCGTTGATGATTAGCTGCGCTTGACCGCTAGCGTGGTACCGTCGCCGGCGGGGAAGATCGTAGCCAGGACATCGGGGTCATCTGCCAGGCGCTGGTTGAACCGACGGATAACGGTTACACGATCGTCCTGGTCTTCGTCGTCCAATAACCGTCCACCCCGAAATGCGTTGTGCGCCGCCAAGACGCCCCCGGCTCGAAGGTTGTCCAACGCCCAATCGAGGTAGTCCAGATACCCTTCCTTCTCGGCGTCGATGAAGACGAAGTCGAATGGCCCCTCATCGGAGAGGGATCGCAGGACCTGGTGCGCGTCGCCGAGGCGAATGTCGACCTTGTCCGCCACGCCGGCCAAGGCGAAGTGTTCCCGTGCGACATCAGCATGCTTCGGCTCAACCTCGAGGGTAATGAGCCTGCCGTCGGCGGGAAGGGCCCGGGCCATCCACGAGCCGCTGTAGCCGCCCAAGGTGCCGATTTCGACCACCAAACGGGCTCCGGCGGCTGCCACCAGGAACTGCAGGAAAGCCGCCTCCTCGGGGCGGATCATGATTGCGGGCAGCCCCCGCTCGGGGATCTGCTTGCGGATGGCAGCCAGGGCATCGTCTTCGTGGGCGAATGTGTCGGTGATGTACTGAGAGAGGCGGTCGTCATACGTGGGCATGGAACCTCCGAAGAATACCAAGGCCAGCTGCGTTCCGGGAAAGCCGGGTGGCCGTGAGCGGGCAAGCGACTGAGGTGATTATATCGGTTGCCCGATCGGGCTGCAGCTCATTACAATTCTGACACCATGAAGAAATTGGCCCAAACGCTGCTTGCATGGTACTCCACCGCGAAGCGCGATCTTCCCTGGCGCCACACCCACGACCCTTACGCCATCTGGGTCTCGGAGGTGATGCTTCAGCAGACGCAGGTTGAGACGGTGGTGCCCTACTACGAGCGCTGGATGGACCGCTTTCCTACCCTGGAGGCTCTGGCTGAGGCCCCGATGGACGACGTGCTCAACCTGTGGGAGGGCCTGGGCTATTATCGCCGGGCTCACGGATTGCACAGGGCGGCTTGCGAGCGTCGGGCTGCCGGATACAGAACCCTCCCAAAGACGGTCTCTGAACTGGAGGCGCTGCCAGGCATTGGACCGTACACGGCGCGGGCCGTGGCCGCCATCGCCTATGGCGCCGACGTCCTGGCCCTGGACGGCAACTTGCGTCGGGTATTGGCGCGCCTGTTCGATGTCACGCTGGACATCTCGACCGCAGCGGGCGAACGGCGCCTGCGTGAGCTGGGCGGATCGCTCATCCCCAAGGGAAATGCCTCCGATTTCAATCAGGCTTTGATGGACCTCGGGGCGACAGTATGCGTCGCCCGAGCGCCGCGGTGCCCTGACTGCCCGCTGGTCGAGATATGCCTCGCCTTCCGGGCGGGCGTGCAGGAAGAGCGACCGGTGCGAGGCGCGCGAAGGGCCAGACCGCACCGTGAGATTGTGCAAGTTGTGCTGCGACGGGGCGGTCGCGTGCTCGTTGGCCGGCGTCCCCAAGGTGGTCTCCTCGGGGGGCTGTGGGGATTCCCGGGCGAGGCGATCAAAGCCGATGAACGCCCAGAAGACGCTGCGCGGCGGACCGTCGGGAAAGAGCTGCGGATGGGCTATTCGGCTATGCGAGCGTTGGGGGTGGTGAAACATGCTTACACGCACTTCTCCACCACGGCCTTTGCGTATGGCTGCCGGGCCGGGGATGGAACGCCGGTGTCAAATGAGCTCATCGAGCTGCGTTGGGTCGAGCTCGGACATTTGACCGGTCTGGCTATGGGGAAGGTCGATCGGGCGATCGCCGACCTGTTGGCGGACGAGCAACTCCCGGGTTGACAGTAACAGAACAAGGGCCCCGAGCAATCGGGGCCCTTGGGCAGGCTCGACCGGGAGGCCTACGGTGTGGGTGTCGGCTTCGGCGTGGGGGTGAAGGTGGGCGTTGGAATGGCCGGGACTGTGAACTGGGTGGTGAAGACGGTCGTATTGTCGGACGCGGCCAGGATCTCAAGGCTTGCGTCCTTGGGGGCGAAAAGGCCGAACGGTTCGGGGCCGTTGCAGTACAGGCGATCCGGATACTGGTCCAGAATTTCACAGGCGAACGGCAGATTGCTGACGTAGGCGCTGTACTCGCCCTGCACCCCGCCGGGAATTTGCACCGTCACCAACAGCTTGTCGTTGGGAAGATGGGAAACCGCATAAACGGAGGCGGCGGCGAAGTTCGGGCCCTCGGTGGGTGTAATGGTAGGGGTGTCGCTTGGCACGGGTGTATCGGAGGGCATCGGGGTGTCGCTGGGGGCCGGCGTGGCGGAGGGAAGTTCAGCGGTCGGTGTGTCTGCGCCCCCAGACAGCGGCGCCTCGGGCGAGCTTGGGGCCGAGCTGGAGGGTCCAAAGGGCAGATTGCAGGCCAAGACTCCGGCCGTCAGGACCGCCAGTGAGGCGAAAGCAACCGCGGATGAGCGGGACAAGGACACGACACCCTTCCTTTGAGCACACAGCTTTAGTCCATTGTAGTGCAAATTGCCCTCTCATGGGACGAGGGTGGGCACGGCGCGAGGTGGTCCGGCCGTGCCTTACGGTCCTGTTGTTCTCCATCACGGCCCGAGCGAAGAGTCAGGGCGTGACGGTCGGTGGGGGCGTCTCGCTGGGCGTTGGGGTCAATGTCGGCAGGGCAGGGATTGTGAACTCCGCCACAAAAACCGCCCCGCTCTGTTCGGCGGCGTACAGCGACAACTCGGCGGCCTTAGGAGAGTAGTTGGCGTACGGGTCTGGTCCTGAGCAGTAGAGGCGGTCGGGGTACTGGGGCAAAACCTCGCAGACAAGGTTGGAAGAACCCACCACGGCTGCGTAGGGTTGGCTCAAGATAGAAGGAAAGGCACGGGCTGCCGGGACGGTGATGCTGACCAACAGGCGGCGACCGGACAGCCGGGAGACCCCGTAGACCGAGGCCTGCAGAAAGGTGCCGGTGATGGTGGGAGTGAACGTCGCTGGAGGCGGGGGAGGCGTGGACGTGATGGTCGAGGTCTTCGTCGGGGTGCGCGAGGGGAACAACGACGTCGAGCTTGGCCCCGCCTGGGGGGCTGCGGTCGGGTTGGGAGCCGGAGCGGAGCAGGCGGAGAGCGCCAACCCGATGCTGATGGGCATCAAGGATGCGATGCTGAGGACTCGAAGTGCAACCATGGATAGCCCTTCCCCGGCAGTCAGCTGACCGTGCATCATCCTAGCGCACAATCCGGGGTTTGGCTTGTAGGTTTCCACGATCCGCCTGGGATAGAATGACAAGACCAATGCACCGATTGAAGCGTGGGACTGCCCGTACTCGGATGGCTGCACGTCTCAGCCTTGTGATGTTGTCCCTGGCCGCCCTGGCCTGTGCCTCGATCGGGCTGGGGTTGGGAACAGCCGCGTCCGCCCCGCCAACTGCTGCCGGTGAGTCCGGCGAACTGGCGTTTGTCGGCGCCGATCGCAATCTGTACGTCCTGGATCCTTCCACAGGCGATAAGACCGCCTTGACCGATGATGCGACTCTCAATCCTGGCGGCGCGTCGGTCGTCTACGGCGCCCCGACCTGGGCGCCACAGACGGGGCAGCTGGCCTTCACGCGCACCCGGATCGCAGCTGACGGTGCCCAACACGTGGACTTGATGGTCAGCTCTGGTCGGCCCGGCCCCGGCGAATCCGTGTTCAGTGATGCGTCTCGAACCCCGTTTTACATCTACTGGTCTCCCGACGGGGAAACCCTGAGTTTCCTGGCCTCCGCGGCGGACGGGAGTCTGGGGGCTTACATCAGGCGGCCAGGCGAAGGGGCCCAGTTGCTTGACGAAGGCCAGCCCTACTACTGGGTCTGGTCCCCGGACGGTGCCTCGCTGTTGGCGCATGTCGGGGGCTCCGCCGGGGACAACCCAAGCGGGGCGCGCCTTTCGTTGTTCCAGGGCCAACCCTTGGAAGGACGGCGCCTCGACCTGCCACCGGCGGACTTTCAGGCCCCGGACATGGCGCCCGATGGCCGTCGGGTGCTGGTCGCCGGGCGTCAGCCGAACGGGACCGTCGCGTTGAACACAGTGGATGTCTCCGGAGGAAGCGTGGCCGAGCTGGCAGTTCTCGATGGGCCGGTGGGCTTCGGCTGGTCTGCATCCGGAAATTCGATTGCCTTCATCACCCTTCCCGGGGTGGCCCCAGACACCTTTGGTTCCCTGGGATGGGTGGACATGAGCCAGCCCGGCCGGCCCAAGATGATCCCCGGCGTGGCCTCGCATGTGGCCAGCTTCTTCTGGTCTCCGTCAGGCGATCGGCTGGCCTATCTGGTGCCGGAGGTGGTGACCCCGGGCAACCAGCAGCAGGTCGCCAACCGGCAGCAATCCGGTGAGTTGGTGCTCAACCTCTACGTAGCGGACGCAAACAGCAGCACCGCGACCAAGGTCGCAAGCTACACGCCGACGGATGACTTTCTCTCCCTGATGCCGTTTTTTGACCAGTACGAGCGCTCGATCAGCCTCTGGTCTCCCGACGGCAGTCAACTCGTCTACACCGCCTCAACCAAGAACGAGCCACCGGGCGTGTACGTCGTCCAGGCCGACGGCAGCCGCCCGGGGCGTCGCGTCGCCGACGGGAGCTTGGCCATCTGGTCCTGGCGCTGACGAAGCTTTCTCGGTGAGGGTAAGGCACTGCGAAGCGATCTAGGAGGGGGAGCCTTCGACCTGTACCCTGGCGCCTTGGGGTGCGATGGGTAGAACCCATGACCTGGCGCTGATTCCGGCGCGGCCGAACCCGCCGACCATCGCTTCGGCAACCTGGGATGGCTCACCCCCAAACGCGACCATGCCGGGGCCGGCGCCGGAGAGCGCCACCGCCTGGGCTCCGGCCGAGCGAGCCGCTTCGGCCGCCGTCTCATAGCCGGGGATGTATCCCAGCCGATAGGGTTGGTGCAGGCGGTCTTGGGACGCGAAGGCAAGCAAGTCCAGGTCGCCGGTTCGCAAGGCTTCAGTTAGCAGCACGGAGTGGCCGAGGTTGAAGACGGCGTCCTTCAGGGCCACGGAGCTTGGAAGAGCCTGACGCATCGCCTGAGTCGAGAGGCGCACATCGGGCACGGCAACCGCCAGGATGAGGTTGGCAGTCGGCAATTGGCGCACCGTCAGGCCCCCCTGATCGGTGGCCACGGCATTCAGCCCACCGTACAGGCAGGCGGCGGCGTTGTCGGCGTGGCCCTCGATCTTGTACACGACGCCCATGATTTGTTCGAGTGAGAGGCCGCCGGATACCAGGGCGTTAGCAGCCAGGGCACCGGCTGCGGCGGCTGCGGCCGACGAGCCAAGTCCCGAACCAAGGGGAATGCGGTTGGTGCAGCGGAATTGAAGCCCCCGCCGCCTCTCGCCAAGGCGCTCAAAGACGGCGAAGGCGGCTTGGACAGTCAAGTTGGTGGCGTCGGCCGGCAAGTCGTGGCTGCCTTCTCCTTGGATCTCCACCTGAAGACCGTCATCGGTCTCACGCAGCTCAAGCTCATTGCGCAGCTCGAGGGCCAGCCCTAAACAGTCATAACCGGGGCCAAGATTGGCGGTGGAAGCGGGCACGTCGACGGAGATCATTACAAGTTCAACGCGTCTGCCAGCGCCTGCGTTGTGGCCGGGATGAGCTGAGGCGGGGGCATACGGCTGGTGACAACGTCTGGGTCTTTGAGCCCGTGGCCTGTGCAAATGATCACGATCTGCGAACCCTCAAGATCCCGTCCCAGGCTTTCCTTGTGAGCCAACAGGCCCGCCAGACCGGCCGCCGAAGCTGGCTCGACCCACAGTCCCTCCGAAGCCAAGAGAGACTGAGCTTCCAGGATGTGCTGATCTGAGACGGCGACGATTCTTCCGCCGGACTCATCGGCGGCGGCCAGGGCCTGGTCGCCGCGGGCGGGATGTCCGATCCGGATGGCGGTAGCCAACGTCTCGGGGGATTCCACCGGGTGACCGAGCACCATGGGGGCTGCGCCTTCAGCCTGGACGCCGAGCAGGTGAGGCAACGCCGTGCCTGCTTGCGCCTGGTGCTGTTGGAAGCCCATCCAGGCGGCGGTGATATTGCCGGCGTTACCGACCGGCAGCGCCAGCCAGTCCGGGGCGCGGCCAAGGGCGTCGCAGATCTCAAAAGCCACCGTCTTCTGTCCCTCGAGCCGGTACGGGTTGACCGAGTTGACCAGGGCCAGGCGATCGTCATCGGCCACGCTGCGCACCAGGTCAAGGGCCCTGTCGAAGGCGCCCTCGATCTGGAGGACGTGGGCGCCATAGGCTGCGGCGCCGGCCAGTTTCCCGGCGGCCACGTGACCCTTGGGAATGACCACATGGCACGGGATCCCGGCCCGGGCAGCATAGGCAGCGGCACTGGCGGCGGTGTTGCCTGTGCTGGCGCAGATGACGGCGCGGGCACCTCGATGGACGGCTTCGGTCATGGCGGCGGTCATGCCACGGTCCTTGAACGACCCCGTTGGATTCAGGCCCTCGAACTTGACATACAGACCGTCGTTGCCCAGCCTCCGGGCAAGGCGCGGGACCGAGACGAGCGGTGTATTGCCTTCCAAAAGTGTGATGGGCTCGGCCGCCGGAGGCAGATCGAGCAACTTGGCGTAGCGGCGGATGACACCCGGCCAGGTCGACATGGGCGGAATTCTAGCATGCCCCGGGGGGCAAAACCTTAGCGGGCGCAGGTCAAGAATCGGCCCCCATCGATTTCATAGGTCACGCCGGTGATCCAGTCCGCCTGAGGTGAGGCGAGGAAGAAGATAAGATCGGCCACCTCTTCGGGTTGGCCCACTCGTCCCAAGGGGTGGGTCGTCTTGCTGTGCTCGAGGAAATCGGCATAGGCGGCTTTGTCCATCATGCCAGCCGTGTGCAGGTGGGTCACCACCACGCCCGGGTTGACGGCGTTGATTCGCACGCCCTTGGGTGCCATCTCCAGCGCGGCGCAGCGCGTGAGTTGATCGACGGCGGCTTTGCTGGCGCAGTAGCTGAGGATTCCAGGGAAAGATCGCAGGCCGGTCACACTGGAGACGTTGACAACCGAGCCGAGGCGTTCAACAAGGTGGGGCATGGCCCTCTGCATCAGCCGGAAAGGGGCCTGGGCGTTGATGGCGAACATCTTCTCCCACTGCTCCATGGGAGTATTCTCGATGTTGCCGGAGGCGATGATCCCGGCGGCGTTGACCAGCACATCCAGCCCTGCCAGTTCTGCCAGGGCCCGGTCGAAAGCGGCGTCCAGCGCGGCCATGTCGGTCAGATCGGCGGGGACGGGGACGGCATTGACCCCCAGGCCGCCCAGCTCATCGGCCAGGGCCCGCAGCCGATCGGCTCGCCGGGCGACCAGGGCGACATCGGCCCCATGCTGCGCAAATTTGACCGCCGCAGCGCGGCCTATGCCGCTGCTGGCACCCGTGATGAGTACGGCTTTGCCTTTCATCGAGTCGGACATGGCCTGGCCTCCTGGATGGGTTGGGAGATTGGCAGGCGCGCCCTCCCGCGTCCGGGCGGGGAGCGTGTGCAGGGTGAGTATAAATCGGCAGCCGGGTGGAGCCCATGCTCATTTGGCGCCCGTCCGTGGGATCAATGGAGGTGAGTATACTGATGGGCCGAGGAGGACGATCATGCCGCCAACCGCTCACCGACTGAAAGGCCTAACCGAGTCCGTGATCCGCGAGATGACGCGCGTGGCGGACGAAGCCGGAGCGATCAACCTCTCGCAAGGTTTTCCGGATTTCGATCCTCCCGAGGCCTTGGTCGAAGCCGCCGTTCAGGCTCTGCGTGACGGGTACCATCAATACGCCGTGACCTGGGGGGCGCCTGCCTTTCGACAGGCCCTGGCTGACAAGCAGCGAAAGTTCATGGGTGTCGAGTTGGACGCCGATGCGCACATCACCGTGACCTGTGGAAGCACCGAGGCGATGATGACCGCCATGATGACGGTCTGTAATCCCGGAGACAAGGTGGTCGTGTTCTCACCTTTCTACGAGAACTATGGCGCTGACACGATCCTGGCCGGTGCTGATCCAATCTTCGTTCCGCTGCATGCCCCGGACTTTGAATTTGACCCCCAGGAGCTGGAGACGGCCTTCCGCCAGGGGGCGAGGGCGCTGGTGCTGTGCAATCCAGGCAACCCCACCGGCCGCGTCTTCCGACGGGAAGAACTGCAAACGATCGCTGACCTTGCCCAGGCGTACGACGCCTTTGTCATCACAGATGAGGTCTACGAACACATCGTCTACGAACCGCACAAGCACACCTACATCGCCGCAATGCCGGGAATGTTCGAGCGCACACTGTCGTGCAGTTCGCTGTCGAAAACCTACGCGGTCACCGGTTGGCGCCTGGGCTATCTGATCGCGCCCGAGGCGGTGACCCGCCAGGCGAGAAAGGTGCACGATTTCCTCACCGTGGGTGCTCCGGCCCCGCTGCAAGAGGCTGCCGTGACGGCGCTGAGGTTTCCGCCGACCTACTATGAAGAGCTCCAAAGGTCCTATGCGGCCCGCCGTGACGTGTTCCTGGCGTATCTGGATCGCGCCGGCCTGCAGCACACGGTGCCTGAAGGCGCCTACTATGTCATGGTGGACATCGAGGCGTTTGGCGCAGAATCCGACACGGCCTTTTGCCGCTGGCTGGCGCGCGAAGTGGGCGTGGCGGCCGTGCCCGGATCGAGCTTCTATGGGGAGGCGGTCCAGCGCTGGGTCAGGTTTCACTTCGCCAAGAAGCAGGAGACGCTGCGTGCGGCCGGCGAGCGCTTGCTGGGCCTGCGCTCGAGAGCCTAAGTTTGTGAAGAATCACACAAACACGCTGCGCTAAGGGCGCCAGGTATCCTAGGCTGCAGATCTTGGGGGCGCCGGTTTGATCCAGCGGAGCGCTGCCGCGAACAGAATGGCCATTAAGCCCCCAAATCCGAGAAATGGCGCTGTGGAGCCAAGCGCCTGAAAGGCGGCCCCGCCGATCAGCGGCGCGACGGCATTGGAGGCGCTCGTTAGGCCAGACGACAGTCCCAGCATCTCCCCCGCCTGGCTAGTGGGCGCGTTTTTGGTGATCAGGCTGTTGATGGCCGGCTGGAGAATGCCGCCGCCGATAGAGGCCGGGATCATCGCCACCAAAATCCATATCAGGCCGCCCCAGCCTCCCGTTTCCCCGGTAGGTATTGGCACGGCCATCTGGACACCCTGTAAGCTGGTGGTGCGCGCTGCGCTGCCTAACTCCTGACGCAATGCGGATTCTGAATACCAGGGAACCGGAGTATGTGGCGTGACGGCTGTGAGGATCAGGCCGACCGCCAGGGTGCTCAAACCGAGATACACCAGCCGGCGGTCGCCGAAGCGGCGGCTCATCGGGCCGATCAACCCACCCTGCACCCCGACCACGATCACCCCAACAAAGACGAAGATGATGGCATTACCGGAGGCGTTCAGCCCCAAGCGGTTGAGCGTGAACAGTGCCAGGAGTTGCTCGAAGCCCCCAAAGGCGAGCTGCTGGGCGAACATCAAGCCCAGCAAGGGGCCGAGAGCGGGATGCCGCAGGGCTTGGCCTAGATTCTGCCATTGCGAGTTGGTCTCCTTCTTCTCCCTGGCCGACGGGGGATGCGTTTCCTCCAACCAGAACCAGGTCAGAAGAATTGAAAGAGCGGAGAAACCGGCTGCAACAAAGGCGGGCACGCGGTAGTCCTGGCCGGAAAGGGCCAGCGAGGCGAAGGCGATCACTGGGCCAATGATGAAGCCCAGGCCGAATGCGGCGCCGATCAACCCCAGGCCCTGCGTTCTGGTCTTCTCGTTAGTGGAGTCGGTGATTACAGCTTGAGCGGTGGAGATGTTGGCACCTGACAAGCCGTCGATGATGCGCGACAGGAAGATCATCCAAAGCTGCCCCGCTAGGCCCAGAAGGATGAAGCCCAGCAGAGTCCCCAGCTGACTTATGATCAGGATCGGTCTTCGGCCGAAACGGTCCGAAAGGCGTCCAAGCAAAGGCGCGCCGAACAGCTGTAGGGCTGGGTAGCTCGCCTCAAGCAGGCCGATTGTCGCCGCGCTGGCCCCGAATGAGGCAGCGTACAGCGGAAGGAGCGGGATAATGACCGTCAGGCCCAGCAGGTCAATAAGGACGATGACGAATACAGGCATCACCTTGCGGCGATCGAGACGGTCTTCGGGGGGATCATCGGTGACGGGTGCTGGCGAGTCGATCTGGGACATGAACTATTCCTTTGCTGACTGATGAAACGAATCCGGCATCAGGGGAGCCGGCTCTCGACGCGGGTGATGACTTCGTCCAGCCATTCAAGTTCCATGCGAAGGTGCCGGGTTTGGTGTTCGACCACCCACTGCAGGCTTCCGCTGTGGTCCGGGGCCTGGTTGGCATGCTCCAGGTGGGCCGCCAAAGCCCGGCGCCGGTCGGCGAGGCAGGCGAGGGCGTCGGGCTGGTCAAGGGTGTCAAGAAAAGCGACGCCGACATCTCCTGCGAAGGTGGCCGGGACGTACTCCGAAAGGGACTGGCGAAGCATGTCTTGGAAGGCTGCTTCGCCAGCCGGGAGCAGGCGAAACACTCGCCGTGGAGGACGGTTGCCCACATGCTCGGTCTCCTCGGCAATCCAGCCTTCCGTCTGCATCTTGTCGAGCAAATAATAGGCGGCGGACTTCTTGAGGTCGGTGCAGAACGAAAGGTTGTCCTCGATGTATTGGTGCAGCTCGTACCCGTAGCTGTTGCCCTGGCGAAGCAGCCCCAGGAGGAGCAACTGTCGATCCATAAGGTGCCCTCGCAATCAACTGTTCAGTTCTGAGTAGTCAGAATTGACTATAATCATCGTTAACAGGGGTGTCAAGGGTGGATGAGAACGGCGATAATGGCCGTGAAGAGGCAACTTGGCAGCGTGCGTGGTCGTTGGGGGCGGGTTGTGTAACATAAGGTGATGCAGGAGGTGAGAGCATGATGTCGGATCTAAGCGCCAGCGCGCGTCGGGTTCAGATGGCACTGCAGGAAGCGGGCGTCGAATTCAAGGTGATGGAACTGCCTGCCAGCACGCGCACGGCCCAGGATGCTGCCCAGGCGATCGGCTGCCAGGTGGGACAAATCGCCAAGTCGCTCGTGTTCAAAACCCGGGCGTCGCAGAGACCGGTCATGGTAATCGCCAGCGGTGCGCACCGGGTGGACCTTCGCAAACTCGAAGCGCTGGTGGGCGAACCGATCGATTTGGCCGACCCAGACTTCGTCCGCCGGGTGACGGGATTCGCCATCGGCGGCGTGCCCCCGCTTGGGCACCTTGACCCGCTGACCATCTACCTGGACGAAGGGCTGCGCCAGTACGAAACGATTTGGGCGGCGGCCGGAACACCCCACGCAGTATTTTCCCTGAAGGCCGACGACCTGCCTCGGATCAATGGGGGCATGTTCACCCACGTGGCCTGAAATCCGCCGCATGCTGAAGGAAAGGACGGTGCGGCATGGAGTACCTCAACATCCGGGGCACCAGCGTCCCTCGGCTTGGTTTGGGCACGTGGGCTC
>Ga0307417_10000228_pt1 | contig 24004 bp, 18 predicted proteins | sample SalMarWE160210MG_2_FD_202514 | JGI IMG/M metagenome (GOLD analysis project Ga0307417, IMG submission 202514) | Salt marsh sediment microbial communities from the Plum Island Ecosystem LTER, Massachusetts, United States - WE1602-10 | ecosystem: Environmental > Aquatic > Marine > Intertidal zone... | reverse complement strand
CAATGGCCTGTTGATATTCATGGGATTGAGGCCAAATCATGGTGTTCAGACCCCATCCGAGAAGGCCCTTGATTTTTCCTTCCTTTATCCATTCAACAAGATAATTGGTTTGAACCTCCCACATCTTTTCCGCCCAGACAGGAAAAGCCTCAATATCCAGCCTATGCTCCTTCATTTGATTCATTTTGTTTCTCATGGAAAATGCTGGAGGCCCATCAGCCCATGGTCCGGCCATTTCCACAAGAGGATTTGTAGGCTTCAAAACACCGCCTGGGACATCCAAATAGCCGCATATGGCAGGGATAAGGAGGATGGCACGATGATTATTTGTTGCGTTTGAATCGTGGGTTGTCCCCTGAGCGCCTGTCTTCATCCCTCCAGGCCCGTTTGTGGCGTAAAGCCGGGCCGCCTCAATGATCTTGTCAGCAGGAACCCAGGTAATTTTTTCAACTTTTTCCGGAGGAAATTCCCTGACATAGTCTTTCAATTCATCGATTCCATGGATCCAGTCCCTGCAAAACTTCTTATCATGCAGGTCTTCTTTAAATATCACATGCATTATGCCTGCTGCCAAAGCCGCTGTAGTAGCTGGACGCGGCTGCAGATGAATATGAGCCAGGGTTTGGGCTGTGGGTGTAAGCCTGGGGTCAACAACGATAAATTTCACTCCACGTTCCTTGGCCTCAAGGAGTTGAGCATGGCACATGAAAGGTTGCCCGGAATAGGCCGGATTTGTGCCCCAGATTAACGTCACCTTTGTCTCCTCGGTCGGCAAATTCCCCATCGTGGGGAATCCATAGGTCAACAACTCCGCGAGCATCGCAGCCCGTCTGCAGGCAGTGGAACTCTCACATCCGTAGTTGACAGACCCAAATGTGGCAGCGAGACGCTGGACAGCAGCCCGGGGTTCCTTTGGGTCCCCAACGTAAAAGAAAACTGCATGAGGCCCATACGTTTCCTTTATTCGATTCAGATGACTGGTGATCATATCATAGGCTTCATTCCAGGAGATTCTGACATACCCAGGATCAGTCGATCCTTTTGGCCTCGTTCGCTTCATGGGATATTTTAGGCGGTTTGGATGATAAAGTCGCTGGAGAGTTGCGTATGCCTTTGAGCATGGAGGAGACGCAGGAAAATCGGGCCATGGCTCCACGCGCGTTATGTCGCTACCTTTTTTTTCAAACCTTATTCCACAAAACGGCGTCTGGTTACACCCATCACAAAAGGTATACCCGCTCTCCATCCCTTTCCCCTGTCCGGCGGCCAACCGAGCATGGACAACCTGTTCTTCTTTTTCCATAATTCCCCTTTGCTCTATATTAAATTGATGATAATCAATGACCCCTTATGGGGTTGGGGCGCTCTTCTTCCTTCAATTCTTTTTCCCGTTGAGTCAACTCTTTCTCTGCGAGCGCTCTTGCTGAATTTGTAAAAAACCAGGTGTCCAAATTTGTACGCAGTCTTCCCAATCCTTCCTCGGGAGTTTCTCCAAATCTCTTGGTATCGATGAAAAATCCTTCTTTAGAGTATCGCCACAATTTATCGGCATCTTTTACAATGCTGTCATTGAGGGAAATGGCTGTTTTTCTTGAATCATGACCGTCAATAATTTCAATAATCTCTGAGGTCTTGTAGGGATCATAGCTTACTTTTGAAAGGATTTCTTTTGCGATCTTGACTCCCTCCAATTCGTGCGTTCTGTTGAGTTCCGGAGACGATGCATTTGGTCCGAAGGCCTTTAGTTGTAATTCTTCAGGCACCTTTTTCCAGCCCACATCGTGCAGGATGATCGCGGGAAACACGATATCCAGGTCGCCATTCTCTATCCGGGCAAGTTGAAAGGCAAGATTAATTGAAATTCGAGTATGGATGTCGTTCTTTCGCGTATTGAGAAAGGGTTCAGCCAGTTCCAGAATCTCTCTAATTCTTGCCTTCATGTTCTTTTTGACGTGCGCTCTCATTTGCCTGGCAAGAAACAGTCTCCCTTCGCCTAATAATCATCAGAAAGATTCACAACAGGCAGGCATCACTTAACCAAACTTGGCAGCCACATGGCAATTTGGGGCCAGATCATGATCATACCCATTACCAGAATATCAAAAACGATATAAGGGACGGCTGCCTTGCAGATCTCCTGAATGGTCACCTCCCGTGGAGCCACACCCTTCATCACAAAGAGCAACATACCAAACGGGGGTGTTATCTGTCCCATTTCAAGATTTATGAGCATAAGGATTCCAAACCACACAGGATCAAAACCAAGCACATGGCATATGGGCATGAAAATAGGCAGGCAAATCATCATGATGGAAACGCTCTCCATGAAAGTTCCCATGAAGGCGATGACGAGCTGCATGCACACCACGATGATCATGGGATGCACGTTGAGTCCCTGGACCAGATTGGTGAGGCCTCCTGAGGCCCCGGTAAAGGCCAGAATGCTGCTGAAGGTCTTGGATGCGGCGATGATCATGAACACCATGCCTGTGATCTGCAAAGAGCCTGTCAGCGTGGCCTTCAGCACCTTCCAGTTGAAGCGCCTGTAACCGATGGCCACCATCATGGTGGCAATGAATCCTGATGCAGCCGCCTCCGTGGGTGTGGCAATGCCCACCACTATCACCCCCAGGACCATGAAAATGATGAAGGCCATGGGGAGGAGATACTTGACGGTCAAATAAAGTCTTCTGGAGAGCGAATCACTTTGGGCCTGATAGCTCGGGGCGATAGAAGGGTTAAGCCAGGCATTCAGAACAATGTAGCCGGCAAAAAGAGCCCCCAGAATCACTCCGGGAATGACACCTGCCACAAGAATCTTGCCTACGGAGAACCTGCCGATGCTGGCAAGCACCACCGCCAGGGCGGAAGGTGGAATGAGCATGGCAAGGCCTCCCACTCCCACGATGGGTCCCACGGACATGGAAACACTGTAGCCCCGCTTTTTCATCTCCGGCAGGAGCACGGAACCCAGCATGGCCGTGTTGGCCATGGTGGAGCCGCTGGTAGCGGCAAACATGGTCCCGCTCAAGGCCGCCAGAAGGCTCAATCGACCGGGCACACGGCCCAGCCACTGGTCCAATATGTCGATGGTGTTATTGGCTATCTTGGAGTGGAACATGAGTTCGCCCATTAGAATGAACATGGGTACCGGGGCGAGGGAAAAGGTCGCAATGGAGGAGTAAACATGCAGGGTGACATTGTGTAGGCCGGGGGGGCCCATAAAAATGATTATTCCCAAGAGGTCCATGAGGAAGAAGGAGAAGGCTACCGGAAATCCTGCCATGAGAAAGAGCAGCAGACCGAAGATAAAGAAGAGAAGAATGCCCCACCATGCCATATCAGAGATCCCTTCCTGTTCCTGAATCTGTCTCGCCTTTGCCGTCGTCGCTCTCTTTACTCAGCAATCCGGCGAGGAATTTGCTGAGGAACTCCAGGGTCAATAAAAAGAAGCCCACGGGAATAACGAGCAGCACATAAGCCTTCGGAACATCGACGGAAGCCACGTCGATGACTCCCCGGACATAATAATCCCAGGTCGTATAGATCCCGTACCAGCAGAAGATCCCGCACAGAATCATGCCCACGAGGTTGTGGATGATATCCATTACTTTTTTGCCTTTCCTGCCCAGATACTGGACCAGAAACTCTACGGAGACATGTTTGTTCCTGGACAGGATCCACGCCGTAGCAAGAAAGGGAACCCAGAGCAGGGCATACTCATCGAACTGAACCACCCACACGGGCGTAGGTAGATTTAGTTTTCGGGTGACAATGGAATAGCCTATGGAGAAGGTGATAAAAAGGAGGAGAAGACCCCCAAGGGCCGCCATAGCGCTGCAAACCCGATTTAGCATTTTGGCCATAGGCCTCCTCCTCCCCTCTTCACGACTTCCTCAAAATACCAGTCGGGCCTCTATTTTTTGGTGATCATCTTTAGAAGTTTTTTTGCCTCTTTCGGGGCCTTTTTCTCAACGGTGTTATAGAGGGCATCGTTCGCTGTCTTTCTATACTTGGCTGCTTCTACAGGGGACAAATCAATGAATTGCATTCCATCTTTTTTGAACTCACCCTCTTCCTTCTTGAGCTGCGCCAACTGGTCCTCGATGTTGAAGTGGGCCATTTTCTCCGTATGTTTAACCAGCAGGATTCGAAGATGCTTTGGGAGCTTCTTCCACACATTCAGGTTCATGAGAACGAATTGACAGGGCTGATAGATGCCTGGAAAGACCATGTACTTGGATACAGGCACCAGCCCGAAGTCCCGGATGGTCCCGGGGGGGAGAAGGTAGCCGTCCACGACTCCTCGCTCCATGGCTGTGTAGATATCCGGAGGCGGCATCTGAATCGGCGTTGCCCCCACGGCCTTCATAAAGGGGATCGTGGTGGGGGAACACCTGATTTTCCTGCCCTTAAGATCATCCACCTTCTGGATGGGCTTTGCCAGAAAAAGATTGAAAAAACTTCCGGTTCCCACACGCCCCAACATCTCGATATTAGCCTTGTTGTGCAGCTTGTTCAGATACGCGAAGACCCCGGCCTTTCGCTCCTGCCAGGGCATCAAGTCAGTGAGACTCATGATGTCGACGACAGGCAGAATCGAGGTATAGTAACTGCCTGCGGTGTAGACCATCTCAACAAGACCGGAGCGGCATGCCTCCACCTGATTTTTGGTGGCGACGACCTCTCCCGCACCCTTGTAAACCATTTTCAATTCCCCGGGGTACTTCTTGTCGGCGTCCTTCTGGACATTATCCAGAAATTTGAGGAACTCCCCTGACTCGAAGGCGGACTTGGGCCAGGCTGTGAGACAGTTGATGGTATAGGTTTTGGCTGAAGCAGGGTTGACCGGGAGTATTAACGTGCCCATACAGAAAACCAATATGACTATGGTACAAAACAGATTTTTCTTAGACATGATTGCTCCTTTCCACTAAGCTGTTTTTTGCGACAAAGGGCCTTTATCTTTGGAAATCAATTAGGATATCCGAAACGCCTACCACCTCCTTCCCTCTATTTCGCCGCAACACAGGCCCATTTTTTGGTGATTGCCCGTGTCCACGTCGTCTATCTAATCATGGCTTTTCCTAATGTTCGACAAGATTGATCAGGCTTCGCCTCTCGCCCTGAAGAAACCGGCGAAGATTCCCCTCAAAAATGGTCAGGACTTGATCCACGTAAATATCGCTCATGCCTCCCACGTGAGGAGTTATGATTACGTTTTCCAGGTTCCATAATGGGTTCTCTAGAGGAAGGGGCTCCTTCCAAAAAGTGTCCAGGGCCGCTCCGGCGATTTTTTTCTCCTGCAGAATGGTGATCAAAGCCTCCTCATCCACCACCTCGCCCCGGCCGATGTTGATAAAAAAGGCGGAAGATTTCATTCGTGCGAGGGCTTCCTCCCCAATCATTTTTCGGTTATCAGGCGTGGAAGGAGCGACACATATAAAATAGTCGACCTCCGCCATGACATCATGAAGTCTATCCAGCCCATAAAATTGATCAACGGCATTGACCTCCCGTGGGACATGGCCAAGGCCTATTACGGTCATGTCGAAGGCCTTGCATTTCTGAGCGATTGCCTCTCCAATGATTCCCACGCCCAGAATCCCCACCGTTTTCTTGTATAGGAGTCGCGTCGGCCAACGCTCCCAGAGCTTTCGAGTCTGATTCCCAATAATCTTGGGGAAATTCCGATTGAGAGCGATCATCAGGAGCAAGGCCATCTCAGACATCTGGGGTCCATGGATTCCTCGAGTGGAGGTCAAGAGGACATCTTTTTTCAGGGAAGGAAGTTTGGTGATATAATCTGTTCCTGTCGTCATGGCCTGAATCCACTTGAGGTTCTTAGCCCTCTTGATCTGGTCGTCGGAAATATGAATGGTAGTAATGATATCAGCCTTTTCTATGAATGGGCCCACGGCCTCTTCCGTTTCGGCTGCATGGATCGTTATTTCTGGAAATTTCGGTTCCAGAATTTCCTTGTATTTCCCGGCAGCATGGTTCAATACGAGCAAGTTCATTGCTGAATCCTCCATTGATACTACAAGACAATGATTTCCTTGGGTGTCTTGTGGAGACAGGGGCCGGGCCCGTCCTCGGTGATGATGTAATTATCGCAAACCGTGGCCCAGACTGTATCGTTACATGCGGCGGGGTGTACCGTCATGTTGTGCCCGGCCTTGATTTCCATGGTTTCATCTTTTAGCATCACGGGTCTTTCAACCAGATCATATCCCTGGCCGTGAGCGTAAAGCCTCCTTTCTTTCTCGTATCCCTTTTTGGTCAAAAACGCATTATTTGCCTTCAGAATCTCTCTCGGGTCGGCGCCCGGCTTCATGAGATTGAGGGTGTGTGTCTGGGCATCTACAGATACGGAGTAGGCATCCAGCAACTCCTGTGTGGGCTCCCCCAGAGAGAAAATCCTGGCAATTTCAGCATAAAAGCCACCGGGTCCATTCACTTCTATCAAGAGTGAAACCTGATCCCCTTTCTGGATGACCCTGTTTTGAAAACGACGAAACGTAAAAGGGACCGGGGCGCCTTGGGGGCCGGAATTGATCAAGATCAATTGTCTTTCGCTTCCCTGCATCATAACAGAATACTGTGCTTCTGCATGAATTTCAAAAGTCCTCCTTCCGGGTCTAAGCTCCTTTTTCACATGCTCAATGGCCAGATCCTGGATGGCCGCACACTGTTTAATCAGCTCAATTTCCTCAGGACTTTTGATTGCTTTGATCTGATCGATGTGATCCGTCATATCGACAAATTTGGCGTCGCTAAGGTGCGTGCTCAAGTAATGGAAGAAATTCATGGGAATGTAGGATTTCCCCACCAGACCGATCCTGGCCCGTTTCTTCGCTTTCAACACGCTAACGGCGAGTTCCGCATCATATTCATAGGTATAGTGAACCGATGGGAAGTAGGGCGCTCCCAGCCTTGTTTTTACTCCGCGAACCGACCACGCTGGAGGAAAGGGGTCCCCCGGGGGTGTGGGTCCGCAATTGATCAGGGTCATTTCTTCATCGATGGGAAAAATCACGGTGAAGGGATAGCTGTGACGGGCAGGAATATCGGTGAACCATCTGACATACCCCCCGATAAATTCCTCATCATTTCGCATCAGGAGATAATCGATCTTGTGATCCTGCATTATCTCCCTGACGGCCTTCCATCGCCGTTCCAGTTCGGCGGTGGAGATACTCGTCGACATCCTTTCTTTCAGCTCCTCCATGATCAGTGCTCCTTTTTTTGTGGAAAATTATAGTTCCCATGTTGCTGCTTTTATTCAAGTCAATTTCCAACACCTTTTTCTCGAAACCTTTGTATGTGATCTCGACACGATAGTCTCCACTGTCTTCATCAAGCTTGTCAAACCTGAAGTCCCCGAAATTGTCCGTCAACTGCCCGTTGATTTCCTTCGAATCCCTTACCAAGCTCACCTCCGCTCCCACTGCACAGTCGGTCATACCGTCCTTTTCAAAGGCAACGCTGCCGGTTATGAAGCATTTAAAGAAACGGAATAAATTCTTGTAATAGACACGTGGTTGCGTTCTGTATTCAGGATGCAAGACCTCCAATTGCTCGGATTTAATGATTTCCTGTATCGTACTGTCTTCGGCGTAAACCACACGCAGTGCACCGGTCGGACAGGCCTGAACGCATCGGGGTTGTTTCCAACCATCGTCCAACAGATGCGCACAAAGGGTGCATTTTTGGGGGAGATCCTGTTCTTCATTCCACCAGATGACGTTGTACGGGCATGCCTTGACTATATCCCTCCGGCCCCGCGCTTTTACCGGGTCAATAATGACTATTCCATCATCTCTCTTGTAAACAGCAGCGTCCTTTGCCGCGCGGATACAGGGAGCGTTGTCGCAGTGCATGCAGGGGACGGGTAAATAGGCCACGTCTACCACAGGAAACCGGCCTCTCTCTTTACCCATGATGTTTATCCACCGGTGGCCGTGGCGGGGTTGAGCGGCCGTATAGCCTGGCCAGTCATTGTCCACGTATTCATCTTTGCAGGAGAGAAAACAGTTATTGCAATCCTCACATTTTTCCACGTCAATGATCAAGTTGTATTTTTTCATTTGATGCCTTCCTCCCCCTTCCAGAGTGCTATCTGTACGAGACAAGAATTCGATGCTGTACCGTGAGATTTTTTTATCATCATACGGCTCGGGGTCAGTTGATTAATACATCCCCCACGATCCGCCGAATACCCGGGTTCTCCCACCGGATCGTACTTGGCGGAAGATTCGTAGGAATGAACCGTGCCGGGTCGAACACGTTCCGTCACCTGGGCAGCACAGATGACCGCGCCCCTGTCATTGAACACCTTCACAAGATCCTTTTCATGTATATCCCGTTGTTCTGCATCTTTTGAATGAATCCTGACGATCCAGTAATAGTAGCCATTGACCAAGACTCTATGGTTCTTGACGTCATTGACGGTACTGTCCTTGCCGTCTCCCATGGTATGAAAGCTGTAACGGGGGTGCGGAGATATCAATTGCAATGGATATTTTTCATACAGTTCCTTTGTGTGATGCCCTTCCCAGGAAGGAATATACTTGGTTATAACAGGCCTTTCGGGATCATTCGGGTCAAATCTCTTGAGGCTGGAACACTCAAACTCTATTTTGCCCGATTGGGTCTGGAGTCCTTCCCAGAGCTTCTCCGTATAATCTCCCGGCAAGGGTCCAAGCTCCGGAGTGTCTTTGAGGCGGCCCTCGGCAAACCACCGAAAGGACACAGGCGTTCTCAGTTCTTCCTTGGGCGCAGGAAGGACATAGTACCCTTTCTTAAGGAATTTTCGCCATGATATTACCTGGGGAAGGTCTGTGGCATCAAAAAGCCGTCTGCACCAGTCCAGTTCGGTTGAGCCCTCTGAAAAAGGGGCTGCGAGTCCCAATCTCTTTGAAATATCTAGAAAAATCTGGAAGTCTGATCTTGATTCACCCAAGGGTTCGATGCATTTATGCTGCATGACCATAACCCGGTGGTTGCACTGGTTGAAGCTGTGATGGATATATCCACCGCAGTGCGCGAATTCGCTTATATCCCATCGCTCAAAGCTTGTGCAGGCAGGCAGCAGAATATCCGCGAACCGGGCTTCACCTTCCATCCAGATGGACTGGTTCACAACAAATTCAAGGCTGTCTGATCTGTAGGCCTTGACGTAGCGATTCGTCTCACTCATCGTCCCGAAATGGGATCCACCGTACTTGTAATACAACTTGATTGGAGAATATCCTGGAGCCGGATAGTTGAAGTCCAGAAACTGGCCCTCTATGGTCTTCGGATCAGTGGGATAACCGGACGTTTGGCCCTCCAGGATGGCTTCAGGGACCTTGAGCCTTGGCACCCTTTGATAGACTGTATTCACTGTGGGGAGCTGGGGCATTCTCTGGTAGAGGCTTACCGCCAGGGCAGTGCCTTCCAGGTCACCCGACAGCCCACCTTCCGCGTAGCCGGGGAAGTAAAAGCCCGTATCCAGTGGCGTTCCTTGCTGCAGGCAGCCAAAGTTAATACCGGGTTTGCCCAGGCCCTGCATGGCCATGAGACAAACCATGGAACGGGCCCATTCATTCCCCGTTGCACACCTGCAGGCCCCACCAAAACCGCTCAATCCTCCGGCCGCAAGATAGGTCTTCTTGGTCCCCCACTCCCGGGCCAGGGCACGAACATCTTTTGCAGGAATCCCTGATTCCTTTTCCTGCCATTCCGGCGTCTTGGGTGCTCCGTCGTCTTTTCCAAGGATATAGTCCTTCCAGACTTCAAAACCTACCGTTCTATCCGCTACATACTGTTTGTCATAGAGTCCTTCAGTAATCCAGACATAGGCAATGGCAAGGGCCAGAGCATTTCCTGTGGCCGGCCTGGGAGCCAGCCACTTTCCACCCAACAATGCAGCAGTGTGATTATAATAAGGATCAATATGGACCATCTTGATTCCGAGTTCTTTCAACCACTGTCTTCTCACTGTTCCTTCGAAGGCGCCATAGACGCCACTTGTGGCCTCAGGATCGCTTGACCAGAAAACCACCATTTCACAGTTCTTAAGACAATCGTCCACGGTACCATAGGCCTCCGGGGCGCCGAGTCTGGTACTGTACCCCCAGTGATGCATCGCCCCCCAGTACCAACCTTCCCAGCTGTCGGGATTGTGGACGACCGGGGTGAAACCTATGGAATTAAAAAACCGGAGCCTGGCACTCAGCCAATAGCCCAATATTCCCCACGTGTGGTGTGATCCGCTTCCATTCAGTATTGCCCCGGGGCCATGTTCCTTTTTTACCCGCTTTATCTCACCTGCGACGATATCGAGGGCCTCATCCCAGCCTATCTTTTCATATCCTGAGATTCCCCTGTTTTGGGGATTGCGTTCACCTTGTGGATCAAAGTCAACGCGTTTCATCGGGTGAAGCATCCTGTCAGGAGAATAGACCATGGACTTCCATGCAAGAGCATGGGGGCTGATAGTGGTTTTTCGTGGCGGAGAAAACCTCTTTCCCCTTGCTTCAATTGTCCATGGCAGCGCGTCGCTATCATCGAAGTCAATGGGCGTGATTCGGATGATCTTGTCTTCTTTCACATAGACAAATACGGGCCCCCCATTGGTGTTACTGGTGTACCTCTTAATGCCTTTGCCCATGTCCGTCCCAAACTTGCTTCCCACTGAGAGCATGATGCTGAGGGTTTCCATGAACCAGGATGTTATGGTATCCGGACCTACAAGCTCCATCTGGAAATTTTTTCCGGCATTGATGAAGGCCATGTAGTCCCTTGGCGGTCTGAGCACTTTCACGGCTAATTCCGGGGTTCTGAATGTGATGCATAGATCCGGAGAGGTATGGATTCCATTTTTTGAGCTGACTTTTCCATCCTTCAAGACAAAAAACCTGCCCTGGGAATTGTCCTTGACCTTTATCTGGGCGATTAAATTCTTTTCCTTGAGACGTTGGGCAAAGGATTTATGCCTTCTCGCCGTGTGTCTTAGGATTTTTTCCAGGCCAAGAAGCATGATCGAAAATTGTGTTTTCTCTAACGCCATATTTCTTCTCCGCTATTTGTGAAACCTGTTCGACTGGGTTTCAATCAGTAATTTTCCCGACAGCTGTCATGATTTACCGGGCATACGATTTGAATCCACACTTTCATAGCAAAGTTGTTTGGAAATCTTTGCTGCGGTCTCTTTTAACCCCATAACAACAGATGAATCCTTCTTTCCGGTAATTGCCTGCGCCGGACCTGCAACCACAACCGCTGCGACAGCTTTTCTCTCGTGGTTAAAAACCGGAGCACCGACTGCGCATGTCCCCTCGTCAAGTTCTTCCCCGTCATACGCGTATCCAAGGCGCCTGATCTCCTTGAAATGTGCATAAAGTGTCTCGATATCGGTTATTGTATTTGTGGTGAACGACTGCAAAGGTGTTTCCAGTAATAGGTCCCGATCCTCCTTATTGCTGAAAGCCAAAAAAGCCTTCGCACCTGCAGCCGCGTGAAAAGGGACCCGGTCACCAATATTTCCGGCAAGCCTGACCATCCTTGGACCCTCAGCAACATATGCCATAACCATGCTTTTTCCTGAAAGAATCTCCAAGACGACCGTGTCTTCCAGTTCATCCCGCAGCATGTCGAGGAACGGTTTCGCGATATAAACAAGATCACTCTTTAACGATTGATTCAGAGAACGAGAAAGCCGGCTGATGGCCGGGCCAAGCGAGTATTTTCCGGTCTGAGGGTTTTGCTGGAGAAACTGGGAGGCCGTCAGCACTTTTACCATTCGACTGACCATGGATTTATGAAATTCAAGCTTTTGACTGAGCTCAACTATCCCCATTTCACGATTCTGCCGTTCAAATGCCGACAGTATCATGAGGGCTTTTTTGATAGATTTATGGGTCTCATTTGGTTGTTGCATATTATGCATCTTAGATGTTGTATGCACACCATATTTCAATACTTGTGTTCGGATGTCAAGAGAAAATGAATATTCCTATTGGAAGACGGGACCCATAACGATAAGCACCCGGCGCGCAAAGTCCAAGAATCAGGATAGTCCAGTGGTGAGACAAATGGATCTCAATATCGTGGTGGTTGAGTGAACAGTATTCGGGTTGGAGGAATCCTTATGGATTCTCAGAAAGGGAATGGGTATGGCGACTTTCAATAACTTGATAAGCCGTCAAAGAAGAGTTTTGCCCCGGTGATCAAGAGAAAAATATAGCAAAGATTATAGAATAAACGTCCGTTGATTCTTGTGTGTAGTTTAATCCCCAACAGGACACCTAACGGTGCCAGAGGACTGAGCAAGAGTGAAGTGAGAAGATTATCAGGGTTGAGCTGCCCAAGATAGGCATAGGGAATCAATTTAGTATAGTTGACGATGGTAAAAAAAACAGCTGTTGTGCCTACAAAGAGGCCCTTTTCCATTTCCTGCGGCAAAAGGTAAATGTTCACGGGAGGTCCTCCCGCGTGAACGCCAAAACTGGTAAAACCGGCCACGGATCCCCAGAAAACACCGCGTGGAACCGTCGCTTTGCCTTTCCGGCCCACTCCCTTCTTGAGAAAAAAAATCATTCCGAAGGCTATCGCAATAACACCGACCAGGATGCGAACTTGTGCTTCCGACAGATATCTGAAAAACTGCGCTCCCACGAAAACACCGAAAATCCCCGACGGTAAGAGAATAGTGAGATTCCTTTTGTCCCAGGTTTTCCTGTAATGCCATAGGGTGAACAGATCCATGATACAGAGCAGGGGTAACAGAATCCCGGCGGCTTGTACCGGGGGAATAATCAATGCCATCATTGGTACAGCCAGGACTCCCAGCCCCGAGCCGAAACCACTTTTCGATATCCCGAAGATAAGAATCGCTGCGGCTGCAATGGGATAAAAAGCATAATTTTCAATCATCGTTTATCGTCCACTAAGCTCTATACATCATAGGGGTTTTCGGTTTCTTGCTCAACATTCGCACTCCTGAAACGGCTGCCGCACATCTCACTGGTCAGCCCCGACGCAGCTCCGGCAGGACCTCTTGGGCGAAATATTCCGCATCTTCCGGATCAAGAAAGATACATATCAATCGGTTGAGACCCACTTTTTCATATTCTTTGATCCTGTCAAGGCATTGTTGCGGATTGCCTGAAATGCGGTTGTTGAGTTCGTGTCTTATGCCCGCCATCTGGAAACGCTCCCAGACTGCCGGGGAGATCATTTTTTTCATCTTGATGGTGGCAGCATCCGGGCTGGATCCCATGATGACAAATGCAGCCAGGCCCAGGCCGTATCCTTTGGCCTTGCGCCCTAACAGGGGCTTTATGCCTTGGAACATCTTGCTTATTTCATGGGGCTGGTGGCCATGCACCAACCATCCATCTCCCAGATCTGCTGCCAGTTTCATGGAACGTTTGGAATCACCTCCGATCCAGATGGGTGGCGCAGGTTTTTGCAGGGGCTTGGGCGTTACTTCAGCGTCGTCCAGTCGGTAATATTTGCCTTCGACACTCACGCGTGGCTCGGTCCACAAGGACCTGATGATCCCGACCGCCTCCCTCTCCCTTTCCACACGCTCCTTGTGGCCTTCCCAGGGAAAGTCAAACGCCCTGAATTCACGCTCGAACCAGCCGGCGCCTACGGTGAGATCCATCCTTCCCCCGGAAAACTGATCCAGCGTGGCACCCATCTTGGCAATCAATCCGGGACCCCGGAAAGTTGTGACCAGGACCATGTGGCTGACGCTAATCCTGCTGGTAGCGCCGGCCACGTAGGTCATGGCGGTCCAGGCTTCGTGAATGCCGTATTCTTGCTCATCCACACTAAAGGGATAGATCATGTGATCATCACACGTGATGAAGTCGTAGCCCGTCTCCTCGGCGCGCAAAGCCATCTTGATGAATTCTTCCGGCGGAGTGGGGGGAATAAAAAAACCCAGTTCTAAACTCATGGCTTTCCTCCTCTATCTGTGAAATGGTATAATTGACTTCCAGTGTCAAAACTCACAATGAGTAACGCATAGCGCCAAAATAGCATCTTGCTGATAACCAAAAAAGATTGACCTCACAAAAAGGGCATATTGATTTTATGCTGACACCCCACTCGATGAAATTCCTTTCAAGAGCAGGCAGGAAAGGGATGTCAACAATCCGAGAATCAGGAAGCCTACATTGAAATTCCAGGCATCCGCCATCGCGCCCAGGGCGGCTGGAGTCAGGCCGGATCCGAATACGGCTCCGATCGCGGCAGTCGCCCCCATGAATGCGCTTAGCTCATTGGAATCCGTCATCCTGGAAATAGCTAGCAGTGCCACAGGGAAAAAGCTCGTCGAAATGGTGGCCTGAATGATGAGAATGGTGATCAATGGTGTTAACGGTGGTGCTAAAGCCAGAGCCGCTGTTGAAAGTCCGGTAATCAGCAAAACCAAAAATAGGACCTTCTTCACACCGAACCTGTCAGCCAAGAAACCCGCCAGCATTGCTACAAAAAAGCCTCCAATCCTTGATAGGCCCAAAATGGTGTTTGCTGTCTTCAGGGGTATCTGATTCCCTTTCACCAGGAACAGTGGGATGATGTTGTAGATGCCAATCGTGCAGGCCGACGCAAAAATCCAGAGGGTTGACATTATCCAGAAGTCCCTGCGTCGTATGATGAAGAGCAACCCGGTGGATTTTCTTTCGGCAGATTTTACGTCGGGAGCCAGGAAAAGTAAACATATGAGCCCCAGGAGAGCTGCCGTGCCCAGAACAGAAAAGAGACTCCTCCATTGAAGAAATTGCAGGGCAAAGGCCACGAAAAGGGGAACCGAGAGGATGCTCAAGGAAGCAGCGGTATCGTGAAATGCAATAACTTTTCCCCAGTTATTTCGGTCAAAAGTGTCCGTCAAGAGGGGAATAGCGCAAGGAAGATAGACCCCTGCGCCCAAACCAATGAGAAAAGAGATGATGGCAAGTGATTGGTAACCCGGGGCGTAATGGACGCCGAAGAGCGATAGGCTCAGGACGGTAAGCCCAACTGCTATAGAACGTTTATAGCCTATACGTGAGGAAAGCACGCTTGAAAGAAGCAGGCTTGCGGTATAGCCAATCGACATGAAGGAAAACAGGCTCCCGGCAAGGCCGTGATCGATTGAAAGCGCGTCTTCTATGAGGGGCAGGATCGGGGAGAGAATCGTTCTGCTCGAAAAGTTGATGTACCAGAGACTCCAGAAGAAAAAGAGAAACAGCAGTTTCATATTTCAACCTAGATTTCCATTGCCGGTTCCGGTTTTTTTCCGGATAGCGCATTTGAGCGCCTGGTGTGCCTTTCCTCTTTGATAAACAGGCCTGACAGAACGGCGCTTGCCGCCATGACCATTGATATGAGAAAAATCGACTGGTAGCCTCCTGTCCTGTCAAAAGATAAGCCACCCAGATACGCCCACGCTCCGCCCCCAAGGTGGTGAATAGTGGTTATAAAACCCGAAATAAGTCCCACATTCGAATATCCGAAAAGGCGGCCCACCAGTATTGTGGCTATGGGAGCGGTAATGAGCAGTGTGAATCCGAAACCAAGAGAGAACACATAAAATGATAGGACATTCTTGAAATTGAGGATAATCAGGAAAAGCGCTACCCTAATCAGGAACGTTATTGAAATGGGGATCTTGGCTCCCATCAAGTCCGTGGCGGGACCGGCAAAAATGACCCCTACCAGACTCATAAGGCCAAACCACGCGAACATATTCCCTGCTGCTACGGGAGACACCCCGTGGTCTGTCAAGAAGGGAACCAGGTGCATTGAAACGAAAAAATCGCCGCTTCCGCACACCAGCATGACGAATGTGAAAAGCCAGAATGACCCGGTCTTCATGGCCTCAAACAGGCCCAGATCTTCTTCCGATTCCAAGGCCCCACCATCTGGTGCAGGGTTGGATCCCATAGCTTTGCTGCCGGGTTTGCCGAAAGGCGTACATCCGAGATCATCCGGGTCACCCTTTAGGATGAAAAAAGCCAGGGAAATATTGATGACAAGCACTATCGTACCAAGAAGAAAAAAGGATACCCTCCACCCCTGAAGAGCCACAAGCGTGGTGACCAATGGAACAATAATAAACTGACCGATCCCGGAACCCGAAATGGCCAGGCTTATGGCAAGGCCCCTGTATTTTTCGAACCATTTACTCAATATCGCCGCAAAAATAGGCACGGTAATGCCTCCCATACCCGCAGCGGAAACGACGCCATACAAAGCCAAGTACTGCCAGAACGCGCTGATAAAAAAGACACCTATAAATCCGCTTGAAAAAAGGATGGAAGAGATAACAATCAACCATTTGGGCCCGTAACGGTCATATACCTTCCCGGCTATTATCAGCGAAAGGGCATATACGGCCATGTTGAGAAAAAAGGCAATTGAAAACGTCCCTCTGCTCCAGCCCAACTCGCTGATTACCGGCTTGAACATCACGCCAACCGAAAATATCGCCCCGGAACCAAAAAAGAGAATGATGAAGGATGCAGTGAGGATGTACCACCCGTAAAAAATACGGCTTTGCGATCGGGTTTTGAGATCACTGTCTACGGAAATCATACCAAAGGCCTTCATGAAATCCTCCCCAGGCTTTGCGAGCAGACAATCCTATGGGCCAAGAGGGATTTCTTCTAAGTTTTGATCTTGTTTCACCTACCTGCCATTTTTTCCATGAGCGTGACCAGGCCGAAGAAATCCATGTTCCCCTTTCCCTGGGCCATCATCATGGTCAGGTACTGACGAACCATTGAAGTGATCGGCATATGGGCACTGACAGCCTTTCCCGTGTCAAGGGCGATATCCAGGTCCTTCGCCATCTGAGCGGTGGTGAATGCAGGAGTGAAATCGCGATCCTTCAGTATCTGGGCCTTGAATCCGATCTGGGGGGCGGCCACGGCACTGTTGTTGATCACATCGATCATTTGTTTCCAATCCATTCCACCAAGCTCGCCAAAGGCAAGGGCCTCTCCGATCATGATGGATGTGGTGGCCACCATCATGTTGAGCAGAAGCTTCAAATATCGGGACTCTTCGCCCGACCCCACATAAATAACTTTTTCACCCATGACCTTAAACAATTCCAGGCAACGGTCATAGGCCTCCTTCTGACCCGAAGCGAGAATAGTCAGTTTTCCTGTCTGCGCAAAAAGGGTGCTTCCGGATACAGGTGCACGCAGGTACAAGATTCCTCTCCTGTGGGCATCATCTGCGACTTCACTCGAGGCAACGGGGGAGACCGTGCTCATATCCACGAATATGGTTCCCTCCCTTGCCCCCTGACATAATCCCATGGGACCGAGTGCCACGTCTTTCAACGCCCCGTCATCCGGTATCATGGAAAAGATGACGTCTGAATCAGCGGCCAGTGACATGGGAGATCGGGCAAAACCTTTGGCTTCATCTTGGAGAGGCTTATAGCTCTCCTCAATGATGTCATAAGCCGTGACAGGATACCCCGCCCTGATCAGGTTTTTCGACATGGGGACTCCCATTTTGCCCAGACCAATCCATCCGATTTTCAAGGTTTCATTCATAATGGTAACCAATCCTTTTCTTTTTCTTCTGAGCCAGTTTCAAAACGCCCCCTTTTGCCCGATCTCTGCGACAGACGACAATTCTAATCCTCGAAATATCCAACATATTCCTGTGGTTAAAATTTTCGCCTTTCTTGGCCTCGAACAAAATTGAACGTTTTGAAACTGGCTCTTCTTACAGAATTATTTCAGGAATTTCCCTATGTCCACTTTCATAAAGGGCGATCTTTTGAACCGGTTTTTCATATGAAAGGGAACCGTACAATCAAAAATGGTCTTGCAAGATATGCTGTGCCCCTTGAGGTTGGGATTGAATTCCGGAGACTGCGTCGGATCGAGGGGATGGCAATGGACCCCCGGGATAAAGACCGTGCTCACATCTCCCTGATAACGGGTAGTCATAGCCCAGAGGACCTCATTGCTGTCATAGATATTGACATCTTCATCCACCAGAACGACATGCTTTAACTCCGGAAATGCCGTAAAAGCCGCTATTGCAGCTTGTCTCTGCCGGCCCTCATCGGAGGGGAGTGCCTTTTCAAATTGGATAATGACGAGGAGTTTGCCTCCTCCTGCGGGATGTGAATAAACATTCTTTACCCGCCCGGGCATGCTGTCTTCTATGAGACGCAGGATACTGGCCTCGGTCGGGATGCCGGTCAGGTTGCAGTGTTCCTCTCCGGGTCCCACAATGGTCTGCAAGATCGGATTTTGACGATGGGTAATAGCCTTTATTTTCAAAACCGGTAGACTCGGATTGGCCGCACCCATGTAACCGGTAAATTCAGGCATGGCATAGCCCGTATTCGTATGTATATCCTCTCTCATACGCTGATCCGGGAGCAATTCTCCCTCTATGACTATTTCCGCATTGGCAATAGCCCTGGCCTTGACGGAAAGGCAATCCACCAGTTCGACCGGACGCTGACGTAGGGCTCCCGCTATGCTCACCTCATCAAAGCCTAAGGGTGTCGTAGGGGGTTCAAAACAGGCGGCCAGGTATACCGCCGGGTCCAAACCCATATTTACCGACACAGGCAATGATTGACCTTTTTTTTCCGCCTTGAGGCGAAATGCATCAATGTGGCGGCCCGGGGTGAACCAGACCGTCATTGCATCCGGGCCCTGGACACAAAGGCGATGGATCGTGACATCGGCCTGTCCTGTTTCAGGGTCCTCTGCACGCAGCAATCCCATGGTGAAATAAGGTCCGGCATCAAGTTCCGTGTTTGTCGGTGCCGGCAACAACTCGCGGACATCCAGGGGAGCCCTGTGAACGACTTCCTGGCAAGGCGGGCTGTCCCCGGAATAGGTTACGGGCGGGATAGGATTTTTCAAGGCATCCAGCAGGATGCGAGGCAGCCGTTCCGGAGTACTCCCCATTAGAAGTGCTGTTCGCTCCCTGCTCGCCAGTACGCCGGCGATTACCTGGATCCCGTCATAACCTTTGATTCGTTCAAAGAGCATGGCCGGACCCGTTTTTGTTGGAGGAACCGTAGGGGTACCGGCTCCAACAAGCTTATAGACACCAGCAAGTTCGGCCCTGGGGTCCACCGGTTCGTCCGTAGTGATAATCTGCCCTGGGGTGTCTTCCAGCAAACGGATTGCCGATCGCAGGTCCACTACTTCGCCAGCCCTTTCCTCTTCATTCTCCCTGTTCGACATGTCGTTGCCTCCTGGCTCCTGGTTTTTTACTGATGTCGGCCGCTTTATGGAGTTTGGATGATCCGCATCCGCCTGGAAAGGCCCCCGGATCAAGACTTCAAAAAGTTATACCTAGCTGACCGGCATTTAAAGAATACATCTTATTCTTATCTTCATCATTGATAGGCAGGCTTTCAAGGAACTGCAGGCATTCATCAGAATCTTCATAAGGATAATCCGTAGACAATAGGATCCTGTCTATACCCAACGTCTCATAGGTGCACATAAATGCAGGCTGCAGGTAATTACCACTGGTGGTTACGAATACATTTTCTTTCAGATATTCACTCGGCTTTTTCTTAAGGTTGGGCCGTGCCGCAGGCTCAAACCAAGGCCGAACATAGGCAAAATCGATTCGTTGCAGAACGAAAGGCAAGCCTTCCCCCAGATGCCCTAACACAATTTTCAACCGGGGACATTTGTCAAATATTCCGCTGTAGATGAGTCGCATCATACATATGGCCGTTTCTATCCCAAACCCGAAAGGCGCCCCTGCCAGCGCAAAGCCGTATTTTCTCAAAGGAGGAATGGCCGGCACCGCAGGATGGAGATAAATCGGCACATCCAGCTCTTCGGCCTTTTCAAGAATAGGCCAGTATTCCTTGTCGTCGAGGTAGGTCCCTCCGTAATTGGAATGGGTTTTCCAGCCCTTGAAACCCAGTTCTTTCACCGATCTTTCAAGCTCCTTGACGGCCCCTTCCGGGTTTTTAGGTGCGAGTGCGGCATAACCCTCAAACCGGGTCGGATAATTCTGGACGATGCTGTAAAGCTCATCATTGATCCCTGCCGCAAGCTCCGTGCCCATTGACGGTTCAAACTGTTCAACACCCGGTGATGTCAGGCTCAGGACCTGTACATCGACCCCTGCCTTATCCATGTCTTTCAGCCTTTCTTCTCCCACATCGAGAAGCTTGTTGAGAAGAAGATCCCCCAGCGGTTCCCCCACATCATCGGTATAATACAGACGGCGATTCTTGGTCTGTTCGTCGACGACATAACGAGGATAGCCCTTTTGCTGTTCCATGGCCCTGACATAATCCCGAGTGACAAAATGGGCTTCAAAGTCAATTTTTTTCATCTGTTTCCTCCGTTTCCCCGATTCGTGGGGTTTGTGTTTCTGCCGTTCAAATTGCAAACTTCACCATGGCTTTTGATTGCCGGAAACCATTTTTTCCTAAACGATGTCCAAGAAGGTTAAACAGGTCCATCCGGAGATGCTATCTTCCGGATGGACACTGCTTGATCAGAGATAGTTCATGGGTTTAAGAGAGCCGGTGAGAGGAATGGATTCTTGCCCTTTGTCAAAGACGATGTTCTGTACCCATTTCCACTTTTTTCCCTTAGTCCATTGACCACCGACGAGTGGCGTTCTGCCGTAATTTTGCGCATTGTATTTGACCGGTCCGACAATGGTCTTCAGATTGGTGCCGGCAATGGCACTCCGCACCATTTCCTTATCCAGTGAGCCGGCCCTGGTTAACACGTCCTTGATCAATTCCCAGCCCGAGTGCTCATAGCCGATGGGCGGCGTCCATTGCCTGCCGGTAGTTTTTTCCCAGGCATTGCAAAATTGCCTTGCTGTCTCGCCTGTCAATGAGGATTTAAAGGGATGATATGGGCTCCACCAGATTTCCATCGTTAGGCCCTCTCCCAAATCAGAACCGAGCGCTGCGACAGCAGACGGGAAAAGGATAGCCTTGCCCATGGTAATGATTTTGGGTTTAAATCCTGTCTGATGGAATTGCCGTATGACCGTGGCAAAATCGGGAGGAATCAGCACGCCTGTAACGATTTCCACATTTGCTTCTTTAAAGGCGTTGATCTGGGCACCAAAATCCTTCATGAAAAAAGGAAACCGCCCCTGATCTATGATTTTATAGCCTCTCTTGGGACCCTGTTCTGCAAAAAACTTCGCCCATGAAGTGCCGTCAGGATCGTTCGGCCACAATCCCCCGACAACCTTGTTCGTGTCCAGTTGATCCCACATTCCCATGTAGACATGGGTAATATCGTGCTGAGCACTCCAAAAATGGAGAAATGACCAGTGGTAAGGTCCTCCCATCAGCCAGTCCTCTATGGGCGCATCTATACAGATACAGGGGACTTTGAAGCGTTCTGCAATTGCTGACACCGGATTGACCGTATCCGGCGTATGGGCCGGCATCAGGATATCCACTTTATCTTTCATGACCAGTTTTGATGCAAGTTCCGCTGCCTTGGTGGGGCTACTTTCTGAATCAAGCAGCTTATATTTGAGTGGGAATTTCTTGCCATACTCTTTGAGATAGATGCCTCCATGAGCATTGATCTGTTTCACTGCTCTATCAGCAACCCAAGGGCCTGGTGCACCAAATGCGGCAAGAGGGCCGGTCACTGGATAGATAGCTCCAATCAGAATATAATCCCGCTTGGCTTCAGAAGCCAGGGCTGACTTGGCCAATAACGGAGCGATCACAGTTGCCACGCCGGCCCCTGCAGCCCCTTTGCCCACTTTCTTGATAAAGTCACGTCTGCTCATACTCTTCGGGCCTTGCTTCGTCTTGTCCATTTTCGTCCTCCTCATCCATGCTATTGGGTTAAAAGAATGATTTCTGTCCTCCCTCCTTTCTTATCATTGTGATTGTTTGCCCGCTCTTCGACTATTTCAGTCGGTTGCGCAAAGCGCTTGGTGAACTCTCTTTCGGAAATTCCACTCTGCCGAACACCAGGCCCATACCTCTTGAGGGAAGACCCTCCGGGGACAATCTGTCAGGTGAGCGCATTTTTCGGAAGGCCAGGCTAGTTGAGTGAAAGAGGCACGGTGCAAAAAGGGCACTGGGCCCAAACCTAATAACGAATGCATTCCTGCGAATAAAAATGAGCATCTTAGCGCAGGGCCCATTGAGCAGGGTGGCATAAACCGGCTTCCAGCGAGGTCGTCTTATTCACCGGAGCGCAGGAGGAGGAGAGCCTGAAAAAGAATATCTGGTTCTCCCCCCGTTCGTTGCTCAGAGGCTGCTGCTTGCGGCATAAACCAGCTTCTTACGAAGTCATTAAAAAGATAGTGCCTAGATTCACACTTTTCGTTAGGTTTATGGCTAACGCCTTCTTTTTATAACCGGAATATTCAAATTCGACCTTATATTCGCCGCTATTTTCAGGAAGATTATCTAGCTTGAAATCACCATAGTTATTGGTCTCCACCGACCCAAGGGCCTTGGCACCCTTGCGAAGGACGACCTTGGCACATTCCGCGCATTCATCCGTGTCCTGCAGGGCCACGTTTCCCGAGATAAAGCATTTTTCATATCGGTACAAATTCCTGTAATAGACTCGCGATTTGGTCTTGAGTTCAGGATTCAGTACATTGAGTTTTTCCGCTTTCACCATCTTCTGCATCTCGGCATCCTCAACCTGGAAGAACTCAATCGCATTGGTCGGACAGGCCTGAACACAGCGGGGCTTGTCCCAACCGCCCTCTAATAGGTGGACGCAGAAGGTACACTTCTGGGGGAGTGCTTTGTCTGCGTTCCACCAAATAGCACCATAGGGACAGGAATCTACAAGATCCTTCTGTCCTTGGGCCTTTTCCGGATCAATGATGACGATCCCGTCCTTTCTCTTTGTAACAGCCCCGTTCTTCGCCGCCTTGATACATGGAGCATCGTCGCAGTGCATGCAGGGGGTGGGACGGAAGGCGACATCCGCCAAAGGATACTGGCCTCTTTCTTTGCGCATGATATTCATCCAACGGTGACCATGCCAAGGTTGGGCCAGGGAATAGGGCAGCCAATCATTATCGACGTATTCATCCTTACAAGATAGAAAACAATTGTTACAGTCGTGGCATTTGGCTACATCAATGATCATGTTATATTTCTTCATGGCAGCTCCCTCCTTTCTAGTATTTTTCTATCTGCACAAGGCATGAGTTGGGAGCCATACCGGCAGAATTTTTGGTAATATATCGGGATGGTGTGAGGATGTTCACACACCCGGCGCGGTCCGCGGACTCACCCGGTTTGCCCACAGGGTCATACTCTGCGCTGGACTCATATGAATGGACAGTTCCGGGCGGTACCCGTTCTGTGACCTGTGCCGAAAGAACAACAGAGCCCCGGTCATTAAATGCTTTGACCAGATCACCATCTTTAATACCCCTTGCTTTGGCATCTTTGGAGTTAATCCGAATGATCCAGTAGTAATGCCCGTCGTCCATCAGAACCCTGTGGTCCTTAACGTCATTCACCCAGCTGTCCTTAGCATCCCCCATGGTATGAAAGCTGAAGCGGGGATGGGGTGAGATTAACTGGAGGGGGTATTTATTGTAGAGGTGGGTCGTGTGATGACCTTCCCAGGATTTGATATATTTTGGGATCAAAGGTCGTTCCTCGTCCCCTGGATCAAACTTTCTGAGGCTTGAAGATACAAACTCTATCTTTCCCGATGTTGTCTGAAGTCCCTTACCGAACTCCTCCTGGGCTTCAGGAGGTGGACCCCAATCGGGGGTATCCTTGGGACGTCCTTCAGCAAACCATCTCAATGCCGGTGTGGGGCGGTAATCTTCAGGTATGGGAACCACAAAGTAACCTTTTTTGAAAAATTCCTCCCAGCTAATATGCTTCGGCAGGTCACTGGCCTCAAAATAACGTTTCACCCAGTCCAGTACCGTCATGCCCCCGTTAGTATAGGGACCGTAGAATCCCAGTTTTTTTGCCATCAGGGCGAAAATATCATAATCGGATTTGGATTCTCCAAGGGGTTCTATACAC
>Ga0307417_10000227_pt1 | contig 24029 bp, 22 predicted proteins | sample SalMarWE160210MG_2_FD_202514 | JGI IMG/M metagenome (GOLD analysis project Ga0307417, IMG submission 202514) | Salt marsh sediment microbial communities from the Plum Island Ecosystem LTER, Massachusetts, United States - WE1602-10 | ecosystem: Environmental > Aquatic > Marine > Intertidal zone... | reverse complement strand
ATACCCATCGCGATCGAGATCACCGTCAGCACCGAGTTGAACACAGATGAGAACAGGTTCTCTCTGGCCCACCGGGTCCAGCGCCGGATGGCTCCAATGTTCTCGGGGAGTGGTGGCGCGATCATCGTTCCACCAACTGGACTCTTCGGTTGTACCAGTTGACCAAGACCGAGATGAAGAGGCTCACCATCAGATAGAACCCCATCCAGAAGAGGATGACCTGCACCGTGGCGCCTGTCTGGTTGAAGATCGTCGTGCCGACCGCGACCAGTTCCGGGAATCCGACAGCGATGCCGAGGGACGTGTTCTTGGCGAGGTTGAGGTACTGGTTGCCCATCGGTGGCACGATCACCCGAAACGCCTGGGGCAGCACGATCATCCGCAGCACCTGGCTCCGCCGCAGACCGACCGCCAGCCCTGCCTCCGTCTGGCCCTTCGGCACGGCCAGAATGCCACCTCGAACGATCTCGGCGATGAAGCCGGCCGTGTACAGGGTGATGCCAATCCACACGGCGAAGAAGCCCTGCGTCATCGTCATGCCGGTTGGCGCGAACTGCGCGAACCTCCCCGCCACCACGACTCCCGGCCTCCCGAACTCGACGATCTGGCCCGTGCGCATCCACTCGAATTTGGATGCTGCGAACTCGAAGAACTTCTGGAGGCCATCGAGGAGACCTCCGGTGATACCGGGAACGAGGATGAAGACGGCTGCACCGGCTATCCCGACCAGTCCTGCGAACGCCAACCGGAAGTAGTCGTCGTCGGTCAGTTTGGCGAGACCTGCGGGCGTCCTCCGTGAATCCAGGAACCGCTTGATCCACAAACCTCCGAGCCCGGCCGACACGGCGGCAAGGATGACCTGCGCCAGGATCAAAGGACTGGACCGGAACACCCAAGCGATCGCATCGAAGATCCAGCCGAGAAAACCGGTGACCGGATGCAGCCACCATCCGGCAACGGCAAACGCCAGCAGTGTCCCGATCGCGAAAAGGAATTCGTGGCCCGCCTCACCGGTCTCCTCCACGTGCCGAACTCTTCGACGAAAGACCCACCGAGACGCGACGAGGCCCACAACCACGAATGCTGCCCACTGCCAGAACACCTCCCTCGGAAAGAACCACGGTATGGAGATGCCCTTGTTGGAGATGTAGAACCAGCCTTCGACAGGCCCGTTTCCATTGGCCTTCAGGTCGGGGAAAAGCGCTGCGATCGAGAACCAGAACACGATCTGAACGAGCAGGGGGATGTTGCGCACGATCTCGATGTAGATCACCGACACCTTGGCAACGATCCAGTTGGAGGACAGCCGGGCGATGCCGACGATCACCCCGAGCACGGTCGCCGCGACCATGGCGGTGGCAGTCACACGAAGCATGTTCACGATGCCGACCAAGAGCGCCTCGAGACCCGTTGTCGGCAGGGTCGTGAACCCTTCCGGCACCTGTATCCCGACAGGGTTGCTCAGGAACGCCCATGAGAACGGCAGCCCTTGGGCCTTCAGGTTGTTGGAAGCGACAGTCGCAGCGGCGATCGCGCCCGCGAACAACACCACGAGAACAGCGATCTGGCCGGCCCACTTCAAGAAGGCCGCGTTGCGCCACAACGGCGGCCTGGCATGGGCTTGCGTTGGCTGCTGGTTCACGCCTCTCCCAAGGGTGAGGGGGACGCGGTGCGTCCCCCTCGTCAGTTGCTAGTGGAACGGTGGTGCGTACATCAACCCGCCGTTGGTCCACAGCGCGTTGAGGCCGCGCTTGAGACCGAGCACCGCCAGGTTCCTGTCAAACACCTCGCCGTAGTTGCCGACCTGCTTGATCACCTGATAGAAGGCGTCCGCAGGCAATCCCATGATGGTCTGGAGTTCGCCCTCGCCGCCGAGCATCCGCTGCACCTCACCGTTCGGTGGGTTGGCCACCATGTCATCGACATTGGCACTGGTGATGCCGTTCTCTTCCGCCGTGATCATCGCGAACACGGTCCACGAGACAACATCGCTCCACACGTCGTCACCCTGCTTGGTCGCGGGACCAAGAGGCTCCTTCGAGAGCGGAACGGTCGGGAAGATCACCCAGTCACCCGGGGCCGGCTCTTGGACCGACTTCTCGGACACCAGGCCTGAACCGTCGGTCGTTACCGCGTCACACGCACCGGCCTTGAAGTTCTCCAACACGAGGTTGAAGTCATCGAACGTCGTGAGGGTGAAAGCGACGCCGAGGGCGTCCATCGCCTCACTGATGTTCTTCTCGGTGGTGGTACCTGCGTTCGTGCAGATCGTCGCACCCGCCAGGTCGCTGAGAGTCGAATCGGCGTTGAAGCCGTCGGCTGCACGGGCCATTACCTGCTGGCCGTCGTAGTAGGTCGTCGGGCCAAACGTCAGACCGAGCTCACCGTCACGATCCTGCGTCCAGGTCGTGTTGCGGCTCAGGACATCGATCGCGCCGCTGTTCAAGGCTTCGAACCGCTGGGCCGCGGTCAACGACGTGTACTCGACCTTCGACGCGTCACCCAGAACGGCTGCGGCAACCGCCTTGCACAGTTCCACGTCAAAGCCGACGTAGCTGCCGGAAGAGTCCTTGGAACCAAAGCCCGGAAGTGTCTCGTTCACACCGCACTTGAGGGTTCCGCGTTGGGTGACGGTTTCCAGCAGACTCCCTGTGGTGCCCTGTGACGGTGGCGCCGTCGTTTCTGTTGCTGCGGTAGTTGTCGTCGTTTCGCCGCCGGTCGTTCCGCACGCAGCAGCGACCATGGCGAGAACTACCACCAAGAGGATAAGTCTCTTCCCCATTCGTCCTCCAACTTCTGTAGGTACGCGGGGTCATCCCGCAGTTATGCCAACTTAGCTGGCGAGGAATGCCGACTTCAACTGGTATCCGGTATTCCGAGGAATGGTCGGGTGGGTCAGCTGATGGCAGTCGCGATTCGATCGACGAGAGATTCGACGTCCATCCCAACCGATTCCAGAACGGCAGAGGCGGACCCGAATGGGAGAAACCGGTCTGGCAGGCCGATGGCATGCACCTTCGCCGGACCGCCGGACAGGAGATCCATAACGCCCTCGCCGAAGCCGCCGGACAGCACGTTGTCTTCGATCGTGATGACGTGAGGAACGCCCCCTGCCCACTCGTGGATCCGCGGATCCATCGGTTTGACCCACCGTGCATTGACGACACCAACCGACAGCCCTCGTTGCTCGAGAGCGATAGCGGACTTGACTGCCGACTCCACCATCTTCCCGACGGCGAAGATCACGGCATCGGTGCCGGCGCGAAGTTCCTCCCACACGCCGACTTCCATGGGTCCGACAGGGAGACCCGGCAACGAGCCGGCCGCTCCCTTCGGAAAGCGAATGGCCATCGGCCCTTCCGTTTCGAGGGCCGTCCCGATCATCGCGCACAGCTCGGTGGCGTCCGATGGGGCACCGATCGTCATGTTGGGGATCATCCGAAGATAGGAGAGGTCGAATGCGCCGTGGTGGGAGGCACCGTCCGGTCCTGTCACCCCGGCCCTGTCGATCAGAAACACGACCGGCAGGTCGTGAAGCGCGACGTCCATCGTGATCTGGTCGAACGCCCGTTGGAGGAAGGTCGAGTAGATGGCGACCACGGGGCGAAGCCCGGACATGGCGAGTCCGGCGGCGAGAGCCACGGCGTGTTGTTCTGCAATCCCGGTGTCGATGACTCGATCCGGGAACTCCTCGGCCATCTCTGCGAGTCCGGTGCTCGAAACCATCGCCGCGGAGATGCCGATCAGGTCAGGGTGTTCCTTCGCGGCGTGAAGGAGGGCCTTTCCGGCAATATCGGTGAGTTTCAGCTCTGAGTTCTTTGGGTGACCTGTCTGCACATGGAACGACCCGACCCCGTGCAGCCTGTCCACCTCATCACGGATCGCCGGCTCGTACCCTTTGCCTTTGTCCGTCACCACATGCACAACGGTTGGCTCGTCGAACGTACGTGCGTGCGCGAACGCCTCTTCCAGTGCTTCGATGTCGTGCCCGTCGATGACGCCCGAGTACTTGAGACCCATGGCATCGAACACGGTGCCTGGCTCGATGAGCTGCTTGAGACCTTCCTTGAGCCGGCGGGCAAGTTCGTCGACGCTGTCACCCACACCCGGAATGCCACGGAGCACCTTGCCGAGTGTCTTCTTCACCCACTCGTACCGAGGATCGAATCGCATGTGCGCGAGCGCGGCGATCCCGCCGATCGTTGGCGCGTACGATCGACCGTTGTCGTTCAGGACGATGACCAGGCGCGATGGCTGCAACACCGCGATGTGGTTCAGCGCCTCATACGCCATCCCGCCGGTGAGTGCACCGTCACCGATGACCGCAACCGTGTAGTCCTCGTCGCCTCGACGGGCGACCGCGAGCGCATTCCCCAATGCATAGCTGAGCGCCGTGGATGCATGGCTGTTCTCGACCCAGTCATGCTCACTCTCCTCCCTGTTCGGGTAGCCAGAGAGCCCCCCGAAACGCCGCAGATCGGAGAAGTCGTGACGCCCCGTGACGAGTTTGTGCACGTACGCCTGATGACCGACGTCGAAAATGATCCTGTCCCGTGGGCTGTCGAAACTGCGATGGATGGCCAAGGTCAGCTCGACGATGCCGAGGTTCGGCGAGAGGTGTCCGCCGGTGTTGGAGATCTGATCGATCAAGTGGGTGCGGATCTCGAAACTCAGCTCCGCGAGTTGTCGATAGGAAAGCCCACGGAGATCGTGGGGATCATGGATCTGTCCAAGAAGGCCATCGGTCATCGACGTCCTCGAGATCGGCGAGTGAAGGACAGACTAGTGGCGATTCGGATGGAAACCTCCGAAACGATATGCGACGAGGGCGCCAGTCGCGTACCATCGGAGGAAGAGTGCTCTGCTCGCATGAGGAAGGAAGACCAATGAAACGACTGAGAGGCGTCCTGTTACTCGCCGTTGTGATCACTCTCGTGGCAACAGCGTGTGCGAAGGGAGCAAGCGGCGACTACAAACTGGTGAAGGCAGACACGCTCACGGTCTGCACCGATGCGCCCTACGAGCCGTTCGAGTACCAAGACGCGAATGGAAACTGGACCGGGTTCGACATGGACCTGATTTCCAAGATCGCCGACGGCCTCGGGTTGAAGCTGGAGGTCACCATCCAGCCGTTCGACGGCATCTGGCTGCAGCCCCAGGCGGGAGCGTGCGATCTGGTGGTTTCGGCGATGACGATCACGCCGGACCGATCGGCCGCGGCGCTCTTCTCGGACCCGTATTTCGACGCCGATCAGTCGCTGTTGATCCGGAAGTCGGATGAGGGAACACTGACTTCGCTGGCCGACATGGCCGGCAAGACGATCGGTGTCCAAACCGGAACCACCGGAGAGATCTACGCCAAGGACAACGCGCCGGCAGATGCGACACTCAAGTCGTTTGATGAGCCCGCCGCAATGTTCCTGGCACTCCAATCGGGCGATATCGACGGCATCCTGCAGGACTTCCCCGTGAACTTGGACCGGGCCAATCAAGACCCCACCAATTTCGTAGTGACCGAGAAGTTCGCCACAGGAGAGCAGTACGGTTTCGCGACGAGTAACGATCGCACCGCTCTGATCGACGCTATCAACAGCGAACTGAAGAAGTTGAGGGACAACGGTGGTTACGACGAGGTCTTCCAGAAGTACTTCCCTGGCGGATGAGCCACACCATCGCAGGCATGACATGGGGGAGACCCGGTAGGGTCTCCCCCATCACTTGAACGGAGGAGAGGTGAGCAAGCGACAGAAATCCAGGCTCATACGGATCGCGATCTACATCGTCACAGTCATCTTCTTGGCATTGGTAGGACGGGCCATCGACTGGCCGGTCCTGAGAGAGGCGCTCTTCAACTGGGACATTGCGAAGGAGCAGTTCCCGCGAGTGATCACCATGGCTGCTCGAAACACGTTGATCTTCACCGCCATCGGTTTCACTGGGAGTCTGGTACTCGGACTGGTGCTGGCTCTGATGCGTCTGTCGACGATACGCCCATACAGGTGGTTTGCGTCCATCTACATCGAAACATTCCGAGGGTTGCCCGCACTGCTCACGATCTTCCTCATCGGATTGGGGGTCCCCGTAGCCACCGGGCTGCGTATCCCCGGTGTCTACACGGCGGGTTCACTTGCACTCGCCATCGTCTATGGCGCCTACATGGCAGAGACGATCAGAGCGGGGATCGAGGCAGTACCGAGGGGCCAGATGGAGGCGGCACGGTCGCTTGGTATGACCTATGGGACGGCGATGCGAACGATCATCATCCCCCAAGCGTTCCGCATCGTTATCCCTCCCATGACGAACGAGTTCATCGCACTGCTGAAGGACACGTCACTCATCTCGGTGCTCGGTGTCACCGATCTCACTCGAGAGCTGACCCGATTCGGAAGGGACGGCGTCATTCACCTCTTCAACGCCACGCCGCTGGTCGTAGCAGGTCTCGTCTACCTCGCGATGACGGTCCCGATGACGAGGGGGGTCGCTCAGCTCGAGAAGCGCGCGGCCAGGGCAAGGTGAGAGGAGAGACCATGCCGATTCCCCCCATACAGGTCGTCGATCTCCACAAGTACTTCGGGACGCTCGAGGTACTGAAGGGGATCGACTTCCAGGTCAATCACAGCGAAGTGGTATGCGTCATCGGACCGTCGGGCTCCGGCAAGTCGACCCTGCTGCGGTGCATCAACCGACTCGAAGAGCCAACCGCCGGCAAGATCTACATCGAGGGTGAGGACTTCACCGATCCGGATGCCGACGTCGACGCGCTGCGGACCAAGATCGGCATGGTGTTCCAGCGCTTCAACCTCTTTCCGCACCTCACCGTGCTCGCCAACTTGACCATTGCGCAGCGCAGAGTGCTGAAACGTTCCTCAGAGGAAGCGCAAGATGTCGCCGTCAAGATGCTCGAGCGCGTCGGCTTGACCGAGAAGGTCGACGAGTTCCCGATCCGGCTCTCAGGAGGCCAGCAGCAGCGGGTCGCCATCGCACGAGCCCTCTGCATGAACCCCGACCTGATGCTCTTCGACGAACCCACGTCGGCCCTCGACCCGGAACTCGTCGGCGAGGTCCTCGACGTCATGCGCAAGCTCGCCGAGGAGGGCATGACCATGATGGTTGTCACCCATGAGATGGGGTTCGCCAGGCAGGTTGGCGACAGAGTGACGTTCATCGACGGCGGTGTCGTCGTCGAAGAGAACACGCCGGAGGAGATCCTGATGAATCCGCAGCAAGAACGAACCCGCAAGTTCCTCGAAGCAGTCCAGCACTACTGAGTAGCGCTCTGCGCTTCTCAGTAGTGCGTTGTAGGTAAAAGGGCTTCGCTGACGCTCAGCCCATTTCGGTCATCGGTTGTGGGTTCTCGGTAGAACCCCGCGCCCTGCGGTCTCGCGGCGTTGGATGTGGCGTTCCTACCGGAAACTGACAACTGAGAACCGCGAACGAAGTGAGCTCAGCGAGCCTTGGCTCTCCTACTGATCGTCCTGGCGATGATCGTCAAGATCAGGATCAGCAGCATCAGTTCCAGAGAGCCTGCCCAGGCACGGGCGTGGGCGGCCTCGTACGGTCCGCGGGCTTCCGAGTAGATCAAGAGCGGTAGCGCCGACTGGGGCTTCCCGATCAGCTCAGGAACGATCGTGAACGCGCCGAGGGCGGTCAACAGCAACGGCGCCGTCTCGCCGGCTGCTCTCGCGACCGCGAGCATCGAACCGGTAACGAGACCGTTCGAGGCGGCCGGCAGTACGACCTTCATCACGACCTGCCATCGGCGTGCCCCAAGGCCGTAGGCGGCATTGCGGAGATCGTCTGGTACGAGCCTGATGATCTCCTCTGCCGACCGGGCGACGATCGGCAACATGAGCAAGGTCAGGGCCAACCCACCGGCAAGCGTTGAGAAACCGAGCTTGCCCTGCACGAGGATCGCGTAGATGAACAACCCTACGAAGATCGACGGCACGCCCGTCATCACGTCGGTGAAGAACCGGATCAGCGGACTCAGCTTGCTCTGTTTGTATTCGACGACGTACGTCGCCGCCCCGATGCCGAGTGGGACGGCGAGGATCGAGGCGATCGCCACCATGTACACGGTGCCCACGAGGCCTTGGAGGTACCCGCCACCTGGGCGCCGCTGAGAGAACGGCTGCACCGAACTCAGGAACTCCCCCGACATTGCGCCGGCACCGCGCCGGATCACTTCGAAGAGGATCATCGCCAGCGGAATGACCGCCAATACCACCGCGGCAATCAAGACGCCATTCACGAGCCGGTCCTTGCGCTTGCGCCTCGACGCGTTCCGACCGGTATCCCTGAGCGGTCTGGCCATCGAGACGCTCATAGGTTCTGTTCCTTCGCGAGGTGGCCGCCGGTCATCCACACGACCAGACGTGCTGCCATGTTCACGATCACTGTGATGACGAACAGCAACACACCCACGCCGATGAGTGCCTTCACGTTCTCCGGTGCCGCTTCCTGGAACGTCACTGCGATGATGCCCGCCATCGACTGGCCACCACGGAAGATCGAGTCGGAGATCCGTTGCGATCCCCCGATGAGCATGGCGACGGCGATCGTCTCACCGAGTGCCCGGCCCAGGCCGAGCATGGTGGCTCCGATGATGCCCGGCCGTGCCCTCGGCAGCACGACGTGTCGCATCATCTCCCAGCGGGTCGCTCCGAGCCCGTAGGCGGCCGAGATCTCTGGTTCCGGCGTGTTCGCCATCACCTCTCTGGTCACGGCCATGATGATCGGCAGAACCATGAACGCCAGGACGACACCCGCAGCGAAGTAGTTGTAGGTCACGACAGGACCACCAAGAAAGGGGATGAAAGAGCCCAGCGTGCCGGCAACGAAGTCCATGATGGGCCGCAAGACGCTCGGAACGAAGAACAGCAAGCCCCACAGTCCGAAGACGACGCTCGGCACCGCAGCCAGCATCTCGATCGTGTAGGTGAGCGGTCCCGCCACCCTCTTTGGCGCGGCCTGAGTGATGTAGAGCGCCACCGCGACCGCCAGCGGCACGGCAATGATCAACGCAATCACCGATGTGACGAGCGTTCCGACGATGAACGAAAGCGCCCCATACTGTCCCGTGATCTCCGTTCGCGATGTTCCCGGATCCCAGACGGAACTCGTGACGAACGACCAGCCCTCGTGCCGGAAGACCGGCCACGCCTGGATGGTTGTCGAGATCAACATCGCAGCAAGAATGAGCAAGACACTGGCGCCCGCAAGTCCGAGGATCAGGCGAAACGTCGTATCGGCACGGAGCCGTCCCCGCCTGCGTCCCGACAGGCTGTCTGCTACTGCCACGCCCCTTCCTTTCACTCCGGAGGGGTCCCGGATGCCCGGGATCCCTCCGGGCTGTCAACCCTCGATCCGATCAGCCCTCCGAGTTGATCAGGTCGACCTTCGCCAGCGCCTTCTCCTGCAATGAGTCGGGCAGTGGCGAGTAAAGCAGCTCACGAGCGAGGTCGTCGCCGTTCTGGAGGTCCCAGGTGATCCAGGCCTTCAGCGCGTCGGCCTTCGCCTGGTCGTAGCCGCACTTCCACGCGAGCAACCAGGTCGCACCGGCGATTGGGTACCCCTCGCCGCCGACATTCAGGATGTTGAACCGAAGGTCGTCAGGGATGGTGATGCCATCGGCAGCTGCAGCGGTCGACTCGAGCGTGGGCTCGATTGCATTGCCGTCGTCATTGACCATCTTGGCGACGGGGATGTCGTTCTCCATCGCGTAGGACAGTTCGATGTAGCCGACCGCACCCGGGTTCTGCTGAATCTGGGCGGTCACACCGTCGTTCTTCTCACCGCCGACAGAGTTCGGAGCGGGCCACTCGACTTCCTTGCCCGCGCCGGGACCGTTCTTCCATGCATCCGAGACACTGCTCAGATACGTCGTGAAGATGCTCGTGGTTCCGGAGCCATCGGAACGGTGCGCCACGATGATGTCCTCATCAGGCATCGTCACATCCGGGTTCAACTCGGCGATTGCCGAGTCGTTCCACTTGGTGATGCTGCCGAGCATGATGTCGGCCAGCACCGGACCCGACAGGGTCAGCGAATCGAGTCCCTCGACGTTGTAGGCAACGGCAACCGCGCCGAACACCGTCGGGATGTGAATCGGATCACACCCGCGGGCACCCTGAGCGTCGGCGATCTCGTCGTCCTTCAGAAACGCGTCAGACGCTCCGAAATCGGTCTGCTGTCCGATGAACTGCTCGACCCCACCACCAGAACCGATCGACTGGTAGTTGATCTCCACACCGGGTTCCACACCCCTGTACTCGCCAATCCACTCTTGGTAGATCGGGGCCGGAAACGACGCGCCCGCTCCGAGCAAGTCGGCCTGCATCGATCCTGTTGTGCCCGTCGAACCAGTTGTCGTTGTTGATCCGCCGCACGCTGCGGCTACCAACGCCAAAGCAATCATCAGAGGTATCAGCCTGAGCGGCTTCATTTCATCCTTCCTTGTTCTCAGCCCGGGCCTTCGACGGCCCGGTCCATCAGAACCATACGAAGGCCACGTGACCCCCACTTTGCTGGAACGTGAACGACAGGTGAATGTAGGGCGGGCCCTGCCCGCCCTACATTCACCGTTTTGAGTCTTCAGTTTTCGGTTATCGGTAGGAACGTGCGCTGCCCGCCGTCTTGAGTTATCAGTTTCCGGTTGTCGGTAGGAACGTGCGCTGCGCGCCGTCTTGAGTTATCAGTTCTCGGTTATCGGTGAGAACGCAACCCTGGACACGGCGAGACCGCAGGGCGCGCGATCCCTACCGAGAACCCACAACCGAAAACGAGCTGAGCGCCAGCGAAGCTCTCTTACCGAGAACCCAAGACCCACAACCGAAAGCGGTCTGAGGCCGGCTCGCTCGCCTCAAACCCTGGGAATCCAGAAACGGAAGGTGGAGCCGAGCCCCAGCTCGCTTTCCACCTCGACCCCTCCCCCGTGGCGTTCTGCGACATGCTTGACGATGGCGAGTCCCAGCCCCGTCCCCCCCGACCGTCGCGATCGTGCAGTGTCGACACGGTAGAAGCGCTCGAAGACCCGCGGGAGGTCTCGTGCAGGGATCCCACTTCCCTGGTCGGCAACGGTCACGAGTGCACGGTCGTCATCCATCGACACAGCAACACGTACCGTCGAACCTGCCTCGGAGTAGACCCTCGCATTCTCCATCAGGTTCCCCACCGCGAGAGCAATCTCCCTTGCGTTTGCACGCACCTTCACCTCGACGAGCGAGGACTCCAGACCGATGCCCGACTCGTCGAACGCCGCTCGCCGGTCCTTGAACTCTGTCTCGACGATGGGCACCAACGAAACGACCTCCATTGCTGGACGGTCCGCTTCCAACCTCGAAAGGTCGAGCAGATCGGAGACGAGCGCAGCGAGTCGAAGCGCCTCGTCGTGGAGTCGCTCTGCGAAGGTCGCTGCAGTCTCCGGTTCGTCGGGTAGCGCGCTCTGGATGGTTTCGGCCGCGGCGATCAGCGCTGCGACCGGCGTCTTCAGTTCGTGCGACGCGTCCGCGACGAAGTCCTTCATGATCTCCGCCGCCTGCCGGTTTGCGGTCACGTCATGCAGTACAACCAACGCTCGCCGCTCATCCATCGGCTTCACCGTTGCGTGCAGCCATCTCGATGGACGACCGTGCTCGAACACCTCGGTAGCGAGTGCTGCTCCAGACGAAATGTGGCGTGACAATCGACGGATGGACGCCGGAGCGCGAGTCATGTTGGAGGAGCCTTCGATCTCCAGCATGCGTAGTGCCGCATCGTTCACGAGCAACACGTTCCCTACGGTGTCGACGATCACTACTCCTTCACCGAGGGTCGCCAGGACGGCATCACGGTCGCGTTCGGACGCAACCCTCTTCCCCTGTGTGGCCTCGGTGGTCTTGACAAGCGCTCCAATCGCCGATGAGAGCCGATCGAGATCACTGCCTGCGTGTCGCACCACGGTCCCGCCGTGAGCCGACACGGCACGCTCGGCCCGTTCGCGCATCGCTCGAACCGCACGAAGTTCTCGGCGGCGGGGGAGCAGCAGCGTGAGAGTGACGGCGACGACGGCCGTGACGACCCCAACCCACGGGCGCAGGACACCGAGACTGGAGAGGCCGGCAGCGACGACGCCGATCACCAATGTGACGGCGAGCTGCGAGGCGAGTGCCCGACTAGACATCAGCGAGCTTGTAGCCGAAGCCGCGAACCGTCAGGATCAGCTCGGGCCTGTGAGGACTTTTCTCGATCTTTGCCCGCAACCTGCGGATGTGCACGTCGAGGGTCTTCGAATCCCCGTAGAACTCCGGTCCCCACACGGTTTCCAGAAGGGCGCTGCGAGTCACCAATCTTCCCCGCTCGACCAGGAGCAGTTCCAGCAATGCGAACTCCTTCGGCCGCAGTTCCACTTCCCGGCCTTCCAACCGGACTTCGTGGCGAACTCGGTCGAGGGTCAGGGGCCCGGCGGTCAGCACCTCGTCCTCCTTCGCGGAAACGGGCCGACGGAGGTTCGCTCGCACGCGGGCGATCAACTCCCGCATCGAGAACGGCTTCGTGACGTAGTCGTCAGCGCCAACCTCGAGACCGGCAACGATGTCGGCCTCCGAGTCCTTGGCGGTCAGCATGATCACCGGCACGTCAGACGTCGCTCTGATGTGACGGCAGACGTCCATTCCCGGCATGCCGGGCAACATCAGATCCAGAAGCACCATGTCGTGACGGCGAGCCCTGAACAGCTCCAATCCCTGAGCGCCGTCCAGTGCGACATCGACCTCGAACCCTTCCCGCTCGAGATGGAACCGGACAGACGCCGCCAGCGTCGACTCGTCTTCGACGACCAGGACCCTGTCAGTGGTCATCGAACTGCGAGAACTCCACGAGCTCCCCGGTAAGCAGGAAGGCGACTTGCTCACCGATGTCGACGGCCTGGTCACCAACACGCTCGAGTGCCCGCGCGACCATGACCATCCTCACCCCCCACTGCAGACCCTGATCACCGAAATCGCAGGCGAGTACTCGCTCATAGATCTCACCGTTCAGCCGATCCACGGGATCGTCCAGGTGAGGAAGTGTCTGCGCGAGCTCGACATCGCGCTGGAGGAAGGCTTCGAGCGCCGTTCGGATCATTGGACGAACCAGGTCGCCCATCTCCTGAATGATCTCGAGCACACCTTCGGTCATCGGCAAGTGGATCACCGATCGGGTCACCTTTGCGATGTTGACCGCCTGATCACCCATACGCTCCAACGTGACCACCATGTGCAGCAAGGCGACGAGCAGGCGAAGGTCACCTGCGACCGGTTGCTGCTCCGCGGATACAACGAGCCACTGCTTGTGGGCATCGAGGTACATCCGATCCAGCTCGAGGTCCCCGATGATGACCGCCTCCGCATCGTCGAGATTGGCTTTCACGAGTGCATCCACCGCACGGCCAACCTGGATCTCCGCGCTGCGCCCCATCTCGATGACCAGGTGTTCGAGGTCGTCGAGTTGCTCGTGGAATCGTCGTCGTGTCCCAGTCATCCGAATCGTCCCGTGATGTAGTCCTCGGTTTCCTTCCGACTCGGGTTCGTGAAGATCTTGTCGGTCGAGTCAAACTCTACGAGCACACCTGTCCTCGCGCCATCCTCCCGAACGGCGACGTTGAAGAACGCTGCCCGATCACTCACCCTCGCTGCCTGCTGCATGTTGTGGGTGACGATCACGATCGAGTAGTCCTTCTTGAGGTCGAACATGAGTTCTTCGATCCGCTGTGTCGCGATCGGATCCAGCGCGGAGGCCGGCTCGTCCATCAGGATGACATCCGGTTTGGTCGCAATCGCCCGAGCGATACAGAGGCGTTGTTGTTGCCCACCGGAGAGTGCCATGGCGGACTGGTCGAGCTTGTCGCGGACCTCATCCCACAGCGCTGCCCGTTGAAGCGAATCCTCCACGATGTCATCCAGATCGGTGTTCGTTCCCGCGAGCTTCGGTCCGAACGTGACGTTGTCGTAGATCGACTTGGGGAACGGGTTCGGCTTCTGGAACACCATGCCGATTCGCCTGCGCACCTCGACAGGGTCGACATCTGCCCCGTAGAGGTCCTGGCCGTGATACAAGACCTGCCCTTCGACCCGGGCTCCCGGGATGAGATCGTTCATTCGGTTGAGGGTTCGCAACACGGTCGATTTGCCGCATCCGGACGGACCGATGAATGCGGTGATCTCGTTGGTGCGAACCTGGAGAGAGATGTCGCGAACGGCAGGGAAGTCCCCGTAGAACACGTGGAGCTCCTTCATGTCGAAGACGACGACTTCGGTCGTTTCGAATTCGCTCAACCTCTCTGCTCCTTGACCAGGCGACGCACGTTAGGAACGTTACATGGCCGGAACATCGCCGCGAGGTGAACGACGAGTGAACGTGTCAGGTGGCCAGCACCGCTGCCGCAAGCCGCGGGGTGAGTAACCACCGAAGCTCGCCTGTTCCAAGGTGGACCGAACTCCAGGTGTCCGCGGGGAGGTCGATCCTGACGACGGCCCCCGTCGCGAACGGGTGATGACCTCCGCCCACCAACTCCGACAGCAGGGTCGACCATGTCGGTTCATGACCAACGATCATCAGCCGTGTGGTCATATCCGACTCGGCGAACACCTCGTCCATCACCGTCTCCAGGCGAGTGTTGTACAACTCGTCGGTTGCTCTGATCGGACAGGCCCAACCACCCTCCTCGGCAGCGAGTTCGACGGTAGTCCTCGCTCTGACGGCACTCGACGTGATCACCGATTCCGGAACCTCACTCGCCCGAGCGAGAATCTTGCCCATCACCATGGCCGACTCCGTGCCTGTGGCGTTCAGCGGGCGCTCGTGATCGTGATCGAATCGGGCCTTCCAATCGGACTTGGCGTGGCGCATCAATAGGAGGGTCTTCACGGTGCCAGGGTACCGTTTCGTCTACGAATCGGTATATTCGGTCACAGGTGTGACCGATACAGGGAATCAGATGGCAACCGAAGCCGCACGTTCGATACGCAACCTCGACGATCCGTCGTTGTACTTCAATCGCGAGCTGAGCTGGCTCGCGTTCAACGAACGGGTCCTCGAAGAGGCGCTCGACACGAAAAGCCCGCTCCTGGAACGCGTCAAGTTCCTGTCGATCTTCGGGTCCAACCTGGACGAGTTCTTCATGATCCGTGTGTCGGGATTGCGCCGTCAGCTCGAGTCTGGAGTCCTCGAAGCACCTCCGGACGGGATGACCCCGTCTGAGCAGCTCTCTGAGATTCGCAAGTCGCTGGTGCCTCAGCTCGATGCGATGATGTCCTGCTACCGCGACGACCTGCTTGCCGAGCTGAACGATGCCGGCATCGCGGTGGTCTCCTACAGTGATCTCAAGGGCAAGCAGCGCAAGCTTCTTCGCCGCCACTTCAAACGACAGATCTTCCCTGCCCTCACACCTCTTGCCTTCGATCCAGGGAGACCGTTCCCCCACATCGCCAACCTCAGCATGAACCTTGCCGTGCTCGTCAACGACCCTGAGCGCGGTGAGCTGTTCGCGCGTCTCAAGGTGCCGGCTGTGTTCCCTCGTCTTCTCAGAGTTCCGAGCGAGGAGTCGGCCGACAGCTACGAAACCCTCGGACTGGTCGAGTCGACCAACGCATTCGTGTGGATAGAGGAGGTAGTTGCAGCCAACCTCGATCTGCTGTTCCCGGGCGTGGACGTCGTGGCCGCATACCCCTTCCGGCTCACTCGTGACGCCGACGTCGAGATCGAAGAAGACGAGGCAGCCGATCTCTCGGCGGCTGTCGAAAGGGGTGTCGGGCTCCGACCATTCGGCTCGGCCGTTCGTCTGGAGATCGACCAAGCAATGCCGGAGTGGGTCAGGGCGATGCTCATCAAGAACCTCGGCCTCGCGCCGTACCAGGTGTTCGACTTCGACGGTCCTCTCGGCCTTGCGGACCTCACCGAGTTGATGGCGATCGACAGGTCCGACCTGAAGGACGAACCGTTCAAGCCGTCGGTTCCCCCGGCGCTCGTCGGCACGGACAACATCTTCGGCGCCATCAGACAGCAGAACATCATCCTCTACCACCCCTACGACTCGTTTGTGCCCGTCGTCGATTTCCTCCGCCAGGCAGCAAATGATCCGAAGGTGCTGGCCATCAAGCAGACCCTGTACCGGGTCGGCGCCAACTCGCCGATCGTCGACGCGCTCCTCGAGGCTCGTCAGAACGGCCGCCAGGTCAGCGTCCTCGTCGAACTCAAGGCACGTTTCGACGAGGAGAACAACCTCGGGTGGGCGAGAGCACTCGAGAAGGCGGGCGTGCACGTCGTTTACGGGCTGGTCGGGTTGAAGACGCACGCGAAGATGACCATGGTGGTACGCAGGGAGTCGTCCGAACTGCGCCGCTACGTGCACCTGGGTACCGGCAACTACAACCCCGTCACCGCACGCATCTACACGGATCTGGGACTGTTCACGGTCGATGAGGATATCGCGGAGGATGTCTCTGCGCTCTTCAACGTCCTGACCGGGTACGCGCACCAGACGTCCTATCGCAAGCTGCTCGTCGCTCCGACCGCCATGCGATCCGAACTCCTGTCGAAGATCCAACGAGAGACGGCACGCCATCGCACGCACGGTGACGGATACCTCGCGTTCAAGGCAAACGCGCTCGTGGACAAGCAGATGATCCAAGCGCTCTATCGGGCGTCCCAGGCAGGAGTGAAGATCGACCTCCAGATCAGAGGGATCTGTTCACTGCGCCCTGGAATCCCGGGGGTCAGCGACACCATCACCGTTACCTCGGTGGTCGGACGATTCCTCGAACACACGCGCATGCTCTACTTCCACAACGGTGGTGATGACGAGCTGTACGTCGGAAGCGCCGATCTGATGCCACGCAACCTCGACCGCCGAGTCGAGCTGCTGTTTCCGGTTGAAGGATCGGATCTCGCGCTTCTTCGCGACGGTGCACTCAACGTCCATCTCAAGGACACGGCGAGGGCCCGCCTGCTCAACGGGGATGGCGCATACGAGCGTCTCGACCGGTCAGGATTGGACAGCCAGAAGTGGATGCTCGACAACTGGGGGTTCAGGGGAAGCGATGCAGAGGTGACCCAGCTTCATCCGCCGACGGCCTGATCGAGCAGTTCCACATCGACCCCGTAGCTGAGTCGCAAAGGTGCTGCTCCAACAGGTACCCACTCGACCAGATCGACCTCCCTGGTGGGTTCGCGGTTCTCGATGTCGCCCGAGAGGACGCGCATCGTCCAGAAGCGAACCACCTTCCGGTCGCCGCCCTCCACCCGGTACTCGACCTCTCTCAGGAACTCCAAGAACTCACACGTGAGGCCCGTCTCCTCCTCGACTTCTCGAAGTGCTGCATCTTCGAACGTCTCACCCTCGTCGAGTTTGCCTTTCGGGAAGCTCCAGTCGTCGTACTTGGGCCGGTGCACGATCACTACCTTCCCATCTTCGAGGATCACACCCCCCGCGGCACGGATCACATCCACTGGCGCAGCTTCTTCCGGTCCAAACGATCGAACGTATCACGCCACTGATCGAGCGCCTCGTTGCGCCGTGCCCACTCGAGACCCGCCAGTTCGCCGAGCTCAGCTGCGTGCTGAGAGGGAAGGCTGGGTGCGACGCGCATGAGAATCCCATGGGCGATCGTTGCGTCGCGGTACTCGCCCAACAGATCCTGCAATCGCTCGGCCTTGGCGGCGAACCGATGTGCACGTTTCCCTGCGACAGGCGCCACCAGCTCGGCCCCGTACCGAACCCTCTTGGTGAGAATGCGTATCCGATGAAGCGTCGGAGGATCAGGCTCCGGTCTCCGTGCAAGCTCGGCCAGCCGCACCCAGCGCAGCCGCACGAGTGGTCCCATGATCTCGAGCGGAGGCTTCTCCCCGTCGTCAACAACCCGTGGGTTGTAGGCCCACGTCACCAGTTCGAGGGTGAGACCAGCGAACTCATCGGACTCGAGGTAGCGAGCGAGGTCATCCCACTCTGCGTTCCGCCGTCGCGACCATTCGAGTCGGAGTGCTTCGGCCGCCTCGGCGTCACTGGTCAGTCGAAGCTCGAAGACGTCGCGATCTCGTACCGTGCCGAGGAGCCGGCCCAACTCCTGTAGCTCCCTGCGCAAAGGTTTCTCCTTGCGCAGCAACGGGCCGAACGTCTGAAGGTTCGAACGGAGCCGTCGTGTGGCAACACGAGCCTGGTGTACCGCGTGGTGATCTGGATGAGGGAGATGGGTGAACAGGTGATCGACCGACGTAGCGACGGAATGGGCAAGAAGGTCGCCAACCGTCGGGGCGTCAGGCAGGTCCGGGACGGCGACCTCCGGCCACTCCATCGCTCTTTCCTTCCGGTGATACCGACAACCCATGGAACAGGAACTCATTCATCGCGCCCACGGCCTCTTCCATGCGATCGGCAGGGCGCGGCTGGGTAATGAGGAATCTCGCGCCGGACATGATCAGATCCTGAAGAAAGCGGCCCACGAGATCCACCGGCATGGAGCGAAGTTCATCGGCGCCTACCCCGGCCTCGTAGATGCGCCCGAATGCTTCCATGAACTCGGAGTGGGCGTCTCGCACCCGAAGCTGTGCTGTCCGTGACAACTTGGGAATGTCCCTATGGAGGATCACCCCGAGGGTCGGGTCCGTAGCGACAAACCGAATCATGCCGGTTGCCAGGCTCGCCAGCTGGCCTGTGTACGGCGCCGCGGGATCGACCGACTCGACGAGGCGGTGGAGAAGCTTCGGGAGTTCGCTCTCAACGAGTGAAACCACGAGATCCTCTTTGTCCGTGAAGTACTCGTACAGAGTGGTTCGACCGATCCCGACCACTGCGGCGATGTCACCGAGTGAGGTGTTCTGATATCCCAGATCGTGAAACAACCGCTGTGCAGCTTCAAGGATCTGCGCCCTGGTCAACTCCTTGTGTTCGGCGATGCTCCCTGCACGTATCCGCGGCACGCTGGCCCTTCTCTCTCGTTCAAGCCCATGTTATCGACACGCCGTGGCTGTCCGACCCGACCGACGAGGGGGTACCATCGGGAGCGGCATGCCTGCAACCATCATTCTCGGGACCCAGTGGGGCGACGAAGGAAAGGGTAAGGTCACCGATCACTTCGCTGAGACGGCCGACCTCGTCGTTCGCTATCAGGGGGGCAACAACGCCGGGCACACGGTCGTTGTTGGCAAGGAACGTTTCGCCTTGTCGCTCGTCCCTTCAGGGGTGATGAACCCGAATTGCACGCCGGTGATCGCGTCGGGTTGCGTCGTGGACCCGGGAGTGCTCCTCGATGAGATAGACATGCTCGCCTCCCGAGGCGTCGATCCCTCCCGACTTCGTCTCTCGTCGAATGCACACCTCATCATGCCGTACCACCGAAAGCTCGATGCGGTGAAGGAGCGGTATCTCGGACGGCAGAAGATCGGGACGACCAAGCGCGGTATCGGCCCTGCGTATGCGGACAAGTACTCCCGCCAGGGCATCCGCGTCCAGGACTTGTTCGATACCAAGATCTTCGTCGACAAGCTGGAGACAACGCTCGCCGAGAAGAACAAGATTCTCACCAGGGTCTACAACCAGCTCCCCATGGATGCACGGGAGATCGTGCGCCAGTACGAGGAGTTCGCGGAACGACTACGGCCCTACGTGGACGACACGTCGCTGCTCGTCGCATCGGCCATCGCAGATGGCAAGCACGTGCTGTTCGAGGGTGCCCAGGGCACCCTTCTCGACATCGACCATGGAACATACCCGTTCGTCACATCTTCAAACCCGACGGCAGGTGGGGCCCTCACCGGAACGGGCATCGGCCCGAAAGCGATCGATCAGGTGATCGGCGTGGCCAAGGCGTACATCTCACGCGTCGGAACCGGCCCGTTTCCAACCGAACTCGACGACGAAGCCGGCGAAACGATGGTGCGCGTCGGCGGCGAGTACGGAACCGTCACGGGCAGGCGTCGCCGGTGCGGCTGGCTGGATCTCGTCGCGCTCCGCTACTCGGCGAGAGTGAACTCGCTCACCGACCTGTTCGTAACCAAACTCGACGTTCTCTCCGAGTTCGAAACGCTGAACATCGCAACCGCCTACAGCTCGCTCGGCTCGCACTACACGGAGTTCCCCCGCCAGCAGCGTGTCCTCTACAACTGCACGCCGGTGCTGCATGAGCTGCCTGGCTGGAGAACGGACATCTCGGCGGTTCGAGACGCCGCAGATCTGCCCAAGGAAGCACTCGCCTACCTCCAGTTCATCGAGGAGGCGGTCGGAGTGCCGATCCATTGGGTATCCGTCGGGCCCGAACGAAGCCAGGTGATCGACCTCAGGCCGACAGCAGCATCCTGACAGCCAGCGCGAGGATGACAACTGCTCCGGTTACCCCCGTCCCAATCCTCGTGCGATCAGACATCCTGTGCCCAAGGACCGCACCCCCGGCCGCGAGTGCCGTCTGCCACGAGAGCGACGCGAGGAACGCACCCACCACGAACCATCCGGCGGCGCCGGACGCGATGCCACCCGTCGACCCGACGAGCAGGGCGGCGAAGTAGGTGAGCGTGACCGGGTTCATCAACGTGAGTGAGAGGAATCCCGCAGTCGCCCTGAGGTGCGTCGACGGCCCTTCGGCGGAGTTCGACGAGGATCGAAAAGCGGACGCCCCGGTGATGATGGCGATGACGATGAGCACGAGACCGCCGGTGAGCCGGAGCGGATGCTCATAGGGCGTCAGGGAAGCTGCCGCCGCAGCACCTGCAATAGCTGCAATCGTCGCGTAGATCAGGTCGGCCAGTGCCGCCCCTAAACCGGCGAACAATGCTCTCGAGAACCCGGACCTGGTTCCGATTCCGATGATCAACACGGCGATCGGACCGACAGGGATCGCTATCCCATACCCTGCGACGATGCCCTCGAGGAAGGCGCTCACAGCTTGCTCCCGAGTGTCCTCGCGAGGTTGCCCTTCTCGTCGACCTCGATGTCGACGAGATCGAGCCATCCGGTGATCGTCTGCAGCTCGCCGGCCAAGGCGAACGCGACAGCCCCCGCGTCGTGCCCGTCTTCAATGTGGGAAGCCTTCACGGAGAGCACCCCACGCTTGCGATCTGCCTTCAGATCGACCCGACCCACCAACTCACCGTCGAAAAGGAACGGCAGCACGTAGTACCCGTAGAGGCGCTTGTCCGCCGGGACGTAGATCTCGATCCGGTACTCGAACCCGAAGAGGCGCTCGACCCTTGGTCGAAACCAGATGAGCGGATCGAACGGGCTCAGCAGCGAAGCTCCTCGGTGATGGTGGGGCATGGCGGCCGACGGATGAAGGTATGCGTCTTCTTGCCATCTCTCCACCTCGACTCGTTCGAGAGCGCCGGCACGCACGAGATCCTCCACCAGTGGTCTCGCTACCTGGACTCGAATCCGGTAATAGTCGGCCAGATCGGCAAGTGTCGCAACACCGAGCGACTTGGCTGCCCGCATCAGCAGTCTGCTCCGCGCCGGTCGCTCATCCACCCCGTCGGCCTCCAACACTGCTCGTCCGTGTACACGTTCCGGAATGTCATATGCCTTCGAGAAATTCACCCGGTCGGCCGCGGCGAGCTCACCTTTGAAGAACAACCACTCGAGCGCATGTTTCTCGTCGGTCCATCCCCACCACGGATCGGACCGCTTCGTGGTCGCGTTCAACTCGGACAGCGTCAGAGGCCCGCGTTGCCGAACCTCCTCCCGGAGTGCCTCGATGAATCCCGGCTTGTTCTCGATCAGCCGTTCGATCGAACGCCACGGCTTCCCACCGCGCATCCGATGCGCCATCAGCGGCCGGTCGTCGATCGGCATCACCGATGCTGCATGGCCCCAGTACTCGAACATCTCGCGACTGCCCCACAGCCAGCGATCGAGAGCCTCCTGGTCGTAGGGCCCGAGCCGGCTGAAGAACGGCATGTAGTGGGCGCGAGCGAGCACGTTGACCGAATCGAGTTGAACCACTCCGATGTGGCCGAGAACGCGGCGGAAGTGCCTCACGTCGATGCGTCCGACCGGTCTCGAGCGAGTCAGTCCCTGGGCTGCGAGCGCGATTCGCCGTGCCTGATCGATCGAGAAGCGACGCATTGCGCCATTCTGGTCGAGATCGTCCGGCGACCCTGCGAACATGGGGGCGTGATTCCTCGTTACACGCTCCCGGAGATGGGCCGACTCTGGTCCGACGAGCACAAGCTCGTGGTTTGGCAGGAGGTCGAGGCGCTCGTCGCCGAGGCGTGGGAGGCAGACGGTACCGCCCCTGAGGGGACCGGTGAAGCAGTCCGCTCCGCACCTCCGGTCGAACCCGACGAGTGGAAAGAACGAGAGCGGACCACGCATCACGACGTGGCGGCGTTCGTGGATCTTCTTGCGGTGTCATCCGGTTCGGCAGGCCCATGGGTTCACTACGGGCTCACATCGTCGGATGTCACCGACACTGCGCAAGCGGCCATCCTGAAGGAGGCCGTGAACCTGCTCATCACTGCTGTCGATGACCTGTTCCGGGTCGTGCGGCGGAGGGCACTCGAGGAGCGCGACACGGTCATGGTGGGTCGCACGCACGGTATGTGGGCAGAGCCGACGACCTTCGGACTGAAGCTCGCGACGTGGGCGTTCGAGATTGCGCGAGCCCGGGAACGGCTTATACACGCACGAGACACTGTCGCTGTCGGAAAGGTGAGCGGCGCGGTCGGCACCTATTCGCAAGCGCCGCCGGCGGTGGAGGCGCACGTCTGCGATCGGCTCGGACTCGGGATCGAACCGGCGTCGTCCCAGGTCACACACCGAGATCGACACGCTGAGCTGGTTGCATCGATCGCGCTGACTGGCTCATCGATCGAGCGTTTCGCCACAGAGATCCGCCACCTCCAGCGAAGTGAGCTCCGAGAGGTCCAGGAGGCATTCGCGGAAGGACAGAAGGGTTCCTCTGCCATGCCCCACAAGCGAAATCCGATCCTGTCCGAACGGATGGTGGGCATGGCCAGAGTGCTCCAGGGCTACTCCGTCACCGCCATGCAAGATGTGGCCCTGTGGCACGAGCGCGACATCAGCCACTCGTCGGCCGAGCGCATCATTCTGCCTGACGCCACCTCCTTGCTTCACTATATGCTCGTCACCTTCGCCCGTATCGTGGACAGGTTGGTCATTCACCGCGATCGCATGCGAGAGAATCTCGACGCCACGCGCGGGCTCGTCTTCAGCCAGACCGTCCTGCTTGCGCTTGTCGACGCCGGTCTCTCACGAGACGATGCCTACAGAATCGTTCAACGATGCGCGGCGAGCGCATGGGATGAGCAACGAGATCTGTTCGACGTGCTCACGGAAGATCCGGACATGCCGCTGGATCTCCCGAGACTGGGGGAATGCTTCCGACCGAAGCTCTCCAACGCACGTGTGGTGTTCGACCGGCTCGAGGCCCTGACCGCCTGACGTCAACCTTGGCCGGCAAACGCGTGGCACGCACTGCACACGTCCGTCGCGCGCACCTGATTGAGATATGCGATGTCCGCTGCACCGTCTGTGGTGTGAGACTCGTGACAGCTCACACACGTTGCGGCGTTCGGGGTGAGTTCTTGCCACTTGGGTAGAAGCTCATGGAAGTGATTGTCGAACCCCCGGGCGTCGAAGACGTCCTCGTGACACTTGGTGCACTGCACGTCGGTCACCGGTCTCGTTTGCGGAGCAGGCTGCGTGTAGTGGCCGGTCAGATAGTGCGTCAGGTCCCTCGCACCCAACGTCAGTGCGGAGACTCGTCCGCCGAGGCCTCGCCCGGAGTGGCAATCGATACAGCGAACGCCCTTCGTCGTGTGGAAGGACGCCAGGTCGACGGGGCCGGCGGCAATGCTCCGACCGACGTAGGTGGATTCCGGTTCCGAGTGGCACGAGGCACAGAACGAGTCTCGGTTCTCCAGGTGGGCGGCCTCGACCCCGCTCCCGATCGCGAGCACCAGCCCGACCAGAACAACCATGCCGCCGAGCAGCAGCCATCTCCTTGGGGACCTTTCGCGTTTCATGGCGTAGAGCAGCCTACAACTCTCGCGACGGCACCGTTCAC
>Ga0307417_10000226_pt1 | contig 24098 bp, 17 predicted proteins | sample SalMarWE160210MG_2_FD_202514 | JGI IMG/M metagenome (GOLD analysis project Ga0307417, IMG submission 202514) | Salt marsh sediment microbial communities from the Plum Island Ecosystem LTER, Massachusetts, United States - WE1602-10 | ecosystem: Environmental > Aquatic > Marine > Intertidal zone... | reverse complement strand
GACAGTGGGCGGCGCGGTGGCGGGCGGCTACACCGGCAACCAGATCCAGAAGAACGTACAGGACAACGACGTGCAGACCAAACAGGTCACGCACTGCGAAACGGTCTATGACACCCACAAGAAGATCACCGGATACAAGGTCACCTACAAACTGGGCGACAAGCAAGACACGGTGAGGATGAACCGCGATCCGGGCAAACGGATCCCGATGAAGGACGGCAAGCTGGTTCTGAGCTAGTCCTGACTGAGGCCGGGAACAGGCCGCGTTCGGCAAACGCCTGAAGCGGCCACGCCATTCCCTGAGTAGGGATTCCGGCTGGGGTGGCAGGCGTGGCCGTCATGGCTCACGCCAGCAGATTGCATCATTGCCGAAGCCGGCAAACCCGGCGTGAGTGGCAAACCGCACCACTCACACCATGGCAGCCCGCATGGTCAGTCCAAGTCCAGGTAGCCGAGGATACCCTTGGCTGCTTCGCGGCCTTCCCAGACCGCGGTCACCACCAGATCGGAGCCGCGCACCATGTCGCCGCCGGCGAAGACCTTCTCGTTGGCGGTCTGGTAGGTATGCTTGTGGCCCTTGGCGATGACCCGACCGCGGTCGTCGGTGGCGATACCGAACTCGGCGAACCAGGGCTGCGGGTTGGGGCGGAATCCGAACGCGATCAGGACGCGATCGCAAGGCACGATCTCCTCGGAGCCCTCGACCACCACCGGCGAGCGGCGGCCACGCGCATCGGGCTCGCCCAGGGTGGTGGTGACCAGCTTGATGCCTTCGACCTTGCCGTTGCCCACCACTTCCACCGGCTGGCGGTTCCACAGGAACTGCACGCCTTCTTCCTTGGCGTTGGTCACCTCGCGCTTGGAACCGGGCATGTTGGCTTCGTCGCGGCGGTAGGCGCAGGTCACCGAGGCGGCGCCCTGACGGATGGAGGTGCGGTTGCAGTCCATGGCGGTATCACCGCCGCCCAGCACCACCACACGCTGGTCCTTCATGTCGATGAACTCGTCCTGCTGCATGCCCAGGCAGTGCTTGACGTTGGAGATCAGGAACGGCAGGGCCGGCATGACGCCGGGCAGATCCTCGCCGGGGATGCCGGCCTGCATGAAGGTGTAGGTGCCCATGCCGAGGAAGACGGCGTCGTACTCATTGACCAGATCGGCGAACTGCACATCCTTGCCGACCTCCAAGCCGAGCCTGAATTCGATCCCCATCTCCTTGAAGATTTCCCGGCGCCGCACCATGACGCTCTTTTCCATCTTGAACTCGGGGATACCGAAGGTGAGCAAGCCGCCGATCTCTTCGTAACGGTCGTAGACCACCGGCAGAACGCCATTGCGCACCAGCACGTCGGCACAGGCCAGGCCGGCCGGGCCGGCGCCGACGATGGCGACCCGCTTGCCGGTCGGCACGACCTTGCTCATGTCCGGGCGCCAGCCTTGGGCAAAGGCGGTTTCGGAGATGTAGCGCTCGACCTGACCGATGGTGACCGCGCCGTAATCGCACTGGTTCAGGGTGCAGGCACCCTCGCACAGCCGGTCCTGAGGGCAGACCCGGCCGCAGACCTCGGGCAGACTGTTGGTCTGGTGCGAAAGTTCGGCGGCATCGAACAGACGGCCTTCCTCGACCAGCTTGAGCCAGTTGGGGATGTAGTTGTGCACCGGGCACTTCCACTCGCAGTACGGATTGCCGCAGGCCAGGCAACGGTCGGCTTGTTCTCGGGACTGATCTTCGCCCATCTCGGCGTAGATCTCCTTGAACTCGACCTTGCGCACCTCGGCCGGCGTCTTGCTGCCATCGCGGCGGGCGATCTTTACAAACTGGAAGATGTCGGACATGGCATTAATCCTTCAACAGGCTGTCCAGGCTCAGGGCCTTGGATTTCACCAGCCAGAACTTGTTCACCACGTCGCGGAAGTTCTCCAGCATCCAGGACGCGCGGGCCGAGCCGGTGTAAAGCAGATGCTTTTCCAGCTTCTCGCGCAGGAAGGCACGGTGCTCGCTGGTCTTCTCGTCGTTGATGCGGTTGATGTCGATCAGCTCGTTGTTGTAACGGTCGGCGAAATGGTTGGTCTCGTCGTAGACCATGGCAAAACCGCCGGTCATGCCGGCACCGAAGTTGAGGCCGGTATCGCCCAGCACGATGATGCTGCCGCCGGTCATGTATTCACTGCAGTGGTCGCCTACCCCCTCCACGACGGCCGATGCACCGGAGTTGCGCACGCCGAAACGCTCGCCGGCGATACCCGCGGCGAACAGCTCGCCGCCGGTGGCGCCGTACAGGCAGGTATTGCCGAGCGCGGTGGTCTTGTGCGATTCGAAGACCGAGCCCTTGGGCGGATAGATGATCAACCTGCCGCCGGCCATGCCCTTGCCGACATAGTCGTTGGCGTCGCCTTCGATCTCCAGGGTCAGCCCCTTGTGGTTCCAGACCCCGAAGCTCTGGCCGGCCGAACCGTTCAGCTTGATGTGCAGGCAGTCGTCGGGCAGGCCATCGGCGCCATGCGCCCTGGCGATCTCGCCGGACAGCCGGGCACCGATCGAGCGGTTGATGTTGCGCACCGTGTACTCCAGGCGCTGCGGTGTCTTGCTCTTGATGCCGTCGATTGCGTCCTTGACCATCTGCTCGGCCAGCTCGCCCTTGTCGAACGAGGGGTTGCGCGGCTGGATGCAGTAGCGCGGCTCGGCCTCGTCGATGCTGCCCTGGGAAAGCAGCATGCCCAGCTTGAGGCGCTTCTGCCGGTCGGACTCGCCTTCCATCAGTTCCAGCAGGTCGGTGCGTCCGATCAGGTCCTCGAACTTGCGGATGCCCAGTTGGGCCATCAGCTCGCGCGTCTCGTGGGCGACGAAGGTGAAGAAGTTGACCACCATGTCGGGCAGGCCGATGAAGTGTTCCTTGCGCAGCTTGCCGTCCTGGGTGGCAACGCCGGTGGCGCAGTTGTTCAAGTGGCAGATGCGCAGATATTTGCAGCCCAGCGCGATCATCGGCGCGGTGCCGAAGCCGAACGACTCGGCACCCAGGATGGCGGCCTTGATCACGTCGAGTCCGGTCTTCAGGCCACCGTCGGTCTGCACCCGCACCCGGCCGCGCAGGCCGTTGGCGCGCAACACCTGCTGGGCTTCGGTCAGGCCGAGCTCCCAGGGCGTGCCGGCGTACTTGACCGAGGTCAGCGGCGATGCGCCGGTGCCACCGTCGTAGCCGGAGATGGTGATCAGGTCGGCGTAGGCCTTGGCCACGCCCGCGGCAATGGTGCCGACACCGGGTTCGGCCACCAGTTTCACCGACACCAGTGCCTCCGGGTTGACCTGCTTCAGGTCGAAGATCAACTGGGCCAGGTCCTCGATCGAGTAGATGTCGTGGTGCGGCGGCGGCGAGATCAGGGTGATGCCGGGCTTGGTGCAGCGCAGCTTGGCGATCAGCTCCGAGACCTTGTGGCCGGGCAGCTGGCCGCCCTCGCCGGGCTTGGCGCCCTGGGCGACCTTGATCTGCAACACCTCTGCGTTGACCAGGTAGTGCGGCGTGACGCCGAAGCGTCCGGACGCCACCTGCTTGATCTTGGACATCTTGATCGTGCCGTAGCGGGACGGATCCTCGCCGCCCTCGCCGGAATTGGAGCGGCCACCGATGCGGTTCATGCCCTCGGCCAGCGATTCGTGTGCCTCGGGCGACAACGCACCGAGCGACATGCCGGCGGAGTCGAATCGCTTCAGGATGGTCTCGACCGGCTCGACCTCGTCGATGCTGATCGGTGTGGTCTGCTTGAGCCGCATCATGTCGCGGAACATGGCCACCGGCCGATTGTTGACGAGCTCGGCGTAGCGCTTGTAGGCGGCATAGTCGCCGGTCTGGACGGCGGCCTGCAGTCCTTGCACCACGTCCGGGTTGTAGGCGTGGAATTCCTCGCCGTACATGAACTTGAGCAGGCCGCCGGCCGGGATCGGCTTCATCGGATTGAATGCGGCGCGCACCAGCTTCTTCTGGTCGGCCTCGAAATCCACGAAATCGGAACCGGAGACGCGCGAAACGGTGCCCCGGAAGCACATCCCGACCACGTCCTCGTGCATGCCGACCACCTCGAACAGCTGCGCGCCGCGGTAGCTGGCGATGGCCGAGATACCCATCTTGGACATGACCTTGAGCAGGCCCTTGTCGAGGCCCTTACGGTAGTTGGCCAGGGCTTGGTAGCCCGGCAGATTGATCTCGCCGCTGCGCACCAGCTCCAGGATGCTCTGGTAGGCCAGGTAGGGGTAGACCGCGGTGGCGCCGTAGCCGATCAGGCTGGCGATCTGGTGCGGGTCGCGCGCGGTGCCGGTCTCGACCACCAGGTTGCAGTCGCAACGCATCCCGGCATCGATCAGGCCGTGGTGCACGGCACCGGTGGCGAACAGGGCATGGATCGGCAGCTTGGTCTTGTCGATCTTGCGGTCGGACAGCACGACGACGACCTTGCCGGACTTGACCGCGGCCACCGCATCGGCGGCCAACTGGGTCAACGCGGACTTGAGGTCGGTGACGGCCGGATCGTAATTGAGATCGAGCGTGACCGGAGCCCAGGCGGGATCGTCCTGACTGGTGACCACGGCGAACTTGTCGTGCGACAGCACGGGCGAGGCGACTTCCATGCGCTTGGCATGGGCTGCCGTTTCCTGGAACAGGTTCATCTCGCGGCCGAACTCGGTGTGCAGGGACATCACCACCGCTTCGCGGATCGGGTCGATGGGCGGGTTCGTCACCTGGGCGAACTGCTGCCTCAGATAATCGAACGGCGAACGCACCTTCTGCGACAGCACCGCCATCGGTGTGTCGTCGCCCATGGAACCGACCGCTTCCTGGCCGGCCTCGGCCAGTACGCGGATAACCTGGTCCAGCTCCTCGAAGCTGACATTGAACAGCTTCTGGCGCACCGCCACGGAGGCCGTATCCATCACCGGGGCCGTAGCATCCTGCTCGGCGCCCAGCTCGATGCGGTTGGCACCCTGCTTGAGCCATTCACGGTAGGGATGGCGTATCTTGAGTTCGTTGTCGATGTCCTCGGGCAGCAGAAAACGGCCGGTCTCCAGGTCTGCGGCGACCATCTGGCCCGGGCGGACGCGGCCCTTGGCGACGATGTTCTCGGGACCGCCGTAGTCCCAGACCCCGACTTCCGAGGCGATGGTGACGTAGCGATCCTTGGTCACCACCCAGCGCGCGGGACGCAGGCCGTTGCGGTCGAGCGCACAGACACCGTAGCGGCCATCGGTCATGACGATGCCGGCCGGGCCGTCCCACGGCTCCATGTGCATGGAGTTGTATTCGTAGAAGGCCTTCAGATCCGGGTCCATGTTGGTCACGTTCTGCCAGGCCGGCGGCACCATCATGCGCACGGAGCGGAACAGCCCGGCCCCGCCCATGACCAGGCCTTCGAGCATGTTGTCGAAGCTCATGGAATCGGAACCGCGGCTGCCGACCATGGGTCGGACATCTTCCATGTTCGGGATCAGGGGCGATTCGAACTTGCGCTCGCGTGCTCGCGACCAGTTGCGGTTGCCCTGCAGAGTGTTGATCTCGCCGTTGTGGGCCAGGTAGCGGAACGGCTGGGCCAAACGCCACTCGGGCCAGGTATTGGTCGAGAAACGCTGGTGGAACACCGCCAGCGACGACTCGAAGCGCACATCGTTCAGGTCCGGGTAGAACACCGGCAGGTAGGCCGGCATCACCAGGCCCTTGTACGAGATCACACGGCCCGACAGGGTAGGCATATAGAAGGTGGCATCGTCGTCATGAACGGTCTTCTCCACCTTGCGCCGCGCGATATAGAGCTTGCGCTCGAAGATCGAGGCATCGATGGCGTCCGGGCAATTCACGAACAGCTGTTCGATCACCGGCAGACTCTTCAGGGCGTATTCGCCGAGTGCGCCGTTGTCGGTCGGCACCGCCCGGAAACCCAGAGGCTCCAAGCCTTGCCCCTTCAATTCGGCGATCAGCAGATCGCGCGTACGCTGGGCCATGGCACCGTCCTGGTTCAGAAAGACCAGACCTGCGGCATAGCGTTCGGCCAGCTGGAAACCGGCCTCGGCGGCAACGGTACGCAGGAAGGCATCCGGCTTCTTGAACAAAAGGCCGCAACCGTCGCCGGACTTGCCGTCCGCCGCAATGGCACCGCGGTGGGTCATGCAGGCCAGGGATGAAATCGCGGTCTCGACCAGCTTGTGGGTGGGCTGGTCGTCTAGTTGAGCGATCAGGCCGAAACCGCAGCTGTCCTGCTCGAAATCGGGGCTGTATAGCGTGCCGCACAAGCGGCTTTGTCGATCGTCCATTTTTGCCTTGATCGCCAATCAATTTTTTTGATAAAGGGAGCCGATTTTACGCCGAAGCCTCGGCTTACGCCAAACATTCACCCATCCCCCGGCGGCCTGTTCATGAAACATTGTCGTGTTCCTTACGACATAAACCGCGCATCTCGCACCATGCACAAGTCCCGGCCGATCCGTTGGCCGGCATCGCCGCACCACCGGCCATGTCGGCAAACACCCGGCGTAGCCGATCCGCCTCTTCGCCGGCCACCTCGGCCAAAGGGCGGTCAAGCCCGATCATGTCCACTTTGTCGTCATCCAGCGCCACCAGCCCGGCCCTTTCGGCACCCGTCAGCAGGCCATAGAACGGCAGTTGGACATCCTCCCCCTCGAGCGCGAGTTTTTCCCTGAGCCGCTGGCGGGATTGCGATTTGTAATCCAGCACCGCCCGCCCCTGTGCGCCGACGTCGAGCCGGTCGAGACGACCGAACAGGGTCAGTTGGCGGCCATCCAACAGTTCCAACTCGCGCTCGTACTCGCGCTCCGACTCCTGCCAATGCCAACCCTGCGCTTCGTGGCCGAGCGCCCAATCGAGATAGGCCTTGGCATGGCGTTCCCAGCGCAAACGCCAGCCCGAGGCCAGATAAAAAATTTTTTCCCGCTCACCGAAAAGCTGCCGGCCGAGCTCGGTCAACTCCGCGAGTAGCGCCTCCTTCGGCGTATCCGCCAGGACAGGATGCCGGTCGTGGAAGAGGCGCAATACTTCATGCAGCAGCTCTCCGTAGTCGGCTTTTTCCATCTCCTCGGCGACCATATCGGCCTCGCCCAGACCCAAGCCGTAATGCGCGAAATAGCGATAAGGGCAGCTGACCAGTTTCTGCCAGGCGCTGGCCGACAGCCTTTCCGGCAGCGCTGTCAGCCTGGGGGCGGCCGGCACCTGTCCGCAACCGGCGACATGGGGCAGTTCGACGCAGGCTTCGGCCGGCAAACCAGCGCCATAGGCCAGCTCATGAAAGGCCTCGAGCAACAACAGCCAGGGGCTGGCCGCATTCGGTTCCTGGCCCCGCCGGGACTGCCTGCTCAACAACACGCGCCCGGCCCGGCTCAGGACATCGATCAAGGCATCGCGTGCCTCCGCCATGCGGTCATCCAGGCCGGGCAATCCCAGCTCCCGACGCAGCCCCTCGCCGAGTACGGCATCTTTGTGTTTGGGAGGCAGGTGACCGGCATCGGCGCCAAGGATCACCACCGCATCGAAATCGCGCAAACGTGCCGCCGCCAGGTGAGTCAAACGGATCGGGCTCTCGATTTCGCTGTCCTGGAATACGGCCCGGTCGAGTTGGAGATTGAGCCAACCACGCCAGGAAGCCAGGCTCAGGCGCCCCGTCTCGGTGGCCAGCTCCTGTCTCAACCGGCGCAGCAGATCCAGCAATTGGCGACCGGCATCGTCGGCTTCTATGGCGTCCAGCGCGCCGAGGTCGGCCAGCGTTGCGAGCAGTATCTCGATCCAGCCCGAAATCGACTCGCCACGCGTCGTGCGATAACGCGACGTCGCCCGCTGCATGCGCACCAGCAAGGCAGCGCATTCGTCTTGGCCCGCCAGGTGAATCATCTGTTCCAGGCCGTAGACCGCGTTGCGTTGCGCGATCGCCTTTTCCAGCGCGGATACGGCATCGAGCCTGGCATCGGGCGCCAGATCGTCGAACACGAACGGCGACTTCAGAAAGTCGAGTAGGTCGCGATGATAGAAGTTGTCCTGCAACAGCATGAACCAGCGATCGAGGACGTGGCTGACGGTGGCAGTGGAAAAGGTCCAGCCGGTTTCGTCCTGCATCAGGATGGCATCGCGCTCCAGTACCGCCCGCAACCGACGCGCCGCCATTCGGTCCAGGGCGATGACCGCGATGTCGCGCCGCCCCTCGGCCAACCAGGACTTGATCCGGTTCGCCACCGTCCGCGCTTCGCTTTCCATGTCGGGTGCGGCAAGTACGCTGAACTTCTCCGCCAAGGGGCTAGCCGGGACATTGTTGCCAAAACGGTGCGCGCGCTCCCTTAGCGTCACTTCAGACGGCAGCCAGGCCTCTTGCAACAGGCGTTCGGCATCGGGGCAGGCCATGTCGACCGGAAGCACCTTCAAGCCGCGCCGGGTTCGGCATGCATCCAGGAAACGCTGTTCCAGGCGGCTCAGGCCAGCCAGGCCCAGGCTGTAGACCGGGGCGTCGCCATCATCCAGCCAACGCGCCAGCCCCTCCGCATAGACCGCGCGTTCCCCGAAACCGGTTTGACCAAAGCCTTTCCAGACCTCGAACACCAGCCGGGCTTCGCGATCCAGGGGTAAGTTCAGACACCGACCGGCTGCATGTTCCACCTGACGTGCGAACGTCGCATAGTCGAGTGGCGGAGCAAGCAATGCATCGTCCATCTCCTGCAGCAGATCCTGCAAAGCCTGTGCCTGCGGCCATAGCGCCGGCTCATCGAGCCAGTCTATCCTGGCCAGCAAGTCGTACAGCCTGGCCAACCGGATGCCATCCTTGCCGGTCTGCCCAATACCGACGCTCGCCGCCAACGCAGGCAGGGTCTGCACGGCTGGCGGGCGGAACGGTCCGACCAGGCGTGTACTGAGCGCGGAGACGAATGCCGCCTTGGCGTAGTGGTGCGGTACCAATACGGTTAGCGCCGACAAATCGGGCAGGAGGTGCCCCTGTTCGGCTAATAGAGTGGCGGCTGCCGCTGTGAATGTCTGTGCCATCCGGGCATTCTAACGAAACGGCGGCAAGGCAAAAAAAACCCCGGACAACCGGGGTAGAAGAGAGGAGGAGGATGTCGGCCGCATCAACATACGATACGACCACCATCCCTGCTAGGCGCCAGATGGCTCGAACGCCCGGCAGGATACGACATGAAACGCGCCCATACGCCTGCTCGGATACCCGGGCTCACGTTAATGCACATTTCAGACCAAAATGTATGAATTAATCACCATAAAGTCAATAAGGTCTAGCTCGGCCCGAGATGCGCAAACGCACTCTTGCGCAATATCTGCAACATGAGGTTAAATAGCCGAGTTATTTAATCAGGTATATAAAGCACACATCATGAACGTTCTGGAACGCATCCATTCCCAAGTCACCGGCAACCGTGTCGTCCTTTACATGAAGGGCACGCCGCAGTTCCCGCAATGCGGCTACTCCGCCACCGCCGCTCAAGCGCTCAAGGCCTGCGGCCTGACTGAATTCCTGGCCGTCAATGTCCTGACCGACCCGGAGATTTTTTACAATCTGAAGGACTACGCCAACTGGCCGACCTTCCCGCAGTTGTACGTCGATGGGCAACTCGTCGGGGGCGCCGACATCATGCGTGAGATGTATCAGAAAGGCGAACTACAGACTTTGTTGGCCCAGTAAGGCCGATTAACCAAAGTCAAGGCCACCGATACCGGTATCGCCATTTCCGGCCGATATGCACTAAAGTTCTACCTGGGTCCGCCGTAATTGCGGGCATAAATCCGCACAAAACCCAGGGAAACCTGTTTGATCGCCGGTAAACATACCGTCCTTATCCCAGCCATCACCGCCGTCGTAGCGGCGACGGTATGGCTGTTCCCTTCGCTCTGGCAGACGGCAGCGATCCTCGTTGCCGGAGTGACATTCGCGGGATTCTCCAGCCCTCGAGCACAGCCCAAACCGGTCATCGCCGCTGACGGCAGGGCGATCAAGGCCGAATTATCAAATCTGGCCCAGGATTTCGCGTCAGATACGAAAAACCAGCTCACGACCAGCATCGACGAACTGGAGCGGGTGAACACGCTGCTTCGGGCAGCCATCGAAACCCTGTTGAGCAGCTTCAACAGCATGAACAACCACATGCAGGCGCAGCGTGAAACCGCACTCACGGTCGCCAGTGGCAAGAGTTCTAACCTGACTTTCACCTAAATGACTGCTGCTTTCCGCTCGGAACGTGAGTTCCACTTTTCCAGTCGCGACTTCGAAGAAGTACGCAAGATGATCTACGACCATGCTGGCATCGCCTTATCCGACGCCAAGGAGGACATGGTCTACAGCCGCCTGGCGCGCCGCCTGCGCGCCACGGGCATACGCACCTTCAAGGAATATATCGACTACCTCAAGGCCGGTCACACCGAGGAGTGGGAGGCATTCGTCAACTCGCTGACCACCAACCTGACCGATTTCTTCCGGGAAAACCACCATTTCAACATCCTGCGTGACTTTCTACGCACCCGCCAGGAGCGCCCCATCGTACTCTGGAGCTCGGCCGCATCGACCGGTGAGGAGCCCTATTCCATGGCCATGACGGCGGTCGAGACCTTCGGCAACTTCAACGCGCCGGTGAAGATTTTCGCCTCCGATCTCGACACCAACGTGCTCAAGAAATGCCAGGAAGGCGTCTATCCACTCGAAAGACTGAAAAAACTCAGCCCCGATCGACAGCAACGCTTCTTCCTCAAGGGTGCCGGCGAACGTTCCGGGCTGGCCAAGGTGCGGCCTGAACTGCGGGCGATGGTCGAGTTCTTCCAACTCAACCTGCTGGCACCGACCTGGCCCATCCGTCAGCCGTTGGACGCCATCTTCTGTCGCAACGTCATGATCTATTTCGACAAGCCGACCCAGCACAAGATACTGACCAAGATGAAGCCCCTGCTGAAGCCGGACGGGCTGCTTTTCATGGGCCATTCCGAGGCCTTGTACCACGCCTCGGATTTGTTCCGTCTGCGTGGCCAGACCGCCTATGAACACGCGGAGGCGGCAAAGGCCGGAAAACGGATGTGACGCACGATCAGGCCTATGCCGAAGTCCTCGCCCCCAACCATTATCATGATCGCCATTTCGGGATCGAGGCGGCCAAGATCCTTCCGGGCGAGTACTACGCCACGGGGCGCGACATGATGCTGGTGACGGTGCTCGGTTCCTGCATCGCGGCCTGCCTGCGCGACCCGGGTTGTGGCGTCGGCGGCATGAACCACTTCATGCTACCCGAAGGCAACCATCGCAACCGGCTCTCGGGTGCGTCGCGTTACGGCTGTTATGCGATGGACGTGTTGATCAATCAACTGCTGAAACTGGGTGCCGCGCGTCACCGCCTGGAAGCCAAGTTATTCGGCGGCGGCGAGATCATGCGCGGCTTCACCGTGACCAGCGACGGTGTACGCAACAGCGAGTTCGTGCGGGGATATCCCGATCGCGAGCACATCCGGCTGGTGGCCGAGGATATGCTCGACATCTTCCCGCGCAAGGTCCATTTCTTCCCGGCTACCGGCCGCATCCCGGTCAAAAAACTGAAAGAGGCGCACAACAACACCATCGTCGAGCGGGAAACCGAATACAGCGGCCGCCTCAAGTCCGCCGACCTGGCAGGTGAAGTCGAACTTTTCATCTAGAATCGAACCCACCATGGCCAAGCTCAAAGTCCTGATCGTCGACGACTCCGCGCTGATCCGCAGCCTGATGACCCAGATCATCAACAGCCAGCCGGACATGGAGGTGGTCGGAGTCGCGCCCGATCCGCTCGCTGCCCGTGAACTGATCAAGCAGACCAACCCGGACGTGCTGACACTGGACGTCGAAATGCCGCGCATGAACGGGCTCGAATTCCTGGAAAAACTGATGCGCCTGCGCCCGACTCCGGTGGTCATGGTCTCGACCTTGACCGAACTCGGCTCGGAGGCGGCGTTCAAGGCATTGGAGCTCGGCGCCGTCGATTTCGTGGCCAAGCCCAAGCTTGGCGTGCGCGAAGGCATGGATGACCTGACCCGGGAAATCACCGACAAGCTACGTACCGCCGCACGTGCCCACATCCACCGCCGCCAGGCCGGCCAGACCCGCCCTGAAGGCCCCAAACCCCTGGCCGGCCACCTCCTGTCGACGACGGAAAAGGTCATATTCCTCGGCTCCTCGACCGGCGGCACCGAGGCACTCAAGGAGGTGTTGACCCGCATGCCGGCCAACTCGCCCGCGGTCCTGATGACCCAGCACATGCCCGAGACGTTCACCAAGTCCTTCGCCAGTCGACTCGACGGCCTGTCCGCCATGCAGGTCAAGGAGGCCGAGGACGGGGAGCGCATCCTGCCCGGCTATGCCTATTTGGCACCCGGTCATTCCCACCTGCTGGTCAGAAAGAACGGGGCCTACTATTACACCGAGCTATCCAAGGACGCCCCCGTCAACCGTCATCGTCCGTCGGTCGACGTGCTGTTCAACAGCGCAGCGCGTGTCGTCGGCCACAATGCCGTCGCCGCCATCCTGACCGGCATGGGCAAGGACGGCGCTGCCGGGATGCTGGCCATGCGTCAGGCCGGTGCCCGCACCATCTCCCAGGACGAGGCCAGTTGCGCGGTCTATGGCATGCCGAAGGCCGCGGCCGAACTCGGTGCGGCGGAACAGATCGTTCCGCTCCTCGATATCGCATCAACCATCCTGAGCCATATAATATGAACACGTTGCGTCTCAGGAACACATTCAACCTTCACGGAGAGCAACCATGGTCATCCAACCGCTTATAAATGAGGGAACCGCCCGCCTCAGCCTTGCCGGCCGCTTCGACTTTCATTCCCACCGCGATTTCCGCGCGGCCTACGAAGGCCCGCTCAACGATGCCACCGTGCAGACGATCGTGATCGACTTCATGCAGGTCGAGTATCTCGATTCCTCCGCTCTCGGCATGCTCCTGCTGCTGAAGGAAAAGGCGGAAAGCCGCGGCAAGAAGGTACGGCTCGCCAATCTGAACGGTTCGGTCAAGCAAGTCCTTGAAATCGCCAACTTCGGCAAACTGTTCACCATCGAATGAACGGTTGGGCTGAACCCTCCTCATGCGCCTGAAAGTTCTCGTCGTCGAAGACGACCTGATCAACGCCGAAATCCTGCGCGACATCATCGACGGGCTCGGCTACGACGTCGAGGTTGCGCATGACGGCGCCGAGGCCGTGGAACGATTCCGGTCCTGGCTCCCGAACCTGGTCATCATGGACATCAAGATGCCGGTTATGGACGGCATCGAGGCCACCCGGCGGATACGTGCACTGGGACAAAGCCACTGGGTACCCATCATCTATCACACCTCGCTCGACATGACGGACGAAATCGTCTCCGGACTGAACGCCGGGGCCGATGACTACCTGCTCAAACCGACCCCCCCCGACCTGATCCGGGCCAAGATCAGTAGCTACGAGCGGGTTCTGGAGATGCAGCGCAGCGTGCGCAGCCAAACCAGTGAATTGTCCGCATGGCGGGACATGGCCGAACAGCAGAACCGTCTGAGCCAACACGTCGTCAGTCGCCTGCTCGACGCCGAGGGCCTGCGCGACTCGCTGCTGGAATGGATGAATACGCCCGCCGACAACTTCAGCGGCGATCTGGTCTGTGCCATACGCGGTCCGGCGGACATGCTCTACCTGATGCTCGCGGACGCGGCGGGGCACGGCCTTTCCGCCGCCCTGTCGGCCTTGCCCATGACCCAAGTCTTCTACGGCATGGCCGGCAAGGGCTTCCCGATCCACACCATCGCGGAAGAACTCAACCGCAAGCTCAAGTGTTTCCTGCCCATCGAGCGCTTCGTCGCAGCCGGTCTGGCCGCCATCGACACCCGCAACCAGACCATCGAGATCTGGAACGGCGGCATTCCCGACATCCTGTTCCTGAGCGGCGATTGCACGATTGCGATGCGCTGGCCATCGCGCCATCCACCATTGGGCATCCTGCCACCCGCCGCATTCAACTCCTCAACCGAGCAGGTGAACTACCAGCAAGCGGGCGAGTTGTTCATTTGCTCGGACGGGATCATCGAGGCCGAGAACGCATCCGGGGCCAGGATGAATCAGCTCATGGTGGAAAAGCTGCTCTGTTCCGCGCCGCCGGGACAACGGATGGCCACCCTCCAGATGGCACTGCAGCGCCATCTGGATGGCGACAAAAACCCTGATGACCTTTCATGCATCCTGGCACGAGTGCCGATCGAACGCCGACAGGACATCCGCCCGGCGAATCGGCCCGAAACCCACGGGGCCAAAGATTTTTCGGACTGGCGCCTGGGCCTGACCTGGGGGCTGTCGGAATTGCGCAACCTCGACATCGTCCCGGCCGTGCTCGGCTTCATGAACCAGATCCCCTCCCTGAAAGCGCACAGCGGCAACCTGTACCTGATCCTGGCCGAATTGTTCAACAATGCATTGGATCACGGCCTGCTGAACCTCGACTCGCAGCTGAAAAACGAGGATGACGGCTTCGAGCGCTACCTGTCGGAACGGGAACAACGCATGGACGCCCTGACCGAAGGCCAGATCGACATGCGCTTCCACCTGCATCGCGCCGACGGCCAGCCCGCGCTCGACATTTGCATCACGGACAGTGGTCTTGGTTTCGATTACGAACAGATCAACCTATTGGACGACATCGAAAGCGGCCTCCCCGAATTCCATGGGCGTGGCATCATGCTGGTCAAGCGGCTATGCAGTGAATTGGTGTACACGGGGCGGGGCAATGTCGTGAATGCGCGCTATTCACTCTAGCGATTCCCGGCCGGGGGTCGGCGGACACGATCCGAGCGACGGGCTCAGGTCTGGTTGATGCGCTCCAGCAACGCCTGGATCTGATCCGGTCGCCCAGCCTTCAACAATTTTCCGGCCAACGGTTCCAGGCTGGCCACGTGGCTGTGCATGACCTGCTGCTTCACCGCCATCAGATGCGCCGGGTGCATGGAGAAACTGCGCAGCCCCAGGCCCAACAGCAGGCGGGCGAGCTTGGGATCGCCGGCCATCTCGCCACAAACCGAGACGGGCCGCTTCAGCCGGTGCCCGACCTTGAGCGTATGTGCCAACAACTGGACCACGGCCGGGTGCAGCGGATCGTACAGATGCGCCACCGCGTCGTCGGTGCGGTCGATGGCCAGGGTGTACTGGATCAGGTCGTTGGTGCCGATGGACAGGAAATCCAGCTTGCGCGCAAACCATTCCGCGGCCAGCGCGGCGGCGGGCACCTCGATCATGCCGCCGATCGGGATGCCCGGATTGAACCGGATGCCGTCCCGCTTCAGTTCGTCCTTGGCGAGGGCGATCAAGTCCAGCACCTGATCCAGTTCGGTCAGGCTGACCAGCATCGGCAGCAGGATGCGCACCTGGCCGTATCGGCTGGCGCGCAGGATGGCCCGAACCTGGGTGATGAACAGGCGAGGCTCGGCCAGGCACAGACGGATGGCGCGCAGGCCAAGAGCGGGGTTGTCGCTCGCCTTGGGCAGCCAGGGCAACGACTTGTCGGCCCCGACATCCAGGGTCCGGATCACCACCGGCCGTTGTTTGATGGCTGACACGACCTTGCGGTAGGCCTCGAACTGTTCGTCCTCGGACGGCAGGTCGACCCGGTTCATGAACAGGAATTCGCTGCGGAATAAGCCAATTCCGGCGGCATTCTCCTCCAGCGCCTCGGTCACGTCCTGGGGCAGATCGATATTGGCCAGCAACTCCACCGGCTCGCCGTCCAGGGTGGCCGACGGACTCGACTTCAGGCGCTTCAGTTTTTGCTGTTCCAGGCGCCATTCGTTCTGCCTGAGCTGATATTCCTCGAGTATCTGTGCGTCCGGGTTGACGATGACCACGCCGGCGATGCCGTCCACTATCAGGACATCGCCTTCCTGGACCAGGGCGCGGGCATTGTGCAGGGCCATCACCGAAGAGATGTTGAGGCTGCGCGCCAGGATCGCGGTATGAGAGGTCGTGCCGCCCAGGTCGGTGATGAAACCGGCGTAGGCATGGCGCTTGAACAACACCATATCGGAAGGTGACAGATCGTGCGCAACCAGGATGGCCGATTCCTCGGCCAACTTGCGCGGCACATGGCCCGGATGGCCCATCAGGGCCTTGAGCACCCGGTCGGCCACCTGCTTCACGTCCTGGCGACGCTCGCGCAGGTAGTCATCCTCGATGCTGTCGAACTGGGCCAACACGGTCTCGGTCTGTTGTGCCAGCGCCCACTCGGCGTTGCAGGCCGTGTCCCGGATCAGCTGTTTGGGTACCTCGGACAACATGGCGTCATCCAGGATTAAGGCATGCAGGTCGAGAAAGGCGCCGAGTTCAGCCGGTGCTCCCTCGGGGATATGCTCGCGCAGGAGCAGGCACTCTGATCTCGCTTCGGCCACGGCTGCGTCGAAGCGGGCCACCTCACGCGGGATATCGACCTTGCGCAAGACATAGTGCGGTGCTTCGAGCCGATCGTGGGAATAAAGCTGGGCCCGGCCGATGGCATAGCCGCCGGATACGCCGATGCCGTGCAGGGCAACAGTCATTCGTCCTCCCCGAACCTGTCCGCGATCAAATCGACCAGGGCCTGCATGGCTTCGGCCTCGTCCAGCCCATTGGTCTCCAGCTTGACCGTCGTCCCCTTGGCCGCGGCCAGCATCATGACCCCCATGATACTCTTGCCGTTCACCCTTCGGCCGTTGCGCGAAAGCCACACCTCGGACTGGAAACAGCCCGCGGTCTGGGTCAGCTTGGCCGAGGCGCGGGCATGCAGACCCAGGGCATTGACGATCTGGACTTCGCGCTCAAGCATCGCAGTGGTCGAAGCGGATATGGAACACACCCGCCTGGCCACCATTGGCGGCGCGGTCTGCCAGGAGGTTGAGGGCTTCGTTACGGTAGGTCAGGGCCTTGAGCAGCATGGGCAGGTTGGCACCGGCCACCGCCTCGACACGGCCCGGCCGCAGCAACTTGCAAATGGTGTTGCAAGGCGTCGCGCCATAGACGTCGGCAAGGACCAGCACGCCGTTGCCCAAATCCAGTGATTCGATCTGTTCGCGCGCGGCCTTCAGCATCGCATTGGCATCGTCGTAGCCCGCCAAATCGATCGCACCAAGCCGGTCCGGCCGGCTGCCGAGTACATAGGTAGCGGATTCAATGAGACTTTCGCCCAGCCTGCCGTGGGCGGCAATCAATAAACCGATCATTTGTCACGACGGTTATAAGGAGAGATGTATTTTATCCTTTTTCCCGCTCTGGCAAGGTGATGCACTCATTCGTGTGGGGGCTTTAATCCGGCAAGCTGCGATAAAATCCACGTTCAGCCAATACGCAGCCAACCATGCCAACCGAACGCATCCGGGAAATCCCCTACAACTACACCTCGTTTTCCGACCGCGAAATCGCGCTCCGCCTGCTCGGCAAGGAGGGTTGGCGCCTGATCGAGGAGTTGCGCATCGAACGCAAGACCGGCCGCTCGGCGCGCATGCTGTTCGAAGTGCTGGGCGACATCTGGGTGGTGAGCCGCAACCCTTATCTGGAGGACGATCTGCTCGCCAACCCGAAGCGGCGCGAGCTGCTGGTCGAGGCACTGCGCCACCGCTTGCGCGAGATCGAGGCTCGGCGCCAGGGCAACGAACGGGTCGGTAGTCTGCTAAAGCTGGCGCACCAGGCGGTGGACGCCTTTTCCAGCCACTATTCCGAAACCGCCGCCCTGCGCCAGGACATGGTACACAGACTGGCTCAGCACACGCGGCGCGACAACATCGCATTCGACGGCTTCGCGCGGGTTTCCCATGTCACCGACGCCACCGACTGGCGCGTGGAATACCCCTTCGTCGTACTCTACCCGGATACGGAAGAGGAAATCCCGGCCCTGGTGCAAGGCTGCATCGAGCTGGGTCTGACCGTCATCCCGCGTGGCGGCGGCACCGGCTATACCGGTGGCGCGATACCGCTGACGCCCCGTTCGGCGGTGATCAACACCGAGAAGCTGGACTGGCGCTCGGCCATCGAACGGGTCGTCCTGCCCGGCCACTCGGCGACGACCCCGGTCATCCGCTGCGGCGCCGGCGTAGTCACCCGCCGCGTCATGGAAGATGCCGAAGCGGCCAACCTCGCCTTCGCGGTCGATCCGACCTCGGCCGACGCATCCTGCATCGGTGGCAACGTGGCCATGAACGCCGGCGGCAAGAAGGCCGTGCTATGGGGTACCGCGCTCGACAACCTGACCTCGTGGAAGATGGTCACACCGGACGCCGACTGGCTCGAAGTCGTGCGCCTGGATCACAACCTGGGCAAGATCCACGACGTCGAGACCGTCCGCTTCGAGCTGCGCCGTAGCCACGCCGACGGCACGCCCAAGGGCGCGCCGGAAATCCTCGAAATCCCCGGTCGTGCATTCCGCAAGCTGGGTCTGGGCAAGGACGTCACCGACAAGTTCCTGGCTGGCCTGCCAGGCATCCAGAAGGAAGGTTGCGACGGACTGATCACCCAGGCGACGTTCATCCTGCACCGGATGCCAAACCACGTTCGCACCGTCTGTCTCGAATTCTTCGGTGCGATCCACAGTGCCGTGCCGGCCATCGTCGAGATCAAGTCGCACATGGATAGCCAGCCGGGCGGCTGCCTGATGGCCGGCCTGGAACACCTCGACGCGCGCTACATCAAGGCGGTCGGCTACGCCACCAAAGCCAGCCGCACCGGCCGGCCGAACATGGTCCTGCTCGCCGATCTGGCCGCCGACGACGCGGCCGCGGCCGATGCCGCCGCCGCCCATATCGTCGAACTGGCGCAAGCGAAAGGCGGTGAAGGCTTCATCGCGCGCACCCCCGAGGCGAGCAGGAACTTCTGGCTCGACCGCGCCCGCACCGCCGCCATCGCCGCCCATACCAACGCATTCAAGGTCAACGAGGATGTGGTCATCCCACTCGACCGTCTGGCCGACTACAGCGACGGCGTCGAACGCATCAACATCGAACTGTCGATCGGCAACAAGCTCGAATTGCTGACCGAGCTGGAAACCTTTTTCAAAGGTACGCTGCCACTGACCGAGAACGAGGAGGCCCAGGCCGACCCCACCCTGGTCGAGGAACGCCGGCAGCGGGCATTGGAACTGATCGCCGGCGTCCGCAAGCGCTGGCAGGACCGCCTCGGCAGTCTTGGCGACGAGACCGTGTTCCGGGCCATCCAGACTCACGAGGACCGCATCTCCTGGCGCGGGGAAGTCCGTTCCGAGTTGCGCCGGCTGTTCACCGGACGCGAATACGAACCCATCCTGGCCGCCTGCGACCGCATCCACAAGAAGGTGTTGAAGAGCCGTGTCTTCATCGCCCTGCACATGCATGCCGGCGACGGCAACGTCCACACCAACATCCCGGTCAACTCCGATGACTACGCCATGCTGGCCGCCGCCAACGCGGCCGTGGCAAGGATCATGAAGCTGGCCGTCGACCTGGGCGGTGTGATCTCGGGCGAACACGGCATCGGCATCACCAAGCTTGAATACCTGCCCGATGAAGCGGTCAGCGCATTCGCCGCGTACAAAAACGAGATCGACCCGGAACACCGCTTCAACAAGGGCAAACTAGCCCACGGAGGAGACCTCTCGAACGCCTACACGCCCAGCTTCAGCCTGCTCGAAACCGAATCGCTGATCATGGAACAGTCGGAGATCGGCGCCATCGCCGACTCGATCAAGGACTGCCTACGTTGCGGCAAATGCAAGCCGGTGTGCAACACGCACGTGCCACGCGCCAACCTGCTCTACTCGCCGCGCAACAAGATCCTCGCCACCTCGCTCCTGATCGAGGCCTTCCTGTACGAGGAACAGACCCGACGCGGCGTCAGCCTCAAGCACTTCGACGAGTTCAGCGACGTCGCCGAGCATTGCACGGTCTGCCACAAGTGCCTGAACCCGTGTCCGGTCGACATCGACTTCGGCGACGTCTCCACGGCCATGCGCCACCTGTTGAAGAGCACCGGCAAGAAGAAGCCGTCGCTGACCAGCATGGCCGCCCAGGCCTTCCTCAATACGACCGACGACCACGTCATCCGGCTGATGCGCAAGGTCATGATCCAGTGGGCCTATGCCGGCCAGCGCCTGGGCTATCAGGTCATCCACCGCCTCGGCCTGGATCGGTCTCAGAAACAGATGCCGCCAACCACGTTGGGCAAGCCCAAGGTCACGGAACAGGTCATCCATTTCCTGAACCGGCCCATGCCCGCCAACATCCCGAGCAAGACGGCGCGCGCCCTGCTCGGCGTGGAAGACCCCAAGATCGTGCCCATCCTGCGCAATCCGGATCGTGGCGGCGACGATGCCGAAACCGTGTTCTACTTCCCCGGCTGCGGCTCGGAGCGCCTGTTCTCCCAGGTCGGCCTCGCCACCCTGGCCATGCTTTACGAGGTCGGCGCCCAGACCGTACTGCCGCCGGGCTACCTATGCTGCGGCTACCCGCAGATCTCGGTCGGCGACCGGGAAAAGGGCGAGTCCATCACCACCGCAAACCGAGTGTTGTTCCATCGCGTCGCCAATACCCTGAACTACCTCGACATCAAGACCGTGATCGTGTCGTGCGGCACCTGCATGGACCAGATGCTGAAGTACCAGTTCGACAAGATATTCCCCGGCTGCCGGCTGCTCGACATCCATGAATACCTGGCCGAGAAAGGCATCAGGCTGGATGGCGCCCAGGGCGTGCGCTACATGTACCACGACCCCTGCCACACTCCGATGAAGCTGGGCAACCCATTGAACACGGCCAAGACCCTGCTCGGTGCCGAGGTTAAGCTGTCCGAGCGCTGCTGCGGCGAGGCCGGCACCTTCGCCACCACCCGGCCCGACATCGCCACCCAGGTCAAGTTCCGCAAATCGGAGGAGATCCGCCGCGTCGCCGACGGCCTGCGCGCAGAGGATCACGGCGCCACGGTCAAACTGCTGACCTCCTGTCCATCCTGCCTGCAAGGCCTGTCGCGCTATGAGAAGGAGGCCGGCATCGAGGCCGACTACATCGTCATCGAACTGGCCAAGCGCCTGCTCGGCGAGCGCTGGATGGAATACTACCTGGGCAAGATCCAGCAGGAAGGCGGCATCGAGAAGGTACTGTTGTGAGCGGCTGTCCGCTTTGCGAAGCGGCCGGTGAGGACGTGCTCTGGCGTGACGATTTCTGCCGCGTCGTGCTGGTCGACGATCCCGATTATCCCGGCTTCTGCCGCGTCATCTTGAACCGTCACGTGAAGGAGATGACCGACCTGGTGCCGAACGAGCGCCAGCGCATGATGATCACGGTGATGAAGGTCGAGGCGATCCTGCGCGAGGTGTTGAACCCGGACAAGATCAACCTGGCCAGCCTGGGTAATATGGTGCCGCATCTGCACTGGCACGTGCTCCCGCGCTTCGCCGACGACCGCCATTTTCCAGATGCCATCTGGGCCCCGCCCCGGAACCCAGACGCCAAGCCACATGGTGTGACCGACCTCAGGCAGCGGCTGATTCAGGCGCTGTCTCGTCAGTTCGATCAGGGTCGGGAATGATCCGCTCGGCCGGCAGTACGGCCGTGAAGGTACTGCCTTTGCCGACCGTGCTTTCCACCCTGAGCGTGCCCTGGTGGCGATGCAGCACATGTTTGACGATGGCCAGACCGAGGCCGGTGCCGCCGGTGGCGCGCGAGCGGCCGCGGTCGACCCGGTAGAAGCGCTCGGTCAGGCGCGGGATGTGCTCGGGAGCGATGCCTTCACCGGTGTCGCGCACCGAGAACTCGCCCGAACCGCTCTTGCTCAGAGCCCAGGACAGGGTGATGCGGCCGCCGACCGGGGTGTAGCGCACGGCATTGGAAACCAGATTGCCGAAAGCGCTATGCAGATCCTGGTCGCGGCCGACCAGCTTGGCGCGCGTGGCCATCACCAGTCCGATCTCGTGTTGGCCATTGCTCAAGCCGCGCGCCTCATCGAGCAGGTGCTCCATCAGCGCGGGCACATCCACGGCCTCGTTCTTCACGTCCTGATCGCCCTCCAGACGCGCCAAGGCGAGCAGATCGTCGAGTAGGCGCCGGATGCGGTCGGACTGCTCGCGCATGAGTTGCACGTATTTCTTGAAACTGGCCAGGTCGGGGGCCTCCATCTCGGCAAAGGTCTCCAGAAAACCGGCTATGACCGTCACCGGCGTACGCAGTTCATGTGAGACGTTGGCGACGAAATCGCGCCGCATGGCATCGACCCGCTCCAATTCGGTAACGTCATGGGCAAACAACATGCGCTGGTTGTGCGCCAAGGGCACGAGGCGCAGGGACAAGGTCAGTTCCGGCGCGACCGGGGACTTCATCACCAGCGGCTGGGTATAGCTGTCCCGTGACAGCCACTCGGAAAATTCTGCATTGCGCAGGATGTAGTAGATGAACTGACCGACATCACGCTTGCGGGAAAGACCCAACTGGCGTACGGCCGCCTCGTTCAGCCACTGGATGCGGTCGCCTTCGCCCAGGATCACCAATGCATCCGGCAAGGCATCGGTGGCCGTCAACATCTGGCGCATCTCGCTCTCCGCCTTCTGGCGTGCGTCCTGGCCGAACCGGAAGTTCTTGTTGAGCAGATAGAAGACATCGCTCCAGGTCGACTCGCCGCCGAAATCGGTGCCGGACTGGCGGATCAGCCAAGCCAACAACCTAGAATACTGGACCAGATGATAGACGAGTATGAGCACGGTGCCGGTCAATAGCGTAACCAGGCCGGCAAATGGCCCCAGACCGGCCCAGAACAGCATAGAGACAAAGGCAAGCCCCGCCACCACGGGCAGGGAGCGCAGCCAAAACGACCACATGTAAGGCCGACTTGTGATGATAACGCCCCGATTCTAGTTCAAAGTGGCTGACAGCCGGTATCCGGCACCGCGCACGGTCTGGATCAGACAATCATGGCCGGTCGACTCCAGCGCACTGCGCAAACGGCGGATGTGAACGTCGACGGTACGCTCCTCGACGAAGACATGATCGCCCCAGACGTGGTCGAGCAACTGCGAACGGGAATAGACCCGTTCGGCGTGGGTCATGAAAAAATGCAGCAGGCGGAATTCGGTTGGCCCCAGATCAAGCGCCTGGCCGTTGCCGAACACGCGGTGGCTGATCGGATCCAGCCTGAGGCCGGCGACCTCGACCGGGTCCTCGGTCATCTCCGGGGCGCGCCGGCGCAACACGGCCTTGATCCGGGCCATCAGTTCACGCGGCGAGAAGGGCTTGGTGATGTAGTCATCGGCGCCGGTATCCAGCCCCTGTACCTTGTCACGCTCTTCCGCGCGTGCGGTCAGCATGATGATGGGGATACCCTTGAGCCGGCCGTCGCTGCGTATGCGCTTGGCCACCTCGACGCCAGACATGCCGGGCAGCATCCAGTCGAGCAGGACGAGGTCGGGGAGTGCGCCGCGCAACAGATTCATGGCGTCCTCGCCGTCGCCGGCGACGATTACATCGTGGCCGTGCTGGCCGAGATTGAATTTCAGAACCTCCTGGATTCCGGGTTCGTCTTCGACAACCAGGATGGTGGCTGACATGGCGGCCTCCATTAACTTTTATGACATCGGCATCATATGACGATTGCATGAACTATTTATGACATCAAACTTCTCATGCCCCTCTTGTATTCACCTATAACTGAACCATATTGGATGTGAGGTAGGACATTTCCCAACCGTTTCGATGTACTGAAAGGAGGGCATTATGACCAACATCGTCAAACGTGATCCATTTGCCGTCGACGACCTGTTCGACGATCTGATGAAGGGCTTCTTCGTCCGTCCGGTCCGCTATGCCGGAGGTGAAGCGCCGGTCCAGATCAAGATGGACGTCAAGGAAGACGACAAGAGCTATACCGTGCACGCCGAAATGCCGGGCGTGAACAAGGAAGACATCCACGTCAACGTGGAAGGCAACATGGTCACCATCTCCGCCGAGGTGAAGAAGGAAACCGAGCAGAAGGAAGGCGAGAAAGTCATCCACAGCGAGCGTTACTATGGCAAGGTGAGCCGCGGCTTCTCGCTAGGCCAGGACGTCGACGAGACCAACGCCAAGGCCAAGTTCGACAATGGCGTGCTCGAAC
>Ga0307417_10000225_pt1 | contig 24112 bp, 38 predicted proteins | sample SalMarWE160210MG_2_FD_202514 | JGI IMG/M metagenome (GOLD analysis project Ga0307417, IMG submission 202514) | Salt marsh sediment microbial communities from the Plum Island Ecosystem LTER, Massachusetts, United States - WE1602-10 | ecosystem: Environmental > Aquatic > Marine > Intertidal zone... | reverse complement strand
TCGTTTAAATAGTAATATTTTGCATTTATTCCTTTTCTTTGGGACATTTCAAATTCCCCAACTTTTCCCATTTCTTCAAAATCTTTTCTATATTGTTTAATTAAATTAACTATACTTTTATGAGTTCATTAATAAATATTATAATAATTCTATTTTCGATACACTGCATAAAGGAATATAGTTATTTCCAATATCATTTATAATATACCAGCTTTTATTTATATTTTTAGAAAAACATATTGTGCCTCCAAACAAGTGATTATCACCATTGTTAAAACTTGCAGTAACCCTATTGCAAGTCGAAATATATGTTCTACTACCATCTGATATAATATAGAATTTTTTCTTTTCACCATCATAAAATAAATCGTACATCTTATCATTCTCCTTTATTTTGTTAGTAATATAATATTTTTGTTTATTATTATATTAATATAGTTTGCAATCATTTTTGTATTACATTTCTATAATAAATTACAAAAACATAATTTTTTACATATATTCTTTTTACTGACAGAAACGACAATTTTGTAAACAAGCATTAACCATTTTAAAAGAATTGTGTTAGAATAAAATTCTATTAAATCATAAAGGAGTTAAAAAAAATGTTTGAAAATATCGATTTTGAATTCTTGAAAAACAGCAATAATAGCGAACTCAAAGTATGCAAGATTAATTTAGAGAAGTACTCAGATAATTTGGAGTTTTCTAATTTGGAATTATCTATTTTAAAAGAAATACCCTATGTTATATTCGCTACGGAACACTGGTTACATAAATCGTTAGGAATTAATGTAAAACACTTTCAAAGCACAATAAAAGGCACTGATAAAAACTTAAGACATGTAATCTGTGAGTATAATTTAAATATAGGAATAACAAAAATTAAAAGTACTGTTGTTATACTAACTACAACAAAATTTTGTTCTATTTTGTATGTTAAACCCTCTACAAACATTGAATCAATCATTGAAAATGTAAAATTTGGGCCAGAGGGGGAAATTTTAGATAATGATAAAATCGAATATAAAAATATTACTTATGCGGTTCTAAACAACAAATATCCTAAAATAACCTTTTTCCAGAATTTAAAAGACGAGATATTATCATTATACGATTTAATGCCTGAAGACCGCAAAAATTTCTATAACCTAAACAGCGATCAAATTTTAGAATATTATAAAAAATATGGAATAAATTTTATAACAAAAATTTTAGAAGATTTAAAAGCATAAAAGATAGGGTTTTCCCCTATCTTCTTTTATTATTGAGTTTTATAAAAAATATCTTATTGCATAAATTATATCATATTCTTTCTATCTTAATTTTTGAATCTTTGTATTTATTCTCACAAATAAAAAAAGGTAAATCGTGGTACCTGGTTTTAGCTTTTATCAAAATCTCAATTTTTGATAGTTCTTGAAAATTAATTTCTTTTAAAATGCCTGATAATACTAAATGTTTATCAATATAAGGATAAATATAATTTGACTCCAATGGATCCATTTTTAATATAATGTGATTATTCGCTTTTAATTCAATATCTTGTATTTCAACATTTATCATCGAATTATTGGCTATTTCAATATTGCATATTATAGAATTATCTTTTATATATATCTCTCTAATATATGCTTTTATTAGCTTATTAATTATGTCTATATCCTTATCTAAAATGCTTTTATCTTCTTTATGTTCAGTAAAAACCCTAATTAAAATAATTGATATCGAAAAGCCGACAATTATTCCGGCCACAAAATTTATAATATTATTAATCATCTTATCCTCTTTTCGCTTTTTATTTTGGTTAAATATTATTTTTAAAATAATGTAATGTCAAATACTTTTTTATGATGTATAATAATTTATTATACATTGAAAAGAGGTTATATAGTGAATAAACGATTTAAAATACCTATTACGATTTATGTTACAAGTAATATGAATAAAGAAATTAATAAAATATATCATTCGAATAGTTTGGAAGAGTCAAAAAGCTCAATTGTTGTAAGGATATTAAAAGAAGGATTTAAGCAAGTATATAACATTGATTTTGATAAAATCAAAAAAGATGAAATTAGGAAGTAATATAAATTTACATAAAAATATACTAAGAAAGGAGACATTTTTTAATGAATATCAAATTAAAAAAAGGGGGGCTGCTATGGAATAAAATATTAACTCTAATAAATAAAGACATAGTATTTATAATGTAATGTTGCGGGAATATCCCGCTTTTTTTCTTAGCTTCCTTTTATTTGATAGAGAGGAGCAAAAAATGTTTAATCTAATTTATCAAATTAGGGAAAAGGATGTTAAATTACTTTTAAAAGCAATTTATAAAGATAAAAATGATTTATATTTATTATGTGTAATTAATGACTTTGTCTGTATATCAACAGAGGACAGAAAAACATTAATTAAAATGATAAATATTATAGAGAGATACAAAAACAAGCGAATAAAAGTAAATGAAATAGAGAGGTAAAAAATGATAGAAGAAATCAAGAAAATATATCAAACATGCGACTATGCATTGTTTGAGTTCATGAAAGGAAATAGAAAGATAAATCAAAAAAAGTTGTCTAGAATGATAAAAGAAATGAAAGAAAGTTGCCCTTTTACATTAATAAGAGTGACAAGTCGAAAAGGGGCAAATAAAAAATATCAGATATCAGATGGTCAACATACTTATTTAGCCCTTAAAACATTAAGTAAACCAATAAATTTCTTTGTATGCAATAATGAAACAATTGACGAGGTACGATCAATCAATACTAATATGGATAATTGGTCAATATGGGACTATGTCGAGTCTTACAGTTCTACAGGAAACAAGGAATATATTAAGATAATCCAATTACAACAAAGATATGCACATTTCAGACAGAAAGAATTATTTGTTAATCTAGCACTTGGAAAATATACTAAAATGAGAACATGGGAAGGAAAAGAAGTAATAAAAAACGGTAAATTTATATTTAAAGATTATTACCCTGTCGTAAAAATTCTTGACCAATTATCGGACTATTCGATTATTGAAGGTATAAGATATACAAACTACTTATTTTTAAGGGCCGCTTTATATCTTATAATTTGTGATAAGTACGATCATGATCGTATGATTTCACAGTTGAGGAAGTATCCCTCTATAACTAGAAAAATGGATATAGACGGATATCTGGAAGAACTACTCAGAAAATATAATTATAGAATGTTAACAGGCCCTAAAATTTATTTTCATGAAGTAAAATAAAAAAAATAGTCAATAGAGAGGTTTGAAGAAATGAATATTAAAAAATTCTTAATAATATCTGTAATCATTATTATAACTATAACAGGTTGTCAAAAAAATGAAGCTAAGAAATTAAGCGAAAAGGAAGCAATGACTTTTAAACCGACGAAAACAGCCGAAACAGCCGACAGCAATGTAGTAGGAGGATTATATATAAAAACACAAGAAGTCAAAAAAATGGAACCGGGATTAATAGGAATATATTTAAAATTAGAGAATAAATCCACAAAAAATATAGCCCCTTCATATAGTTTTACATGTATGAATGATAAGAAGACAGTGCTAAAACAAACTTATCCCATGCAATTTGAGGATAAAGATATATCTAATTTATCAGTGTTGCCAAGTGGTGGAAAATGGGAAGGATACATATTTTTTAAATCAAATGATAGTAATTTTATTTTGACTTATGATGATATCATGGGCCACAAGAAAACTTTTGAATTAGAATTAAAAAAAAAGTAAAATTAAAAAATGATGGGAATTACTTTGTAGATAAAGACATTAGTCCCGGCACTTATGATATTCAACTAATATCAGGGGCCGGAACTGTTATGTCATTAGACAAAAATGGGTTCTTGGCTTCCTTTGATGAAAATAAAAGAATATATAAAAATGTGGAATTACTTAAGGGCCAGAAAATAGAAGTATATGGAGTCATAGTGGAATTAATACCAGTTACAGGCTCTTAGAAATAGATAAAAGAGGGATTAAGCCCTCTTTTATTAATCTTTAAGATATTGGTATATTTTTACTAAAATAAAAATATATTTTACATATGACAAGATAGTTTTTATAACTCTTAGAGCTACTTTTAAGCTTTTTTTCATAATATATTATTATTGATAATCCACAAGCTTTTTGTTAAACTAAAAAAAAGATTAACATACTAAGGTTTATGATATTTTATAGATAATGCTAAGGTCTGGAAAACATTTAGCATTATTTATTTATAATATTAATAATTATCAATACTCTCCTTTCTTTAAAATTTACAGGTACATTATACCACATTTTTAAATTAAAAACTATTCGAAACCCGCTTATATAGATGCTTTGACGGATTTCGAAGCCTAACCTTTTAACATAACAGATAAATAAATATAAATCAATATACATTCAAGAACGGAAAAACACAAATAGTCAACTAAACATTGTGTTAGTGTGTAATAAAGCGTTTTTATGTTTTTCTATAATTGACATGACATTTTTGTTACAAGGCAGTATAAAAGGCTTTTATTTCCTTTTTAGATGTTTTTATGACTTAATAAAAAAATATGAACAAAACGAAAAAATATAATAATTGAAATGGAGTAAATTTAAATGATTGAATTTATAAAAGATAACTTATTAAAAGCTCTTTTTAATACTATGGTTAGTGTTATAGTTAGTGGATTTCTAATAAGATGTTTATTTTGGAAATGGATAAAAAATCATTTGAGCTATAAAGAAAGCTTTTGGACGTTTAAATATCAAATTAATTTATTATATAAAAATAGTTTGGATTTAAACATGAATAATTCTTATGATTGTTTTTCTTTGAAATGTATTAAGGTTGAAAATCTTTTAACAGGTTGTAATCATTATCAAGATATTTTAAAGGATATAGACATTAAAGCGGCAAAATATAATAGTCTTGCTAATGAATCAAATGTTATTTTTATTAAAAAAGGACTTAATAAAATAAAAATAGGCAACAATATTTATTATCATTTTGGGGATAATCATAAACCTAGACCATGTTTTATGATTTATGAAAGTATTATTGATTTGCAAGAATCAATAAAAGAAAAGATTGATAACTTAGAGAAAACTAAAAGTATATTATGGATAATTCAAAAGACTTTTGATAATTTAAATCTTGGAGGAATGGGCACTAAAAGAAAAATAAGAAGAAAAATATTTATTAGAGAATTTAAAAGAAGTTTTATAAAACTTAAAAAAGAAAATAAAAAGAAAAGAGAATTTAAAAAATTATTAAAGAAAGAATTTATAAAATTGAATGGCTGCTAATAAATATTTTATGTCTGAGTTACTAAAATCAATAATCTATAAAAATAAAAAAATATAATATTAAATAATCTCAATCTAACACAAGTAACATGTGTTAGATTCAAAAAAAGGCTTCTAAGCTTCATCGACAAAAGGATAGAAGCCATTTTTTATATTTTATTTTTTTTTAAGTTTTCTACGTATATAACATAAACTATTATTTTAGATACATTATGTTAGATTCGAAGATCTGAATAATTTTATTTAGAGTTACATGCTAGTTACATGATTAAATAAATTTACAAATTAAACGACATAAACATGACATAAATTTTGCATTGATTTAACATAAATTTTATGTTAAAATAAAAATAAATGTTATTTTTTGGAGGTCATAAAATGAATATTATGAAAAAATATTGTTATTATGCAATCGAAATATTAAAGGACTGGTTACCAATAAGGCCAGAAGTCCAAATAACAGAGGCTAAAACATATGCCGGAAGGTGTATTGTTGAAAGGATAAAATATCAAAATAGAATTGTAAAGGCTACTATTAGATTATCAAGTTATTGTCATATGGACGTTCTACAATTAATGTCTTACGAAGATCATATAAATATTATTGACACAATCTGTCATGAACTGGCCCACTTGCGTATTATGAAACATTGCAAACAACATACAGAAATGACAGAACTATTCAAAGAATTAATAATTGCATATTTTGAAGAATTGAATTTTATACCTCGAAATAATAACAAAGAGGAGGATAAAAGCAATGCAAATATGTATGCAGTGTGAACAAATAAAAGAAGATTTATTTTGGATAAATGATTATCAAGGGATACCTTATAAAAAGGTTTGTAGTGATGAATGCATGAAAAAAGCAATTGAAGAACTGAAAACTATTGAAGATATAGAGGAGGATTTTTAAGATGAAAAGATGGGGAATATCATTCGCAGGAAAAGAACTAAGCAAGTTGTCAAACTTAGGAAAAGATAATGTAAAAGGATTAAGGCAATTAATTCTTTTATCTACAGAATTATTGCAATTAGCAGATGAAAAGGAAATCTTAAGATTATTTAATATTTCTGCAGAACAAATAGAAATATTAAAAAAATACGATATTGACGAAAGTTTGCAACAAACAATATTTACAATGGGCTTATACGCTCACTTAGACTTACTTAAAACTAAAAAAGGAGGATAATTAAATGTTTGCAGTCAGACAAAATTTATTAGGGGAATTATTTACATTTAAGATCGGCTTTGATTCAAGAGAAGAGGCCGAAACGTTTAAAAAAGAATTGGAATATCAAGCCTCTAAGGCTAAATTTGAAGTAATTGAAATGAAAGATACTTTTTTGTGTGAATTTTGCAATCAATTCTACACTTACAAGCATTATCAAAAAAACGAATGCATGACTTGCGGCGTTGAACGTTGCGAATTTTGCGAAGATAGCGGCATATGTAAATGTAATGAGGAGGATTTTCACAATGAATGATAATATTCTAGGCGGGGCTTTTTTAGCCCTTACATTACTATTAATTCTTTTTATTATTACAGGAAGAATTAATATGATTGATTATAAGGAGGATATATTTATAATATGGGACTTTTTATTAAAAAGTGCTGAAGAGCTAAACGGATTATTTGACGATTTTACTAATTATATGAGAGGAGCATAAAAAAATGAAAATAGGATTAAGGATTACAGGATTTTTCATTATATTATTGGCTATTATTGGATTAATAGCCACAACATTATTATCAATATCTGGTGGGGCAGAAGATTATATAAATGTAAATAAGTTTTTATCTAATCAAAATGAAGACCTAAACGGATTGATGAAAATTTCAGGATTTATTATTACTACAATCTTCATTCAATTAATGATTTTCACCGTAAGTGCAATAAAAACTTTTATTTATTTGAAGTTTAATAGGCATAGCATAACAACAACAATATTACAAAATGGGCTATTAATAATATCTGTATATTATAATTACAATTTTTTCGGGAATGATGGGATTATTAAATTATTATTATGTGCTTTACTTGATATATCGGTAATAAAACTTGTTAGCTTAGGAATCGATTTAATAACATTAAATTATTCCTACGCAAACCAAGTCAATGAAAATATTGGATTTCTAAAGATGATTATTTATAATTTATCAGCAAAATATAAAATGAATGCTTTAAGAAAATTTAACTATAACAAGGCCCAAATAAACGCACTAATGGAAAAGAACACAGAGGAAATTAAAAGCGAAAAAGTAGAAGCAGTCAAGCCGAAAGAATCAATGCTTTTATTAGAAAAGAACACAGAGGATAAAACAGAGGATAAAAACATGGAAAAGGAAGAACTAATAAATGTAATTTATGACAATTTAAAGGATAACAATATTTGTCCATCTGTCAGTTTTTTAAAAGAAAATTCAAGTTTAAACGATAGTAAAATAAATACTTTTAAAAAAGAACTAAGAAATGCCGGAGTATTAACCACAGAAAACAGGAAAACAATTGTTAACGTTGACAAAGAAACAGCTTTAAAGGAGGTCTATGCTAATGTGCAATAAGTGTATTTATTATTTTAATAATAAATGCTATAGTCCCGACAAAGATCATAAAGATACTTATACAAAGATGATTGAAGGAAATGTATTAAAAATATTGATTAATAAAGACAATAAAATAATAGTAAAATTTAAGGTTATTGATTTAAAGGAAGCTAAGAATTTTATAGAAATAATAAAAACTATAAATAATATAGATCAAAAATTTGAAAAAGTGATTATAGCCAGAAAAAAAGAAAAAGATAGTTTAATTCTAAACTATCAAGACTCAATCGGTTATGTCGTAAAACAAATAAGCAAACAAAATTTGTTTTACAATTAGAAAAAAAAAGAAATACATTAATATCAGATTTAATAATTTAAGGTTATGATATCATAATCTTATTTTTTTATGTATTTTAAAATTGTAAAATATCGGCAGTATTTTAAAGTGCCGGAAACATAATTTAAAATACAGAAGAAAAACGACAAATTTTAGCTAGTGCAAAATGAATCAAAATGATGTAAAATGAATCAAAATGATGAATGGGGGATAATGAAATGGCAAAAAAATTCAAGAGGACATCTTTATCAATACCACAAGATTTATATAGAAAGATTTTAAGCATAAAAGAGGAAAAATATATAAGTATTCAAGCCGTATTACTAGAATGTTTAATCGAAGGATTTAAAAGACTATATGAAGATAAGGAGGACGACAAAAAATGATTAAAACGTTAATTGCAGGTCTAAAAAGTTTAACAATCAATGGGAATCCTATTAAATGGATAGGATTATCTATACCAGCGGGAACAATGATATATGTAAAAAATATTGACTCACCAGTTAGCTTTTTTGCTTTCTATTTAGCTATTCCGCTATATCTTTACATGCTAGGCATGGCGAATATAGAAAAGCCAAAAAGAGCAAAGCAAACAGCCCAAGACAACAACGCTCAATTTACAAATTATAATGCTATTGATGAAAACGTTCCAATGGATACAAGCCCAGAAAATAACGCACTTCAAGTCGTGGATAAGATCGAAAGAAAGATAATCACAACAAGCAGACAAGAAGAAATTGAAACGGTTTACTTTAAAAACGGAGTCCCGGCAAATGTTAGAAAGGAAATGAGTTATTTTGATTAAAGATATCATATATGAATTACTGCAGATAAAAAAGACTGAAGACATAGATAGTTTAAAAAATGAAATTTTGAATATATTTTATAATCAAGGCTATACGTTTTGTGGATTTGGAAAAATAGAAATTGATGGAATGATTAAATACAAAAATCCTTTTTGGACTTTTCAAGTTTATACAAAACATATATATACACCAAAAATCGTAATTAAAGTTGAAAACAAGAAAATAGTTGAAGCAAAATTTATTCAAAGTAAAATCTCAAAAATTTGTGAAGAATTTTATAAAAAGGGATTTGTTGTAAAAGGTGATATAAATAAATTGAAATTAGAAAGTTTGCAAGTGTTTACAGTCGAAGAATTAAGCGAAATGTTAGAAAATTTTTAAAAAAAATAATGGAGGTTTGGAAATGAATAATATTTTAAATGATTTAATAGGAACAATCGCAACAGTGGCAAGTGTTGCGGGAATGATATTAGTAGTCCTTTTCGCTATAAGGAGTGGAATGAATAAAATAGGCACAGTTTTACTATTTTTAATAATATGTTTGTGTGCTTATCTAATGAAAAATCCCGATAAAGTGCAAGGAATCGGGGCCGGATTATATTCATTACTATTTGGATTTGGAGGTTAAAAAAAAATGTTTGATAAAAAGAGCGAAAGCAAAATTGACAAAAAAATTGACAAAAAAATAAATGATTTCGTTGGAGCGGCAACCATTTATTTATCAAATTTGCTCTTTGTAGCCCTAAAATTTTCGTTTAGGGCTATTTTAAAAGAGCTAATAAGATTAACTAAGAAAATGTTAAAAAAGGATTTTAACAACAAAATAATCCTAATTAATCTTAGCTTCCTTGTTATTATAGCAGTATTTTTAATAACTTTAAAGTTAGGGCCTTTAAAAGCCTTTTTGTTTGCGGCTCTTATTATTTTATTTGTAAGAGGGGCCATATCTGAATTTAAATTAATTATTGAAAGTAAAAAAAGGCAAAAAATTAAAAAAACTTACAAAAGACTTACAGACGAGATTTTTAAAGGAAAAATCTCAGTTGTGGACGTTGATTCTACAGGCCTAACAGTTTTCAGCAACGAGCTCACAACTAATGATTTACTCAATAATAAAGATAAATTTGAGTTATATTTCAATAAAGATATAGAAGACATCAAAAGACTTAAACAATACAGGTACAATAAGATAATGTTTGCTAATAGTCGAAATTTTGCAAAATATTATAAATTTGAAGAGTGTATGAAACAAATAAAAATAAAAGAAGCTAAGAAACATGAGATACCATTTTTAATAGGAGTAGATGAAGCTAAGAAAGTACAATTAGGGGACTTATCAAGTATAAAAAATATGCTAATAGCAGGAGAACCCGGCGGCGGTAAATCGGTCTGGGTTAATTCTTTTATTCAATCTTCAATGATTTTAAATCATAATATAGTTTACATAATGATTGACTTGAAACAAGGAGTCGAACTGTCAGAATACAATAAATTTAAGAATTGCATTATATGTAAAGATATAAGTGAATTTAAAAATGTTATATCAATCATTAAACAAGAAATGATAAAAAGATTGCAATTAATCAGAGAAACCGATAATTGTAAAAGCATAAAGGCATATAATGCAAAAAAAGGTTTAAACTTAAATTATTATATGGTTCTTATCGACGAAATAGCAATGGTTAAGCTAGGCAACAAAGGAAAATCGGGAAAATCTCCGGCCGAAATTGACTTAGTAGAAATAGGAAATCAAGGCCGGGCCGCTGGTGTATTTTTAGAGGTAGCGACACAAAGGCCAAGTGCCGATCAGATAGACACCGACTTCAAGGCGGCTTTACACAAGTCAATATCATTTTGTGTAAGTACAGCCGAAACGCAAAGAATGACCAAAATTAAAGGGACTGAAAAACTAGGGCCCGGAGAATTCAAAACAACAATATTTAATGACACTTCTAAGGTATGGAAAAGCCCCTTAGTTCTCGAAGAGGCCGACAAAAAAGCTAAGCTTCCTTACTCTAATGAAGTATACGAAAATCTTAAACATGTTATAGTAGATGGGAAAGAACTCATAATAATAAAAGACAAAGAACCAAAACAAAATAATTTACATTTTTTACAAAAGATGTTTCGAAAAAATAACAAAGGTTATGGCGAAAAGTTAAGAAATGAGTTAAGTTATGAGAGCTTAATAAAACCTGTTTCAAAGTCAGTTGCAGACGATGTCAAAAGGATTAAAAAACAAGCAAATATTTTTGATATTTCGGGGGAAAATCACATAAATGACATGGGGAATAACTATTTATCATTCCTAAAATTTGTCAAAAAAGAGGCTAGTCCCAAGACCGGACTATTACCGAATAGCCGGGCCATAATGGCGGCGTGTGGGCTAGAAAGCGACTCCGATCGGCAAAAATTACTCAGTATGGCCCTAAATGATGGGTACATAGAAAAAGGAGCTAAAACCCGCTTTAAGATTAAGTTAGGGCCGATATGGGATAATATTTAAAATTATTATTTTGGAGGATTTTTAAGATGAAAAAATTAAAAAAAGATTTAATAAAAGAGATTTTAATAATTTTTGTGTTAATTATTAGCTTAATATTTTTAATTTCTATAGATAAAAATATTTTGCAATGGTTTTTGTTTGGTCTAAATATATTTTTATTATCGATCAGCATAAAAAACCTTATGATTTATATTATATTTTATTTGCATGTAAAATCAATATCAAATCAATTCGAGATTGACAAAGAAAAGATGATAAAAGCGTTTTATAACAGCATGAAAGGGAATTCTAAAAATGATTAAAAAAATAATCGATATTATAGCAACAATATTAATTATAATAATCATAATAATTCTAATTATAATTACATGCAAGACTATATATGACAAGCATGTCGAGGATATACAACCGTCAAGAAATGATATAATAATGATATACGCAAAAGGAGGGGCTAAAATGTTGAAAATAAGTGGACGTTTTAAGTCAGAAGGTATTCAAGAATTTTCTTCGAGAAAAAAGATATCTTTGACAAATGGAGAGAAGGACAAAGATGGAAAATATAACCAAACTTATTATGATTTATGGATAAATGATAAAGTTTCAAATATGATAAATCCTGATTTAAAAAGAGAAATAGCAAATAAAAAAGCAATTCTAAATATAACAGGTTATTTACTAGTCAAAAGAAATGATAAATACACAAATTTAATTATATACCCATCAAGTATCAAAAAATACAGTAAACCTGATTTCTAATAAGATAAATGATATACAAGGTATTCCTTAAAGTAGAAAAAGGAATACCTTTCTTGATATAATAACCTTATAAGTTAAATAAAAGAAAGGATGTTTTACATGACAACAAAAAAGAAAATAGGAACTAGCATAAATGTTGAATTGCTTAGAAAATTAGACGAATATTGCAATAAAAACGGAATAATCAGAAGTCGGTATATTGAAAAGGCTATAAAATTACTATTGGATAAAGATAAAAAGAATGAAGAGGAGGGATATTAATGTTAAGGGAATACTTAAAAAAATTATCTACTAAGGAAATTTACTATCTTATAAGGCACTTTGATTTTGAGGTAGGCGAATGCTTTATTGATTACAATGAAACATATGTTCAAAATAGTAATTTAATTTTTTATTTATTAGGCAAAAATATTATAAATAAATCTAAAATAAATGAATTAACTAGCAATAATTTAATCATAACATCTGATTTAAACGAGATATTTTTCTATTGTGGCATAACTAATGATTACGAAAAAAGATTGATTTTGGCCGAAATAACTCAAAGTTTCGATGTATTGTTAAACAGATTAAATAATGCTTTTAAAGATCATAATTTAAACATTAATTTATCAGATGATTTCAAGGATTTAATATCTAAAGAATATGACGCTCTCAGAAAGAAGGTGAGAGCATGACTTTAAAACAATTAAACAGACTAGGCCAAAAAGTATCAAAAGTTACAAAATTTATATCAGATATGAACTCGATCAATGAAATTTCAAAAGGGAATGCAAGACCTATCAAGAAAAAGTTAAAAAACAAACTTAAAAATAATATATTTAATAAAATACTATAATATACATCAACCTAACATAACGTATAGATCAATACATTATGTTAGATTCAAATGAAGTCAAAAATTTTTTAGTTTTGTAAAAACAGTGTCTAGACTTGTAATAGTCTTACGTATAAGCATTTTAACGAATCTAACACAATAACATTGAGTTAGATTCATAAAATTATTATCTATGGAGGAATGAAAAATTGAAAATAATGATTGACAATAAAATGGTTAAAAATGGAGGGACAACAATATATTTAGAAAATATATCGATCAAATATTTAAAGACAGAAGAAAAACCCACGCCAAAATATTTAATGAAAATAATGTTTTTTATGATTCTTATACCGATTATATTCTCATGTATTAATAAATCTTTTTGGGTTATTGAAGCTATTTTAATAATAGCCTTTATAATCGGGATAAGGATTCATCAAAAAGACTTATACACTCATTTATTAATATTATGCTTAAATAATAGTAAAGAGCATGTAATTATTGCTAAAGAAAAATCAATCCTTAAATTCATAGATGAATTTATAGATTTAAACTTAACAGAAAAATTATTGATTGATATAGAAACAGGCGATTATATAATTTTTTCTCAAAAAGGCAATAAAAGGCCCGGAAATGTGGTTAATGAGAATACCTAAAATCAGATATTCTCATTTAAAAATCTTCACAAATAAGTATATTTTTATATTATCACAGTGTGGAGGTGAAAACATGGATAAAAAGATATTATTTATTTCAATAGGCCTATTTATTCTTAGCTTCCTTTTAATTATTTTATTCACCAATTTATATCTACTTATATATAATTGCTTGTAGAACCAAAAAAAAATATAAAGAAAGTGAGGGGATTTATTAAAAATGGATATGGAGGATTATTTTATTGAAGTACAAAAAGAGCTTGAAGAAATTATAAAAAGGGTTGAAAAAATAGGTATAAATGATTATCAATACAGGGCTAAAGAAGCAAGAAAAGAAGCCTTAAAAAATTTATCAGATTTATATAATGAATTCGAATTTTAAATTTATAACGCTCTAAGCTTCTATACTTAGAGCGTTAATTCTACCAACAATCAAAATCATATAAATCTGTGGATAATGTGGATAATGTGGATATAAAAGAATTATATATCATATATCAAATTTAGGCAAAAAGCCTATTCATAGTCTTTCTTTGTGTCTTTTTTCCCATTCTTTAATAGTCTTTCTTCATGTCTTTTTTCCCATTCCTTATTTGGGTCGACAATATTAATTATAACTTCCTTTCTATCATCTTCAAATTTTTTCATTAGTTCCTTAGCGGCTTCAATGCCGTATTTTATATGGATTCTTTCCGTTTCGATCAATGACCTTTTCACAATAGTAGCATAAAATATATAAATAGCTTCTTGAGAATTTATATAATTAGTTTTTATTTTTTCTCTAACATCATTCGTTAATTTTTCAATTCGCTCTAAGACATAATCTTTTTTTAGCCTTCTACTCCCGGCACTATTTAACATTTTAATTTCTTTTGGTGTTAATTCGTCATAATCTTTTTTTAATTTTATATTTTTGCATAGGCCGGAATAATAGGCCGCTTTTGTTTGGTTATGATAAGCACAATAAAAAGCCGCAAATTTCTCTTCTTGCATGTTTAATTTTTTTCCGGTCAATTTAATCACCTACCAATCGATATTTATAATTTATAGTTATTATACAACATATATCGACCTTAAGTCTGTAATACAAACATGTATGTTCTATAAACTTATTGTATACAAAATATCTTTATACTATAATTAAGATATTACTAAATTATAAAAGAGGTGATAAAATGCCGAACATAGCAAAAAAAGATAAAAAAATCCATATAAATTTAATGCTTAGAGAATCGACAATACAACGGTTAAATGAAATCAAAAGAAAATATGTTTTAGACTCCAAACAAGGGATTATTGAACAATGTATAATTAAATATTTAGATACTATAAATGTAGAAGCAAAGCACAATATAAGATTTATTGACTTAAAGGGCCGCAAGTCTCAATATTTTGCGATTGATTATAGAATTAAAAATCGACATTGGTTACATTTCATTAATGAGGATTATAAGAATAAGGCTGTTGATATGGATTTTCTCAAATCACTAGTCATAAATGGAGAGGAGATTATCAGATGATAGAAAATAGTTTTGTTTATGCCGTAAATATAGCCGCAGAAAAAAACCGCAAAAAAGAAGCCCGAAGAGCTATTAAAGAAAATAAGCTCAGAGAAATATTAATTAAGAAAAATTTAAAACTTGCATTTAATGCGACAAGGGCCGATTTTAATAAGTCTGAATTAAAGTTGATTTCAGACTTAGGATATTACGAATATTTGATTATGAATGAACGGAAGTTATAATAAAGATATAAACACTCAAGGCCTTAAGATTTTATTCTTAAGGCCCCCAAAATGGTAATCATATTACATTATTAAGCAGATAGACTCAATAACAACAAGGTAATCCCTGTAATTGATATAATACCACTATAAAAGGGATTATGTCAATTAAATTCAAAGATTGTCAATAAATAAATGAGGATAGACGCAATAATACGAAGTTTTTAAGAAACTTGTATTATTGGATATTCTAATATTTAGGAGGTATATTTTGAATATTAAACATAGAGTTTTAACGCAAAACGATTTTAGGCAAATTGATAAAATAAAAACTTTATCTCTAGATTGCCAAAAATTTAATGACTTTTATAAAAAAGCCATTATAACATTAGAGGAACATATCAATAAATGCATGTACCTTAATAAAAATGAAAGCGAATTTATAATTGAAGTTTATAAATCGCTACAAAAAGGAGGACAAATATACATGTCTGAAAAAATTCATAATAAAACGGATGAAATAATTGATAAATTAAAATATGCTACAAAATATGCTACAAAAGAAGCAGTTGAAGAACCGTTTACATTTGAACTCACTAGTGACGAGGCAAGAATTGACGAATATAACAAAGGAATAATATTTGATGACTTTGAAGGGACGGCAAAAACTAAAAAAAATAAATTCATGAAGGAATTAAAAGTAAAAGATAAAAACGGAAAAACAAAAGATAGTTATTTAGAAACATTCTTTACAAGTCCTTTAAGTGCCATAAAAGAGCAATACAATATTAGTATTCAAGAGCTCAGAAATAATAAAATAACGAATGTTATAGCAAAAACTAAACATTTCGATGTTAGGAGTTTTGAAGAACGTATATATAATGCCATATCGGCATTAATTTACAAAAAGACAACTTACAAAATTGAAAAAATAAATGAAGTTATCTTTATATCATTAAACGAGATATGGAAACAATTAGGAAATAAAAACAATCCTAAACCGAAAGACAAAACAAAATTATTGAGGACAATAAACAAGCTAAACAATTTAAAACTTCATTTAAATTTTTCCAAAGTACAATTAAGAAATTATAAAGATTTTGCAAATAGCGAAGTTAAAGAAACCGGAACTATTCAAGAACCCTTAATAAATGTAATCTCAATTATTAAGGCAAAACAAAAATATAAAAAGACCTTAAGAACAGTTGAAGGAATAGAAACAGTTATAACAAAATTCATGCAATTACATTTTAGACATGAATCTCAAACAAACTATTACTATTCCGAAAGTGAACAACAAAAGGAACATAAAATAACAAGACTTGAATTTGAGCCAAAATTAAAAGCCTATATAAAAGTATTATACTTCAAAAGAGGAAAAGGGCAAACAACTACTTTACTTAGTGATGGGAAAATATTTGAAGTATTAAAAGAATTCAATATAAAAGAACAATACGAAAAAGCCAAAAAGAATAGGCATGGGATGAGGTTTTTAAACAGCATATATAAGATAATAGAAAATACTAACGAAGTAAATAGTTTAGAGAAAAATGAAAAAAATGTAAATGTAATAAATTGGAATAAATGCAAATAAAAGGTATGGGATTTGGTGGCGCAATTTTATAAAAGGTATGGGATTTGGTGGCGCAATTTTATAAAAGGTATGGGATTTGGTGGCGAAAGGTATGGGATTTGGTGGCGCAGAAAAACGCTACAAGCTGGATAAATAGGGCGGTTCAAAAAGGCTATTATGTCTTAACATATATATTATTATATATGTTAACCATAATTTGGCCGGTATTTAAAACCGGCCCAAATTATTTTAAAATCTAAGAAAGAAGTATTCACAAGATTTATAGAATCATCAAACCTTGTGGATAATAAATAAACAAAAAAAGGAGAGTTTTAAAAATGGGAATACCTAAAGAATTGACAAGTTATAAAAATTGGGTTGTATGGAAAGCAGTAAAAGAAGGCGATAAATACAGGAAATACCCATATCAATTAAATGGGGACAAAGCTAAAACAAACGATAGTTCGACATGGGCCAGTTTTGAAGAAATTTCAAAAATTTACGATAATTATTCCGGTATAGGTTTTGTTTTTTCTAAGGATAACGATATTATCGGTATAGACATCGATCATTGTTTTACTAATGGGGAAATATCTAAGGAAGCTAAGAACTGGGTAGAGCGTTTTAATTCTTATACGGAAATATCACCATCGGGCGACGGTTTGCATATTTTAGTCAAAACAGATAAGAAGGCCCTAGCAAAATATCTTTTAGAAAAATATCAAGTTAAAACCGGGAAAAAACAAGCTAAGGGCGAATGTTACCATAGCGGCCGATATTTTACCGTAACCGGAAAACAATATAATAAAATAAATTCTATTAAAGTTATCGGGCTTGAAGTTGTAAAAGAATTTTTAAAATATATTTGTTCTGAAGAACAAAATAATAATGTATCGATCAATAATACTGTTAATACTGGAATAGTTAATTTGTCAGATAATGAAATAATTGATTTGGCAAGTAAGCATAATAATAATTTTTCGCATTTATATAATGAAGCAGGAAAGCCCGGAAATAGTGAAGGAGATCAAAGCATCGCAAATATATTAGCTTTTTACACTAAAGATCATGGACAAATAAAAAGAATAATGATTAATAGTCCTAGAAATAGACCAAAATTTCGAAAACATCCTACATATTTAAATAAAACGATTGATAATGCATTATCTACAGTCAGAGAACAATATAACCCACAATATAAACAAAACAAAAAAGAAAATATTGATACAACTAATATAGACCTCGATAAGCTTATTAGTAATCAATATTTAGCAACAGATAACGATTATTCTTTTTTAGAAAAACGATTAATGCATACTTTATTATTTGAAAACGACGATTATATCAAGAGGTATGACGATATCGTTTCTAAAAACAAAATAATTACAATTAAAAATAAATTAATATTACCTAAGCAAATTTTACCGCAAAATTATCAAGATTTAAATGAATATTTTGTTATTCCAGTTGTCAGGGCCGGGAAAATTATTTCCGTATTATTGAATGGTAAAGATAATATAAGAGGATTTAAGACCGAAATATTTAATATAGATCACTTAAATAAAAACCATGATAATTTATTTATTGTTGATAATGTATTCGATTGTTTGAGTCTTGAAATGATGGGTTATAGTGCAATAGCAATTAATAATATGACAAATAAACTCATGGACAGTGTTAAGGCCCAGATAAATAATATTGAAAATTCAAAATTGATTTTATATGGATCATCTATAAGTAAAAAATATGATTTAAAAGAGCTTGGATTAAAATGCAAAGTACTTGAAAGCCCTACGGAATACAAGGATTTAAACGATTTTTATTTAAAAGATTGTACCGGACTAGACAATTTAATTGATGAATTAATCAATTACAAAATGGAAAAAGATTATATTTTAAGTAAATTCTTATTAGATATTAACGAAAACCGAAACGCAAAAGTTATTTCTTCCGGCTTCGAAAATTTAGATAAGAAATTAAATGGTGGCATATACCCGGGGCTTTATGTTCTAGGGGCTATTAGTTCACTAGGAAAGACAGCACTAGGGCTTCAAATAGCCGATAACATAGCAAGGAAAAACCCTACTATATTTTTTAGTTTAGAAATGCCAAAAAATGAATTATTATCAAGATCAATAAGTCGGGGAATAGTCGAACAATACGGATATAAAGGACATGAGAACGTAACAACAATGAGAATTTTAAACGGAAAAATAGATAATATTCAGAATAAATTTAATAATGTAGTAAACGATTATGCTAATAATCAGGGCAAAAATTTAAAAATAATACATGGTAATTATGATTACAGTATAGATAATATAATCTCAGAAGTTGAAAATTTTATCGATCAAACAGGGAAAAAACCTGTTGTTTTTGTTGATTATCTTCAAGTAATAAAAGGCAATAAAAATTCTAGGTATTCAACAGATAAAGAAAGAATTGATAATATAGTTGTATCTTTAAAGCAATTATCAGCAAATAAAAATATTCCGGTTTTTGTAATATCGAGTTTTAACAGGGAAAATTATTTCCAAGTAGTATCATTCCAAAGTTTTAAAGAATCGGGGAATATAGAGTATACTGCCGATTTTGTTTTGGGGCTTGAATTATCAATAATGGTAAACTTAACAGCAGAAAAAAACATTGAAGATAAAAAAATAAAAATAGAAAAAGCCAAAAAAGCCGATAAAAGAGAAATAACTTTAAAAATATTAAAAAATAGAAATGGTAAAACCGGAACTAGTGTTAATTTTGATTTTTACGCCGCAAATAACTTATTTAGAGAAGGCATTGAACAAAATGCCGCCGATGAATTAAACGAAGAGTTAAACGAAGAAAAACAAGCTAATAACGAAGCAAAAAGCTTTTTAGAAATGGAAAAAACTATGGACGAACTAGTTGACGAAATTGTCAGGGATTTTTACGATTATGTCGAGTTTTCCGGGATAGGTGCAAGTAAAAAACTAAGATTAAATAGGCTTAAAAAATATTTAAATGAAACAGGCAAAACGGTCTATACTACGACTTTAGACTTGGGATTAATAACCGATAAGATATATAATTTGGTTAGAAACACAAGCCCGGTAACAATATCCCAAATTGAAGAAAAATTAAAAGAAGTAAAGGAAAATTTCCCCGACATGAAAGAAAAGGAAGTGATAAGCAAGGTTGCAAAATCATTAAGTATTGAGAATGAAAGAGTAAGACGCTTTTTGGAGGTAAATAAAAATAAATAAGGGGCAAAAATGGACGACTTGATAAAATTAGGTGAAATAATGAAAAATAGTTATTTCGATCAGATAGAAGCCTTAAAACTTCTAAGAAGGATTGATAAAAAAAATAAAAATATCCCAGCAATGAGAAAATTAATAGAAACTACTTTTTATTTGCGGGAAAATCTTCACAATGATTTTAAATCTATTTTGGAGGATAAATTTATAAATCCCAGCAGTTGTTTTTATGGAAATTATAAGTGTATTAAGAAAAAATAGCTTATAACGCTCTAGTATAGAAGGTTAGAGCGTTATTTTTTTTATAAAATAAAATATGATTTTATCCACGTTTATCCACGTTTATCCACTTTTTTAATGTGTGTAAAATAATATTTCATGTAAAATATTAACATGTCTATTAATAAGGGCCATTGTTTTTAAGTTATTTTTTCCCCAGAATTTGGAACATTTTCAAAGTGAAGAACCCCCAACGTTTCGATTTCTTTCTTGTATACATTTACCAAATTATAAATTATTTTATGTGTGTAAAATAATATTCTTAGCTTCCTTTAGAATATAGGAAGGAAGCTAAAAAATAATTATGGAATTGAAAATCGATAATGAATTTGGAATACTCGCGATTGAATCGCGGAAATCTTAATAAAATAGCATGTAAAATAATATTCTTAGCTTCCTTTAATCTTAGTTTAATAAACAAGTCCGCAATCTGTAATAAAATCCCTTTAAATTTAAAGTATGTTTAAATTAACATACCTTGTTAATTATTTAAAAAATAATATAATTATTTCAGATGATAATATTTTTTTGTGTGATTAGCAACGTTTAATTTAAAACCCGGCCTTGTGAACCGGGTTTTAACTATGTTTATTGTTATTTGTTCATTTTTTAGCTTTTAAGTTAATTAAATTTTTTAATGTAAATTTATACCCGGTATATTAAAAAAAATAATTTAAGCTATAAAAAAGTGGTACAAAAATTATGCTTGTAGTTATTATTAAAAAAATGTAAAATAAATTATCTTTACAAGCAATAACTTAAAAATTAATATTTATAACTTTAGGGAAAAAATAGTGCTGGTTAGAGAGTACTATTTTTTTTTGCAAATTTTAAGATAAACTAAGATTAAATTAGTAAAAAATAGTAAATAAAAGACTATTTATTTAAAAAGGTATTCCAACGGTTAGCAAATGGAATACTTTTTTGATATAGTTATAGTATCAAAAAAATATATAAATGGAGGTTAGAAAATAAATGGATAAATCTAAGATTAAAGTCGTTATGAGCTTGGAGGACTACGAAGAACTAAATAATAGAGTAAATCATTTTAGAAAATTATACTATGATGTTACAAGAGCAGAATATATAAAAGTAATAGACTTGAATCCAGAACCGGAAAATTTAGAAATTGAGTTCAATGCAACAAAGTTTATCCAAGAAAACATTGAGAGTTTTGGAGAGCAATTTGAGGGATTTTGGAAAAGGGTTAATAAGGTTAATCTAAAATAATTTAAAAAAGAGGAGGACTTTAAAATGGCTAAAAACTGTGATAAATGCGGGGCCCCTAGTAAATATGGGAAAATTCATAAAACTAATCAAGGAAATTTATGCAGTTGGTGTAAGAAAGAGATAGGAGCTAAGAAGATTAAAGATAAATCAAGCATAAAAGGCAACAATATTAATGATAGTTTTATCAATCTAGGTGATTTTTTCAAATTTTAACAATAAAAACGGTTTTAGTCTGAACTAAAACCGTTTTTGCTCATTATTGAAGAAACCCGAAATCTAGAAAGATCAATCTAATATAAAACCAAATAGATTATATCATAAATTCTAGGCTTCCTTATTTCTCCATAACTGGAATTTTAGAAGCCGAATTTTATATTTGAAAATGGAAATTATATAGATTGAAAATTAAAAAATCACTGTAAACAACAATACAACTTAATTACAGCGATTTAAAACTTAAATTTTGAATCTAACACAAGTATATTATGTTAGATTCGATAAATAAAAACTAAATTTTAGGAGGTTTGAAAATGTTTATTATTAAAAAGAATTTTAAGGATTTGAATAAAATTGTGTATCTAAATGATTTAATTATGGATATTGAAGAGGCCCAAGAAATGGCAAAAAGACTAAATGCGAATGTATGCGATAAAGTAAATTATCAATATGAACTAGTCCCGAATTTTAGGGATTTTGTTGATGATTGCTTAAAATTCAAAAAGATAAATTCTAAGGGTAAAAATAAATATCGTATTTTTGAAGTAGTAGAAGGAAAAACCGATAATTTTATCGGTATTTTAGAATTTAACAATGATTTACAATGTAAATGCGAAATTATGTTTGTTATAAAAAATACTTATTTTGAAGATAAGAAAAAATATTATAGCTGTATTAATGCTATAAACCAAACTTTTACTTATCCTAATTTATATCACAAGATAGATAATGATTTGGTTTGCGATATTATGCAAACACTTTTTATTAAAACTCATTTATATTTAAAACGCTCAACAAGTGCGAAAAGGAGGATTTAAAGATGTTTATTGTTAAGAAATATGTAGAAGGTGAAAAACCAATATATTTAAGTGATTACTTGCCTATAGATAAAATTGAGGCCCAGACATTAACAGATAGATTAAATAAAAACACTGGAGAATGTATATGCTTTGAAGCTGAGGAAATGCCAGATTTTAATAAATTAGTTGATAAATTTATCTTTGAAAAAAATTATAATTATGACCATGTAGAAACTATTGAGTCTTATAATATTTTTGAAAAAACAAGGGCCGGAATAGATTCAAATTTAATAGGCCAAATAGATTTTATTGAAACAGGCTTACATTGTGATTGTGTTGTGGGTTTTTCTGATATTGATAATTCTTTTTTCAATGAAAGAAAAGAATATTATAAAAGGATAAATGAAAATATGAAAATTTATAAAATATATACTTTTTATAATTTATACAAAAAAGAACATATTGAATTAGTTAGAGATATGATGCAAACATTATTTATTAATACCTATATTTCATTAAAAATCAAATAAGGATAAGCCATTAAAGCTTATCCTTGTCATGATAATTAGTCAAAATAACTTGAAATTAAATATACATGAAACTTAAAGTTAAATTCATTATATCACATAAAAAAGCTCTTAAATATTTAAGAGCTTTTTTTAATTTCTAGAAAAGGAAGAACTAAGAAAAAAAACCTTTAATAAAAAAGTTATGATATAAACATTATAACATGCCTTGTAAACATTGTTAATTCTTGTGTTTAAAAATATCGCTTGTTTGTATCGATTCTATTTTTATCTGTCTTATAAATTATCACAAATAAAAATAAAACAGCTTAAAATTAATGTCAATATATACGTAAGTATGATTAACACTGAGATGTAAGGTATAAAATGAGTAAAATAAAGAAATCAGTATTAATGCGGGTTATAGCGATTTAAAATATTTAAGCTCAAAATAAACTTAAAAATGGTATAATATTTTTTAAGAATTTTTTTCATGATGTACTCTAATAAATATGTTTGATTAACACAAAAAGACTTATTAAAATATAAGTCTTTTTTGTGGTATAATAAATAAATCAACATTATCACTTATCATATAAAGCCCTCTATAAATGAGGGTTTTATTGATGTTTAGAAAAGTGCAAAAATAAAAAAAGAAGCTAAGAAATATTTGTTCTTAGCTTCCTTACATCATTATTAAAAATGTTAAATGTTGCTCGTTTAAATAGTAATATTTTGCATTTATTCCTTTTCTTTGGGACATTTCAAATTCCCCAACTTTTCCCATTTCTTCAAAATCTTTTCTATATTGTTT
>Ga0307417_10000224_pt1 | contig 24125 bp, 21 predicted proteins | sample SalMarWE160210MG_2_FD_202514 | JGI IMG/M metagenome (GOLD analysis project Ga0307417, IMG submission 202514) | Salt marsh sediment microbial communities from the Plum Island Ecosystem LTER, Massachusetts, United States - WE1602-10 | ecosystem: Environmental > Aquatic > Marine > Intertidal zone... | reverse complement strand
CACGGGCGCGCGGCTCATCACCGGCGGCAACCGTATTGCCGGCTCCTGCTACGCCCCCACGGTCCTGCTCAACCCGACATCGGATGCGCGGGTGAGCTGTCACGAGATCTTCGGTCCAGTGGTCGGTGTCTATCAGTACTCCGAGCTCGACGAAGCCATCCAGCAGGCCAACGTGCTGCCCTACGCCTTCCAGGCGGCGGTGTTCAGCCGCGACATCGACACCGCCCTATACGCCTACAGGCATCTGGACGCCTCGGCGGTCATGGTCAATCAGCACACCGCCTTCCGCGTGGACTGGATGCCCTTCGCCGGCCTGAAGCAATCCGGTCTGGGGGTGGGCGGTATCCCCTATACCTTCCGCGACATGCAGGTGGAGAAGATGATGGTGCTGCGCTCCAAGACCCTTTGAGCCCGCCTGCCCGGCGCTCGACAGCCGACGGTATCGGCCGAGAGCAAGACATGCTTAGAGCCTGAGAAACATGCAAACCTTCCTCATGAGCTGCCTGGAAGCGGCGGCGGTCCTCTTCATCTTCGTGGTGGGGCTGGGCGTTCTGTGGGTCATCGCCATGTACGTGGCGGACGTTTCCCAGACCCGACACGCCATTCGGCGCAACTATCCGGTAGTCGGTCGTTTTCGCTACCTCTTCGAGCGCCTCGGCGAGTTCTTCCGCCAGTACTTCTTCGCCATGGACCGCGAGGAGCTCCCTTTCAATCGCGCCCAGCGCTCCTGGGTGTACCGCGCCGCCAAGGACCTGAACAACACCGTCGCCTTCGGCTCTACGAAGGACCTGAGGGCACCCGGCTGCGTCCTGTTCGTCAACTGTCCCTTTCCGACCCTCGGCGAGGACGCCGTCCCGTCCCACGAGCTAACCATCGGCCCGTACTGCGAGAAGCCCTACACCACCAGCGGCTTCTTCCACGTCTCCGGCATGAGCTACGGTGCCATCTCCAGGCCCGCCATCCTGGCCCTGTCCAATGGCGCCCGCATGGCGGGCTGCTGGCTGAACACCGGGGAAGGCGGACTCTCGCCCTATCACCTGGAGGGAAGCTGCGACCTGGTGTTTCAGATCGGCACCGCCAAGTACGGCGTGCGTGACCCCAGCGGGACCCTGAGCGACGAGAAGCTGCGGGAGGTGGCCTCCCATGACTGCGTGCGCATGTTCGAGCTCAAGCTCAGCCAGGGGGCCAAGCCCGGCAAGGGCGGCATCCTGCCCGGCGTCAAGGTGACGGCGGAGGTGGCACGCATCCGCGGTATCCCGGAGGGTCAGGACTCCATCAGTCCCAACCGACACCCGGAGATCAACAGCAACCCCGACCTGCTCGACATGATCGAACGGGTACGCAATGTCACCGGCAGGCCCACGGGCTTCAAGGCCGTGATTGGCGCGTACGGCTGGCTGGATGAGCTGTTCGCCGAGATCCGGCGCCGTGGGTTGTCCAGCGCCCCGGACTTCATCACCGTGGACAGCTCCGACGGCGGCACTGGGGCGGCGCCCATGCCGCTTATGGACGACGTGGGCCTGCCGTTGCGCGAGAGCCTGCCCATGGTGGTGGACAAGCTTACGGAGCACGGTCTGCGCGACCGGGTCAAGGTCATCGCCTCGGGCAAGCTCATCTCGCCGGCCGACGTGGCCTGGGCCTTGTGTGTGGGGGCCGACTTCGTAACCACCGCCCGCGGCTTCATGTTCGCCCTGGGCTGCATACAGGCCCTGCAATGCAACAAGAACACCTGCCCCACCGGCATCACCACCCACAACTCCAAGCTCCAGCGGGGCTTGGCGCCGGAAGACAAGGCCGTGCGCGTCGCCCACTACGCGAAGAATATCGCGCTGGAGGTGGGCATCATCGCCCACTCCTGCGGCGTGCGCGAGCCGCGGCAACTCCGGCGCTTCCACGCCCGCGTGGTCCAGCCCAACGGCCTCTCCGTGCCCCTGAACGAGCTCTATCCCGAGGTGAGCCCGCGCCAGCCGCAGGAGGTGGGCTGATCAAATCTTCCCATTGCATAAGCCCATGCGCTGATCGAGCTCGTGCTCCGGTTCCGGACTGCTACTGTCAATTGAAAATAATCAGGAAGAGGGTCTATACAACAACGCCCGACCACGCTTTTCCTTGGCCTGGTAAAGTGCTGCGTCAGCATATTTGAGCAAGCCCTCAGCATACGTATTGTGGTGAGGGAAAATGCTTATTCCTATACTTGCACTAATGGAAAGAGTCTTGGCTATTATCTGATATGGCAGGGATATCGCCTGAATAAGATCATTTGCTATTCCAACGGCTTTGTCTACAGATGAGATCATATCGAGAACTGCCACAAACTCATCGCCTCCCATTCGGGCCACTGTGTCAGTATCACGCAGACGGTTCTGCACGCGTTGCGTCACCTCAACAAGGACTCTGTCTCCATATTCATGACCGTGCAGGTCATTTATGGCTTTAAAACGATCAAGGTCAATAAACAGGACGGCAAACATACGATGTCTTGTCGTGGATTCTTGGATAAGCTCGTCCAGCAGATTCATTAGCTGTCTGCGGTTGGGAACTCCTGTCAGCTCGTCGAAAAATGATAACTTTTGCAATCTTTCTTCGATTTTCTTTCGCTCAACGATGCTGGCCATGGCTTTTGAGGTGGCTTCCAGAAAGTCATGCTCTAATTTGGTTTGTTGATGACCATGCTCAACATAAAGATTGAGCACCCCCAGTGTTTTTCCCTCTGCAATCATGGGAACTGTGTAGTGTCCGTGGGGCTCCATGCCCTCGGGTCGATTGCTATGGTCCTCATCAATACAACTGCGGAAAGTCAGTCTTTGCTCTTTGGCGGCTATACCACACAAGCACTGTCCAAACTCGATGTGATTGCACATCGACAATAACGAATTACCAAGGTTATGGTAGGCAATCATATTCAATCCTTTGCCTGTTTCATCGGTCAAGAATACACAGCCTTTTTTCTCAAGGGCAAGCCACTGAAGCTCAAGCACCACCAACAGTATTTTTTCCAATTGTTCCTGCAGTGAGATAGGCAAAAGTGAAATATTGAGCATTTCATTTAGTGAATCCTGAATATCGCCCCTTTGCTTCAATTCGACCATGTCTCTCTGATTGGCCTCAATTTGCTTTTTTAGCTGTGCTACTCGCTGTTTTAGATTTGCAACTTCATCACTTAATGAATTGTTCATTTTCGTACACCCTCGACTGGCAGTGGCAATGCGACTAAAAGGATAGGAAATCCAACCACCTGCAGTGAAATATCCACCGTCCTGAGCTCCCAGTCAAGGCGCTGTTGAGCGTCGTCCAGGATGAGGTGCGGAGATCGGAGGGACGAGTCGGGCAGGCGCAGGCATTGGGAGGCTGCTGTAGCGGCGGCAAGGGCTGCACGCTATGGCTTTGGGCGCCAGCACGCGAAATTAGCGATGCCGGCGCTGCCCTGGCGGCGGGATTAGCGCGGCGATGGGCTCGATGAGCCCCAGGAGCGAGAGGATGAGCTGGGGGCGCTTATCGGCAGCAGGTATTGCTGCTCGATCTCGGCGGCCGGACGGGGCCGGGAGAAGTAGTAGCCCTGCGCATAGGCGCAGCCGATGGCCCGCAGCCGCGCGACCTGGTCTGCTGTTTCCACGCCCTCGGCGATCACCTGCATGCCGAACTTGTCCGCCAGGGTCACGATGGTGTCGACCAGGGCGGCGTTGTGGGCCTCCTCGTTGAGCCGCCCGATGAACGAGCGGTCGATCTTCAGCACGTCCAGCGGGAAGCGGTGCAGGTAGCTCAGGGACGAATAACCGGTGCCGAAGTCGTCCATGCACAGGCTGATCCCGAGGGCCTTCAGGCGTGGCAGCAGCTCGGCGGCGGTGCTGGCCTGCTCCATGATCGCGCTCTCGGTGATCTCCAGGCGCAGGCGCTGCGGCGCCAGGCGGCGCTCGTCCAGGATCCGGCCGATGCGCTCGACGAGCTTGGGCTGGACGAGCTGGCGGGCCGAGAGGTTGACACTGACATAGGCGGGCGCCTGTTCGCCGAAGCGCTCCAGCCAGTCCGCCATCTGCTGGCAGGCCCGGGTCAGGACCAGTTGGCCCAGGGGTATGATGAGCCCGGTCTCCTCGGCCACCGGGACGAAATCACTCGGAGAGATGGCCCCCTGCTGCGGGTGCTCCCAGCGCGCCAGGGTCTCGACGCCTTGCAAGCACGCGTCGGCCAGGCGCACGATGGGCTGGTAGTGGCCGTAGAGCTCTTCGGTCTCGACCGCGCGGCGCAGCTCGTGCTCCAGGGTGAAGCGCCGCACGGCACCCTCGCGCATGTCGGGGGTGAAGGCCACGCAACGCCCGCCCCCGCCGCGCTTGGCGCGGTACATGGCGGTGTCCGCATCGCGCACCACCTCCTCCGCGCTACCGTAGCCCAGGTGTACCGTGGCGATGCCGACGCTGGCGCTGCAGTAGACCTCGCGCCCGTCCACGAGCAAGGGGTCAGCGAGCGCCCGTTGGATACGCTCGGCGGCGCGCTCGGCGGCGCGCAGGTCGCCGACATGCTCCAGGAGCAGGGCGAACTCGTCGCCGCCGAAGCGCGCCAGGGTGTCGCCGTTACGCACGGTAGCGGCGAACCGCTGTCCCACCTCGACCAAGATCTGGTCGCCTAGCAGGTGTCCCAGGCTGTCGTTGACTACCTTGAAGCGGTCCAGATCCAGGAACAGCAACACGGCCTGCTCAGCCCGGCGACGGGCGGTCAACTCGATCACATGTTCCAGGCGGTCTGTGAGCAATAGCCGGTTCGGCAGACCGGTGAGGCTGTCGTGCAGAGCATCGTGGACCAGTTGCTCCTGGGCGCGTTTGCGATCGGTCACGTCCTGGATCGACCCGGCCATGCGCAGCGGCCGGCCCCGCTCGTCCCGTACCGACTGGCCGCGGGCGCGGAACCAGCGGTACTCCCCATAACGGTTCCGCAGCCGGTACTCCTCGTCGTAGGGACGCCCCTGCTCCAGGTGCACGCGCAGGTTCTCCAGGGTGTGCTGGCGATCGTCCGGGTGCAGGCGCGACTCCCAGGCCGCAAAGCTGGACTCCATCTCAGCGTCCGCGTAACCCAGCAGCTCCTTGAAACGCGGCGCCATCCAGACCTCGTCGGTCTGCGGGTTCCAGTCCCACAGCCCGTCGGAAGCACCCTCCACGGCGAACTGGAAACGCTCCTCGCTGCGCCGCAGTGCCTCCTGGGCCTGGGCCTTCTCCACGATCACCGCCAAAGTGTTGCCTACCGCCGTGAGGAATTGGTCCTCGATGGGGCGGTGAGCGTGATACTTTGCCACGTACAGGCATAGCACCCCCAGCACCCGACCGTCGGAGAGCATGGGCACAGTGTAGTGCCCGTGGTCCCCCATGCCCGGGTAGTGGACTTCGTGCCGCTCGTCTATATGGGGTGTGTACTGGAGCTCTCCCGACTGCGCCGCGCGCCCGCACAGGCAGCGTCCCCAAGGCACCAGGGCGCAGCGGCCCACCAGCTCCGGCGGCAGGTCCTTGGAGGCGACCAGCTCCAGCGTCTGGCCGTCGGGCTGGGCGAGAAACACGGCCCCCTTGGGGAGCAAGGACAACCAGTCGATGGACAGGACCCGGTCCAGGCAACGGGCCATCTTATCTGACAGGGGGGCGCTGCCCAGGCCGAGGCGGAGCAGGTCCCCCAGCACCGCCTGGTGCATCTGCTCCAGGTTGATGTGCTCCTCGATGCGCCTGCGCTCCGTGATGTCCTGCTGGATGCCGATGAAGTGACTGATCTGGCCGGCGGGGTCCCGCACCGGCGAGATGGACGCCTCGGCCCAGTACACCTCGCCGTCCAGGCGCCGATTGCACAGCACCCCGCTCCATACGCGCCCGGCGGAGATGGTCTCCCAGAGGTCTCGGTAGGTCTCGGGGGGGGTCAGGCCAGACTTGAGGATGCGTGGGCTTTCCCCCACGACTGTCTCGGCGCTATGCCCCGTGACCTGGCTGAAGCGGGGGTTGACGTACCCGATGGTGCCGGCGGGATCGGTGATCATTACGGCGACCGGGCTCTGCTCTACGGCCCGCGAGAGCGTGCGCAGCCGATCTTCCGCCTGCCGTCGCCGGGAGCTGTCCAGGACGATGCCTTCCAGGACCACGGGCTCGGCGCCGGACTCCGTCACGCGGCGGCCCTGCTCCCAGACCCAGCGCTCGCTACCGTCGCGGGTGTGGATACGGTACTCGAGCTGGAAGGGCAGGTCGCTGGCGATGGCCCGCTGCACGTCGTCCCGGACCAACCGCCGGTCGTCAGGGTGGATCAGGTCGCAATAGGCCAGCCGGTGATCGTCGAGCAGGTCCGCCGGCGCATAGCCGGTCAGGGCGAGGCAGCCGTCGCTGACCAGCTCCATGCTCCACGCGGGGTCGTTCAGGCACCGATAGGCCATGCCAGGAAGGTTCGCCACCAGGGTGGCGTAGCGCCGCTCACTCTCGAACAGGCCCCGGCGGCGCACGGTCGGCCCGCCTTTCTGGCCGTGATTCTGTTGCGTGAGCGTGTCCTTGGTGGGCAGCTTGTTCATGGGTGTCACCTCGCAGCTTCGTGTGCGGCGCGCATGGCTCGGGAAGAATAGGAAATCCAATGATGCCCTAGCGGCGGGATTGCCGCGGCGATGGGCTCGAGGAGCCCTAAGAGCCAGAGGATGAGCTGGGTGCGCTCATCGGCAGCAGGCTTGGCCCTGGACGCGCGGCCGCCGCTGGAGATGCGGAGCTCACCGCTGGTCGCTGCCGGCAGTGGACGGAGCATACACTTCGTATTCCCGTCGCTGCCGCTTGGCCGAGTACATGGCCAAGTCACCGTGCTTGAGCAGCGTTTCGGCGTCGGTGCCGTGCGCCGGGTACCCGACCACGCCGATGCTGGCGCCTAGTTTTACCTGGACGCCTTGAGCAACCAGAAACGGTTGCTCAAACGCCTTTTGCAGCTTTTTTGCCACTATCCTGGCACGGTCCAGGTCGCCTTCCGGCAGGACCACCGCAAACTCGTCGCCTCCAAGCCTGCACACCGTGTCCGACGCGCGGACACAGGTCGGCAGCCGAGCCGCCACCTTCTGCAGCACTTCGTCGCCGACGGCGTGACCCCAGGTGTCGTTGACCTCCTTGAAGCCGTTCAGATCGATCATCAGCATGGAGAAAGGGATGCTCTCCCGCTTGGCGCGGTGAATCGCCTGCTTCAAACGGTCGTACAACAAGATACGATTGGGTAGTCCCGTAAGCGGGTCGTGCAAAGCCTGGTACTCCAGCGCTCTCCGTTTGGCCTCCAACTCGGTGACGTCCTGCAGCAGCAGCACGTCCATGGGACAAAAAAGTGACAAACGGTTGAGGCGGAAAACCCGCTGTTGACCCCGAATGTCCTGTAATTCGATGGTATCACTCTCCTCGTCCGGCGCTGGAAAGAAGTTGTCCCGCCCACATTCCCTGATGAACGCTTCCATCTGAGCGTTCATCCAATGTGATGTCCCGTCGTCGCCTCGCAGAACGACACCTACGCCAAGCTCGCCGGTCACCCTCTTGAGCACATCAAGCTGTTTGGCATTGCGCTCCATTTCGTGCTTGAGGCGCATCGCGTCCTGGCCCAGAACCACCTCTTGAGTAAGTATCTGAAACCGTTCACGCAACGCCATCAGCTCGTCTCCACCACGAACGTTGGCCGCCTTGTTCACGCCCAGGGCAGTGCGTGCGAGGTTAGTCACCCAGTCCGACAGGCGTCTGATGCGGTACATGATCCACAAGATGATCAAGGCAAGGGCAAATACGAACAACGCGGCCGTAGCGGCATTACCCTTGCGATCGAACGTGACCACCGCGCTCTCCAGAGCCGAGAGCTCTGACCGCGGTACAAGCATGGCGATCCGCGACACGAGCTCGGAATCACCGTAGTCAAAGAAGGCATCGCCAGCGATCATGTAATTATCCCGCAGCGCGTCCGTTCTTGTGCCCAGCGGCAAAGTTTTCGGATCCGTGCTCGCGAGCACAAGCGGTGGATTAGCGGATAGCAAGGCCAGGGGATACTTGCTAGAAAAGATGCCTTGCGAAGCGACAAGGAATTCATCGTCGATGGGTGTCGCCAGCATCAATGTGGCATGGAGCCTCCCTTCGCGGTCCACAGCGCCTACGGTGGAGATCAGATACGGCACATGGCCCACGAGCGTCGTGTAACCCTGATGCCTACCCAGACGACGCTTTAGCCTGGTCGGCTGCAGCAGATCCGGTGGTACCGGCGAGGCGTGACTGCTATAGACCTCTCTCAGCCGATGGCTGAGGTCGAACAACAGGGAAAACCTGGCCATGGGAAAGGCGCGCACCACGGAATTGGGTGGATACCAGGGTGGCGGACGACGGTAATGCAGAACCTCGTCTTGGTTGCCCGTGTCCCACAGGGGTGTACGCAAATAGTCCCAGAAACGTTCCTGCCCCACCAGCAGCTTAGCCAACTGGAAACTGGCTTTCACGTAGCGATCGAAGCGGATTCGCGCCTTCACGGTCTGTGTCTCCAGGCGCGACCGTAGCTCCTCCTGGAAGACCGCTTGCATCTTTCGACTTTCAACGATGTCGCGGCCCACCCACACAGCGATCCCCACGATGATGACGAGGACCATGGTCTTGATCGTCAGAGGAATGCGGCGCAACACTCTCACCGGCCCTGTCCTTCCGTCGCACCCAGGATCATGGTGCTGGTCCACCGACCAACTCGTCTCCGTTGAATTTCCAGCCCGCTTTGCGCAAGTGCGATGCCGGAACGATGCCAAGGCTTGGATCCAATTGACTGACCGCCTGCAACATTGCGCGGACAACCCCTTGTGCTTCAGGGTGAGCTGCCGGCGTCTCCGTCCAAGTCGTCAGACTGAATGTCTTGTAGACGGGGTATCGACCCTCCAGCAAGGCGTCGACATCATAAGGAGAAACACCCTCCAGACGTAGAATCTTTACCTCTCCCTTATCTCGGTAGTAGTGGCTCGCAAACCACGGGGAGATGTGGCCGATGGCATCCGGATTGGCGGCCACCTGAGACACCATGTCAGGAATCGTGCCTACTTCAAGCAAACCGGGGCTGAAGAGATCCTCGTTGTCCAGCAGCAGGCGCCAGTGCCCCGGACGCAATTTGCAGTGCAGGCGCCCTATGGTCTGGATTGGACGATCGGGCCCCGCGACTCCGTCGCTGGAGACCACACCAGACCAACGGTGGATGTCTCCCTGGAATATCTTCCGCGCTATGTCCAACGACAGCGAGCTCACCGGATTGTCCGGGTGCACCACGAGGGCGACCGCCGCAATACCCAGCGTATGGAAGCGCAAGCCGGGCAATCGATCCGAGGCGGCCGGTGGGCAGCAATACGCGCCAATATCAATATTCTTGTGCGCCAGCAATGCGGCTGAGTTCCCGCAGGTGGAGTCCCCAATCGCGATCTTCAGTTTGCGCTCCCGTGCGTACTCTCGCAGGTATGGAGAAAGCATGTGGAAAATTTGTTGGTCCATGTTCACCACCAAATCCGCTGCGGCTGACCCAGGCTGGTGCTTAATGGGCCGCCTCTCCCATTGCGGCGGCCTGTCCTCCACGTGCGACGGATCGCTAAATGCGGGACCGCCCAGTGCCGGTGCTGCGGCTCGAGGTCGCGCGGTCGGGATGAGCAATGCCGCCGCCAGCGCCGGAACGAGGAAAGCTCGGCCAAATCTGTTTAGCGCATCCGCTCTGCAGTTCATAGCCGACCCCCAATTTCCTAAAAGGATAAGAAATGCAACCACCTACACTGAAATATCCGCCGTCCTGAGCCCCCGGTCAAGGCCCTGTTGGCGTGGTCCAGGGCGAGGTGCGGAGCTCGGAGTGACGAATCGGGCAGGCCCAAGCATTGGTAGGCTGCTGTTGCGGCGGCATGGATGGCTCGCCGATGGGATTGAGGATCAATGGTACCGGGGCTTTCTCGGCGAGAAAGGCGACAAGGCGCATTTCCGGCGTTTCGGCGAATGCCTCGCCAATGGTCTCGACCAGCGGCGAGGGCTGCGCGGCGGCAGTCTCGGGGGACAGCGCAGTGAGGGCGGCTCGCCGGGGCGCGTTTGGGGTGAGCCACGACCGTTTGCCCGGTGGGCAAACGCCCGGACAGGACGTCCGGGCTGAGGCATCCAAAGCCACTGACCTCGCGCCAGGGGTGGCTGGGACCCAGCTGGCTAAGCCGTGGCGGCGGCGCCCCTGAGCCGGTACGACCTTGGCGTTGCCCGCCACTCGCTCCCCACCCACGACGAGCCGTCCGCCGGGGTGCGGATCGGGCTCGAACACGCCGTCGGTGACGCAGACAGGGGGGTGATTAGGGGATGGCCGGGCAGTTTAGCCCGGCCAGCTTAGCCGACTATACGGACAAAAGGTTAAAATTGAGGTTTAAGGTACTTATACTTTGGAACTTTCTTCTTGCAGGTCTTGCTGCTGGATGAGGCGGTCTTCACTTTGGAATATCCGCTGGGGCAATTGAACGTGTTCCACAATTCCCCGATAACCTTTGTGTCCAGTCCACAGGCATAATTGTACCCGTGATGGGTTTTTTTCACGAGATAGGGGGTCTGGGGCGGGCAAGTCGCTTTTCTGTAGGTGTACGAGTATCCATTGGGAACTTTACAACGATATTTATTTCCGGATCCTTTTTCAACGGTCCCGGTGCTGCATATTACTGGCCAGTATGCAAGAGCCGTCGAGGAGAGGAATACGGAAGAGAAGAAAACCGCAAGTGTTAGAATTATATACTTTCTCATGACAACTATCCTCTCGGAATCAATCGCATCATTCCGACTCACGTTGTTGGATCCGGCTCAAACTGCGGAGAAAATTGGAAATCCCACTACTTTTAGAGAAATATGCACCGTCCTGAGCCCCCGGTCAAGGCCTTGTTGAGCTTGGTCCAGGACGAGGTGCGGAGATCGGAGGGACGAGTCGGGCAGGCGCAAGCATCGGGAGGCTGCTGCTGCGATGGCGTGGATGGCTCGCCGATGGGATCGAGGATCCATGGTACTGCGGCTTTCTCGGTTAGGACGGCGACAAGGCGGCACTCCCGGAGTTTCCCGCCTCCCGCTCAGGCCTCTTGGCGCTGCCAATCGGCGCGCCGGAAACGCTTGCGGCGCGGCGGCGTTGCGACCCCGCGCGCGGCGAACTCCTGCAGGCACCGCGTCACAACACGCGCAACCTCGCTGGGCAGCTCGCGCGCCACGCTGTCGAACCGCCCGGCGATGTCCTCGGCCTTGAGGAGGTCGGTGCCGTCGTGGAAGTAGCCGCGCTCGCGGTCCCAGACCAGCGCACGCTCGGTCGAGTCCAAGCCGTAGCACAGCTGAAAGCCGTCCACCCTGCCGTCGGAGGCCTGCGTCACGAAAAGGTCGAAATAGTCGTCGTGAAACCAACGCCGCCGCTGCAGCGTTTCCTGCGTCACACCCAGTATCTCGCGCATCGTCTCCCCTCACCCCGCGTATGCTTCGGTTGCCTCCTCCGTGGCCAACGTACCGCAAGCCGCCGGGCTAGGCGAAAGACAGGAGATCCAACCACCTATACTGAAATATCCACCGTCCTGAGCCCCCAGTCAAGGCCCTGTTGAGCGTCGTCCAGAGCGAGGTGCGGATATCGGAGGGACGAGTCGGACAGGCGCAAGCATCGGGAAGCTGCAGTTGCGGCGGCAAAACGGGCGGATCTCAGGGAACAGGCCACGGCAAGCCGGACAGCCGTGGAGAGGCTGCTTAGCAAGTCATGCGCCGATCGAATTCGTGCTCCGGTTCCGGTGGGGCGAGGGGGTCGCCTGAAAACCCTTCTTCATCGAGAAAGCGGGTCCCGGATTCCACGCCCTCCCACGGCGGAGGTCCCCGCGCAAGGGCAATGCGCGGCGGCAGTCTCGGGGGCGAGCACACCCTAATCGCGATGCCGGTGCACTCCGGGCGGTGGGAGCAGCGCGACGATGCGCGCGCCAAGCCGTACCAAGCCGTAGGCCAGGATGCCGCCTTGCCTGGAGGCCTGTGGGAACTCTGGATACGCACATCACATGGACGGAGTACTAGTACCAGCCGGTTGCGGACATCACTGCCGCGGCCATCGAAGCCGCTTGCGACGCGTCCGGGCAGCAGGCAGCCCTGAAGCATACACAGGTGGTCGCTCACGACGGCGGCTCCCGGGCCGCCCGAGGCCCCGACCCATACGGCCGGGTGGGGTGTGCCCCTGCCCGCGCCGGCGCGTCTACTTGATGATGAAGCGCAGGTTCACGAGCTCCCGGAAATCCTTCAGGCTTTTGCTCTTGGCCTTCGCCGTACAGACCCTGCGCTCGAATTCGTAGAGACCCCGCAGGACGTCGCGTCGGCCCACCATGCCCACGACCTGCTTGTTCTGCACCACGGGAAGGTAGCGGTGCGGATGACGGGTGAAGATGGTGGCCACGGCGAAGACGTCCGTATCCGGAGACACGCACAGCGGGAAACGCTGCATCATGGACCGCACGCAGACGTCGGGGTTGCCGTAGTAGATCTCGTTGGAGAAGTACTCCAGACAATCCCTCTCGGTGATGAATCCGACCAGCTCCTTCTCACCATCCTTGTCCTCCACTACAGGGGCAGCCGGGATACTGCGTTGGATGAGCGTCGTGATCACGTCGTCGAGGCTGGCGTCCGGGGCGACGGTAACTACCTCTCTGAACATGAGGTCTTTGACTGTGGGTGTTACTAGCTTCTCGGCCATCGTCCATCTCCTAGCGTCGGGCGGTGTCGGCTGGGCCGCGACTCCGGTCCAGGGTGTCAAGGGGTGTGCTACCAGAGCGCCTCGAGGGCCCTGAGGACGTCCCGCCGGCTAATCTGTCCCACGAGCTGGTTGTCCCGGATGACCGGATAACGCCGATATTGCTCGTTGAGGAACAAGGCCGCCACGTCCGCGATGCTGGCATCGGAATCCACCGTTTTGACCTCCTTGTGCATGTATTCCGCGACGGTTCCCGCCGACTCCCCGAGGTAGCTCGTCTGCAGGGCCACCCGCATACAGTCCTTTTCCGACAGGATCCCTACCAGGTTGCCCTGCTTGTCCACCACCGGGCCCCCAGAGATGCGCTTCTCGACGAGCTGACTGACGGCCATGAGGATGTCCATATCCGGCGAAAACGTGATCAGGTTGGCGGACATGTAGTCCGCGACAGTGACCGGCTTTGGCATGCTGCCTCCTAACTCTCGGGCGGCTGTCGGGGGGCACCGTTGGCGCCGCGCGTGCGGCAGCCCCGGGCGCAGGTGCCGCACTGATCCCCGGCGCCGCCGCAGCGCCCCTGGATCGGCCCCCTGCCCAAGAGCACGCCCAGGGACATGCCCAGCACCGCCACCAGAATGGCGGCGAAGCTGACCAGCAGGAGCTTCAGGCCGCCCACCCTAGCGGCCCCCTACCCCAAAGTCGTCGAGCAGGATGTTCTCCGGCTCGACGCCCAGCTCCTCGAGCAGGTGGATGACGGCCGCATTCATCATAGGCGGCCCGCAGAGGTAGTACTCGCAGTCTTCGGGGGCCGGATGGTCCCTTAGGTAGTGGTCGTAGAGCGACTGATGAATGAACCCGACATAGCCGTCCCAGTGGTCCTCGGGAAGCGGCTCCGACAGGGTCACCGACCAGCGAAAGTTCTCGTGCGCCGCCTCCAGGCGGTTGAGCTCCTCGACGTAGAACATCTCGCGCCGGCTGCGAGCCCCGTACCAGTAGCTTATGCGGCGTTTGCTGTGCAGTCGTTTGAGCTGGTCGAAGATGTGCGAGCGCATGGGGGCCATGCCTGCACCGCCCCCCACGAAGACCATCTCCGCGTCGGTGTCCTTCGCGAAGAATTCGCCATAGGGGCCGGAGACGGTCACCCGGTCGCCCGGCTTGAGCCCGAAGAGATAGGAGGACATGATGCCCGGAGGCACCGACGGCGGGGCCCCGGGAGGCGGCGTCGCGATGCGCACGTTGAGCATGATCATGTCGTTCTCCGCCGGGTAGTTCGCCATGGAATAGGCACGGGAGACGGACTCCGTCACCGTCGACTCGTAGCGCCACAGCCGGTAGCGATCCCAGTCCGGACGAAACGGCGGCTCGATGTCGAAGGCGGCGAACTTCAGGTGATGCGGCGGGCATTCCACCTTCACGTAGCCCCCGGCCCGGAAGTCCATGGTCTCCCCGTCCGGGAGATCCATGATCAGCTCCTTGATGAAGGTGGCGACGTTTTGATTGGAGCGTACTCGGCACTCCCAGCGCCGCACGCCGAAGACCTCGCGGGGCACCTGGACCTTGATGTCGTGCCTAACGGTCACCTGGCAGGCGAGGCGCTCACCCTCCGCCGCCTCCCGCTTGGTGATGTGGGTGCCTTCCGTGGGCAGGATGCTGCCGCCCCCTTCTAGGACCTTGACCCGGCACTGACCGCAGGTGCCGCCGCCGCCGCAGGCCGTCGAGATATACAGGCTAGCTCGGTCCAGGGCCTCGGAGAGCTTGATGCCCACCGGCATGGTGTAGGTCTTCTCGTCATTAACGACGAGCCTCACGTCACCCACCGCGACCAGCCGGCTCCGGGCGATGAGGATGATCACCACTAGCACCAGCACAATCCCGGTGAACATGCCCACGCCGACCGCGATCTCGACCATGAGCCTTATCGCACCCCCCTCGCCCGGGCGGCCCCCGCCACGCGGCGGCTCATAGCTGCATCCCCGAGAATGCCATGAAGCCAAGGGACATGAGCCCCCCGGTGATGAAGGTGATGCCGAGGCCCTGCAGCCCGTTGGGTACGTCGCTGTACTTGAGCTTCTCGCGGATGCCCGCAAGGGCGATGATCGCCAGGGCCCAGCCCAGGCCGCTGCCGAAGCCGAACACCAGGCTCTGGCCGAAGCTATAGTCCCGCTCCTCCATCAACAGGGAGCCGCCGAGGATGGCGCAGTTGACGGTGATGAGGGGGAGGAAGATGCCGAGCGCGTTGTAGAGGAGGGGGAAGTATCGGTCCAGGGTCATCTCCAGGATCTGCACCATGGCCGCGATCACGCCCATATAGCTGATGAGCCCGAGGAAGGTCAGATCCAGGTCCCCCAATCCGGCCCAGGCGAGGGCGCCCGGCTTGAGCAGGTGCTCGAAGATGAGGTTGTTGAGCGGGACCGTGATGGTCTGGACCACCAACACGGCCAGGCCCAGCCCGATGGCCGTCTCGATCTTCTTGGAGATGGCAAGGAAGGTGCACATCCCGAGGAAGAAGGTCAGGGCGAGGTTCTCGACGAAGGTCGCCCGGATGAACAGTCCTACGTAGCTCTCCATCACAGCGCCTCGATGCGATGGACCTGCCGGATCTGGTACTCCGGCTTCTCCACCTGCTGGGGCTTCCAGGAGCGGAGGCCCCAGATAAGCAGGCCAATGATGAAGAAGGCACTCGGCGCCAGCAGCATCATGCCGTTCGGCCGGTACCAGCCGCCTTCGGAGACCTGGGGCAGGATGGTATAGCCCAGAAGCTTGCCCGTGCCCAGCAGCTCGCGCAGGAAGCCCACCAGGATCAGGACCAGGCTGTAGCCGAGGCCGTTGCCGATTCCGTCCAGGAAGCTCAGCCACACACCGTTCTTGGAGGCGAAAGCCTCGGCACGACCCAGCACGATGCAGTTGGTGATGATGAGCCCCACGAACACGGAGAGCTGTCTGCTCATCTGGTAGGCGTAGGCCTTGAGCACCTGATCTACCACAATCACCAGCGACGCGATGATGGTCATGTAGACGATGATGCGGATGTTGTTGGGGATGTCACGGCGCACCAGGCTGATGGTCGCGCCGGAGGCGGCGGTCACGACTGTCAGCGCGATGGACATGGTCAGTGCAGCGGCCAGGGATGTGGTGACCGCCAGCGCGGAGCAGATGCCGAGGATCTGCAGCGCGATGGGATTGTTGTCCACCAGCGGGTCGATGAGGACGGCTCTCGTTTCGGCGCGCATATTCTATCCCCCTTGCGAGCGCATCTTCGTCAGGTAGGGCCGGAAGCCCTGCTTGCCCAGCCAGTACCGCATCAGCCCAGACACCCCGCGACTGGTCATGGTTGCCCCGGAGATGGCGTCCACGTGGTAGCGGGCCTCGGGGCCCGCGGGGTCCACGCCGCCTTTGACGACGGCGATGCGCAGCCGCCCTTCCTCGTCGTACACCTGCTTGCCCTGCCACTTGGCCAGCCAGCGCGGATTGTCGATCTCGCCTCCGAGGCCGGGCGTCTCGCCGTGCTCATAGAAGCGCAGACCCTGCACCGTGTCGCCGTCGCCGGCGAGGGCGAGGAAGCCGTAAAGCGTGGAATACAGACCCAGGCCGTACACCGGCAAAATGACCGAGCGCAGCCGCCCGTTCTCCTGCACCAGGTACACGGTTGCGCGCCGCGCCCGGTGGTGGATCTTGGCCAGGTCCTCACCCGGGGGAATGGCGACGCCGAGCGTGGGGTCCTTGGCCGTGACCTGCGGATCATATTGGGCGGGGTCCGCTCCTTCCACATACTCGCCGGTCGACAGGTCCACCACGCGAGGCTGCACCTGCCGGAAGGCGCGCTCCACGTCGGCGCCCTCCGCGAGCAGGCCGGCGGCCAGCAGGATGTTGCGCTTCTTGTTTAGGGTCTTGTTGGCCTCCTGCAGGGGCCTCAGGGTCACCGCCGCCGTGGACACGATCACTGAGCAGACCACGCACAGGGTGAAGGCCACCAACAGGGTCTTGCCGATGCTGTCGTTGTTGCGCGGGCGGTCGCTGTCTTCAGGCACGGCTCCTGACCCTCCTGCGGATGTGTACCCGCACTACAACGTAGTCGATGAGCGGCGCGAAGATGTTGCCGAAGAGGATGGCCAGCATCATGCCCTCGGGGAAGGCGGGATTGGCCACGCGGATCAGGACCGTTAGGAAGCCGATGAGGAGGCCGAAGACCCATCGCCCCGCGTCGGTCATGGCGGCCGAGACCGGATCGGTCGCCATGAACACCAGGCCGAAGGCGTAGCCGCCGAGCACCAGGTGCCAGTACCAGGGCATGTCGGCCATGGGCTGGTTGCCGAGGTGGTTGAACACCAGCACCGTGACCACCATGCCCAGGAGCACACCGGCCATGATGCGCCAGGAGGCGATGCCGGTGGAGACGAGGAAGAAGGCCCCGAGCAGGCAGGCCAGGGTGGAGGGCTCTCCCATGGAGCCCTGCATCTGTCCCAGGAAGGCCTGGGCCCAGGTGATGTGGTTCTGGGCGAGGGCCGACATGCCGCCGCTGCCGGCGATGGCCAGGGGTGTCGCGCCGCTGAAGCCGTCCACCGCTGTCCACACCGCATCGCCCGTCATGTCGCCCGGATAGGCGAAGAACAGGAAGGCGCGGCCCGTGAGGGCGGGGTTGAGGAAGTTCTTCCCGGTGCCCCCGAACACCTCCTTGCCGATGACGACGCCGAAGGAGATCCCCAGTGCCACCTGCCACAGGGGGATGGTGGGGGGGAGGGTGAGGCTGAAGAGGACGGAGGTCACCAGGAAGCCTTCGTTGATCTCGTGGTTGCGCACGCCGGCGAAGAGCACCTCCCAGAAGCTGCCGACGGCCAGGGTGACGACGTACACGGGCAGCCAGTACAGCAGCCCGTGCACCAGGCAGCCCAGTATGCTGCCGGGGTCGTAGCCGATGCCCAGCGCCTGCAGCACGGCATCCCGCCAGTCCCCGGCCCCGGAGACGCCCATGGCGTGTATGGCCGTGTTGGCCTGGTAGCCGATGTTGTACATCCCCACCAGGAGGCAGGGTGTCACGGCGATGACCACGGAGATCATGAGCCGCTTCAAGTCCATGGCGTCGCGCACGTGGGGCGAGGAGCGCGTGACGTCCGATGGCGTGTACAGCAAGGTGTCCACCATCTCGTAGAGGGCGTTGTACTTCTCGAAACGCCCCCCTCGGGCGAACTCGGGCTGCATTCGGTCCAGGAGCCGTCGCAGGGCGCGCATCAGCCTTCCCTCTCTATCAGGGTCAGGGTCTCGCGCAGGGCCGGACCGTACTCGTACTTGCTGGGGCAGACGAAGCTGCAGAGCGCGAGGTCCTCCTCGTCCAGCTCCAGGCAACCGAGCTCCCGGGACCTCTCCGTGTCACCCACCAGCAGGGCCCGCAACAACTGTGTCGGTAGCAGCTTCAGGGGCATGACGTGATGGTAGGCGTCCACCGGCATCATCGCCCTCAGGCTGCCGTTTTGGGAGGTGGTCAGCGGCAGACGGCGCCGGGGCAGGAAACTCGAGAGAAAGGCGCGGCTTGCCGAGAATCGCTGACTCCCCGGCGCCAGCCAGCCCAGGAACTCGCGCTGCCGGCCTTCCGCGAGCACGGAGACCTGGAGGTGGTAGCGCCCGAGATAGGCAAGCACATCCGCGGCCCGGCGCCCGGACAGGATAGAGCCCGAGACCACCCGGCACTCCACGTCCTCCAGCTCCTGCGCCGTCAGGTCCTGAAGGCTGGCGCCCAGGCGGGTGCGCAGCAGGCGCGGGCGCTTGACCACCGGCCCGCCCAGGGCTATCACCCGCTTCACGGGCAGCCGCCCGGTGGTGAACAGCCCCCCAATGGCCATGACGTCCTGGTAGTTGAGGTGCCAGGCTGCGCTACCGGCGTGCACCGGTGCCAGGTAGTGGATATGCGTCCCCACCAGGCCGGCCGGATGCGGGCCCGCGAACTCCGCGACCTGGACGCCGGGCAGGTGCCCACCGGGGATTTCGGCGCCCGCTGCCTTGCACAGGAAGAGCTTGCCGCCGGAGAGCCGGGCGAGGACGCGCAGGCCGTTGAGGAAGTCTTCTCGGTCCTGCGCGATGACTACCACCGGGTCCGCCGCCAAAGGGTTGCTGTCCATGGCGTTGACGAACAGGGCATTGGGCCGGGAGTCGGGGGTTGGCACCTTGCTATAGGGCCGCCTGCGCAGGGCCGTCCAGAGGCCGCTCGCCAGCAGGTTGCTCTGTACCCGCTCCGCGTCCAGTGAGTTGAGCTCGTCTGGCGCATAGGCGCAGAACGTCTTCTCATCGTCACCCGCCAGGTCGATGACGATGGAGAGCAGCGCCCGGCGTGCGCCCCGGTGGATGGCCGAGATGGTGCCGCTCCCGGGAGAGACGTATCCAACCCGGGGGTCGTGCTTGTCTGCGAAGAGCGTCTGCCCGAGCGCGACTCGCTCGCCCTCCTGCACACTCAGGGTGGGCCGGAGGCCCACGTAGTCCGTGCCGAGTACGGCGACGGACCTGACGGCGGGTGCGTCATGGATGGTCTGCTCCGGGAGACCCGCGATGGGGATATCCAGGCCCTTCGTTAGTCTGATCACCATGTTCGGACGAGTGCGAGTCTGGCGCTACCGCTTGTCATACGTCTGCAACAAAGTGCAATGGGGCCTGAGCTCATTCGCCCTCGGCAGCCTGCCTGGACCCGTGGCCTTTCCTGGAAACTGATGTGGGCAATCGGGTCCCATTCTTTCGGCGTGTGGCCCCGGCGCCCGGACAGGGCGCTTCACCTTAGGCCACCGGCAGCATGAGGGCAAGCCCCCGCCGCTGCGCAAATCATAATACCGCCGTCCGCGGCAGCCCCGCGAGCGCCGTGTAGTCGTCGTTCCCCTGCACGCCTCACCGAGCGGCCTCCATCGGGGGTATCGATGCACGACTACCACGTCGCCGGGACCCGGAGACGCCAGGATGCCGCCGTCCCAGTCGCGGCGCAGCTCCCGCTCCGCATGAGGCGACCCGTGCTCATCCTTCCAGTCGTCGCAACACTCAGGAAGGTCTCGAGGTAGCTCTGCACTGCTCGGCATCGCGGTGCTCAACGGGGTGGTGAGTGTGGACCAGGCCAGCGCAGCGGGCGGGTGACGAACGGCTCCGCCTGCATCCGCTCGGCGAGCTCCGTGAGTCCCGCCGCCAGCACCGTGAGGCCGGCTCGGCCAGCACCACGCGGCCGCGAAACCACCCATGGGACAGCAGCCAGCAGGCCACCAGCACCAGCCGGTTGCGGCCTGACCGCTCCCGCCATCTAAGCCGCCGACGACCCGCCCGGCAGCATGCAGCCCTAAGGCATGTACAGGAGGTCGCTCACGGCGGCGGCCACCTGGACCTTGCCCGCCCTGGCCGCTTGCGGCGATTATTGTGGACCCCGACTTTGAGACAGTCGCTTGGGTGTGCGGCGAGCGCCAGCGGCAGTTCTACTGGGTGTCGCACTGTCAAGGTCATGTCAGAAAGGGATTTTGCTTGACCATTAGCCGCAGAGTTCGGGGGAAATCGATGCCTTCCCAGGGGCGTATCGGCGGCGCACATGCATGGCTGTCCGCCTGGCTAGCTTGTCCGCCGTTCGGCCTAGTATGTGGGCGTCCTTGCAGGAAGCACAGCAGACTACCAACCATGCGGCAAGCCGAGGGCGCCTAGCCGCTAGGCGCGGCGGGATATTTGTCGGCCAGACTTCGTGCCTGTGCTCGATCGTCCTAGGGACTGCCGCAAGGCTGGGCTGGCCGGGGCCGGGTTGGCACAGGAGGGAGAGTGTCCACAAAGGACCCGTTTGAATAATCGGTCGACTTGCAGGGGACATTGCGGCGGCCCGGACCATCTATGGGGAGCATTGGCATGGAGAAGACGATAACGATAGCGGGAGGTGAAGCCTGTCCGCCTATTCGGCGGCACCAGCCTTCGACAGAGATCCCGCTACCCAGGTACCTTGAGCAGACCTATTGGTGGGCCTACTTGCATCCAAACGGGGTGCGAGTCTTTGAGCGCCAATGGCTGGTGAACTTAATCCTGTGGGGTAACTTCGCGGTCCTGCGTGATGCCGCGTTGGCAGAAATCGGCTCACCCGTTCACGCCCGTGTGTTGCAGGTTGCTTGCGTCTATGGTGACTTTTCTCAGCAGCTGGCGGCCAGGTTGGGCCCAAACGGCCACTTGGATGTGGTCGACGTGGCGCCCGTGCAGCTAGACAATCTAAGCAGCAAGGTCAAGGATTATCCCAACGTCTCGCTACACCACCAAGACTCGACCGATCTAAGATTTTCCGATGACAGTTATGATCACGTCGTGGTCTTCTTCCTGCTCCATGAACAACCCGAAGGTGCGCGTATTCGCACTATCGAGCAAGCACTTCGTGTGGCAAAACCCGGCGGTAAGGTCATCTTCGTGGACTATCATTGTCCCTACTGGTCCAATCCGTTTCGCTATGTCATGGTGCCAATCCTGACTTTCCTAGAACCGTTCGCTTTGGATATGTGGCGAAACGATATCGTTGCTTGGATGCGCGAGCCATTTCGACCCAAAAACGTGCAAAAGAAGACCTTTTTCGGCGGGTTGTACCAGAAGGTTGTCGTTATCTCAGAATAACGGACGAGCGCCGACGCTCGATGCTCCGGATTGAAAGATCTCCCGGCCCTGGGGCACGTAGATAATCGCCAGCCGCGATCGGGTGCGGGTGATATCGACTTAAGTGGGGCACGGGCAACAAGGCCAACGCGGCCGCGGAAAGAGCGTGCGGCGAATGGCACAATTGAATCGTGAAACTTGCGTGATACGGGCGTGACAACTTTCGCGCTTGCTACCATGGCCGAGACCGGCTTTCCGCTCCTCCTGCGTGATCAGGTCGCTGCCTCGGCCGGCGTCTGGGAGGCGGTGGCGTTGCCGACCGATCGTACGCCGCCCGTCCTGCTCCCCAGCGAGTCCAATTCCATTACCACCGGCGCGTCGCGCAATGCCAAGTACCTGAGCGCCGCCGCTTTGTTGGGTGCGACCAGCGACGCATTCTACGCCGTGCGCAACGTGCGGCTGCCGTACGGCATTGGCGACAGCGTCCAGATCCTTGCCAACGCCTACGACGCCGGTAGCGAGGCGAATGCGGAGAGTGCCGCCACGGTGGGCGCGCTTGGCGCTACGGACGACGACCCCATGACGGGCACAGGGATCAATGAGAACGGCGAGGGCTACATCCACGTTCATGCCGGCATTCAAGGTATTGGCGGTCCGGACGGACTTGTCCCATCTACGTACGATTGGCGCAATCCCGTGGTCGAGCTGACCATCGAGCGGATCCGATAGTCCGCCCGGCTAAAACATTGACTTGAGGGACACGGCCCTCCTCAAACGGAGGCGTGACCCTGGCCCCGTGGGCGGCTCCTTCGGCCCACGAGGCCATCGTTCTCCGCCCTGCCCCCACAACATACGATAGCTTTAGCACATTTTGAGCGAGACGCTGGTCTCGATTGTCTACCTGGGGTTGAGGCAAGCGGAGGTGCGGCAGCAGGTTCGGAGCAATTGTGTGCCGGCCTGATCGGCAGGCCTATTGATCATGCCGGAACGCTACAGGATAATGAAACCGTGCCGTCTGCACACTGCCCATGGAGCCGACATGATAGATACTGAAGCAGACCTGAAACGATTCCCGCTGGTATCCATAACGGCCGGTGAGTATCTGCTGAGCCAGGGAGAATTGACTGACAGCATTTACTTCCTGCTCGAAGGGTCCGTCAAGGTTACCAAGGACGGCTACGACGTGGCTACCATATCGGACAAGGGTGCCGTGTTCGGCGAGCTGTCCATCCTGCTCGATCACAGCCACACGGCCTCCGTGCAGTGCCTGGAGGATTCGAAGTTCTATCACATCGAGCACCCCAAGGCGTATCTCGAAGAACATCCCAGATTGATTTGGCATATTGCCCAGGTACTAGGCATGCGGCTTCTCAATCTGAACCAATATCTGGTGGACGTGAAACGCCAGTACGAAGGGCACGATCACCTACAGATGGTAGACGAGGTGCTGGAGACCCTGCTCAATCAGCAGAAGACAAGAATCCTGCGACGGGAAGACAGTAAGCGGGATACTGGGGAGTATTGACGGGCATCAGACCAGCTGCCGGGATTCCTCACCGGCGAGCGTAAACCATTCGGCGTTCTTTGCATCGAGATCAAGAACGATATGCGCAGGGATATTGCCCAGATAGGCGCCGGCATTGAGCACCCAGGTTTTCCCGATTCGGTCGACCCATGACCCGCCTGGTTTATACGGGCTCTGGTGGATATGACCGGCTACTACGAGCTCTGGCTGGTACTGCGCGATCCATTTGTTTAGCTCCGTGTCGCCGATGAAGCGCTTGCCGGTCCAGCTGGTCGGAGAGTTGTCCGGCGGCGCATGGTAAATCCAGATCCACCGGTCGAATTCGAGCCGACTGGCCTGCTCAAACTGTCTGGAGACCTCCTGCATCGAGACTTCGCCGTCCCACCAGGGGAAGATGGAGACCAGCGTGCTCCGGAAGAATACATTGTCTCCGTCGACATGCACCTGCGGGCCACGTGCCTCCTGCAGCCACGGCGCGATATACTCGTCCGCCGCATTCTTTTCATTGCCGTCGTGATTGCCCGAGCACACCAGCAATCGGGTCGCAGCCCCGATTTTCATCAGGTACTTCTTGATGACGATGATCTGTACGCTCAGGTCCATGCTGGATGAGATATCCAGCAGATCCCCAGCGATGATAATCGCGTCATAGCTCTCGGCTTGACTGGCCAGCCAGTCGAATTGCTTCAGATGGTAGTGAAGATCTGAAGCGACGAGTATTTTCATGAGAAGGCGCCATACTAAGCATAGAAAATCCAACCGCCTACAGTGAAGGGGCCGCGGAAAGAAACAATCATCCCAAGATTGCGCCGGATATGGGGCCGGATTCAAGGCGCTGCAAGGGGCGCATAGCCTGGACTATGTAACCCTTGGCGCAACACAGAAGCCGGTGCCAGAGACCAGCAAGATGGGATGATTGTTTCTTTTCGCGGCCCAAATATCCACCGTCCGGAGCCTCCGGTCAAGGCCCTGTTGAGCGTCGTCCAGGGCGAGGCGCGGAGATCGGAGGGACAAGTTGGGTGGTCGCAAGCATTGGATGGCTGCTGTTGCGGCGGCAAACGGGCGGATTTCAGGTGCACTCGGGGCGGTCGGACCCGCGCGGCGATACGCGCGACGAGCTCCAGGGATGAGATATTGTGGCACTGCCGGGAAACCAGGCGCCCAACAGCGAGCACCAACCTCGTCCTAAAGTCTGGGGAGTGCCGGTCCTACTCGAGTCCCCTCTTTCCGTGAAAGACGGGAGCTTGCTGCCGCCTGGCAACGCGGTGCCCTGGTGCCGCACTCCCAGAGACGCCAAGGTGCGGTAGACTCTGCGCACCGACTTCAGTCCTGCGAGCTACCGGTG
>Ga0307417_10000223_pt1 | contig 24170 bp, 25 predicted proteins | sample SalMarWE160210MG_2_FD_202514 | JGI IMG/M metagenome (GOLD analysis project Ga0307417, IMG submission 202514) | Salt marsh sediment microbial communities from the Plum Island Ecosystem LTER, Massachusetts, United States - WE1602-10 | ecosystem: Environmental > Aquatic > Marine > Intertidal zone... | reverse complement strand
GCGCTCCTTCGTGAACGGCTTGAAGCGCTTAGGTTTGGCAGTCCAGATCCAGCGTTAATTTTCGACGCGATGCCCGCGTTCAGGTGCAACGAAGTTTTTACTCCGGCGGCGTATTCCGACGGGGGTCAGTTTCCAAGGGCCATGTGAAGCCGACGGCTTAGACGGATTATGACGTTGTCAGAGGAAAATCGATTACTTCGACCAAACGTTATGGTCGTGATTTTCCGCTATTGATTTCTCGAGCTGTTTCCGGATCGACCCGAGCGGTTCGACGGCAACCTTAAGTATTCGAAATTCTGCTCTGCCACTGCCAGGTGAATCGGCGAACGGATCCGTCGTTTGTCTGCTGATGGCGGACTGGCCCTTCGAGGCAAGGTCCCGCCGCGTTAGAGAGCGATCCGATTCTTGGAATCCGGTTTAATGCAGGACAAAGGCACTTGCCATTTGGAACCTTCAGAAGGCGGCAAGTGTTTTCAATATGGAATTCTCTACTAAGAAAGTAGCCCATCATGCGTATTATTTTCGTCTGCCTATCCACTTTTCTCGCGCTTGCTGCTTGCGCCGGCCAACAGGCGGAAGCGGTCGATGCATCGCCGCCCACCGTTTCCTATAATGTGACTGGAAATGACACCACGAGTGCAAACGCACAGGCTGCCGAATATTGCCGGCCTTATGGCATGGTCGCCGAACTTCAGGGGATTCAGCCAAGCGGATCGAGACAGCTTGCACGATATATCTGTGTTTCGCACTCTGGCGCATCCGGTCCTCAGGCAGGTACGATCTACGGCAGCACGGCGCCTTCTCCGGGTATTGAATGCGCCGACTGGATGCACCAAGGACGCCCTGGCGGAACAGACTATCACGGCCCGCCTGTACCCGGCTGTCCGGCGAAGTGAGCTTTCCAATCACATCACGAAATCAGGACGAAACGGCGGGGTCGCCATCCAGCACTAAATCTTATCAAGCGCATTGGTCGGCCAGGGGCCATCGTAACGGACCAGCTTCACTCCGATGGCGCTGCGATAAAGGTTATAGTTATTTCGGACCGCCGGGAATGTGGACGATGGCCCAATAACTCAGACCGCGAACTCACACCAACCAATCCGGCGACGAGAAAGTGCGATGGCGCGGATCAGGCACAGCAGAACCTTGCAGAAATTCGCCGCCATCCACACTTCAGTTCACAACGACTTCAATCAAGACCGCCACCTCGACCGACACAATATCTTCAAGCAGAACGGAGCGCTCGCTTCGCCGAATGGCGTCAATTGGCGGCATGAAGTTGGCGTTTCTGGCGAATTTGGCGACCGGTTCGCGCTAGAATGACGGCACCCAATATGTGCATCAGTCAATTGACAGAGATAAAAAACGGAGTCACCGAATGACCAATCAAGCTCTCCCTCTGGATACGCTGGTCGTCATTACGACTGGCGCCGAAGCGAAATTTTACCGCAATCGGGGACAATCTGGGGAAATCAGCCTCGAAGCCGCCGGCGAACTCACGCCCCGGCACCTGACCGATGACGGACCGTCCGGCAAACGTCCACCGGAATCGTCGCCGCGGGAGACCGACGAGAGCACGTTTTCCAAGCAACTCGCCCATCACCTCTACAGTGAGGCGCATACCGGAAAATTCGACAACATTGCCCTGGTGGCCGACCCAGGTACCTTAGGCGAACTTCGCGGTGTTTTGCATCAGGAGGTTACCGACAAATTGGTGATGGAGCTGGCCAAGACGCTCATCAACTCCTCAAAGGAGGATATTGAGCGATCACTCCGCAAGGGTGCCTGACGCAGATGCGGCCTTCAGACAATATTGAAATGCAGTCGCCTGTGGCTGCTGTAACAAAAACCAGCACATGTGCTCGAGCGGCAAGGCGCGACGGAAGTCCGGCGGGGTGTTTTACGGTGGCACGGTTCCCTAACGGAACCCAAGGAATCCAAGTACAAAGAGAACGATAACCACGGCTCCGACCAACCAGATGATACTGTTCATGAAGCGTACTCCGAAATTCTTCGGATGAACGAGGGGGCTCGGGACGTCAGAAACGTTGGAATGCCCCGTCGGCGCGCGGATCGCCAAAATTCTGGGAGACGCACTGTCTCGATACAGAATCACTACGTAGCGTATTTGAACTCCGGCAGCATTTTGAGCCCTTCCTTGGAGCCGCCCGGCAGCGTCACCTTTTGGTCGCCGAACTTTAGCGTCTCATAGGGTACGACGACCAGGTGATTGCCCATCCCTAGGAAGCCGCCGATCGACAATACTGCGAAGGGCTGCTTGCCGTCGGAGCTCACGAGGACGTCGTTGATTTCGCCGATGGTTTCGTTGGCATCATTGACAACGTTGCTGCCAATAATCTTGGACGCGCGATAACCAGCCGCCAGGGTTTTTACATCGACCTTGACGAGATCGACCGTCTGCGGCTTGCCTTGCGCCCCTGCGCTGCCTGACAGAAGGGCGGCGCTTAACATCGCCGCGCTGACGAAAATCATCGCATTTTTCATAACTGGATCTCCTTGGCTTGTGCCCATGTCGTCGTCACGCATTTGACATCGCGTCGAACCGCGCGCCACTCTTGCGCTGTCTTGCTGAAGCTAGGGCGAATGCGCGGCAGGCGGCAGGGCCGGAATCTACCTACAATTTCGCTGCTCCTGCCACGTCGCCTGATCGGATCGATCGCCGCCGGCCGTCACGAGATGCACGCCGTGAGTCGAGAATATTCTTGTAGGTCGAATGAGCAAATTGCCGACAGGTGAGCTGCCCCTTTGGTTAGTACCGGACCCACCGGTAGCGGACATTCCGGCAGCAGAATTTGACTTCCGCGTCTGACCTGACCAGTTGAATGCTCGCGGCTTTCTCCCATCACCTAGCCGGGGTTTTTCTCTTGCCCGGATAGGCCGCCCATTTTGTTGCAGTTGCACCCTTACCCGCGCTGGAACGCGTAGATTCCGAACCTTCCGACGCGAACGGCCCCACCACTATGCTCGAAACTGTCAACAGCTCGGATATCCGAAGCCTTGTGCGCCGGCGGCTACCGCCGAATTCTGAGAACGTCATCAAGGAGGAGAAAGTCATCGGGAATAAGAATCGAATTGCAGGAACCGCCAAGGAGATCAGAGGTTCCGTCAAGGAAACGATGGGCAAAGCGACAGGCGACGCGAAGTTGCAGGCCGACGGCAAAGCGGACAAAGTCGAAGGCAAGTTTCAGAACGCTGTTGGCCGCGTCAAGGACGCGGCGCGGGATGCCCTTAAGTGCATTGATATGTAAAGTTGCCGGCCGGGGTAGGCAGGCGTCGTTACCGTCTCGGAATGACCCCGATATCTTTCAAGCGACATCGCTTTCGACCAGTGATTATCCAGCATGCAGTGTGGCTCTATGCCCGGCTCACGCTGTCGTTCCGGCATGTCGAAGAGATGTCGGTCGAACGTGGCATTGAGGTGAGGCCGCGAATGAGGCCCTCGAGCGCTGGTTTCTAAAGTTCGGGAAGACTCCGCGTGGCAGTAGGTGGCGTTGAACGTAGAAGGTGTTTTGGACGCCGCCGCGTAGCGACAGGTCAGCGCCCCGGCCAGACACTTAACTGTCAACGCTTGCCCACGACATCGGTAGATTCCGAGTCTGACGCGGCGGGCCATATTGTAATAGGTTCTGGTTCGTTAAATCCGATAAATGCGCTGATCCGCAGCAACAGGATACGGACCATTTTCAACGATGACATGCGCGCCGCGCTCGACGCTGGCGACCTCCACCCTACCCGCTCCGCAGTGTCGCCCGCGCGTGCCCACGAATGGGCGCGGATCGCCCGCAGTCATGCCCAGTCCCTGCCGGTGCGCAGCGCGTTGCAACTTATGAACACCGTGATCCCGTTGGCTGGGATTTGGGCGGTGATGATACTAACGGTCCATGACGCGTGGTGGGCGACGCTGCTGCTGTCCGTACCGGCTGCAGCGTTCACCGTGCGGCTGTTCATCATCCAACACGATTGCGGCCACCGCTCGTTTTTCCGCTCGAGGCGGCTCAACGACGCTATCGGTACGCTGATAGGGATCGTCACATTGACCCCGCACGAATACTGGCGCGCCTCGCACAATTTCCACCATGCTACCTGCGGCAACTTGGACCAGCGGGGGATTGGCGATGTTACGCTGCTCACCGTGGCCGAATACGCGGCGCTGACCTGGTGGCGGCGACTCGCCTACCGCGTCTATCGCAGCCCCGCCGTGCTGCTGGGGATTGGGCCGGTATACCTGTTCGTGGTGAAATTTCGCCTGCCGCTGGATCTAATCCGGCGCGATCCGAAGCTGCTGTACAGCGTGATGGGCACCAATCTCGGTATCGCGGGCGCGCTGACGGGTCTCGGGCTGGTCTTCGGCTTCCACAATCTGCTGATCGTGCAGACGCCAATCGTGTTGCTGTCCAGCGCCGCCGGGGTGTGGCTGTTCTACGTCCAGCACCAGTTCGAACACACGTACTGGTGCAAAAAGGCCGATTGGGACTTCCACGAGGCCTCGGTGTTGGCGAGCAGCTACTACGACCTGCCGCAGCCCTTGCGCTGGTTCTCCGGCGATATCGGCATCCATCACATCCATCATCTGTCGTGCCGCATCCCCAACTACCGGCTGGGCGCTTGCCTCGCCGACATCCCGGCGCTGAAGACTGTTAACCAAATTCGCATGCGCGACAGCGTCGCTTGCCTTCACAAAGCCCTGTGGGACGAGGATACGCAGAAGCTGGTGTCATTCAGGACGATGCATAAGGCGCAGTCGGTGGCACGCTATAGCCAAGCAAAAAGCCATTTAGTGCCTACGTCGAAGGAACTAAGGGCCGAGAGAGCCACGGCAGACTGATTATTCTGACAATGCCGTCTAAACTAGTGAGTGCTACCAATCCGGGAGCGGGACAAAGTCAATATGACCGACTGAATTCCGTGTGTTTGCATTTGGCGCATGGAGGAACGTGACCTGTCTGAGACATGGTTAATCGACCGTCACAGTTGTCACACGTCAAGGTACCGGGTCCACAGATTTCACCGGTCCGGTAGGTTCGGTGAGCCTTAAGTGATTCGGCCATGTCAGAGAATACCTCTCCCGTAGACGCAGCGAGCGACTGCATTAATCCAAGTAGGCCGTATCCGATGCGTTCCGGGTTAAGTCCTTGGCTCGCGTCCCGAATCGCTGATTGTAGCCCGTCTTGGGTCAAACTGAGATCCCGCATCACAAACTTGCGGAGCTGCTCGCCTTTCTCGGCAGTGAATGTCCCCGCGGCAACCAATTCTTTCTTTGCAGTCTCCAACGCGTCCTCCAGGGATGCGCGACTTTTTTCGACTGACTGCTCGAACAACTCTCGCGTCCTGGCAGCCAGCTTTTCAAAATGCTCAACTTCGGCGCCGTGATGCGGCGTTTTTTCAGCCATTTTACTTCACTCCATCCTGCTTCCGATTGAGATCGCGGTTACATTAAATTTGGCCAAGAAAGAAAGCCCATCAACTTTCGCTTATCGGCGATATGCGGATAGGTGGCTGCCAATACCTCGTTTTGATTCTAGCAATGGTAATGCGTAGGTTCCGCCCCAGACTGATTGTTCCGTCAAGCGGTCATACGCCGCCCATGCCATATCGTCCGACTAAATCATCGGAACTTAAATTCCCCCATTTGGAGGGAATCACCATTGACTTGGCTCAAGATGTCGGTTCCTGGCTGAGGGTGTTGAAGAACTCCCGTCAGCGAGCCGTTTGGTCATCCGTTTTTGGTAGTAGCGGAGCTGTTTCAACCCGCCCTCGGGTCGGGTTGGGATCGTAGGGGTTTGCCGGAATTGTTTTTCGGCATCGGTCAGACGGGTTCGAGCATCGGCGTTGGGATGGCAGCGTGCCGGACCAGACGCTTCAGGTTCTGCACAGTGGCAGTGAGCAGAAACTCGTCGCGCGCCCCGGTGAGGCCGCGCAGGCACAGCCGGTCAAGCCTGAGGTTACGCTTTGCCTCACCGAACAGGGTCTCAATCTTTTTGCGCCGCAATCCGGACGCGCGATAGGCATCAGTCGCCATCAAGGCGCGGGTGAGGTCGCGTGCTTCCTCGTTGACGTCTCTCGGGATCTTGCGGGATGGCGTGGTCGGACAGCATCGGGGCTTGAGCCGGCAGTTACCGCAATCGAGCTTGCTCGACCGGTAAAGCCGCGTCTTTCCGCCATGGACCCGGCCGGTGGTCTTCAGTGTCTTGCCTCTGGGGCAGTGGTAGACATCCCGTTCCCGGTCGTAGGTGAAGTCGGTGCGCGAGAGACTGCCGTCCTGACGGGCACCCTTGTCCCAGACCGGGATGTGCGGATCGATGTCGTGGTCGACCAGCCAGCCGAGCATCTCGCCGGTGCCATAGGCAACGTCTCCAGCCAGGTGTCCCGGCTTGAGGCCGAAGCGGTCCTGGGTCCGTTCGATCATGGTATCGGTGGCATCGACTTGCGTTTGCCGACCTTGCCGTCTTGGCGTGGCCCGCGTTCGTTCTGTCATCGTTCATTTTGGCCTCCAATGATTATCGGTCTTCCGGTTCGATCAGCCCCGCGATCTAGTCCGTGGGAAATGGCCCATGGCACGGATGGTCCGGCGGATAGTCGGTCGCATCGCCGACCGGCCAATCTTTCCAACGCTGTGATCCGCGCAACGTTGCGGCGGGCTGCCCCTCCTTCGGCCTTTCGCGCGAAACCTCGGACGAAAGGCGTTGGAATTGGCGAATGTCTGTTTCCATGGTCGATATCCTCCTTATAGATCCGTACATTTTTTTTCCATTTGGACCGCGTGGTGCCCGACCACTGATGCCTCGGTCGGACACCGCCACGATCTTGATCCTGTCCGAAAGCATCGCAACTTCCGTGCCGAATGTCGCACCCAGCGAAATTCCCGGCCTCATCAAGGTTGCGCTGATTTTGGTTCCCTTCGGCCGGTGCAAAACGGCCCGTCCGGTGGAAACCGGCCAAGCGCGCGACGGTGACGCGCGCGCCGGCCATCTCAAGCCGGCTTGACGATCGCGGCGACCGCTATTCGGCGCGCCAAATTGCACCGGTGTCGCGATTGATCCGGTACCGATCGACCAGCGAGCCATCCTTGGTGACGATCTCGGCGACGATCGTGTTCTTGCCGTCATCCTTCACGCTGCCGAGTTTCAGCCGCGGGTTGCCCTGCCATTCGAGCCATTGTTCGAAATTCGAGCGAACATCGCTGACCGTTAGGTTGACCTTGACGGGTCCCCATGCGCCATAAGCCGGGCCCATCATTCCATAGCCGCCATCATAGCCGCCATGCGCGGACGCCGGGCTCGCGAGGCCGACGTCTCCCACGCCGAGAATGGCCACGACGGCGGCCGTCATTAGCATTGTCCTGAACATCTTTCTTCTCCTGTCCAAGGTCTCGCCTAAAACGTTCCTGAGACATCGCGCCTATCCGATGCGCAGTATGTGATCGTTCAAAAAGGCATACGGCGGCACGACTAGGTTCTTCGGGGCGGGGCCCTTGCGGATACGCCCCGACGTGTCGTAGGCGGAGCCATGGTACGGACAAAACCAGCCGCCCATACCGCCGATCGCGCCCGCCGCGAGATACAAGAAATCGCGTCGTACGACCTGGGGTTCCGATATTTCGGACATTGGGCTCGCCGTCTCGTCGCTCACCATTTCTCCTCCGGCGCCACTGGCATTTTCCAACCGTATGTCACTCCGCTCGCAGAAAGCCGGGCTTAACGGCTCGACATCCTTCGCTTCGATGCATAGCTGCGGCGCAGTTGATCCATTTCCGCCTCTGCAATGTCGAAAACCTTTAGGCCATCGGCTGCGCTCGGCGGCTTGTTCCATTCCTGATGCCTGAGCGTTCGCTCCACGTTCTCGATACCCGCCTGCCAGTGCTGTTCCATCGTCGCGTGCGAAAATTCGTAGTCGGCGCTGAAGCCTTCGTAGCGCTGCGGACGATAGATCAGATGAACGATCGAAACGGCATGGTCCTCGCCGAGATCCCGCAGCTTCTGCAATTCCGCCTTCTGCCGCGCTTCCGGCGGCAATTTTTCGAACAACTGAACAATCGCCATGCGGAGCTCGTGCTTCTCGCGGAAATATTCGGTGTTAAGACGCGTCCGACTGGAGAAAACGATCTGCTTACGCCGCGCCTCCCCTTCCCAAACGTCGCGGGGCACGTCGCCGCGGGCGCTGAACAGGTCGACCTGGAAGACCAGCGTGTCTTTCTTGGGGCCGTATTCGAGAACCGGCGCGAGCGGCGTGTTCGATACCAGGCCGCCGTCCCAATAAAGCTCGCCATCCACCTGCACGGGCGGAAAACCGGGCGACAAGGCGCCGCTCGCCATCACATGATCGACCGAGATCGTGCGCTCGGTGTTGTTGAAATAGATGAAATTGCCGAGGCGGATATTGACCGCGCCGAGCGAGAGACGGGTTTCACCCGAATTGATGCGATCGAAATCCACCAGCTCCTCGAGCGTTTTGCGCAACGCATTCGTGTCGTAAACGCTCACGGCCCCGGGTGCGCCCTGCGGCCGCATGATCGCCGGCGGCATAACGGGTGCGTAGAAGCCCGGCTGGCCCGCGGTGAGCGAGATGAGCGCGCTCATGCGGCTGAGCATGCCCTGCGCCACGTCACCGAATTGAAAGAACGGGACCGGATAAGGCCGCGTCACACGCGTCCAGAAGCGGCGCAACCGCTCGACACGATGCTCCGGCGCGTTGCCGGCAATGATGGCGGCATTGATCGCGCCGATTGAAATGCCCGAGACCCAGTCCGGCTCAAATCCCGCCGCAGCTAGAGTCTGATAGGTTCCCGCCTGATAGGCGCCTAGCGCGCCGCCGCCCTGAAGAACGAGCGCGACCTGTGCATATTTCGATTTCTTCGCATGCCCTTTTCGAGGGTCCGGAGAAGTCGCCATTTTGGCAATTCCATCACCTTGTTTCCTGTTACGACAGAAGTGGCAAAGGGCATGCCATCTTCGTAGCCGTTTGATTCTCCCAATGATTTTTTTACAGTGCGTTACGCTGTGGGCGGCGAAAGGCTCAAAAGCACCGGCGGCGGCGTTGACAACAACCGAAGATCGGAAGTTAACGGCTCAGCCGCCGACGGCGCGTCCCACGTTGACGCCGAGTTCGTAAACGAGCTGTCCACCGAAATAGGCTGTCGTCGTAATCAGCAACACGCCGGCGATTTCGATAAGGACAACCGCCAACTTACGAGCCCCTTCGAGCAATATGCCGCACCACCACACATAGCCGCGAATAAGGGCCCAAACGGCGAAGCAGATGGCCGTGATCGTTCCGAGCGTCTCATGCGTCTCGAGCCTGGCCGCGGCGACGCCGCTCGCGACGGCCGCGTCATACGCCATATCGCCAAACGTATAGGTCACGACCGCGGCCAATCCCGCCAGTACCGCAAGCACCGCCGAGATGTTCGATACACAGCGACGGCCGGAAATCGGGACCCGCATGGCAAGCATAACCGTGTCAAAGCCCGCCAGGGTCAAGAAAAAGACAATCGGGAAATGAACCGCAATCGGATGAATATGCGCGATGGAGAGCATTCTTTTCCTCTGTTGATGCTGGTCAAAGAGCCGTGATGGCGGCGCCCAGTTTCTTGCGCACGGCCGACGCCAGCTCTTGCAATTGAGGATTTTCGATCACTGCCATCGCAGCGACAGGATCGATCGCCGAAACCTCGACCCTGCCGTCGGGTCGCTCCTGAACGACGACGTTGCACGGCAGCATGGTGCCAATCCTGTCCTCCAGTTCGAGCGCCCGATGGGCCATCGGGGGATTGCACGCGCCGAGAATGCGGTATCGACGGAAATCGAGACCCAGCTTCTTGTTGATCGTTTCCTTGATATCGATATCGGACAGCACGCCAAATCCTTCCGACGCAAGCGCTTCACCTACCCGGTCGACGGCTTCGTCGAAAGGCAATCTTACGGTTTTCGAAATACAATAGGTCAAGGTCATCTCCGCTGCCGGCCCGCGCCGGCTGTTAAAACCGCGTCGCGTCGACTAACGACGACGCTTCTCCATCTCACGCACGATCCAACGGGCCACCTTCGGCCAGTGGTCGCGCAGCGTTCGCTTGCCCATGAACAGGCCGATGTGTCCGCCTGGTACCAGTTCCTTCACAATGTCCCGCTTCGGCGTTCCGACGTATTTCTCGGCAGCGAAAACCTGTTCCCGTGGCGTGATGTCGTCCTGCTCGCCGGCCATGAGATAGACGGGACATGTTATGTCCCGAAGCTGCAGACGCCTGCCCAGCCCTGCGAACTCACCGCGTGCGAAACGGTTTTCCTTGAACAGCTCGACAATCGCCTGCAGATACCATCGCCCCGGCAGGTCGATCGGGTTTTCGTACCAGGTCTCGAACGCCTCCGTCTTGCTCAGATAATCCGGATCGTTCATGTGCCGGTACAGCTCGAGATATTTTTCGAGATACTGCTTCTCGAAATGCATGTCCTTCCAGCCCTGGAGCATGAATTCGCCCTTCATCAGGCCGCCGCCCATATCGACGAGCTCTTCGAAAAAGCTGGTCGGCACCTCATCCACGAGATGCTTGAGCGGGCCGTTCCCGGCCTGGGTATCGATCGGCGCTCCGGCAAGGACGAGCGTTCGGACCTTCCGCGGGAACCGGGCGGCGTACATCGCGGACATCCACCCGCCCTGACAGAGCCCGACAAGGTTAACCTCGCCGCCCAGATCGTCGACGCAGACGTTGATCTCCGCCAGGTATGTATCGATGGCGTAGTCCTTCATCTCCGGCGTCGCGCTTTTCCAATCGGTCACGAAAACGCGTCCGAGACCGTTCTCCAGCAGCGTCTCAACCAGGCTTTGCCCTTTGTGGTAATCGGCAATCACCGCGGAATGTCCTGCAAACGGCGCATCGACGACAGTCGGAACACCACGCGCGCCCGAGGACGAGAAATCGCGCAAGCGCATCGTCCCCAGGTCCAGCATCACCGAATTGCGCGTTGCGAAGGACGGTGTCGGCGGTTCGGTGATCTTTTCCGCTTCTTCGACGAAGGTGAGGTTCTTGCGGATCAGATCGAGTTCTTCTTCGCCGATCGCCTCAGCCATCTGAGCCGCAGCGGTAAACGGCCAGAAGATCGGAACGCTGTTCTCGGACGGAATGAAAGGATGCGCCGTCTCAGGCTCCGACGATTGCCTTGCATGGGCTTTCATAGTCGCCTCCTAGTGTGCCAGGTCGTGAACATCTCGGGCAGCCCTCTTCGCCGCCGCTCCCCCACGCACCGCGGCCAGCGTGTGACGCGCGATAATCAGATCTTCGTCAGTGGGAATTACGAAAACCGCAGGCACGCCGTGCCCCGCCGTCAGCTTGGCGCAACCATCGTTGTTGGCGTCACCGTCGATGCGGACCCCCAACCAGCGGGCGTGGCGACAGACCTTTGCACGAACGGGCGCCGCGTGCTCGCCGATACCGCCGGTGAAAACCAGCACATCCAGACCGCCCAGGGCGGCCGCCAGCGATCCGAGCTCGCGACCGATGCGATAGCAGAACATGTCGACGGCCTCGGCCGCCGGAGCCTTGTCGCTTGCCAGGAGAACCCGCATGTCGTCGCTGATGCCGGAAATCCCGAACAGGCCCGACTTATGATAGAGCAGGTCTTCAATTTCCGCGGCTTCGAGCCCGCACTCGCGCATCAGGTAAAGAACGACGCCAGGATCCAGGGCACCGCACCGCCGTCCCATCGGGAGACCGTCGAGCGCGGTAAAGCCCATCGTGGTCGCAACGCTGCGGAGACCGCGCATCGCGCACATGCTGGCGCCGTGGCCAAGATGGGCGACCACGACGCGACGCTCTGCAAGCGTCTTGCCGGCGTAGTCCGGCAAGACGCTTGCGATATACTCGTACGACAGGCCATGAAATCCGTAGCGGCGTACGCCGGATGCGCTCAACGGCCATGGCAGCGCATAGTTTCGCTCCAACGCAACTTGCGACTGATGGAACGCCGTATCGAAGCAGGCGACCTGCGGCAGCTTCGGATGCATTCGTGCCAGCGTTCCGACCGCGGCGAGGTTGTGCGGCTGATGCGAGGGCGCCAGCGGGACGAGCCGCCGCAGGTCGCGCATGACCGCGCGGCAGATCAGGACGGGCGCATCGAACATATCCCCGCCATGCACGACCCGATGTCCCGCCGCCAGGATGGACTGGTCCGGCAGGAGTCCGTCGACCCACTGCAATGCTGCCATCAGCGCCGATTCCAGCATCGTGCCGTCTGCAAGCGGTCTGTCGATCAGGCGCTTCCCGTCTGCGCCATAGAAGGTGAGACGCGCATTTTGCCCGATGGCGTCGACCCCGCCCCGACAGCAAAGCGCCAGATCGTTGTTCGCGCCTCTCAGGTTATAGATGGATAATTTGATACTCGAAGAGCCTGCGTTGACCGCGAGGATTGCTCCGTTCATGGCTCTGTCCTCCGCCCATGGTGTGCCAGGATCTTGGCGAGCGCGCAGGACGCCAAGCGCGTCAGCGGACTGTCCGCGCGGCTGGTAAGGGCAATCGGCACGCGCCCGCCCAACACGATTCCCGCTGCAAGAGCGCCAGCGAGATATTCCATTTGCTTGGCGAGCATGTTGCCCGCATTGAGGTCCGGTACGACAAGGATGTCGGCCTCACCGGCGACCGGCGACCTGATGTTCTTCGTCCGCGCGGCCTTCGCCGAAATCGCGTTGTCGAACGCCAGCGGTCCATCGACGATTCCGCCGCTGATCTGTCCGCGATCGGCCATCTTGCACAAGGCCGCTGCATCGACCGTCGACGGAATTTTGGGGGTCACCACTTCGACGGGGCCGAGCACCGCGACTTTCGGGCTGTCTATCTTCAGCGCATGAGCGAGCCCTATGGCGTTCTGGGTGATATCCCGTTTCACCTCGAGGTCCGGCATGATGTTGATGGCGGCATCGGTTACGAACAAATGCTTTCGGTAGGTCGGCACGTCGAGGGCGAAGACATGGCTGAGGCGGCGGTCGGTGCGCAGACCGCTCCCTTTCGCGACGACCGGCTGCATCAGTTCGTCTGTGTGCAGCGCGCCTTTCATGATCGCGTCAACTCGCGCAGCACGGGCCATCGCGACCGCCTTCTCGGCCGCCGCGTCGCTGTGCTCGACATTCACGACCTCGAAGTCCGACAGCGCGATCCCGCCCTGCGACGCTGCGGCGCGAATCTTCTCTTTCGGGCCGATCAAGACCGCGCGGATCAGCCCCGCCTGTTGCGCCTCTACCGCACCGCAGAGCGAATCCGAATCAACCGGATGAACAACCGCCATGCGAATTGGGTCGAACCGGTCGGCCGCGGCAAGCAGCGCATGATGGCGTTTGCCTGCCGCCCGCGCCGCCGCGCCGTATTCCTCGCTCATCGTCTCCTCCGTCCGAAGCTGTGCAGGTGCAGGTGCGTCCGTTCGAGGTACCGCCGGCTCGTCCGGGTCCTATGGCGGAGCATTCGGTAGACCAGGACCTTCGCGAGGTTCTCGATGGGGAACCAGACCAGCGCGTATGCCCAGACGGCGAGCGCGTACTTCCATCCGATCGGCGTGACGAACCATCCATAGACGGCGGCCAGCGTACCGAGGAGCTGCGTGGATTCCGTGGTTACGAAGAGGCGCCAGTTCGGCAAGGGACGGTCCATGAACCAGCCCGGATTCCTTGCGACGTACAGCGTGAGATGCCCCGCCACCAGGAGCTTCAGGAAGATGAGCGTCTGAATGACGTCCCGCGACAGGTGCAGATACGTCTCGACGAACCAGAACAGCAAGAACGTCTCGACCACGCCGACCAGGCCAAGCACGGTGGAGATCGTAAGGACCCTGTGCATGTCCCAGCGGACCGGCTGCCTGGCGACGGGCGCATTGTCGTAGGCGATCATCATGATGGGAAAGTCGTTGAGAACTGCGAGCAAGACGATCATGACTGCCGTCACGGGATAGAAATTGAACACCACGATGGTCAAGGTCATGAACAGCAGGACGCGGATCGTCTCCGCAATCCGATACGTCGCGTAGCTCGTCATGCGCTCGAATATCCGGCGCGCCTCCTGAACGGCGTTGCCGATCACCGACAGGCCGGCCTCCGTCAGAACGAGGTCGGACGCCGCCCGGGCCGCGTCGGTCGCACCGCTGACGGCAATCCCGACGTCGGCCTGCGCCAGCGCCGGCGCGTCGTTCACGCCATCGCCGGTCATGCCGACGATGTGCCCGCGCGATTGCAGAGTCTTCACGATGCCGTACTTGTGCTCCGGAAAGACCTCGGCGAAGCCGTCCGCCTCCTCGATGCGGTCGCTGCCGGCGGCCGCCGCGTCACCGAAGACCTTGCCCGCCGGGACGATGTCGTCGCCAAGCCCGAGCCGCTTCGACATCTCGCGCGCGATGGCGATGTTGTCGCCGGTCACCATCCGGACATCGAGCCCCATGGACTCCGCCGTCCTGATTGTTTCCACCGTGTCGTCCCGCGGCGGATCGAACAGCGGCAGCAAGCCCAGGAACTCCCATTTACCTGACGCCGGGCTGCGCGCCACACCGAGCGTGCGATAGCCCTTCCGGGCGAGCCGGTCGATCGCCGCCTCGACCTTCTGCCGAACGTCGTCGTCGGGCGCGGCGAGGTCGAGAATCACCTGGGGGGCGCCCTTGGCGACCCGGAAGCGATCCTTCCCGCGCGCGATCGTCGCATTGGCCTGCTTGCGTACCGGATCGAAGGGCTGAAAGGCGACCTGCTCGAAACCTTCGAGGGCGGCCTTGTTCCCCGGTGCGCGCACGATCGCGCTGTCGATAGGATCGTCCTCCGCGTCGGTGCGCGATGCGAGTGCCGCGACCAGCAGCACCTCGGCCGCATCCTTGGCGGTGACAAGCACCGGGTCGCCAACGGCCAACTGGTTCTTCGTCAACGTTCCGGTCTTGTCCGAGCACAGGATGTCCATGCCCGCCATTTCTTCGATCGAAACCAGCCGCGACACGATGGCTTTCATCCGCGCGAGAAGCATGGCGCCGACCGCCATGGTGACGGACAGGACGGCGGGCAACGCAACGGGGATCGCGGCGACCGTCAGGATGAGCGCGAACAGCACGGTGTCTACGAGCGGGTCCCCGCGCCACAGCGCAACGAGAAGGATGAGGACCACAAGGCCGATCGTGCCGAGGATGAGGAAGTTTCCAATTTTCAGCACCGCATCCTGGAAATGCGAACGCCGACCGGCCGTCTCGACCAGCTTCGCGGTTCGCCCGAAATAGGTGTTCTCGCCGGTCTCGGTAACGACCGCCGTCATTTCGCCGAGGCGCGCGATGGAACCCGAATACGCGGTGTCGCCCACGCTCTTGTCGACGGGCAACGATTCGCCGGTCAACGCCGATTGATCGACACTGAGGTACTCGCCCTCCAGCAGCTTGACGTCGGCCGGAACGATGTTGCCGAGGCGAATGCCGATGACATCGCCCGGTACGATCTCGGCCGCGGGAATCGTCTTCCAGTTGCCGTCCCGCAGAACGCGCGCCTTGAGAGCGAGCGATTCCTTGAGCGCCGATATGGCGTTATCCGCCTTGAATTCCTGCCAGAAACCGACACCCGCATTGAGCAGCAACATGACGACGATGATTGCGAAGTCGTCCCAACGCGCCACCGAAGCGGACAAGAGGGCGGCGACTTCGATCATCCAGGGAATCGGGCCCCAGAAGAAAGACAGGAACCGGAGCCATGGATTGAACCGGCGCTCTTCGATCTCGTTGCGTCCGAAACGCGCGAGGCGGCTCGACGCCTCGTCACTGCTCAATCCCTTGTCGAGATCAGCATCAGACTCAACGCCCAAATCCTTGCGCGCCGGATCCGGCGTAACGCTTTCGCGCCGTGAAGGAGATGGTTCCGTGGGATTGGCGGCGCCGTTCCCTTCGGCGTCCCCCGTTCTTTCGGAACCTGGCAAATAATGAATGGTCGTCCGACTGGGTCTGGTCATCGAAAGCTCGGTCCTTGTCGCCGACGAATTGCTGCCCGTCCTATGCGAAACGATGGACTGTCCACCGTGCCAACCGGGTCTGACCGCACGCCTTGCAGTACAATCCCGCGGTCGCGCACCCTTCCATCAGCAACGTCCGTGCCACGAACGGGAAACCTACTTATTGGGCAAAATCAACAGCGTGCGGAGCCCAGGGCGCCGTTTCAGCTGATTGTCTTGCACCGACGAATGGTTGAATTGCACCGACGTCTTCCGCCGCAGGCCGGCAACAAAAAAAATGGGCCGTCGGCAGGGTGCGCCGGCGGCCCAAGTTTGGGGGGAATTCGTGTCTGTCTCAGGACGTTGCCAGCGGGAGCGCAATGAAACGTTGCTCGCTGTCCCGAGATACGAGGTGCACGGCGAGGGAATCGCCCTTCCTGATCGCAGTCTCGATGCGTGCCGCGGCTTGCCACCCGCTTCGAACAGGACGGCTTGCCACCGCCTCGATGACGCCGCCTTGGCCAAAAGAGCGCCGGAGAAACTCCTCGAACGATGCTTCCTCCTGCTGCGCCTGGTCGCCCGCGGCCTGGCTCGCCGCGGCCGTCCAGTCCGTTGAGATATTGACCACCGCCGGCGATGCCTTTTCGGCCAGATCCGCAAAACCGTCTGGCGCCGACCGTGCCCAACTGCGCGATGTCCAGCCAATCGCCACGGATACCAACAAGATGATGAGGATCCCCAGCAGAGATACGCCAACCCAGGCCCCGAAACGGAAAATTTGACGTCCCTTTTGATGCAGCGCGTTAGAACGTCTCATGGTGCTGTGTCCTGTTTGCTGTCTGTAAGATTGCTCTCCGCGCAAAGGGTGGATTCGACGAAACGACGTCGTCGCCTTCCGGCGTCATCGCAGCGAGGCCGGTGACGCTATTTTTTTCCATGGGTCGGTGCTTTCGATTTCGCCGGCGCATGAGCCCCTTGCTCGGCACCTTCCGCTTGATTGTCGGCCAAGCCGAAAACCTCCGACGCAACTTCGCGGGTCACATTCTGCGCCTTGGCGATTTGGGCGTCCGGCATCGTTTTCAGCAGGCCGTCGCGCAATTGCGCTGCCTGGTAATCCCCCTCTCGCGCCGCGATCTCGAACCAGACATATGCCAGGACCGGATCTTTCGGACCGCCCCACCCGTTCGCATAGAGTGTGCCCAGCTCACGCTGGGCGACCGGCATGCCATCGTATGCCGCACGCTCCAGCCACTTGTGCGCTTCGACAAAATTCTGAAGCTCCTCGGTTCCATGAAAATAGATTTCACCGAGCCGAAGCTCCGCCTCACGCAAGCCGCTCTGCGCCGCCGTGCGGTAATAGTCCACCGCCCGCTTCGCACTCTTCTTGACGCCGACGCCTTCCTCATACATCCGGCCGAGCCAATAGGATGCCCGTGTATCATTCTTCTTTGACAGGCGTTGGAAGATGTCTTTCGCCATGCCGTAGGCCCCCGCCCGGTATGCGGAGATACCTTCCTCCAGACGCACGTTCTGCGAATTTGCTGTCGCAGCAAAAGTCGGGGCGGTCGTGACGAATGTCAGCGTGAACGCGACGAGTATGACCAGGCCTCCCAATGCGCGGACACCTATACCGAGCGGTCCGCCGGCCTGATCGTGAAAGCAACGCATGGCGCGCGGTTCCATGACAACGCCACCCGCCCTATTTTCGTCCCCGGGGGATGAACCAGCTCTCGCCAAGCGCCATGTCGATGCCGCCGAAGGCATCGACGAGCCTTGGCGCCGCGGCTCGCGCACCGCTGTTCGTGCCACGCCGCCGCGCTGTATCTTTGGCGCCACGGCGATGCCGAAACCCAAGGCGCGAAACCCTGCGCCGGGTGTTGTCCGTGACCCGCGTAAATGCATTGGGTTTACCCATCGCCATTTTTTGCTCCTGAACTCTGCGGCGCATCGGGCAGGTTTCCGCCCGGCATGCACGTCGGTTGACTGAACTTGTCGATACAATGGCAAGAAGAATGCCAAGGGTAAGTCCCAATGCGTTCCAGCGCGTTAGTGCCGCCCTGTCTTACGTTGGCGGCAAATGCCGGCTCAAATCCACCGGCCGTCGGCGGGCAACAACCGCTGCCGCTTCGGTATATACGGCCGGGGAGTATGGTGACGGTGACGGTGAAGTCGGACGCTCCCGTTTCGTGCCTTTCTGGGGGCACCGGGACGCCCGAATTTGATCGTGGGGGAAGATGGAGAGAGGCGGCACGGTGTGCCGCCTCGTCGCCACAGTTAGGCGGCCACCGATTCCGTTCCGATAGCCTCGTGCCGGTTCATGATCTCGCGCGCCAGTTCGATGTCCTTCGCATCGCCGTGGGCGATTACAAGATACTTGTCCGCCCTGAGCTCCATCTCGTATTTGAGAACGCTCTTCCTCGGCACACCCAGCGCCATGAGCGCAGCGCCGAGTGCGGACAATCCGCCAACCAGCGCCGCCCCTTCGAGCGCACCGACAAGCAGGTGGACCACCGGGCCCGCCGCGGCAATCGGGCCGACGCCCGGGATCCAGAAAAAGGCGGCCCCTACGAGCACGCCCCAAAGGCCGCCCCAGAAGGCGCCGGTGGCGCCCCACGATTTCATCCGGTCGCCCGTCGTGTAGAAGCCAACCGGGCGTTCCTCCGAATGATATCCCTTGCCCAGGATCGACAGCCTCTTCATATCGAAGCCCGACCGTTCGAGTTCCCGGATGGTATCCTCCGCTTGCGAATGCGTTTCGTAAACGGCGATGACGGCATTTTCCTTGTCCATAGAAATCTCCTTTCCTCCTTTAGATCGTGATCGTTCTCATGTTCAGCCCGGTTGCCGCGCCGGTGCCGACGCTACGACGAGGCTGAGCAACTCGTCCGCGTTTCTCACGGCGTCTTCGGCCGACGCGATATCCGGCACTCTTTCCGAAAGTGCCGATTGAGCCGCCGCCAGCTCGGTGTAAACGCTTACAGCCGGGAAATAGACGGCGCTTCCGCTAATGTCGTTGCGGGTCTCGTCCAGCAATCTGCCGGCCTCGACTATCTTCCACATGTCGACATCGCTCTCCGCTTCCATCAGCCGCCGCTTAGCGCGCGCAGCGACGTCAGGGGCGAATACCGACATTTCGTCGACCCGCGCATAGATACGCATCAGGTCGCGGCGAAAACGCGGAAGATCGCCTGCCAGCAGGGTCCCCTTGGCTTGTTCGAGTTGTTCGACGGCCACGACGAAAGGCATAAGGCTCCTGATCGCTCCCGCGGAATCCTGCGCCGCATTCACTTCTTTCAGCGCGGCCGCGACGTCGGCGGTCTGGATCAGGCGACTCGCCGCCTGCGTGCGTACCATGAGAAGATGCGCGCTGCTGCTGACCAGTGGCGAAAGGTGCTCATCAACGAATCCGCCCGAAACCGGCATCGCTTCCGCCAGCTCGCGCTGATTTGCGGCAAGCGCCGGCTGCGCGACAACAGAAAAAAAGATGGTCAGCGCACCGGCTGCCATGGCGCGAGACGAACGATCCAACAAACTCTCTGACACGATTGCATCTCCTTGCCGAAAGCGGCCGCCAAACCCGGCACGCCGCGATTGCTCGCTCAGCTTGGGTTAAGCAGCCGCCGTGCCAAGACGATAAGTCAATGAGTTTTCATGGAATCCGCGAAAGAACGCTTACGTCGCCGCCCGTTCACGGCCGGCATCAACCGTTACGGATGGCCGCAGCGGTGGTTTTACGCCATGGGATTTCGGCGCGCTGCGGTGGTGGTGCGGCCCAATTACGTCCCACAAATTAGACGCGGCATCTGGGTTCCATCTGGGTCAGTGCCGATGCCGATATCGGAAAAGCCACAGAAGCAGCAATGCGACCATCGCAAACCCCGCGACGACCAACACGCCGCTTCCAAGTCGTGGAATCCAGGAGAATGCGGATGGAATTTGCTGGCCCAGATAGTAGACTCCGAGGCCCCACGCCGCGGTCCACAAGCCCGCTCCCAAAGCGTTGTACACGACGAAACGCCGGAAAGGCATCGCTGCGGTCCCGGCAACCAAACCATTGAGTTGACGCAATAAAATAAAAAACCGCGCTACGATGACAATCCCGCCTCCATATCGGCGGAACACGGCTTCGACCTTTTTCAAGCGCAGCTCGGTCACCCCCACATACGGACCGTAGCGCTCGAGAACGCGCCTTCCGCCGAAGAAGCCAATCGCGTAGCCCAGATTGTCGCCCAGAACGGCCGCCAGCCAAATCGTGCCGAGCAAGGGCAGGATGTGCATATCACCCTGGGACGCCAGCAACGCACCAGCGATCAGCATCGTTTCGCCGGGAAGCGGCAACCCAAATGATTCCAGAAAAATATCCGCGAAAACCGCAGCGTATCCATATTCTCGGAGATACGGTTCCACCGCTGTGAGATATTGGTCGAGCCCCGTCATACCTTATCTAAGGCTTCAATACCGTCTGTCAGCGCAACCGACGGTGACTTTGAACGACACGCAGGCACTGGTTCCCGCTAATGGCTCTGGAGTCCATATTTCTGAATCCGATAGCGCAGCGTGTTGCGCGTCGTACCGAGAGCACGGGCCGCCGCCGTCACGTTGTAGCCATGGCGCTTCAGGGTCGTCTCGATGATATACCGGTCCATATCCTCGAGACGCATGCTGCCATCTAGGGGCAGATGCAACCGGTCTCCTTCGGTTGCGACATTGACCGGCGCCCCCTCCAAGGCCGGCGACGCACTCAATTGCAGCCAGTCTACAGGAAGATCGACGCCGGAGGAAAACAGCACGCAACGCTCGATGACGTTTCGCAGTTCCCGCACATTTCCGGGCCATGAATGCTGCTTCATCGCAGACCACGCCGTACCGGGAACGGAGCGGACCTGTTTCGCCGCCTTGGCGTTGTATTCCGAAACGAAGACGGGAACGAGATCCTCCAAATCCTCCTTACGCTCGCGCAGCGCCGGCAATTCAAGTTGTACCACGCTCAGACGGTGGAAAAGATCCGCACGAAACGCACCCTTCGCGACACTCTCTTCGAGGTTCCGGTTGCTCGCCGCAATGATTTGCACGTCGACCGCAATGAGGCGCTCTCCGCCCAGTCGCCGAATAGCCCGATCCTCGATCGCGGTCAGAAGCTTTGCCTGCAGGTCCGCCGGCAATTCGCCGATTTCGTCCAGAAACAGCGTGCCGGTATTGGCTTGTTCCATCAGACCCCGATGCCGGCCCTTTGCGCCGGTGAACGCCCCCTGTTCATGCCCGAACAATTCAGATTCGAGCAATTCCCGCGGCAGCGCAGCGCAATTGATCTCGACAAGCGGGCCTTCGGCCCGACGGCCGGAATAGTGCAGAATACGCGCCGCCAATCCTTTGCCGGTGCCGGTCTCGCCCGAGATAACCAGCGCGCTGAATGGCACGGCCGCAATCTTTTCCAATATATCGCGAACGCGACGAGCCGCCGCGCTTCGCCCAAGAAAGGAGTCCGAGGTATATCGGCGGACTTGCGAAGATGATGCCTCATGGAGCCGTTGTTGCGCCTTGGCGCTACGCACGGCACCGGCGACGACGAGATCCAGCCGGTCCTGTTCGCATGGTTTTGTCAGGAAATCATAAGCACCGAGCCGCAGTGCCCGTACAGAGTCGGGCACTTCGCCGTAGCCGGTCAAAAAAATCCATTCACAGGTATAACGCGAGTCCGCACGCAACCGCTCAAGAAGGTCGAGCGCATTTCCGTCCGGCAAATTCATATCGGACAGGACAACGAACGGCTCCGGCTCCCCCCTGCGAAGGAACCGTTCAGCGCCGCGCAAGGTTTCGACATGAGCAACGTCCCAACCCTTTCGATGGTAATGCCGCTGCAATTCAGTTCCGAGCAATCGCTCGTCCTCAATGATCAAAAGACTATCAGGCATTGGCTCCTCTGAATGGCAACAACAACCGCACACAAGCCCCATGGGGTTTGACGTTAACGAGTTCTATCCGGCCGTCGAGATTACGGACCAGCCGGGAAACAATGGACAATCCGAGTCCCGTTCCACCAGCGCGGCCCGTACGAAACGGACTTATTCCTTCACGCAGGAAATCGGCCGGAAAGCCGGGCCCATCGTCACTCACCGAAAGTTCGAGCATGTCGCCCGAGGCAGCCGCGTGCACCGTGATTTGCCCAGCGTTCGCGCCGATCGCATCGGCCGCATTCAAAATCAGATTGAGCAGCGCCTGGCGCAAAGAATCCTTTGGCATGCGACAGACGATTTCACCTGCGATGTCGCTTCGCAATTCGATTTCTTTTGGGATCTGGTAACGCACAATCGTCAAGAGCTCTTCGACTACTCTTCCGATTACGGTAACGACGATCGGCTCAGGCGTAATGCGCGACTGGTCGAGCAGGCCGTTGACCAACCCGGTAATCCGCCTCAATTCATCGATTACCAAATCGATGCGCTCGACCACATCTTTTTGATCCTGGCATTCGATCCGAATATTCGACAGGGCCATCTGCATGCCGGCTAGGGGATTCCGGAGTTCATGCGCAATGCGTGCGGCGACTTCCCCGGCGGTTGCCAGCCGTTCGGCCGAGGCAAGGTTCCGGTTCTGAACCAGCAAGGCCTCCGTGGCGGTCCGGACCTCCTGTTCGAGCGTGTCTCTGTATCGCGTGCTTTCCTTTTCCAGCTCCCGGAGACGAACCACGAGATGATTGTAGCTTTCCGTAAGCGGCAGGATTATCGGATCGACGCTTTCGACGGACGCCAGGCTGTAATCGCGTTGCCCCAGGAGCATGAGGAAGTGTTCGAGTGTGCCCAACGGATTGAGCACACGCTTCCGCAACCGGATGACGAGCAGCACGCCGAGGCCGCTGAGGACGACCAGGGCAATGCCTGTAATGCTGAACTCGAGCAACAAGTCTTCCCTCAGCTTGGACAGTTGCACGCTGTGGGCCTGAACCTCGTCGCGCAGCACGATCCTGATCTGCTCGAGAGCGGCAAGCAGTCCTTCCCCGGGATCCTCGCCCAGATTGGCCAACGCCGTTTTCGCATTTCCAAGGTGCTCGCGCGCGTTCGGGACAAGCAAGCCATCCCGCGCGATGAGAGCGTCGAGTTTGGTGCGTAGCTGAGAAATTCTCTTTTCGGGGACATGTCCTTCGACGAGATGACTGACGCTCAGTTCTTCGAGATTCAGCCCGGCATGCTGCAGGCGCGTTATGACGGCCAGATGATTTTCGATCGGTCCAAGATGCCAGAGCGCGCGCCAGGCAATGATCGCAAAAGCGGCCAGTGCCAGGATGAAAATGAGGGCCACGAGCGCTGCCGGCAGCTTTACAGACCGCAAGACGAGCGCCGTTACCGCCCGGTTGGGATGCCCCACATCCGTGTCAGATATGCTTACCGATCGTGCCACCATCATATCGGCAACTTGCTTCGCGCCGCCCCTATCATTGTCACGCCTCCGGCCAGCTTGATACGGCACGGTCCCAGGTCTCGGACGATCACTGCATCCTGCCCCCCAACGGGGCTTACCGCTCGAACAGAGCGCAGATCGCCTCGCATCTCTGAAATCCCGTTGTTGGCCGATCCTCGAACCCGCCCGCCGTGGCCATGTCGCGAATGGCGTCCGGCGCAATCCACCACAACGGGCAAAAGAGATCCGAAATGCTGTACGCAAGGCCTATGCCAAGGCTGGAATAACGTCATATCAAGAGCTTATAAATCCACCTATTTGATAAAAGCATTAAAGTGGTTGAAATCAACCACCCGTTCACCGATTTTCGACCGACCCCGCAAATGCCGGAAGAGCCTTCGCCGGCGCATAGGCGGCAAATTGTCTGTGGCCGGCGCGGCTTTCGGGCGGCGACAGGGGCTGGTTGCGACAGCCCGCCTCACCGCACAAGGACGGACGCGCCGGCCGGCTACCCACCGAGGAAGAGCCTGCCGACGTCCGGGTTGGTCAGCAGTTCTTCGCCGGTACCGGCAATCGCGAGCCGGCCGGCGACGAGCACATAGGCGATGTCGGCGAACTCGAGGCCCTTCTTGGCATTCTGTTCGACCATGATGATCGTCTTGCCGTCGTATTTCTGCAGGTCGCTGAGGATGCCGAACACCATGTCGATGTAGCGCGGCTCGAGGCCGATGGACGGCTCGTCGACCAGCAGGATGTCCGGGTTCATCACCAGAGCGCGCGAGATTTCCAGGAGCCGCCGCTCGCCGCCCGACAGCACGCCCGCCGGCTGGTGCCG
>Ga0307417_10000221_pt1 | contig 24273 bp, 24 predicted proteins | sample SalMarWE160210MG_2_FD_202514 | JGI IMG/M metagenome (GOLD analysis project Ga0307417, IMG submission 202514) | Salt marsh sediment microbial communities from the Plum Island Ecosystem LTER, Massachusetts, United States - WE1602-10 | ecosystem: Environmental > Aquatic > Marine > Intertidal zone... | reverse complement strand
CCACGAGGGACGTCCTCCCGGCCAGTATCTTTCCGAGGGCACCCTGGATCTCGTGCTCGGTGACCGGGTCGACGCTGGATGTCGCCTCGTCCAGCACAAGGATCTTCGGGTCGCGGGCCAAAGACCGCGCGAACGACACGAGCTGCCGTTGCCCGACGGAGAGCCGCCCTCCGCGCTCCCCCACCTGCGTGGCAAGCCCCCCCTGCCAGCCGGAGGAGAACCGTGCAACGCCGGTCGCCTCCACAGCCCGTTCGAACTCCGCTCCCCCCGCCTCCACGTTCTCCCGGATCGTGCCGGAGAAGAGATACGGGTCCTGAAGGACGAGGGAGATCATCCGGCGCAGTTCCTCTCGGGGAATTTCGCGTATATCCTGCCCGAAGAGCCGGATTTCGCCCCGGGAGATTTCGTAGAACCGGCACAACAGGTTGAGGATCGTCGTCTTCCCCGCGCCAGTGGCGCCCACGATCGCCCCCGTCTCTCCTTCGGCAAGAGCGAAGGAAACGCCGCGCAGGACCATCTCCCGCTTTTCCCCCTCTTCGTCTGTCGCCTTCGGGTAGGAAAACCAGACATCCCGGAACTCGATCGCCGGCGGGGAGGAGTCCCTCGCGCCTCCCCCGTCCCCATCTTCCGTCGCCTTGGGCGATGGCTTCCTGCCGGGGGCGGGCGGCGGGTACTCGGGGGAGACTTCCATGTCGAGAATGTGGAAGATCCGTTCGCTCGACGCGAGGGCCGACTGGAGAATGTTGTACTTGTCGCTTATATCCTTGATGGGGCTGAAGAACTTCTGCGCGTACTCGAGGAACGCCACGAGGGTTCCGAAGGTAACCGCCCCCGCGATTACCCGGATCCCTCCCTGCCAGAGAAGGAGCGCCACCGCGACGGATGCGAACAGCTCCACGCCGGGGAAATACACGGAGTAGAAGTTCGTCAGGCGGATGCTCTCCGCGGCGTAATCGTCGTTTCGGGCGTCGAATCCACGCCCCGATTTCTCCTCCTGGACGAATGCCTTCACGACGGCCACCCCGCTCACGTGCTCCTGGAGGTAGGCGTTAAGCCGGGCGAGCTTCCTCCTCATCTCCCGGTTCGCCTCCCGGATGAATTTCTTCAGGAGCTCGACGAATAGAAGGAGCGCCGGGAGAACGGCGAAGGTGACGAGGGCCAGGGCGGCGTTCATCCAGAGAAGGACCGCCGAGATCCCGACCAGGGTCGCCACGGAACCGACGGTGGAGACGAGTCCGGAGGAGATCAGGTCCTGGAGCGCCTCCACGTCCGAAGTGAGACGGGTCATCACCCGGCCCGTGGGAGTGCGGTCGAAATAGGAGACCGGCAGGCGCTGGAGATGACCGAACATCTCGGTGCGGATGGTAAGGATGACCCGTTGCCCGATGATGGAGACCGTGAACATCTGGAGGTAGAGGAACCCCATCCCGCCTGCGAGCGCGGCGAGATAGAGGGCGATACGCCCGGCCATCCCGTCGAGGACCCGGGGGGTGATGTTCCTGTCGATGACCAGCTTGATGATGTACGGCCCGACGAGCTGGCAGACCGTGCCGAGCACGAGCCCCGCCAGGGCGATCGCGATCAACCCCTTGTGGGGCGCCAGGTAGGACAGGAGGCGGCGCAGGAGCCGCATATCCATCCCCCGGGATTCCACCCGGTCTTCGTAGAAATAGAACTCGCTACCGTTGCTCAAGGCTCCGCTTCCAGTTCCCGGGCAAGCATCTGCCGGGAATAGAGATCGTAATAGGCTCCCGCGCGGGAAAACAGCTCGTCGTGCGTCCCCTGTTCCACGATCCTTCCCCCTTCGAGAACCAGGATCCTGTCGCACCGGGAAAGGGAAGCCATACGGTGGGTGCTGAACAGGACCGTCCGGGAGCGTGAAGAGAGGACCTCCCGGAAAATCTCCTGCTCCGTCTCCGAGTCGACCGCGGAAAGGGCGTCGTCGAGAAGGAGAAGATCCCCTCCGGCAAAAAGGGCACGGGCGATCGTGGCCCGCTGCTTCTGGCCCCCGGACAGGGAGATCCCCCTCTCCCCGATCACCGTGTGCACGCCGTTCGGCAGATCCTCGATCTCCGCCCGGAACCGCGCCATGGAGGCGGCGCGCAGCGCTCCCTGCTCGTCCGGGACATCCCTCCCGAAACCGATGTTCGCCAGGATCGTGTCGGAGAACAGAAACGGGTCCTGGCTCACGAGACTCACCGCGCGCCTGACCTCGTCCAGCCCGAGTCGGCTCACGTCCCTGCCCTCGAGGAAAATCGTCCCCCGGGGGGGGGGATACAGCCGCAGCAACAGGGAGAAGAGGGTGCTTTTCCCGCTTCCCGTCTGCCCCACCAGACCGACGATCTCCCCTTTCCGAAGGGAGAAGGTGATTCCCCGCAGCGCCTCCCCCCTGCTCTCCCCGCCGTAGTCGAACGAAAGATCCCGAACCTCGAGGAACGGGGCATCCGGTATTTTCCGCGGCGGAAACAGGACGGGTCCCCACGGTTCCGCAGGGACCCGCAGAAACTCGTTGATGCGTCCCATCGCGCTGCCGCCCCTCTGGAAGAGGTTGATCACCCAGCCTAGCGCCATTGTCGGGAAGGAGAGCATCGCAAGATAGGCGTTGAAGGCGACGAATCCCCCCAGCGTCAGCCTCCCCCGGATCACCAGCCATCCCCCCATCAGGAGGACGATCGCCACCCCTGCTCCCGCCAGGACCCCTATCGCCCCGTGGAAGGCGGCGGAGGTCTTCGAAACGGAGACGCTCTGCCGGTAATACTCGCGGCAGGTGCGGTAAAATCGTTTCTCTTCCTGTCCCTCGAGCCCGTATGCCTTGACCAGCCGGATTCCGGTGACGTTCTCCTGGACGGCGGTGTTCATCGCGGAGAGGGACTCCTGCGCTTTCCGGTGATGGCGGTGAAACGCCTTGCCGTACTCCCGGGACGTGTACACGATCACCGGTGCCAGCGCGAGCGAGGCGAGGGTCAGCATGACGCTTATCCGGGCCATGAAGAGGAGCGCCAGGACGTAGGAGATCGCGGTTCCGACGAGGGTCAGCATGCCGGGGCCGAGCAGCAGCCAGACCGCCGAGACGTCGTTGGTCAGCCGGGACATGACGTCGCCGGTGGGGGTCCTGCCGAAGAACGACAGGGGAAGACGGATCACGTGGGAAAAGACGTCACGCCGGAGGCGCATCTCCACCCGGCGGGCGGTGACGAGCATCCCCCGCCGGCCGAGATACCGGAACCCCCCGTGAAGGGATGCGAAAAGGACCATCCAGGAGACGGCGCGGACGACTCGCGCGTTTCCGTCCGGCGCGGAGATCCCATCGATCGCATCCCGGGTCATCCACGGGACAAGGAGCCCGAAGAGGCTCGAGACGAACAGGACAATGACGCATAAGAGGTACGCCGACCGGTGACGGTCGAGGAAGGGCCGCAGGGAGAGAAGTTCGCGGATACCCCCCCCTTATACCGGAACCGGGTTGGCCGTAAAGCAGAGCAGGAAAAGGAAAGCTGCCGCAATGCCGATTCGCCGACGGCCGGGGGTCAGGGGAACCTCGTCGAAGAGGGGCCGGGGATGCTTCGTCCCCAGGACCAGCAGCATGATGGACCAGATGATCCATCCCCCCCAGAGGAGCCCCATGGGGAGGAGGAGGAAGGGCACGGCGCGCGCGATTTTCGCGTATCTGCTGCCGAAGAGCGCGTAGGCGATGTGGCCGCCGTCGAGCTGCCCGGAGGGAAGCAGGTTGAGGGCCGTGACGAGAAGACCGATCCACCCGGCAAACGCCACGGGGTGCAGCACGAGGTCGTGCCCGTCGGGGATGGGACCGACCACGGCGTACGCCGCCGCGCGGAAGAGAATCGATTCCCCGAGCGGGATTCCCGCGGCGACCCCGGTGGTCTGGCGTACGGCCGACAGTTTAAGCCCGACGAGGAGGACAGGGATTGCCACGATGGCGCCCGCGATCGGCCCGGCGGCACCGATGTCCATCAGGGCGTTCCGGTGGGGAACGGGAGACCTGATCTTGATAAATGCGCCGAATGTCCCGATGAATGACGGGGCCGGGATGAAGTACGGGGGGGTCACATCGACTTCGTGACGCCTTGCGGCGGTATAATGTCCCAGCTCGTGAACTCCGAGGATGGACAGAAGAGGGAGGGAGAACATGAACCCGAGCGCCAGGTCCCGAGGGGTCGCAAGCGGGTTTCCCCCGGCCAGGAACGAGCCGGCGACAAGGGTGGTGAAAAATGTAAGGACGAACAGAATGCCGTTGACCATCACACGTTTTCTCCTTTTTTCCTCTGTTCAATTATAAGATAACCGAGACGGAAGAGGGGGTTTCTCCCATGAAGCCGAAAGAGTCGCCCTCGGGGGTGGACAGCGTCCTGCTTCACATCTGCTGCGCGCCGGACGCCTCCCACGGCGTCCCGGAAATGCTGAAGAGGTACCGGGTCACCGGATTCTTCTTCAACCCGAATATCCAGCCGGGGGAGGAGTATGAGCGGCGTCTGTCCGCCACCCGGGCCCTTGCGGTTCCCGTCCCGTTCCCCCTGGAAGTTGAGCGTGGGGGGGAAGAAGAATGGGAGGAGGCGGTGCGGGGACTCGAGTCCGAGCCGGAAAAGGGCCGCCGGTGCGAGGCGTGCATCCGAATCCGCCTGGCCCGGACTGCGAGAGAAGCGAAATCGTTGGGGTTTCCCGCGTTTTCCACCGTCCTGACGGTCAGCCCGAAAAAAGACGCCGCGATGGTGAACCGGATCGGCCGCGAGGAGGGTGAGAAGGCCGGGGTACTCTTCCTCGAGGAAAACATGAAGAAAAACGATGGGTTTCGAAAGAGCGTGGAGGCCACGAAGCGGCTCGGGATCTACCGGCAGAATTACTGCGGATGCCGCTATTCCCTTCGTCCCTAAAGGTATTCCCTCAAACTACCGAAAATCATTTGCATGAGGGATGGAATGGATTGGCGGAAGCGTGAGGGAATCGAACCCACCGGAGACATTGCTGCCTCCCGACCGGATTTGAAGTCCGGGGGGGCCACCAGCGCCCCATCCGCTTCCGTCCGACTCGTTTCCCCCGCGTTGGATCCCGCCGGAAGAACACGCCCCCGGCCTGTGCGCGGGGATGGAACCTACTTCTTCTCCGCCTCTTTCCGCCGGCGCTTGGATGCCTTTTCCTTTCTCTTTCTTCGGCGCCGGATTTCCCGCTTGCGTTCCGTCGTCATTTTCGCTCCCTCGTGTCCCCGTGTCGAAATCGAGGGGACAGTATACCAGAAGGCAAAGGAGATACGATGAAACGATGGGCCTTCCTCCTCCCCGTCCTGCTCCTTGCTTCCCTCGCCTCCCCCGCGTCGGCCCTGCCCGGATTCGAGGCGGGCGTCCGTGGGATGTACTGGTTCCCGGATCTTTCCGCCACGGCGCAGACCATCATCGCCGGCATGCCTGAAACGAAGTTCAATCTGAAGGACGACCTCGGGATGGACGACGAGAATTTCCCCTCGGGCGAGGCATTCCTCCGGTTCGGAAGGTTTCACTTCCGGATCGGTTATATCCGGATCAGCTACGACGGGAGCGAGACACTTTCCCGGGAAATCGAGTTCAACGGCCGGATTTTCCCGGTCAACGACAATGTCATCTCCAGCCTCGACCTCAAGATGCTCGACGCGGAGGTCCAGGTCGACATCCTCCGGCCGGACTTCGTCGCGGCCAGTTTCTATCTCGGCCTGATCGGAAAGGTAAAGTACGTAGACCTGGATTTGGAGCTTGCCAGCACCGCCCTGGCGGAAAAAGCAGATTTCCAGCTCCCGGTCCCCATGGTCGGACTGGCCATGGGTGCCGGTTTCCTGAACGACTCCCTGCGGTTCGACGCGCGAGTGAGCGGAATGGCCTATTCGGGGAACCACATTTACGAGGCTGACGCGTTCGCCTCCCTCGTCCCGTTCCCTTTCTTCCGGATCCAGGGCGGATACCGCTACCTCGAACTGAAGGCGGACGAAGACGACCTTCGGGCCGATGTCGAACTGAAAGGGCCGTACGTCGGCGCGCAGCTTTCCTTTTGAGGGAAAAATCGCTTGAAGCGTTCGGGGGGATAGGTAGAATAGGAATTCCCGCGGGCGCTTAACTCAGCGGTAGAGTGCCACCTTCACACGGTGGAAGTCACAGGTTCAAATCCTGTAGCGCCCACCATCGACACGCACCGGGAGGCCCATCGGGCCTCCCGTTTTTCGTCTGAGGCAATCCCCGGTTCGATTCCCGCTGCCCGCTCCCCGGATCTTCAAGCGTGCGGGGTGCGGAACCTCATTTCCTGCACGTGAAAACCAGGTCCCGGCCGTCCTGTTTCGCCCGATACAGTGCCCGATCGGCGCTCTGGATCAGGGCATCGCGTTCCGTGCCGTCCTCGGGGAACGTGGCCACGCCGATGCTGACCGTCAGGTTTCCCGACGGCTGCCTCTCTTCCCCCGGGAACCGATAATCCGCAACATGCTGGCGGATATTCTCGGCGACTTTCATGGCCCCGTCCTTCCCGGTCTCGGGCAGCAGGATGACGAACTCCTCTCCTCCGTACCGAGCGATCGTGGACGTTGCCCGCAGCCCCTCCCGGAAAATGCGCGCAAGCCCCTTGAGAACCGAGTCGCCCGCCAGGTGGCCATTCGCGTCGTTGTACCGCTTGAAATGATCCACGTCCAGGAACAGCAGGGAAAAGACGCGCCCGTGGCGCTTGGCGCGCGCCACCTCGGTGCTGAGCGTGTCCTGGAAATACCGGTGATCGTGCAATCCGGTGAGGCCGTCCCTTACCGTCATTTCCCGAAGCTTCAGATTGAGCTCTTCCAGCTCCTCCTTGCTTCGGCGGAGAGATTCGATCAGGGACTGGTTTTCCTGCAAGAGGGAATTCTTCTCCACCGCCCGGCCCACTACCGTCGTCACAAGATTCAGGTCCTCGAACGGCTTGAAGAGATAGTCATATGCCCCGTAACGAAGAGCCTTTACCGCCGTCTCCATGGAACCGTAGCTCGTGATGATCACCACGAGCGAGTTGGGATCGATCTTCTTGATCTCCTGCAATAGCCGGATGCCGTCCATTCCTCCCAGAGAGATGTCCGTGATCACCAGGGGAAAGGGGTCCTCCCGGAAGAGTTCCAGCGCGTCCTCTCCGCTCACTGCCAAGGTCACCTCATGGCCTTCCGCTCCGAGAAGCCGGACCATCACCTCACGGATGGATGCCTCGTTATCCACGACCAGAATGCGAAGGCCATTCTTCATCTTTCCCCCGTCTACCAGTCATCGGTATAAGGACAATACTCTTTAACGGAGACAGTATCGCGTTCAGGTGTGCGCCGAGACGATTCCTACCCCCCGGATGTCGGGTTCGCCCCGGGTCACCCGCCGGTACCCGGCTGCCTTGAACATCGCCGCGACCTCGTCCGCCGTGTAGGCTTTTCCCCCTTCGGTCACCGCCACCATGTGAACGGAGAAAAACGCGGGGCCGGGGGGAAACGTTCCGCTCTTCTCCAGAAGGAATTCCTGGACGGCTACCCGCCCTCCCCGTGCGACCGCCCTGCGGACCTTGCGCAGAAGAAACAGGCAATCCTTTTCCGAATAGGCATGGAGGATCTGGGAGATCCAGACGAAGTCGTACGGCCCCCCGATCCGGTCGCGCAGAAAATCGCCCTCCTTCAGGGCGACCAGCCGGGATGCGCCCTTCTCCCTCAGGATCTTTCTCGTGACCGAGAGCGTTTCCGGGATGTCGAACACCGTCACGCGCGCACCGGGATAGCGCTTCGCCCACTCGACCGCGTAGGTTCCGGGGCCGCCCCCGAGGTCGAGAACCCGCTCCCCCTCCCTCAGGGGAATCTGCTTCGCCACGAAAAGGGCCCGCTCCCGGGCGTTGTCCTCCATCCCCCGGATGAAATTCTCCTGGTATCCTTTCCCCTTTCCGGGCGCTTTCCTGCCGGCGCGGATCTTTCCTGCCAGGATCGTCCAATCCGGCCAGCAATCCAGGTGGTGCAGGAGGATGGATGCCTTGGACAGGGGGCCGTCCGCGAGGAAGCGGTCGGCAATCTCGCTGTTCCGGTAGGAATTACCGCGTTTCCCGAGAAGCCCCGCCCCCACGAGGGCGTTCATGAGGATGGAGAGGCGGCGCGTATCCGCGGAAAGACGGCGGGCAAGCCGGGCGGCGTCGGCGGGGCCATCGGCAAGGGCGGAGAACACGCCGAGGTCGAGCGCCGCGAAAAGGACCATGGAACGCTGGTATCCGTGGGCCATCTCCATGAGGTCGTCAATCGTCCTGACCGGCACAATAGGCTCCTTCTTCAATGATTTCATCGTTTCGTAAGCCTCGCGGGTTCATCCTTCCTGTCGATTACATCATACCCGGCTTCCCGGATCTTTGCGCGCAGGGCGTCCGCCTCCGCGAATCTGCGCTCGCGCCGGCAACGGTCACGGCGATGCGCCAAATCGACCACCTCTCCCGGGGCAACCTCCTCCGGCGGCGATCCTTCTTGGACCGCATCCCCGGAGGCCGCCTCGAGAAGCCCCACCCCGAGTACCTCGTCCCACTCCCCGGCAAGATTCCTCAACAGATCTCCGGGGAGGCCCGATCGGGCCGCTTCGTGGACCACGGCAAGGGCACGGGGTCCGTTCAGATCGTCCTCGATCGCGGCGCGGAAGCGGCGTCGATACTCCTTCGCCTCCCCCCTTTCGCCGCCCGCGACCGCTGATCCCGTTTTCACGGCAAACATCTCTTTCAGTCGCAGAAGCGCCTTCGATGACGCCGACTGCGCCTCCCAGGTGAAGTTCATCGGCGTCCGGTAATGCAGGGTGAGGCAGTGGTACCGGAAATCCATCGGGCTTACTCCCCGCGCCTCGAGATCGTCCAGCGTGTACTCGTTCTTTTGCGACTTGGACATCTTTTGCCCCTCGACAAGCAGGTGCGCCGCGTGCATCCAGCAGCGGGCGAACCGGCCTCCGGTGGACGTCATCGCCATCGCCCGGGAGTTCTCATGGTGGGGGAAACGAAGGTCCACGCCCCCGACGTGGATATCGAATTCCGTACCCAGGTACTTCCCCGCCATGGCCGCGCACTCGATGTGCCACCCGGGCCATCCCAGGCCCCAGGGGCTCTCCCAGCAGAACTCGCGCCCGGGTTCCGCCGCAAGCCAGAGCGAGAAGTCCTCCGGACGTTTTTTCCGAAGATGGATCGACTCGTCCGTCCGGCCTGCCGTCTCTCCCTTCCCCAGGACCGCGCCGGACAACTCCCCGTATCCCTTCGCCTTCGTAACGTCGAAATAGAGGTACCCGTCCCCGCCGTACGTGCTACCCTTCCTTTCCAGCCCCTCGGCCATTGCGATCATCTCGGGTACGTGGGACGACGCGCGCGGGTAGACGTCGGAGGGAAGGAAGTTCATCCTGCCGCAATCCCGGAAAAACGCTTCCGTGAAGACTTCCGCGATCTCGCCGGCCGTCTTTCCCGTGGCCCGCGCGGCGGCGACGACCTTGTCCTCCGTACGCTCGAGCTGCTCCTCGTGCATGTGCCCCATGTCCGTGATGTTCTGGACGGAAAACGGCGTGAGGCCTGCGAACCGGATGGCCCGGAGAAGAAGGTCCGTCAGCAGGTAGGTCCGAAGGTTTCCGATGTGGACGTACCGGTACACGGTGGGACCGCAGGTGTAAACCCCGACGCGATCCTGCCGGAGCGGAGCAAGCGGTACCTTCTTCCTGGAAACGGTGTCGTAGAGGGAAAGCATCGGATCATCCCCCGGTTCGCCTAAGTGCTGCGCTTCATCATTACGGCGACGCATTTGTTTTCGACACGGCACCGAGAGCGTCGATGCGCCGGTCCGGCAAGGCGCGCGACTGAGGCGTACTGTTAAGTACGGCGCAAGGAGTGCAACGCAGCCGGGGCGGATGCAGCAGCGCTCGAATGCAGGCGTAATTATGAAACGCAGTACTTAGCCCTGTCCCGGTGTCCCCCGAACTTCGATCGGATGCGGACCACCCCGCTGTCCCTGCGCCGCTTCGGTTTACCGTCGCGGCAATGGCGCGAATGCAGGCCGCCCCTGCGGCAATACGGCCCTACATCTCCTGATTCTGCTCCCGGTCGATTTCGTCCTCGAGGAGCTTCACGTGCTTTTTCTCCTCCTCCGCGAGGTAGACGAACATCTCCCGGATCGACGGCTCCTCGGCCGTCTTCGCGAATTCCGAATAGTCCCGGACCGCCATCTTCTCGCGTTCCAGCGCCATCCGCATAACGTCAAGGGGATTCGATGTCTTCATTTCCGCCTCCGGAACGGTGATTGCCCTGCGGGGCTCCTACAGGTCTTTTAGGTGTGCCTCGATCTTGGCGAGATGTATCCTTTCCTCGGCCTCCAGCTCGGAAAGCATGTCCTGCGTGTTTCTGTCCTCGACAACCTTCGCGGCCAGGTGATAGAAGGCAATGGCGTGCGATTCCGCCTTTTTCGCGATGGAGAGTCCCTTCCGCAGCGCCTCGGGCCCCTCGGCGCCTCCCGCGTCGACCCCCTCCTCCCAGGCGAGCCGATCCAGATCGATGAGGTACGGCAGGCACTTCTCCTCCCAGCCCGCCTCGAACTCGGGGATCCCGTGCCTTGCGGAGAGTTTGCGGATGTGCCCCTGCTCCTCCTCGGCGAGGAAGGCGAACAGGTCCCCCCCCGGCGTGTCCCCCTGATGGCGTGCCAGCCGCTCATAAAACGTTCTCGCCTGTTTTTCGTGGGCCAGGGCCACCTGCAGGATTTCGATCTCGTTCAAGTCGAGCATCGCGATTTATCCGCCTCCCTCAGGCGGGGTTCTTCTTCCGGTAATCGTCCAGGGCGGACTTCACCGCTTCCTCGGCCATGACCGAGCAGTGGATCTTGACTGCCGGGAGCCCATCGAGGGCATCGGCGACGTGTTGGTTCGTGATGGCCTGCGCCTCTTCGACCGTCTTCCCCTTGATCATCTCCGTCAGCATGGAGCTGGAGGCGATGGCGGCCCCACAGCCGAACGTGCGAAATTTCGCATCCACGATCTTCCCGTCCTCGACCTTGAGATAGAGTCGCATCATGTCCCCGCACGCCGGATTGCCTACCTCGCCCACACCGCTTGCGTCCTCGATCTCACCGACGTTCCTCGGGTTCATGAAGTGATCCATCACCTTCGCGCTGTACGGCCCGCTCGCCATAATCGTTTACCCTCCCCGCAGGACCTTCTTCTGGTAGTCGAGATAGGTGGGGGACATCTCCCACAGGCGCCGGACGATCCCCGGCAGGACGGACAGTACCTGGTCCACATCCTGCTCCGTGTTCCCCTTCCCCATACTGAAGGTGATCGACCCCGTGCAGATGTCGCTCGGGACCCCGATCGCCCGAAGAACATGGGAGGCTACCAGGTCCTCCTCGTCCCGACCTTTCAGGTTCGAGCTGCACGCAGACCCCGAGGCGGCCATCACGCCGTGGAGGGCCAGGAACAGCAGCAAGGACTCCCCTTCCGCGTATTCGACCCAGAAGCTCACGTGGCCGGGGAGCCGGTCGGTGGGGTGGCCGGTGAAGTGAAGATGCTCCACCGAGGAGGCGACGCCGTCGTGGAGTCTTTTCTCCAACCGACGCAGGCGGAAAGACCATTCCCCCATCTCTTCGGAGGCGATTTTCGCCGCCTGCCCCATCCCGACGATTCCGGGGACGTTTTCCGTCCCGGCGCGGTAGCCCATTTCCTGGAAGCCGCCGTCGATCTGGGATTCGAGCCTGACTCCCTCCCGCACCACGAGAGCCCCGGTTCCCTTGGGCCCGTAGAAATTGTGCGCAGACAGCGTCACCAGGTCCGCCCCTGCCGCCGTAACGTCGAGCGGGATGTGACCCGCCGACGCCGTCGCATCCGTGTGAAACAGGACTTCCCGTTCACGGGCTATCCGACCGATCTCTTCGATCGGTTCGATGGTTCCGATTTCCGAGTTGGCGTGCATCACCGAGACGAGTACCGTGTCGGTCCGGATTGCTTTTCGGACATCGTCCGGGTCGACCTTTCCGTCGCTGTCGGCTTTCACGGTGGTGACCTCGTATCCCCGGTTGCGGAGAGGCAGGAGGGCATTCAGGACGGAAAAGTGCTCCACCTCGGATGCCACAAGATGCTTCCCCTTCCTGCCCCACGCCTCCGCAGCTCCCTTTATGGCAAGGTTGTTCGCCTCGGTTGCGCCGGAGGTGAAGACGATTGCCTCCGGTTTCGCGTTGACCAGTCCCGCCACCTCCGTCCGGGCGGCGTCTATCGCTTTCAACGCCTGCTGGCCCTGGTCGTGAATGTGGGACGACGGGTTCCCGTACCGTTCGGTGAAATACGGCATCATCGCCTCGAGCACGCGCGTGTCGATGGGCGTTGTGGATATATGGTCGAAGAAGATGTTCGCCAACGTCGTTTCTCCCTACTCCTTCACCTTGAATTCCGCCATCTTGTCCCGGATGAGCTTGATGTGATTCCTCTCCTCGTCCGCCAGGAACTTGAACATCGCTCGGATTGCGGGATTCTCCGTTTCTTGCGAGGCTTTATTGTACGCACCAAAATTGTCCATCTCATGCCGGAGCGCCAGGCGCAGCACTTCCTCCATCGTCCATTTTGCCATCTTGCGTCCCTCCCGGTCGGGATTTGGCTTGAATACGGTTTCGTCCCTGCCGCTGCCCTGCTTTTCGATTAGAGCAGCAGGCTTTTCGTTTCATCCTTATATCTCTACAATAACACGGTGCACAACCCCCCGATAAATCCCCGGGCGAAACGGGGGCAGTAGCGATTCGCGGAGGTTCCCCGATGAAAAAACCCTACCTGGCGCTAGCCGGGTTGCTGGTCCTTGCGTTCACGGTGGCCCTGTTCCTTCACTTGAACACCGACCGCGGAAGACAAACCGGCGGGGAAGGGAGGTTCCTCCCTCTCAAGGGATCGGCCGCACCGGCCTTCTCCTTGCGAGACGTAAACGGAAACGTCGTCGTTTCCTCGCATTTTCTGGGAAAACCGACCGTAATCAACTTCTTCGCCACCTGGTGTCCCCCCTGCGTCGAGGAGATTCCGGGATTCGTGGATGTCTACAACAAGTACAGGGACAGGGGATTCGAACTCGTGGGGATCTCCTTTGATACGGACCCCCGGGAGAAACTTCCGGCCTTTGTCAAGACGCACCGGATCGAGTACCGAATCCTCTTGGGGGACCTCGCCACCGCGAGGGTTTACGGAGGTGTCTCTTACCTGCCGACCACCATCTTTATCGGGAAGGACGGCAGGATCCGGAACGTTCACGTGGGGTACCTGGACCGTAACGCCTTCGACAGCGAGGTGAGGAAGCTTCTCTGAAGAGCACGACGGCCCGGGGAAACGCAACGGGGAAAAACGAAGGGAAGCGGAAAGGTGTTCTTCCGCTTCCCTTCTTCCGTATCCCGTCCCGGTCAGCGCGGTGCAGGGCTCACCCGGCGTGCCGCGGTGACCGTGAATCGATCGCGCGTCCGATCAGGCCGGTACGCACGACGCGGTCGGGCACACCCCCGCGCAGGACGCACAGTCCGTGCACTTGCCTGCATCGATGATATAGATGGGATCTCCCTCCGCGATGCACTGTTCAGGGCATTCCGGAACGCATGCGCCGCAGGCGATGCATTCCTCATTGATCCTGTAAGCCATTCCGCCTCCTTGTGTGTTTGGACTATACGGAGATCACCTGGTCAACCGAGGGAATCTCCTTTTTCAACAGCGCCTCGATACCGTTTTTCAGCGTTACGGTAGCCATAGGGCATCCTCCGCACGCACCGGTCAGGCGCACCTTCACCACGCCCCCTTCGACGTCGACGAGTTCCACGTCTCCCCCGTCCGCCTGCAGGGCCGGGCGAATCTTTTCCAGCACCATCTCCACATCCGTTCTCATCCGCAATACCTCCTTCAGGCGGTAACTGCCCGACTCTAATAAGATGCCTTTCCCGTCTCTCCGGTTCCTTGACCCCGGTCAATCGGCAGAGAGAATATCATACCCGCTCTTCCTGAGTGCCGTCTTGAGCACCTTGTAGTTTTTCGTCTCGATTCGCAGGATGAGGACCTTCCTCTCCGGGTCGTCGTAGGAAGTGGTCGCCAGGGACACGATGTTCGCGTCGAAGTCCTTGAGGAGTTTGAGCAATTCGAAGAGCGCCCCTCCCTTGGTGGGCAGGGCCAGTTCGATCCGGTGCCCCGGTCCGCGGACACCCATCGACTCGATGAACGCGTCGAGGATGTCGGTCTCGGTCAGGATGCCGACGAGCCTCCCCTCCTCTATGACGGGAAGGCATCCGATCTTCTTGTTCCGCATGACCATCGCCGCATCCTCGATGGGAGCGGTGGGAGAAATCGTGTACGGGCGCTTGGTCATGATCTGCTTCACCTTGATCTTGTCGAGAAGGTAGTACACCTCTCGGATCTCGAGAGCCGTGGCGGTAGAGGGAGAGGCCTGCTTGATGTCCGTTTCGGTCAGGATCCCCACGAGCTTTTCCCCTCCCTTCAGCACCGGGAGGTGCCGGATCTCCCGGTCCTTCAGGATGTCCATCGCCGTCTTCATCGAGTCGTCCTCGTCCAGGAACACCGGGGTCCGCATCATTCTTTTGGCAACGATCATCCCGTGTCCTCCTTTCGGTCCCGCCGGTCCATCCCCCGTCAGGTGAAATACCGCCTGACCAGGTCGAACGCACGCTCCAGGTCGGCATCCGTCACAACCAGATACGATACCCCCTCCCGCTCCCAGAACACGTAGGCCATTCCGTCCTTCTCCCCGGAGAGGAAATCGGATCGCGAAAACAGGGAATCGGGGGATCCCGCCCTCCCGATCATCTCCCGGCGAACGACGAGAAGGAGGTAGCGCTCCCCCGAGAAGGACAGGCGAATGACCGCCGCCACCTTCCGCCCCACCTTCTCCCGGGCGACCCCGGTGTACGTAAACAGTTCCTCGTCCCGGGGGAGGACGATCGGTGCACCCGTCCATTTCCTGACGAGCGCCTCCACTTTCCCGGGATCCCGGGGTTCCGCCTTCTCCTTCTGCGGAACTGCGAAAGCCCGCTGGGCACCCCGCACCAGAGCATTCACTCGCCGAATCCCCGAATCCCGCGAAATACGGATCCCCACCACGGCGACGATAAGCGTCAGGACGAACAGAACAATAACCACACGAGGCTGGAAACTCGCCAGACCAAAGATGGACATTTTCTCGGGTCGCCGGCCCCCCGGACTATCCTTGCCCAACGCTACCACCCCCGCTGCCCCGGAAGCCGATGAACGCTCACCCACATCTCATCGTACGGCTACCGCCCCACAATTTCCACTCCGATACCCCTCATCAGTTCTCTCGTGGCGGAGTCCACCTTCCCCCGCACAAGAACCGCCTCCCGGATCTTTCTTCCCTCGAGCCAGTCGCGGGAGGTCAGAAACGTTCCGGTCGCACGAATCTCGAATCCCTTTTCCTTTCCTCCGGCAAGCAGGTACTCCTTTCTCTCCTCGTAGGGAATCCCGGCGGCGTCAAGAACTCGCAGGAAGATCGACCTGCCGGGCTCGTTCCCGCCTACGGTGAATACGCTGTACCCCGAGTTCCGCATGATGGTCAGGAGGGAGGCAGACATCCTCCCGGTGTCCACGACGAACTGCTTCCCCCCCGTCTCGAAAATCCTCTCCGGCTGGACAGTCAGGAGGAAGGATTCGTTTTTCCCGCCGATGCGTATTCGTTTCCCGTCCTGGTTCGGAATGCCCAGAAGTTCGAGTGTGAAATCGAGCGCCTTGAGGCCGCTTTGCGGGAGCGGGTCCAGGGGACGTACCTCCCCCGCCTCCTGCACCGGGTCGAGCCCCACGAGAAACCCTTCGTACGCGGAAGGGTCGTAAGCAAACGGCAGAACCCGGATCCCGACGTGCTCGGCATATCGCAGGACCATCGAGAGGTCGTGATCCGGTTTTTCGGGAATCTCCTTGATCAGGATGATCTCCCCGTTCAACAGGCTCTGGCTCGTCCGAAGGATTACCCAGCGGGCGGGGAGAGTGACCGACAGATCCTCCCCGATGACCGGAGGGTGGGCGAATCCTTCCTTTACGGAATAGTACCCGGAGGCGTCCAGCAGACGGCCGATCATTTCCAGCGCGCCCTGTGTCCCGTCCATCGGGACCACGCGGTAATTCTTCCACGTCTCCGTAATCACCCGGCGAACCTCTTCCGGCAGACCCCCCCGGAAATCGATCAGCGCATGGATTCCACCCGAGAAGCGGACGACGGGGTACTCCTCCAGATTGAGCACAACCTCTCCGCCCGACGGAATCGGAAGGTAGAGCGTCCCCCGGTCTACCCACTTTTCCCCCAGCCCGACAACCAGATCGGATAGCAGACCGCGGTAGGGGGATTTCGGTTGAGGGAGCGGGGAAATCGACGGCTCCCCGGCCTTGCCCCCGGTCATCACGGCGTCCGAGTCGGCGGGTGGCGGGGAGGGCACCGCTACCTGGGATTCCGGTATCGCCGGTTGCATCGCCGTGCTGCCCGGCTCCTGTGGTACGTCCCGCGTCAGCGCAACCTCGGACGTCCCGGTCACAGGGGGCGTCTCGGGTGCAACCGGAGCGGGAGCGGCGGCAAGGGGTCCGGGGGGAGCAGGCGCCGCCTCGGCGACTTCCACAGCCTCCGCAAAGTATTTTTCCGTGGGGATCAGAATGGCCTTGTCGGCCCGGATCACGTTCACGTCGCGAACGGATTGGTTAATCTCCGCTACGGCGGCCAGGTAGCGGGAGAGGTCCTTCCGCACGACTCCCCGGGAGGTCAGGATTCCCGAGAGGGTGTCCCCCTTCCGGATCTGGTAGGCGACCGATCTTCCCGTCTGCACCAGGCGGGCGGTCCTCATACCGACGCTGGCCGGGACAAGGATCTCCTCGCCGGGACGGAGCCTTCCCGGATCCTTCACCTCGGGATTGGCACGCCGGAACGCACGGAGCAGGGCGGGATAATCCTGGGGAAAGAGCGGTGCCTTTTCCCGGAGGATCTTCCACAGGCTCTCCCCTTTCGCGACCGTGTGCACCTCGTAGAAGCTTTTCTTGCCTGCCGAGGATTCGGCGAAGATCTTCTTCTCGAGGAAAATCTTGGGCCGGTCCGCCTCATCCCCCCGGGAACCGGAGGCCATGAGGAGAAGCAACAGGACGACTGCCATACGCCGGAGCATCAATATCCCTCCCCCGTAAAGGTGGAAACTCCCCCGTAGACCCCGATCGCCTTGTGCATTTTCGGGCTCTCCCACGGTTCGTCCAGGATCCCGTCGTGGATCGCCCAGCTTCTTCCCCTCACCGTCCTCTCCTGGCCGGCCAGGCGGAACGGCGTGCTTCCGTCGAGACGGGCATGGAGAACGCCGCCAAGGCGGAACTCCCGGTCGATCTCCCTCATCTTCTCACCGCCGCGCAAGTACGAAAAGCCGGATCTTTCATAAAGGATCGCGCTGTTGTAGGTCAGCGGCTCGAGGAAGAAAAAGGAGTGCCCGAGGGCGCCGAAGACCGTCTCCCAGCCACCGACGATCTCCCTCATCGCTTTCAGCCCTCGCCGGACCTGTCCGGGGGCCAGGCCCGCCTTCATCGCCCGGATCTCCTCGGGTATGTTCCGGCGGGCCGTCCCGAAATAGGTGTCCTGCCCGTGCTCGTCCACGTCGATGTTGAATCTCTCGCCGTCGGGGTCGTTCACGATGACGAAGGAGATCTCTATCTGTCCGTACGCCGAGGTGGAAACGTCGAGGAAATACGCCGCATCCCGGTCGCCCGGATCGCGCCGGAGCTCCAGCTGAAAAAAGGGCATTCTTTCGGGGCACGCGAACTTGACGCACCGGCTCCCCTCGTCGTTCCGGAACGTCTCCGGGTCGATCGAGAACATCTTCAGGAGACGGCGCGGAAGGAGGGGGGAGAGAAGCGTTTCGCGCTCCTTTTCCGGCATGCTGTTGATTTCGTAAACCGAGGTGGGCAACGGTTCCGTCAGTCTTTCTCGTACAGGGCATCCAGAAGGTTCCCGTACTTCTTGATGACCACCTTTCGCTTCACCTTGAGCGTGGGTGTGAGTTCCCCCGTTTCCTGGGTGAAGTCGGCACCGAGCAGGACAAACTTCTTTACCTGCTCGAAAGTAGCCAGTTGGCGGTTGATCCCGTCGACGCGCGACCGCATCATCGCTTCCACCCTCGGGTTTCGGGAAAGAAGAACAAGATCCCTCTCCGGGATGTCGTTCAGCTCCGCCCACTTCACGATATCCTCGCAGGAGAGGGTGAGGAGAGCGGTAAGATACTTCCGCCGGTCGCCGTAGACGAAGGCCTGGCTGACGAACTTGTCGTTCTTGAGCATGTTCTCCACGTTCTGGGGTGCGACGTTTTTCCCGCCCGACGTCACGATGATGTCCTTCTTCCTGTCCGTGATCCGCAGGAACCCGTCCTCGTCCAGTTCCCCGATGTCGCCGGTGTGAAGCCACCCCCCGGCGTCGATCGCTTCCCGTGTCGCTTCCGGGTCGCGGAAGTACTCCTTGCACACATGGGGGCCCCGCACGAGGATCTCCCCGTCGGGGGCGATCCGGATCTCAGTGCCGGGAAGCGCCTTCCCCACCGTTCCGAATTTGTAGGAGTCGTACCGGTTGACCGCGGTGACGGTGGAATCCTCCGTAAGCCCGTATCCTTCGAGGATCAATACGCCCAGAGCATGCAGGAACTCGGCGATCTCCGGCGAAAGGGGCGCGCCCCCGGAGATGGCGAACCGGAACCGGCCGCCCATGCGTTCCCGGATTTTCCGGAACACGAGCCTCTCCGCCACGGCGAACTTGAGGGCGAGGATCCCGCCGACCGCTTCCTTGTGCTGGCGGCACCTGGACACCTCGCGCCCGATGCCGATCGCCCAGTTAAAAATCAACCTTTTCAGCCCCCCGTCCTCCTCCACCTTGACGAGCACCCTTGCATAGAACTTTTCGTACAGGCGGGGGACGCTCACCATGATCTCGGGCCGTACCAGCGCAAGGTCCTCCCCGACCGTCTGGATGTCCCGGGCAAACGCGGAAATCGCCATGGAGTCGAAGGTGAGGAAGTGCTCGAGCCTGCCCAGGGAATGCGCCAGGGGGAGGAACTGGAGAAATGTTTCTCCCTTTCCGATGGCGACAGCCTCGAGGCTGGACGTTACGATGAAGACGTAGTTGCTGTGCCGGGTCACCACCCCCTTCGGCGGGCCGGTGGTCCCGGAAGTGTAGATAAGCGTCAGGTCGTCCTCGGGGCGGATCTCCTCCGTGCGGCGGGAAAAATCCTCCGGGTTGGCCGCGGCGTATTCGATCCCCTTCGAGCGAAGATGCGGAAGGTCGATCGTTTTCTCCTTCCCTTCCGAAGGACCGGTGAACAGAACCACCGTGGACAAGGAGGGGAGATCTTTCCAGACACCTGCGACCTTGTTCCACTGCATCCCGTCCTCCACAAAGACCACGCGAGCTCCCGAATGCCTCAAGATGTACCCTGCCTGGTCGGGAAGACTGGACGGGTAGATCGGAACCGTGACGAAACCTCCGAGGATGACGGCGATGTCCGCAAGGCACCACTCCACGCGCGTGCCGGAAAGAATCGCCACTTTGTCGCCCCGGGAAAGGCCAAGGGCCATCAGCCCGCTCGCCATCTCCCGCACTGCGGATCCGACCTCCCGGTAGGTCATCGGATCCCACTTCCCTTCGTTCGGAACGAGATACCGGACGGAATTCCCCCCTTCCTCGATCCGGTTCAGAAACATCCGGTTCAGCGTCCGTTCTTTCATGCCCCTCCCCCGGTGCCCGAGCAGGCAAGGGTAGTCGCACTTCCCATTGCGGTCTCCTTCCAGTTCCTATCGGAAAAACGGCAGGACATCCTCGAATGTCACCATCCCCCGCCGCAATAGATCCTCCACCGAGGAGAAAACAGGCTGCGAATTCTCCTCGACGATACGCGCAAGCCTCTTATCCACGTCCGTATCGGAAAGGATTGCGTTCTGGACGCCGGGGGCAAACGGGAGCAGATCGAACAGGGCCATTTTCCCGGAAAACCCCGTTTCGTGGCAACGGGAACATCCGGTCGGGACGTAGAACGTGACCTCCCGGACCATCATCCGGAGCCTTTCCCGGTGACTTTCCCCCGCGAGTTGAAACGAGGGTACGGCCGGCACGGCCCGGCGGCAATCGGGGCAAAGGAGGTTGACAAGACGCTGGTGCATTACGAGCCGCACGACGCGCACAAGGAAAAACGGATCGATCTCCAGGGAGAACAGGGACTGTAGCGTTTGGACGAGGTTTATCCCCTGCATGCCGCAGAACACGGGCACGCCTCTCCTGGCGATGTGGACCAGATCAAGAAGTTCACTCGGCCCTGTGACGGACTCGATCATCAGGGCGTCGGGTGCGAGCGTCTCGGCGAGGCGCGCCCACTTCCCCCCGAATCGCTTCTCGACCTCCGTTCGTTCCAGCTGGAGGTACCCGTCGTTACGGAAACGATGGATCTCCTCGACGGTGACGACACGACTTCCCGTCCGGTACGATTCCCTGAGCATCGCAAAGATCGTGGTCGCCACACCCTCGGTTCCGGGGGAGGAAACGAGGCACAGACCGTCCCGCATCGAAAGAAAACGTCGGGTAACCTCGGTCTGATCCGGGAGAAACCCGATGGAATCCAGTGAAATGGCCGAGCGGAGATCCGGCAGAACCTTCACGATCGCCTCGACCCCGGAGAGGCCCCGCAGAAAATTGATCCGGAAGGCACGGATCCCGGTGGCCGTTTCCAGCTGGAAGGTGGTTTCCAGCACGGACTCACGGCTTCCGGAAACCCCCGCCAGTTCAAGGAAGGAGCTTACGAGAGCCTCACGGAAGCGCAGCGGAAAGGAGAGAAGGAGCGATTTCCGGCTCCCCGAGTCTCCATAGACCGCAACGCTCCTGCCGGAGGGGGATATCCGGACAGTGGAAATCCCGGTCTTGACGGCGTGAAGGAGGACCTTCTCCGCCAGCCGCCTGACCCGGCCCCGGGCAAGCCACTCCTGGGCTTCCTGCCGGTCGATCGCTCCGCCGGACACCTCCTCGAGGGAAAGCGGAAGAGCCTCGGGGTAGAAACGTTCGAGGATGCGCGTGATCGAGTGGACCGGACATACGACAAGCCTTACGACCAGTCCCGTCATTTCCTCGATCCGGGAGAACGCCTCCCGGCGGAACGGGTCGGCTACCGCGAGCGTGACTCGTCCTTCCTCCCGGAACACGGGAACCGCCATGTTCTCGCGTGCTATCGTCTCGGGAAGGATATCGCCGAGGGAAAGCGGCAACGCATCCGGATCGACTTCGAGGAACGGTATGCCGAGCGAATTCGCAAGGACCCACCCCTTTGCGGCGGGATCAAGGATGCCGGAAACGAGCGCCGCTTCCACCGCCGGTACCCCTTTCCTCGTGCCGCTTGTCTTGAGTTTATTCAGCGATTCGGGGGACAGATAGCCAAGCTTGAGGAATCTGTCTAGGAGTTCGGTCTGGGAACCACGCACGTCGGCCCGCCTTTCCACAAACCGCCCCGGGTAGTTCGGGGAAACCGGTTTATTTAGAACTTTATAAAAAAGGGGGGGGAAAGTAAAATGATTCATGCCCTGGACAAACAGGCTTTACCCGGGAAAAGGGTTGCGGATAAAGGGATTCTGGATGGTTGTCCCCATCGTGGCGTTCACTCTGGGGACAGGCGGTTGCGTCGTCACCGCATCCAAGTACGAAGCCAAGACGAGAGAAGCCGACTCGCTGCGGGATGCTCTGGCCTCCGCCAGCAAGGAGAAGAACGCCCTCGAGGCGAGGTACGAGGCGACCCGGAAAGAGCTCTCCGATGAGGGAAAGAGCAACACGGCCCTTTCCTCACGGAACCGGGAACTCGAGGAGGATCTCGGAAACGTCAAGGAGGAGCTCGCCTCGATATCCGGGAAATACGAGGGGACGCGAATCACGCGGGAAGAGCTTATATCGGAACTGCTCGCAAAGGAGAAGGCGACCGGAAAGAGGATCCAGGAACTCGGCGCAATGGCCCAGCAATGCGACATGGAAAGGGAGAAACTGCAGAAGGAGGCCATCGAGCGGCAGGATACTATTTCCGCCCTGGAAAAACGCATTGCGGAAACCGCCGACAGGGAGACCCTCAGGCGGGAGCGGGACATCCTGCTTGGCCGGATCGAACGCATCAAGGAGGAGCGCCTCCAGGAGGCGAGGCGCCGGGACCTCCGGTTCGCAGAGCTCGCAAAGACGTTTTCCGGCATTTCCTCCCGGATTGAGTCGGCGCGGGTAGGCCCCGCCATGGTCGTTCGGGTGCCCGACACGGTTCTGTTCCGAAAGGGGAAATCCAGCGTGAGCAGCGCGGGGAAGAAAGTGGTCCGGGAAGTGGGAAATACGGCAACGGAGTTCCCCACGGCGGCGATCATCGTCACGGCAGGGGAAAAGTCGAAGGCCGAAGAAATTCGGACCCTTCTGACCAAGACCCACTCCCTGCCCCGGGAACGGGTATACGCGGACGCGGCGAGCGGAACCCGGGTGACCGAACTTTTGCTTGTAATCCCCTGAGAGGACAACGTACCGACCGCCGGGGATCGCCCGGCCGGTCCGCAAACATTCCGCGAGGAGGAGCATGAGGATGGACGTTTTCAGTGCCATGAAGGAGCGGCAAAGCATCCGGAAATTTCGCAAGGATCCGGTTCCACGGGCAAAGATTCTCAGGATGGTAGAGGCAGCCACCTGGGCACCGACCGCCGGAAACGCCCAGAACGTCCGGTTCCTCATCGTGGAGGACGCCGCCCTTCTCTCCCGGATGAAGGGGATCGTGGACGAAATCCTTTCCCGTATCACGGGGAAGGAGATCGCCCCGGACAAGATAAACTACCACAACCTTTTCGCCGCGGCGCCCGCCGCGGTCTGTGTCATCGGTAAACCGTACGAATCAGCGACGGACCGGCAACTGCGGGAGAAAGACCCGGAGAGGCATAGGATGCGGCGCTACCATGTGAACGCGGGCCTGCAGAGCGTCGCCTCGGCCGTCACCCAGTTTCTTCTTGCGGCCCATTCCCTTGGGTATGGCGCGTGCTGGATGACCGGTCCCCTCGTGGCCAAATCCGAACTCGAATCCGCCCTCTCCCTCCGCCCCCCCGAGGAACTCCTCGCGGTGATCGCCTTGGGGAGCCCGGATTCGCCGCCCCCGAAACCCCCCCGGAGACCACCGGAAGAGGTCACGGAGTTCCGGTAGGTCCCGTTTTCTCGACTCGGAGACGCTTGATCCGGAACTGCTCGGTTTCCGCAACCGTCACCCGGTACCCGTAGGCAAGAAATGTCACCACCCCCTCCGGGACTCCCTGGAGGCAGTCCAGCGCGAACCCTCCCGCGGTCTCGTAGGTATCCCCCAGGGGGATGTCGATCCCGTACTCGTCGCGGAGGACCCGGACCGGAGTCGTCGCAGGAACCGACAACGCCCCGTCCTTCTCCCACTCCGGTACCTCGGGAAAATCCGATCCCCCCGCCAGCCTTCCCACGATCTCCTCGAGTAGATCGTGGATCGTTATGATGCCGCACAGCTTGCCGTGCTCGTCGATGGCGACGGCCAGGTGAACTCTCGTCCTCTGGAACTGGCGGAGCAGATCCGACACCCGCATCGATTCGGGCACGTATACGGGTTTTTCGATGAACTGCTCCCATTTCTCGGCCCCCCCCGGCCGGAAGAAGCTCCGGGAGGAAAGAATTCCCGCGATGTCCTCCCCGTCCCGGCTCAGCACGGGATACCTCGAGAAGCCGCTGTTCCCGACGGTGGCCGCCGCATCCGCGTACGCCGTTCCCTTCCGCAGGCAAACGACCTCGGACCAGGGGGTCATCACCTCGTTCACCACCGTCTCTCCGAATCGCAGGACCCCCTCGATCATCCTCTCCTCCGTGGGATCGATCGTGCCGTGCTCCGCTCCCTCCTCGATCACGTCGAGAATCCCTTCCTCCGATCCGAAACGTATGTCCATGAGGGCCTCGGGGACATACCCCTCCCCGAACAGACGTCTGCCAAGACGGTCCAGAAGCCTCGCGGGAGCGGCTGCCCCGCGCAGCAAGTGCAGGGACGCCTTTCCTCCGCGCCGCAGGAATCGCCTCGGGTGGGACATCGCACCCCGTGTGGAGAGGTTCTCCAGCCAGAAGAGCATAAGCAGGAAGAAAAGGACCCAGCAGGCAGCCGATGCGGCCCCCGCCCAGCCCCGCAAGCGGCTGAAAAGGGAAAAGGCCGCCCCGCCCGCGCAAAGTCCCGCAAGAGCCTTGCAGACCGACGCCGCGACCCAGAGGGAGAAGGGGTGA